>OUNM010859571.1_pt1 | contig 34939 bp, 28 predicted proteins | sample 1769961 | NCBI WGS metagenome assembly OUNM01 (sample SAMEA3914820, study PRJEB12502) | metagenome | biome: forest; material: soil | place: USA | collected 2012-03-12 | depth 0.3 m | reverse complement strand
TGCAAACGGCGAGTTGGGTTCCGGGGGGGGGGGCGGAGGGGGCGGGGTGGGCGGACTGGTTTCCAGCCCCTGTGCCGTTGAGAATTGCTTCTTCAGTTGCCGGTTCACGAACCCGCTGGCACAGCGGGTAAAGAAGCACAGGCAGCTCGTGCCATGATATACCAAAACGTGACACAAGAGTCAGCTCGCTGGGGCTAAATGCCGGGCGACACGAATCGCGTCTTCGCACTATGACATCCATCTCAACGCTCTCACATTGAGCTGCTGTGGTCGGCAGCGCGGCAGCGGCAAACATGCGGCACGAGCCCCGGCCGATCGCATGGACCAGGAGCTGGTTTGTGAGCATGTTGCAGCGCGCGAGCAGGTTGTGACTGGCTGCAGAAGAACCAGACGTTCGGGCGGCGCGGGAACAATTTGCTCAAACCCGCGCTCGCACGTCGAAACGATGCCGCATGCGGTTTAGCGCCAGCGCGGGGGTTTTCTCGGGCCAGCACCACGAAACCACCGTTCCAGCTGTGCGGCTGGCTCTCCAGAAAGAACGAGGACGGTTGCGAGGTCAGGTTGCAGTTCGGCTTGGCTTGGCAATGGTCAGTCTGCTGGGGATTTGACTCCAAATGCCATCTCCCGGTTAAAATTCCAGTCGCATGAAGACAATATGGGTTTTCACCTCGTTCTGCAGCCCTGCTCGGTGGCCTTGGCGGTAGGGCTTGGCAAGGCTTGTCGCCAGGGCGGGATCGAGGGTTGGCCAGGGGCTGGCGTGGGTGGGGAACCAACCCCAAAACACATCGCGGGGTCGAGTGGCATCGCGACAAGCGATCCAACAATTCCGAAGCATTGGGTCACGGCAGCGTTGGCTTTTCCCAGGATTGGGCTCGCGATTCTGGGAGATGTGAAACTGTCGTGGCTGGGTGCTCAGGCCGGCCGGGACTCGGCACGAAAAGCAATGGGCGAGGACTGAGCCCCATCTTGCTCCAAGTCCCTCCCCGCCTCCTCCGAGACCGACCTTACCCGCCCTGTAGTCGCCTACACGGGTAAGCTGCGCCATTGGGTTATAAGGCCGCTACTCCCGGCATCTTGACCGCGCCCATCGTCCCTAACGCTTCCCATATTCTTCCTCCTCCTTCCCCCCATCATCCTTCCACGCCCGCGAGGTGCATACCTGGGTTCCCACCCCATCCACAAACGTCGAAACACCTGTCAGGCTTCTCGCGCGCGCCGCCTTACCGCTCGATCCATCATGGCGCCAATCCGCTCTATTGTTGCCGCCACCCTCCTCTTCTTGTCGGCTGCAAATGCCCACTTCGAGCTCCTCAAACCGACCCCGCTCGAGGGCGACAACATGAACGAAGATCTCGAACCCAACGCGCCGTGCGGTGGCGGTTCGGCCGACCTCTCTACAAACACAGCAACCGACTTCCACGTCGACGGCGACTCGGTGGCCGTCCTCCTGGCCCACCCGCAGGCTGACTACCTGTTCCGGGCCACGCTTGACACCCACGCCGCCGGCAATTGGACGCAGTTGTGGCCCATTTTCACCCAGAGCGGCCGCGGCAACTTCTGCGAGCCTGCCGTCACAGCGCCAAAGGAGTGGGCCGGGAAGAAGGGCTTCGTGGGCATTGCCTGCAACGCGCCGGATGGCATCCTCTACCAGGTGGGTTCTCGATAAGCCCCAACATCTCCGTGCTTCCTGTTGACTTGTTGCTATTCAGTGCGCCGCCGTCAACTTTGTATCGGGCGCCAGCACGTCGCCGGGGTCCTGCACCAACGGAACCTCCGTCAGCGCGAGCTTCAATACCGTCCCGGCGCTTTCATCCCTCGTCGGCAGCTCGAACTCGACCTCAACCACGCCTTCCCCGAGTTCGGCGACCTCGGCGAAACCCTCGGCCTCTACGTCTGGCAGCTCGGCGGCCTCGTTGCTCGTCCGAGGCGGTGGTCTCCCAATCGGGAGTCTTGCCGTGTCTGCTGCTATGGTTTTGGTGGGAGCAGCGTTGTTGTGAGCGCCTTTGAAAATTTGCTGGTCTCTTACTTGATCCCATTGGTCTATTGAAGCCATGGCTCTCGGGCAGCCAAGCGGCAACGAGATGAGTAAACGCTGGATCCGTGTCACATCGTTGCCAGTATCCTCGCATTCATCAAGGCGGGCATAAGAGGAACTGTGTATAATATAAACACATAATACCCAACGTACACGAATCTAAATGCTTGCGACTTGAGGATAATCTTTCTTTTCAGCCAAGTTTGGTATACACAAGACCTTGGCGCCAACGAAATCCAACAAAGTTCAAAACCTCTCATAAATCATCAATCATGCCTCACGACGACAGCAGAAAACGTGCTGCTATCTTAGCATGGAGGTCTTTTCGTGACGCGCCCATGGGAAGCGCAGACGTCCCAGTCCAGGCCTGACGGCGTCGTTCCAAGCCGCCCTGGCACCTGATGCCCATGGGCTGGACGGGTGCTCTTGCCGTAAGCTTGCCCCGGGATCATGTAGCCGGCGGTGATGGTGGTGGACTCGTTCAAGCCGCTCCATGTCTTGCAACATCATGTGGTAGTGATCGACGTCTTCCATCGTGTTGTTCAGATTATATCTAACAAGATATGTAAGTGAGGGTTCTGGGACGGCAATCAGGCCAGCATACAAGACCAGATTCAACTCCACGTCTATTCTACTCGAGAAATGAGTGGCTTCCAAGAGTGCGGTTGAGGTTCAAGTTGGTCCACGGTTGGTATGGGAGTTGATCCTGCTCCACTACAACGGAGAGAGGGAAACGATTTGTTATTATGTTTCTTCCGCCCGGGGCAGTGCAAGCACAATGGCACCACTATCCCGAGTTTTTGGGCCGTGCTGCGTGGAGCCCGATGATCACGAGCCACGAGAGCCTTACCACATCACAATCAGCACAATCCGAAGTGCGATTCCCGACAGCTCCCGAAGCCAACCGGAACTCACGCGGCGTCTTCGGAAACAGTTACTCAGGTACCGTATGTAGAGTCACCGGGTCTACCCGATTTGACGCCATAGTATCGAATTATAATTACACTAATTAATTACAATGAAGTAGTACTTCCTTGCCCCCTGTTCTTTTCGCAGCATCTCCACAACACTCACCCTGGCATCGACAAACCCAACCCCCAAGCTTACAAGTGCAGCAGGTTGAGGACGGGGCCGAGCAGGCTCTTGATACCACCACAGGTGGTGGTGATCCGGCCGGTGCAGTCAGTGATCTGGCCGATGAGGCCGAAGAGCACGGCGTCAACGTGCAGGTCAGCAACGATGCCGAGGGCAAACTCGACGATTGGGTCGGCGATGGCCACGATGAGGCCGAGGCAGGCCTGCAGTTCGACTCCGATAACTGCGAGAATTTCTACGTCCGTCGGCGTCAGCGTGGGTTCGCGTCATCAAGGTGCGAGAGGGTCAAGTCGTCAGTCACTTACCGGCCTTGAGCACCACCAGCCCCTTGAGGCAGGCCTCGACCTCGGCAAGCAGAGCCTCGACTCCGAGCACAAGGTCGAGCACAACTTGGAGATCGGCGGCAACGAGGCCCTCAACTTCGAAGATGAGGCCGTGGAGAGTTGGCACGCAGTCCTGCAGGACCTTGAGATCGGCCTTGAGGTCAAGGATAACCTTGAGAAGGGCTTGGGCATCAACGTCACTGGCGGCAATGATATGAGCTGAATTTGCTGTTAGCTGGGAGTATTCTTGGCAGGAATGTAGATGGCGATGGTTCTTACCGATCAGATTCAAGTGAGCCTTGACCTTGACCTCGACAGTGTTGACGGTCTCGACGACGGTGTGGATCACGATGACAACCTTGTCGTTGCCAATGTGACCGGTGTCGTGCTTTCCCGGGTGGTACACCGCGGGGAGGGCGGTGGCCTGGATGACGCCGGTGGTTGAGAGAGTGGTGCAGGGGACGGGCAAGCTGATGGAGGGCAGAGTGGCGCCGGGCTTGTCATCGCACGGGCACGGGACCGAGACAGCCGGGATGGAGCGGACATCGTTGACCGGAGCGGCCACGGCGGAGCCAACCGCGAGAGCGGCAAGGGCGGTGCTGAAGAACTTCATTGTGCTGATTGAAATAAAGGCCGAATGGCGGGAATCTGAGTGAATGACTGAGGTGAGGTGATTAGGTAATGGTATTTGTACAAGTGAATGAAGCACTGAAGTTGGTGTTGGCAGTGAGGATGGAGAGCGGTCATTGAGAAGGCAGCATGTGTGCAATATATATACTCGGCCGCGAGGGGGCGTTTGGTATCGAGGCCGTGGAGCTCACCCTGATCATGGCCGTTTGGGTGGTGATGGGCGCCCAACATCTCCGCTATCCCAACTACATGCATGGCCCGCGACCATCCGGCCGTGCTCTACAGGCCCGCCAGGATGTTTTCACTCCTCTCAGCATGGTGTTGATTGCTGATCGCAATAGCCCGCGCCAAGCTCCGCCACCAGGCGGCGATCGCCAGCCCCAGAACTTGATTCGGAAAACCGGGTCCGGCTCCCAAGCCCGTGTTTCACGCCCGCATTGGGAAAAGCATTAGGAGGCTGTCTGGGTGTGGGCTGAATCCTGCAATTTCCTCCTACTGTGTACGTTTATACCTTTAGCAGCTCGTTTACACCGCAAAAAGGGAGAGGAGCCCAGGGAGTCGTGGCTGCACCTCACATGTCAAACCTGACGGTGTAGAAATTAGAAAGGGCCGAGGGGGCCTGCTTGCGCCGATCATGTCCAACCCTCAATATGTTGTTGGACTGGAACCCTGCCAAGTGGAGGCTTGATCTGGCAAGTTCCGCTGTCCGGATCCTCTACCAGACGACCAACCCCACTTCAGTTTGCCAGTCTCCCAGTCCAGGATTGTGGGCTGAAACGGGCAGCCATGGGTGTCAACCGTTGAGTTGATGCACCACAAACGGCTGTCGCATTGGGCGGTTTGTGACCCTTTGACCGCTTGCCTCCCCGCTATCTGTATCGCGATCGACACACCCACCCTGATTCAGGGACAGCATGCAGCCACAACGCAACGGCCAGGGGCGCACGATATTTGCCCGCCCCTTGCATGCAACCAGCAGTCACATCAAACCAAAGAAACAAACAGCCAGCCGTTGTTTACCTTGCTCCGTTTGATATCGCCGAGAAATTTCCTCGAGATCTGCCGCTATTTCCGCCCCCGCCCTGAGGGTCTCGACTTGCCGCTCGAGGCTCGAGCGGTGTGCAGGCAACGCTGCCCCCTTCGAAATCGTCAAGTGACAGCCGGCTGACATTTTGTTGCTAGCACCATGGGTTTGAACCCGGGGCTTCCAGTCAGCGGCCGCATCCGGAGTTGGAGAGCCTCGACTGCAGCCCGCCCTTGGAACCAACCCGGGAACCTCCCTGCCCCTGAATATCACCTGGCATCCAGCCAAGACTGCATCACAAGATCATACCGATTATGGAAAACCAAAACAACCCGGACCGCTTCGGAGCGTCCAGCACGGTGCCCGACGGCTCAGCGGAAGTGTCGATCCCCCCCAGGCCGGGCAATTGTCGGCAATCGGGGATGTGCAACCTCATTTGCGTCTTTCATGCGGCGGCTCCATCAGTCTGCTCGGTCGCCTCCGACACCACGGCTTCATGTTCGGCAGGAGTTCTGGACTACAGAAGAATCAATATCAATTATCACAAGATCGAGTGCACAACCACTCCATTACCATCTAAGATAACCCGCCCCACGAACCTCAAATCGGACGCTGATCCTAGCGCTTCTCCTCACACCCCCCATCCTGCTGTCGCCTCACCTTCCCCGCGGGCGCCGTCAGGTACTTGATCTTGAAGCTGACCGTCTCGGCCGCGTCATACTCGCTCGCAAGCTTGGCATCCCCAAAGATCCGCAGCGCCTTCACGGCAAACTTGTATAGGCCCGGCGGCGCATACGTCCCGTCCTCCAACTTGCCATCCCAGCTATGCTCAAACGTGCCACGAGCATTCCACCAGACCGGGAAGCCGTCGGGCTGGCCGATCGTCCTGGTGCCAAACACGGTCCCCGCGTTCCGCGCAACCGTGGTGCAGTTAGTCAACGGCACCACGTCCACGCGCACGAGCGCCGAGCCCATGGAGAGCGTGCCGACCAACTTGGGGAGCTCCGTGGTGTTACGGTAAGCCGTATCGTTGACGAAGCCCGGGGGCGGAAGCACGAAGGTGACGTTGGCCGCCACGGGTAGGTCGTCTGTGTCGTGCGAGCGGCTGAGCACCGTGTTGCTCGCGTCGAGTACGACGGCCGAGTGCAAACTGCCGGCGACCCCGAGGTAGGGCAACGAGAGCGCCGAGCTGTCGGAGCCGTTGATGGCGATGTAGCCTGAGTAGACTGGCAGGCGCTTCGCGTCGAGTCCCTTGGGGGCGGTTGCCGTGACGGTCACGATCTTGCGCTGGCCGGCGGGGATCGTGAAGGTGCTGGGTGCGAAGGAAAGCGACGCAAAGTCGGCCGTCAGCTCGCCGGGGAAAGTGGCGGGCGTGATGGAGCTGTCATTGCCAAAGGTGAAGGCCGTGGCGGCCCCGATGTTGGACAGCGAGTAAGTGACCGCCGACTTGCCCGTGTTGGAGACGCTGAAGGTCTGCACGGGGTTGAAGTTGTCGGTGTCGTTGAACGACAGGCTCGACACGCTGAGCAGCGTCGTCGCGTGTGCCGCGTCCCAGGCCTGGAGCAAGCCACCGCCCTGCTGCGTGACCGGGGCGAGTAGCCCGTTGGACTTGCCGTTCAGCCGGAAGAGATTGGGATGCGCCGTAGCCGACAGGACATTCTCAAGCGTTTTGGGGTCCTTGGTGCCGCGGACGTTCATGAGCAACGCGTAGACGGCCGCCGCCAAGGGGCACGCCATGGAGGTCCCGGAGAGCACCCCGTAGGAGCCGAGGGCGCGCGGATACGTCGACAGGATCATGCCTCCCGGCGTCGAGAACTGAGGCTTCACCTCAACCTCAAAGGTCGGACCCCAGCTCGTGAAGTCGCTCAGGAAGCCAGCCGTAGCCGTGTTGTTGAAGTAGTCGAGGAACTTGCCGGCCGTCTCCGGGTCCGCCATGTTGACGACTACCTTGGACCCGGCCTCAAGCGCGTGGATCCAGGACGCGCCCTGATCGGCCGTCACCATGGCCACGCCGGAGACGCCATCCACCTTGGCCGATACGGTAGCTGTGCCAACGGCGTTGTTGTAAAACATGACGTACTTGGCTCCCTTGGCCGCCGCGTTAGTCACCTTTTGCACAAAGGTGCAGGTGCCGCGGCGGACGAGCACGATGTAGCCCGACAGGTCAGGGGTCGAGTCTGGATAAGGGTCGCATCCGTTTTGGGGATCGCTCGTGTTGAAGTTGACAGCCCACAACGGGAGGCTGACGTCCTTCCAGGAACCCGGCTCGCCGGTGGTAAAGCCAAACGTTTGAGTGGTGTCGCCGATCGTGAAGGAGGCATTGCTGAGCAACGCCGGCGTGATGCTGTTGTCGACCGACGCGATGGCCGTGACTTTCTTGCCGTTGGCAGCGGTAGACGCATAAAAGATACCGAGGGCGCCATCGTTGCCGGCCGATACCACGCAAGGCACGCCGTTCTCCACAATTCGCGACACGACAGCAGCCCAAGGATCCTCGCTCCACCCAGACGGGCCGCCGATAGAAGCCGTGATGATGTCGCTGCCGGCCTCATATGCCATGTTGTACGCGGCGATCAAGATGTCATTGCCGACGTCGCCGCTGCAGCCAAAGACGCGGAACGAACCCAGAGTGACATCTTGGGCGGCTCCGATAATTCCGTAAGGGTTGTTTGCCTGGGCCGCAATGATGCCGGCGACGTGCGTGCCATGGCCATTGCAGTTGTCGAGCGGATCCGCGTCGGGCTTGGGGGTATTAGAGCCATTGAAGTCGTCACCCACAAGATCCGTGCCGTACGAGACCAGGCAACCGGGGCCGAAGCAGCCACCGAGCGCCGGATGCAGGTAGTCGGTCTGTTGAAGTGGTCAGCGACGCGCCCTGAGGAATGCAGGCCCATCCACTTACACCCGTGTCGATCACACCAATCTTGATGCCCTTGCCGGTGACGCCTGCATCTCTGAACTTGTTCACCTGGGTCATCAGGTGCGTCGTGAACTGGTCCGTCTCCTGCCGCTTGGCGATGGCCCCCTGGACGGCATCTCCCGTGGAATGGACGACGTGGTGCGGGACAGGGTAGCGCCGGACCGGGAAGATGCGCTTGATCTTTGGCATTTTAGCCACCTTGGCAGCCATCTTGTCGGCATTCTTGGTGTCCTTGAACTGGATAGATGCACCCTTGAACAGCTTGAAGCGGAGGTCCTTCCGGAGCGAGGCCTTGCCCCCGAGGTTGTTGATCAAGGCATTCGAGTCCTGAGAGGGGTCAGCACCCAGTACATCCGTAGGCATCACTGCAGTTCCATCCTGGGGAACCGGCTCGGAGCTCACCTGGTCTTCCTCATACTCAACAACGTACGCGCCCGGGACGACAGGCGCCGTATTCGCAGTGACGGCCCGTGCGACAGCCGTGACCGCGAGGAGCACGGCGGCCAAGTCGAGCCGGACCATGGTCGGGGATGGGCAGCGGGGGCAGGGAGGCGGGCGAGAGTGAGCGACTGGGACCGCGACTGGCGAGTGAAGGAATGACACTCGACACCGACTGCAGACCGTAACGGCCAGGATCGCCGTGGCCGGGTTGGCGCCATGATGGTAGTTATATGGACATTGGAAGCAGGTGCGCGTTTGCTCGTCTGGGCGGCCGGGAGGGTTCAGGGGTGTCTCGCTTCCCCACGCGCAGGCACGTCAAGGCGAAGGTTGCGGCCGAATTTACCCAAATTCTTATCGCCGGCGCAATTGGCGGCCCTCATTGGGCGGGAGTGAGGCAGATTGTCCCGCCGCGGCCTGGCTGGACAAGGCAGGTCGGCCAGGTCGCAACCGTGGAATGCGACCTGAAGGGGCATGCGATCTCGCGCCAAGCACCGTTTAATTTGTGTGACGGTGGCCCACGGGACTTGTCTTGGAACAGCAGCTGCATGTCGGGCGGAGCAGCAATGCGGCCCATGTGTTCCGAACCTCAGGTCCCTTGGGCTTGCACAGTGACCACGGACCATGATGTGCAGCCCAATGGTCCTGGGCCTGGGAGCCTGCCTCACCAGGCTGGAGGAGCGATGCGCCCTGCGGTTGGACGACCCGAATCAGGCTGCGCTTGCAGATCATTTCTAGGCGGTGTCGGCGAGCGAGGACGAAGAACGCCGCAGCTCCCCTCCCCTGGAGCCCCGTCGACTTGTTGATCGTCGACAACGGGGCTCTGGTGCCGCTTCAGGCAAGTCGAATCTTGGTTCCCGGGAGCATGCGGGCATCCCTGCGATCGGCAAGCCGAGCTGCCGTCTCCTGCCAAGTGGGCTTGGCTCGGGCCAGTGCCGACACCAACCAGAGAAGGTATCGTTCGCTCGAAGCGCAGTAGCGCTCGCCGACTGGGAAGGAGACGGACTCGTGGGATCTTGGTGCTCGTCGCGTGCGGGCTCGGCGCGTGCCTTGCAGGACGATGCTCTTGTTACCTGTTCCTGCAGGAAGTACAATGTAGTAACACCTTCCTGGCCGAGATCCCCGCACTGCCTGCCCCTATCAGCCGAAGCGGAGCACTTCCCTGGGCAGCAGTGGCCTATGGGACTCCTTCAGCCTGTTCTCGCCGAGCCTTTGGCCACAAGATGTTGCGATGAGGAGCTGGCCGATGCGAGAGACTGGATCACGTCAGTGCGGTTGACAAATCCCACTCGTGGCTCCGACGGGAGCCCCCAATCCACAGGGACGTCTCACCCCACATGCTGTGCAACACCAAACACACCTCACCCCATGATTCGCGCTCGGCAGTGGGTGCCATAGGCCTGCCAAAGGACGGCGGATGTGCCGACGCCGCACGGAAGAGTAGTGTTTGGGTATTTGCAGGCGGCTGCGAATAAATTGTCGCTTGCCGTGGCTGCTGCCAGCCAGACGAGCCAGAGTAACCCACGATCGGCCAGCGGGCATCGGCCAGAGGAATCCCCTCGAACCCTCAGCACAAGGGTCGGTTGATGTGAGTTGGCAGACGGCATTTGGATGATTCCTCGTATCGCGCAAAGTACCCCGCCGGCCGCCAGTCGTGTCTGGTGCCACGAACAAGCATGGGCTCGTAGGGCTTGTCGGACACCACTTGAACCGAGCCAAGGCCGTCTATTCTGAACCAACACCGTCGAGGCAGGGCCCAGCGTGGACGCCGGCAGTCGGGTCGCCGCGTCTTGATCGACATCTGTTACGCCTGGAATGCCCTCACGTACTCCACGCCCATGCTGAGCTCGCAGGCAATATCATCTTGTCGGAGATAACATGGTGTATTCGATATATGCCATGGCGTTTGCCGAAGCGAAAGGCAGAGTCAAGATCGCTTGGCTTGACTGAGTTGGTGGATTGGGACAAACGGCGGCAGCCAGGCCGGATGTGAGCTGCCCCACAAAGATTGAACCTCTGAACCAATCACAGCGGGCTGGCCGTGCGCCTCTCGGTGCATGCGGGTGGCAGCTTGAGCCTGAATTTCCAGTGGAGCTCCCGATGGATTTGTGTCGGAGCTGCAGCTTCAACGCCAAACCGAAATTCCATCCACGCATTGCGGTCCCAAGGTAAGGAATTTGACACAAGCCAGGGGCCAGCTCGTTGACTTAGTGTCCAATAACAGTGCCGGCACCCCGCGGCCATGATTTGCCGAGCTTGTTTGCGCGCCCGAGGCGCTCTCTTCGCCGAAGCCCTCCCCCCCGCTCCGAGGCTGCTTCAAGCCGCCACTCGAACTCAAAGCCAGCGGCTCCCGGCAACGGCCTCATCCCCCCTCAACTGGACGACTTTACTCCCCCGAGCCCACTCGCTTCAGAAACCCGCTCGCCAATTCTTTTCCACGTCGACCACGACCGCTTCTGCCCCGACCCAACCACAAGACACAGCTCCTCCCTCGCACCACGCCCCGGAAAAGCCGACGTATCTCTCCGAAGGCGAATCGCAGGTCTGGGACACGTTGATGGCCGAGTTTGCGCCTGCGGAACTCGTCGTGCAGGACATTTCGGGCGGCTGCGGTTCCATGTATGGCATTGAGGTCAGCTCCGAGAAGTTCCGTGGCCTGACCATGCTCAAGCAGCAACGGCTGGTCAACTCTGCGCTGAGGGATCTGATGAAGGAGTGGCATGGCGTCCAGCTCAAGACGAGGGTGCCATGAGAGGGGGGTTTGAGTTCAGCCGTGCTGGGGCGGTGCTCCGCGTTTGCAGTATCAGTTGTCTCTGGCACACATCCATGTTTCCTGCCTCGTTAACCGTGGGCTTGATGGGATGGTACTGCCGTCACTGAACCACATCTTGCAGGGCGAAGACGACGCGCGGCACACCTCTGGATCACGTCACTTCTCCAGTCTGACTCCCACAATCACTCTTTGCTGTTGTCATCCACGGGGTGTCTTAGGAACCCACAGCGTGTCATGTGTTTTGCGAGGCGCAACGCGTTTGTCCTCGTCGCTTGTCCAACCGCTCGGCCTTCTTTTCATCACACGATATGTACGGGCTGTTCCCCGTCTGGCTTCAGTTCGTACGTCTCGCATCTGTGATGTGCTGGGCAAGCCGGGCCGCGCATATGACGCCCAGACCATGTCGAGCCGCCGCTCGGTATCACCTAGCCGCCCAACCTTTTCCCACTGTCAAGACTGTTGTCCACGTTGCGGATCACGCAGACCACGGCACCCTTCCGCCCTTAGTCGAGATGGATGGCCTGGACAATGCCCGAGGTGAAGAAGGGTCTTGGCGCCCTTTGCCATCGGGGTTCCAAACCGCAGGACGAGAAAGGGGTCAACCTTTGTCACGTCGCGTTTCCCTGGCGGCGAAGGCGGATGGCGTTACCTTCGTCTCTTGGTATCGGGGCGATGCCAAACCTCTACATTACCAGGCTCCAGGCCAGTTTGAACGAAGAGAGCAGTGGCATAACACCGCAAAAATCACGGTTGGAACTTTCGACTTGATTTGCGCGGAGTGGGGAGCCTCAGGAGCTTCAGCTCGGGACGAGTCCCTCCCGAGTCAAGCAGGGGTAAGCAAGGGTATTTGGCCAATAGGGGCGTTAGATGTCTCTAAGTGGGGCCAGGTGCAACACCACGTGACAGCCAGGTTCGGGGCTACAAAGCGCCCAGTGCCCCCCCGGGTGGACGACGTCGGGACGCTCTGAGCCGAAATCAGTTCTGCCACTCGGAGTATCTCAGCTCAGCAACCTTCTCCAGTCAACACTCGCACGATGGCGCCGCCGAACAGCAAACCTGTGGCCTCCCGGGGGTGGTCCCACACGCCATCCACTCCACTCCTCCTCTGGCTGGCCGTCTCGCTGCCTCTCGTCGCCTGGGACACGGGCTACATGCTGCTGCGTCCACACAGCATGCCCGGCGGGTCGCTGCACTCGCCTTTGTGGGTGCCCTACGCGCTGTACGGCGAGGTCGACGGGATGTACGGCTTCAAACAGTGGGACTTGAAGAATCCGTTCGCCGCATCACAGAGTCTTATGAACGTGGTCGAGACACTGATGTATCTTGGGTATCTGTGGATGTGGTCTTCGTACGGGAAGCCGGCGGTGGCTGGCGGCAGGAAGGCGATTGGCGGGAGAATCGGCGGGTGGACGGTGCTGCTTGGGTTCAGCGCGGCGGTCATGACGGTCAGCAAGACGGTGCTGTATTGTAAGTTGCTGCCGCTGGTGTTGTTGCTCATGGCGGGACTGACTGTTGGCCGGTAGGGGTTCTTGAGTATTGTTCTGGGTGGGACAACATTGGCCAGAATGACGCCTGGTCGCTGCTCTTTTTGTGGATTATTCCCAAGTGAGCCCCCGTTTCCCTTGGCCGTCGGAGTGGGATGCTAATCGAGAGCTCAGCGGTGCCTGGATTGTTGTGCCATCCATCGTTATGATCTATGATATGGGAGCGGAAATTGCGACGGCTCTGGCCCACGCCCCGGCCCCGGTTGCGTCGCATCTGAAGACGCAGTGAGGCCCGAGAGGTTCTAAATGGAACCAGCAAACGCCGGGCAATGGAAGTCCCGGCGTTCGCGCAGCGGACCGCCACAGGACAGGTGAGGTTCGTGGCCGAGTGCGAGAGTGGCTCAGAGGGGGTTGCCTGGCACTGCCGGCCGGCGACGACTCATGGCTGAACAAGGTATCTTCTCAGGTTCAGGCGGTGGCGGACACCCCTTCTATTCTGTAATAGTCCTAGATCATCATCAAAACTTACCCTTTCGAGCCTTTGCTGGTGTTTTGTCTGCTGCGTGCTGCGTGCTGCGTGCTGCGGGTGGCGTGGGGAAGGACGTATTTAAGGGTTAGGGTTAATGAAGTGGCCGGCGCGTCAGCGCGTCAAGCATCGACCATCCAGAGAACATCGAGCCGTTTCCGTCGCCAACAAGGTGCATAGGCAAGCATTGAGGCACAATGACTGCGCTGACCCCATACACGTACATACAATGCCCCTGTTCCGACTCCTCGATTTTCGGACGGCCATCAGATCTGCACTCGCACTCGCCCACGGCCGCTGAGCCCGACGAGGACGACCGCAACTTCGACCCCCGCGCGCCTCGGTCCAACTACAGCCTCTACCCGCTCGAGTACTTGCTGTACTGCGGGGACTGCCACCAAATCCGATGCCCCCGCTGTGTCGCCGAGGAGATCGTTACCTACTACTGCCCGAACTGCCTGTTTGAGGTGCCGAGCAGCAACCTCAAGAGCGAGGGAAACAGGTTAACCTGCCCCGTTCCGCCCTTCGTCTGGTTTGTGTGTTCTCGATCTATATCGCTAACAAGGTCCCGCGGTAGATGCACCCGCAGCTGCTTTCAATGCCCAATCTGCATTGGCCCTCTCGCCGTGACGAGCGTCGAGACTAAGCCCGACCCGAGCCTCCTGGCAGCCCCAGACAACGCCGGCTCGCCGCATTCGGGCCCATACGCCCTGACTTGCTCCTACTGCAACTGGAGCTCAACCGAGGTCGACATTAAGTTCGAGAAACCAAACAGCATCCACGCCCAATTGGCAAAGCTGCGAAATGGCGGCGGGACCAGGTTGACGGCTAAGGAGCGGAAGGAGCGGCGTAAGGACCCGTCCTATCGCTCTCTAGCAACAACAGAAGACGAGGGCGACGGCGACGGCGACGGCGAGACAGACGGCTTGGATGTGGAGACGCAGTTTGCGAATTTGAAGCTCTTCTACCAGAGGCAGCTGGCCAACCCCAACTCGGCCGACAACGGGCTCGCCGCGCTGAGCGACCTCGGCTTCTCCTCACCCACCTCCCTCTCGCGCATCATGAACATGTATACCAGCGGCAGCTTCCAGGATAAGAAAGCCAAGTCTCGGGTAGGCGCCATGCGAGAGGCCCTGAAACCCAATGAGGGCCTACAGCTGGCCAACCTAGACGAGTCGGCGGCCATCCAGCGACTCCAGACCGAAACCCACGAGGGCACCGCGTCCACCTCACAACTCGCCGACCAACCACCCAACCTCGGCGAAGAGCACCTCCACGGCCGCAACCGATTCACCTCGGAGCTCCGCCCGATCCCCTACCTCCTCCGCACCAAGCGATCCAAACGTTGCCCCATCTGCCGCCACATCATCAGCAAGCCCGAAGCCAAGGTCCAAACCACTCGCTTTCGCATCCGCCTCGTCGCGGGCAGCTACATCCCCAGCATCGCTATTCGCCCGCTCGCCCTTACCAGCGGCAGTTCTGCCTCGGGTGTCGCCATCCCCGGCGCGCTCCTGGAGCCCCTCAAGCCAGCCCACTACCTACTGACCTTCAAGAACCCCATCTTCGAGACCATCAAGGTGACGCTAGGCGCGCCGGCCAAGACCCCCGGCCGCTTTGCCAGCAAGGTGACGGTGCTGTGCCCGGACTTTGAGATCGACGCCAACACGGATGTGTGGGATGAGGCGCTCAAGGAGGGCGGCGAACGGGGCGGCGAGCGTGAGCGCCGTCGGCGGAAGGGTGAAGAGGGTCAGGGGGGTAATAATAACAACCACAACCAGCTGGAGGTGGGCAAGATCTGGGAGCGCGGCCGGAACTGGGTCAGCATCGTCGTCGAGGTTGTGCCCGCTTCGCTGAGGCTCGGAGAGGCCGACGAGCCGCTGCGGGAGGACGAGGATGTGCTGGAGATACCCATGTTTGTGCGCGTCGAGTGGGAGGGCGAGGCAGGCGGGGACGAGGATGGGTCGGCTCCCAGCAAGGACAGGGAGATCAGGGAGAAGCGTGAGCTGGCGTACTGGTGTGTGCTGGGGCTCGGGAGGATTAGGCGGTGATGGGCTTGCGGCAAAGAACGAAAGAGGGACCAGAAAGAAAGAAGAAGAAAAAAAGAAACCATAACGTTTGATACCCCATGGAATTTGCTTCATTTGCTTGATTATCATGCTCTATACAGTACACGGCCTCGTCTCGCACCCTACGAACCAAATTGGTCTTGGTAGTTTGTCAGACAGAACCGGTACTTGATGTCGTTGTTGTGCAGCCTCGTCAAGACGTCCGCCAGGTTCTTCTCGTTAATGGGTACCTCCTCAATCCACGTCCGAATGCCCTTGTCGGCGGCTAACTGCAGCATCTCGAGCGTCTCACGCCTGCTCCCGAGATGTGAGCTACCAAAAAAGCAGCCGTTGCTCAGGAAGGTCTGGTTGCGGATCTTGATGCCGTCGTCCTCGGGCAGGCCGACGCTGACCCACTTGGCGTGTACGTCGAGCAGGCTCAGGTAGGCGTCAAGGTCGAACCCATCGAAGCTGTTCGCCGTGTTGACGATCAGGTCGAACGTCATGGAGTGCGGCTCGTTCCAATCCTTGTCCGACGTCGCCAGGAACCCGTCGGCTCCCAGCTTGCGCGCATCCTCTTCCTTGGCATGCGACCGACTAATCACCCAAACCTCGGCCCCAAGCGCCTTTGCGAACAGGACGCCCATGTGTCCGATGCCGCCCAGGCCCACGATGCCAACCTTCTTTCCTGGACCGCAGCCGTTCCGCACCAGGGGTGAGTAGGCCGTCAGGCCCGCGCAGAGCATGGGTGCGGCAACGGTGCTGGGGAGGGCTTCGGGGATGGGGAAGACCCTGGGGAGTCATGAGTATTGCGCCCTCACTAACTCACGTTCGAATTGGCCAGAAGGAATAGAACTTACCAGTGCTCGTGTGTCCTCACATGCGACGAGTAGCCGCCCTGCGAAACAATACCGGTATCGGGCCAGACGGCGCCGTACGTGTCGAGCTGCTTCTTGCAGTACGTCTCGTTGTCGTTCTTGCACTGCCGGCAGTCTAGGCAAGAGTAGCTCTGCGCGCCGACACCCACGCGCTGGCCCTCCTTGATGAGCGACACCTTGGATCCCACCCGGATGGCCGTGCCAACGATTTCTGCGCGCGATCAGCCTGCCCATCCCCGCGACCTCTGAGTATAACCCGGGACCTACCGTGCCCAACAGCCAACGGATACTTCTGCTCGCCCCAACCGCCATTGAGAGTGTGGACATCGCTGCCGCAGACGCCGCAGCACTCGATCTGGATGTCGACGTCGTAGTCGCCAAACGGCTTCGGCTGGAACTCGTTCTTGTGGAATTCGAGCCAGGTGGAAGGTCCGTTGACCTGGAACCCGGTGAACTGGTCGGGATACGGCATTGTGAGGTTGCGATTGGCTTGTTCGAGAAGCAGCGGGGGATCAAATCCAACTGGGCCGAGAAACAGGAGAGGCGAGCTTCAACACAGGAGATAGGGAACCGCGCGTTTTAAGGAGCGCTTAGCCAGCGCAGGAGGGGCAGGCCACGCCCCCACACCATGCCAGCCGGCTGGAGCATCATGCTATTATCCATTTGTCCAACGGCAGCGCAATTGGGCGGCACATTATCGCCGCCGGGTTTTGTCTGACGGTGAACTGCATTCCAACAAGATGGATGCTCCCCTCTCACCCCGCCATACCCCGCCATGAGGGCCCCGAGCCTGGATAGTGGGGCTGAGAACAGACCGTGATTTTCCACAAATCAGGATGCTCCCAGCCGGCCGAGAGCGGCTGCAAGGCCTTCGAATCAGGCGCTGGCTCTGTTCCCATGCCAGAGATCTGTTTGTTTGTTGGGGGAGTGGTGTCGCAGAACTCGAAGACCCCGATCATACATACACCGAGCTTGAGATCCCTAGAGCTCTCCGTCCCAATACCCCGCCAACCTCGGTCAGGCAGCTTTCCTGGGCTTGCCCTCCGAAGCAAGTCGAATCCCGCTCAGGAAGGCGATCCTCATCGACGCGCCGACGTAGACGAAACCAATGTTCCCCCAGTCAATGGCATTCCATTCAGACACGCTCCAGTATATCTGAGGGCCCAGCACCCGAATCGTATAGAGGTGACCGAAATCTGCGACGAGCAAGCAGAACAACAGGGCCTTCCAGACGCGGAGATCAGACGTTGCTCGCAGGACAAGGGCTTCGCTAAGCGCAAAGGCGAAATACAAGTTGGCAAGCTGAGACATGGCAATCGAAGTGCCCAGCGGAATGGGCGACGGCGCAGACGACGCATGGGTGAGCTCGAGGTAGGTCTTTTGCTGAAAAAAGGCAAAAAACGCCCCGAGGAGAGTCGCAAGGGGTTCGATGAGCAGGAAGAATAGACGGTACGGCAGCGGGAGTGTGAAGCGAGACACTGACGTCGCCTGTGTCGCGGAGGCTGCCGTTTGGCTGTTGCCGGCCATCGTGTTGGGTGAGAAATAGTCACTGTGTACAAAATCCAGAATCCAGAATCCAGAATCCAAGCGCGGTCGCGACAGGCTCTTGCGAAAAAAAGTGCTGCAGTTGGCGTCAACGTGTGGGGACTCCTTGTCAGGGGTTGATGAGCCTTGACCCATCTTCCACCTGCCTCTGGCCACCGCCTGCCCATTTTGCCAATTAGACCCACCACAAAAATTGAGGGCTGCAAAACCCTAATGAACCCTCCCAAATTCCACTCGACTTTTCCCGCCGACCTCGACCTCTTGGAATCGCCTCGAAGATCGATCATCGACCGGTATTCTCGACAACCGCCAACATGAGCTCGCCGTCCCTCAACAAGATCGCGGCCAACAGCCCGAGCCGCCAGAACCCCTCGGAGCTCGAGCAGGGCATTGCCGGCGCTCTGTACGATCTCGAGACCAACACTGCCGACCTCAAGGTCGCCCTCCGCCCTCTGCAGTTCGTCTCGGCCCGTGAGGTGAGAATTCGCCCTTGACGCAGCCGCGCCCACGTTGCGACTTCCGAACCACACCCGAATCCTGTTCCGCCGTCCTGCGAACGCGATTGAGACATCGCCGCGTCGGGCGTCGTCGCTTGGGAAATGATTACATATGGGGAGGCGCGCAGGCGACAGGTCGCCTTCAGGCACCCGCCGCTCTGCTCGGCAGCCATAACATCAAACCATACAGCGCGCGGAATAGGACGGGAGCGGTCCATGGATTGCAGAGTCATCCTGGAGCTCGCATGCTGACTTGGATCTGGCACAGATCGAAGTTGGCCACGGCAAGAAGGCTATTGTCATCTTTGTCCCCGTCCCCTCGCTGCAGGGTTTCCACCGTGTCCAGCAGCGGTAAGTACTCCCATTATTGGCGACGTGGAGAGATAAATTTGTTGCTGACCCGCCTCAGCCTCACCCGCGAGCTGGAGAAGAAGTTCTCGGATCGCCATGTCCTGATCCTCGCCTCGCGCCGCATCCTCCCCCGCCCCAAGCGCTCCAGCCGCTCGCGCAACACCCTCAAGCAGAAGCGCCCCCGCTCGCGCACCCTCACTGCCGTGCACGACGCCATCCTGACCGACCTCGTCTACCCCGTCGAGATTGTCGGCAAGCGTCTCCGCACCAAGGAGGACGGCTCCAAGACTCTCAAGGTCATCCTGGACGAGAAGGAGCGTGGCGGCGTCGACTACAGGCTCGACACGTACTCGGAGGTCTACCGCCGCCTGACTGGCCGTGGCGTCATCTTCGAGTTCCCCCAGACCAGCGCTGCTGAGTTCTAGGCGTGAGTAGGTAGGCAGGGGGCTTGTTTCTGGGCGGGCGCACCGAGGTCAGATTTGGGTTGGTTCGGGTTCGGTCTGATGCACGCATGGGCATCCAAAAGGGACGGCGTTCAGCTAGCTTGTTTTAATCAAGCTTGATCTTTCACACCTGGCCCAATACAAGCTCTTTCTGCGCCTGTGCTGTCGAGGACTGCTGCTTGGCCGCTCACCGAGCCGTTGTGACTTGCATCTCGGCCCTGCATGTTCCCGTGACGCCAAGCACCTTCGGCAATGCTGTGAGCTTGGTATTATTTGCAGATCTGATCTGCGCCACGACATGTTCTGTTTTCTATTTACAAGTGGATGTCGTGGGCTGGATGCTTTTCCCGCACCCAGTCCAGTACTTTCTTCCAAATGGCGGCACCATCGTGCGGCCTCTCCATCGACCTTTCAAAACAAGCCATTGCGGCTCTGTCATCCTCGTCGATGCCAAACCACCGGATGGCATCCCGTACCCTCAGCTTGGCGCATCGAGCATCCTTTTCGGGGTGCCCTTGAAACGTCAGGACGGAATTGTTGTGGCTCAACAAGCACTGGTTCCCAACAAGCAGCTCCGCGAACCCTCTCGGGGGGGTGCCAACTGCCCGGCGGTGGTGTTGTTGCAGGAGGAGGGCCTCACTTGTGCCGAGGTGTCTTCCGAAGAAACGGCGGCCCGCAGGCGTCAGCTTTGCTTCCGTCACGCCCAGCTGAACAACGCGTGTTATCGTTAGCTCAGGTCGGGAGGTTGCGGCTTGTGACGGAAAGGATCATGATGCTCTCGCTTGATATACCTCGGGAGACTCCATCTCGACCACCTCGCCGCCAAAGAGCAGGGAAATGGTCTGGTGGCCCCAGCAGATGCCGCAAATCTTCTTGCGCGGGTGGTTCGTGACCACGTCGAGGATGAAGGCGTGCACGCGCAATATCCAGGGGTGCCTACGGCGTGGGTCAACGTTGGCGCCGCCGACGATGATCAAGTCGAACGAGGTCGGATCCGGGAAGTCGTCGACGCGCTCGGCCGGGTAGAAGAAGGAGAGCTGGGCATCGTGGGCGACGGCGCCAAGGGAGCGCGTGTACGAGTCCCGGATCTCGGCGATGTGTGGCGAGCGGTATGAGTTGAGCAGGATGGCGACCTGGAGAGGACGTTCGTGGGGAGGGATCATGTTGAATGAACCGCTCGCGTGCCTTGTTGGCCCTGGTACGGTGACGGGGGAACCCTGGGGAGGGTTAGGTGTTTTATAGATGCACCCAGGAATACTTGGGACAGGGCATGGGCCTGGCCAAGGGGGGCTGGGGGTAATTACCGGAGCATCAGGTGATGATGTTAGGTCTCCCAGAAGAGACCCGGGCGGTTGGGCACAGGCAAGGAATTCCCAGCCTTTCAAGGGCCAAGATCACGCATGTCCACTCGAAATATAAGACTGGTTCGCGCCATTATAGCCCGAGGTGGCTGGTAGAGCACGATATGTCGTTGTGCTAACAAGCCAGCGAGGCTCTGCCTTTTGTCCATCATGACGATGCGAGGATTCAGCGACGGGAGCTGGGGGTGCCGAATTGGAGACAGCCCACAGGCCGGAAAACCACCCTATTGGCCACGGTGACGGCAGGCCAGAGAACCCTGCGCAACTGCGCATGGGCGGGCCTGGTCCACCGCCGTTGAGGCATACTCAGTACAAAGTATTTGTCCGCGAGGGCATTGTACGGTTCGGACGCTTAAGGAAGAAGACCGGATATACAGTGTAGCAAGGTACAGACGGAGCTGTCCGCGGCGGCCTGACGGGATCACTACCTACGAGGTAGGTTTGGAAAAGCCCGGCCCGCCGCCATCCTCTTCTTCCCCGGTCCCAGTTCTGCTGGAAACCAGTTTTGCCGACAAGATGGCGCTGATATCACACACCCTAGCGAGCGAGCGAGCCTAGGCAGACCGCGGCGGCTGTCGTGATGCCCACCCAACACCGGCCAACGTTGCACAGTATGCTGAACTGGGTGGTCTTTGCCTGGGCTCGCTGGGCCCGGGCCATTCGCGTGAGTAGAAGAACAGCGCGGAGGAATCCCGGGAGCCAGGTCCAGGGCCCAGCATGTTACGAACCCAGGCTCAGCCAGGACAGCATATCCCTGTTTCTTCAGCGCGATCGCACGGCGTCTGTGGCGGCTCAGGCGGATGGATAGATGATGAAACGCGAAAGACGAGATCCAAATCGGGCGGGCATCCTGAATTGCGGGGTGTGGGTCCCCAGTGGCAATCGGCATCTGGCAAGGCGAGCTGCTGGCAAGGCGAGCTGCGGGCAGTGCCTCAGGACTCGAGCGGCCCAGCAGACCGTGCCACGCGTGCCTCAATTAGTTGGGGTGGCTTGGGCCCGATCTGTGAGTCGTCATGTGTTGTTGCACAGAAATGCGGCGTGCAGAGAGTTGCGGCGTGCACAATACTTTGTGCTTCTCGACGAGATCTCGGTTTCCTGGGTCAAAGGCTGTGACAAGGGGACCAAACTGTCGGCGGGCTTGGTTTCGAAAGTCTCACAGGATCTATACCCGACGCGGCGAGACCAAGTGCCAGCCACGCGCGGAGTCGAGCTGACCACCCGATGCAGTGGGATCGCGGTGGATACCTCGATCGAGAGAAGCCGGTCTGGTGGTCAGCAAGTTTGATGTGCAGACTCTGATCACCGCCCAACCGCCAACGGAGGACTCGGATGGACGCTGGATGAACTTCTCGACGTGGGGACATGGCGGGGCCTGGTTGCTTGACCACAGGCAGCCCTCCGGGAGGTTGTTGGGGGCCTTGGCGGGCGGTCGTTTGCCACTCAATTTGACAGGCGGGCCGAAGGCGCGGGCCCATGCTAGCTGCCCATCCCCAGCATCATCCCCAGCATCCCCAGCATCGCAGCCGCCGCGAGACCCGAGACCCAACCGGCAAGGCTGCGGCGCGCGTGAGGCGGTTCACGGATCCGAATACGGGGCAATCGGGTGAGATTGTTTTTGACGGCACAGTGCTCCGTAGTGCAGAGACTTCCAAGTTGACGTTCTGGGGTGCAGCTGAGAGGTACGCGACCTCAAGGCTACACAACCTGAGGTAGGGGAAGGGAAGACTCGGCATGTCGGCCGTGGCAATATTGGGTCCGCCATCAAGGTCGCGAAAACGCCGGCTCGTGCTCTCAGTGCCTCGAGAGTGCCTCGAGAGTGCTCAATCAGGGGTTCCTCGAGTCAGTCAGGCGATCTGTGTTGGAGACGTGGCACCTTGCTGGCCGCGCACCCGCGCCACCTCGATGGATGTTGTGTTTGACGAGTGCAGGCCAGGGCGATGCTGGAGCCCTCCCTCCAGGCAATCAACTTGCCTGGAGTGGGGGTCCTTGTCTGCAGGGACCACGAGGCAGAAAAGTGGGTGGACCCACGGGCATCGATCCAAATGGGACGTTTCCTGTCACGCAAGGATGGGAGTTGTGTTCCTGCGGAACCACTCGACTCATCCTCCAATACCTAAGACGGCAGGGTGCGGAAGAAGCACAATCGGGGCAAGAGCGATGCATGGTGCTCCAGCCGCTTCCTCAAAAATGACCGAGTCAAGATCCTGTATCCTGTTGTGGAAACCGCTGCTTCTGGATCGCTGACGGGATGTTTGAGTGCCCCGGATTGTCAGACAAGCCTGCTGAGTGGGGCGGACGTGCTTTCCACCCTTTCGAGTTGTGGGGTGGTCAAGTCAAAGCTGGAAGCGCCCGCTGCCGCATGCCGGCCACTGACCGCCGTCGACTTGACCCCATAATCGGCCGCAGCCAGCCAGTCGTCCGCCCTCCGCCTCACTCTGCCGGCCGTTGTGTCGAATTCGCGGGCACATCGAAAAGCGCCGCGCTGCCTAAATTTGCATCATCGCCTTGTGGAGCCGCTCGTAGCAGTCATGACCTCACGCGCCACACAAGACCGACCGAAAGTGGCGCGCCCCGTCGGATCCGGCCAGCAGGGAAAACCCTTCGATCTGATCCCTTCTCCCACCGGCGAGGTTTCGAATCCCGCCGTCGGACGGCTCTGACGCAAAGGACCATCATCTCAGATTTCTGTCCCTCCGTGCACAACCGCAATGCACACGTTCTCAACATGAAGGCTTCGGCAGACTCTGAGAGCTCTTGGGCAAGCAAGCACTGGATCTTAGCGGCTCGACGGAGTAGGTGGGCCGGTGATGCCGGGTGTGACGGCCGGATGTGATGGCCGGGTGTGGTTGTCTGCCTTTCCATGCATCCAATCCCGCGTCCAGCCCAGGCCTGGCTTGGCCTGGCCGGCTAACGGCTGCAGCTGCGCCTTTCCGGCTTCGGCTTCAGCTAGGGCGAGGCTGGCTCTCTGGCTTACATACGGGACATGCACGATGGAGGAATGGGGCCTTGACACCTTTATAGGCAGCGTAAACCCAGCCAGGCTCGCCAGGCCGGTGTCCACGACACCGTCTTTCTCTCCCATCCAAACCTCACGCTGACCCAAGGCCTGGGCCTGGCACCATCCCCTTATCCACACAGCACACTGTGAGTCCCGCCTATCACTTCCTTGCGTCTGGTTCTAGCCCAACCTCCCCTGTCGAAAACCACGTTCAGGGTCCAGGGACAGGGGCGGCGGCCGATCGTTTCTGGAAGTGATCTTTCCGCCACCGCTCACGCCGAGCCCCGGCTTCACAGGCGGCCCCCGGCCCGGGCACCTGACCCCGACCTCTATCGCCTTTCTTTGTTGAGGGGAACCCCGCGAACGGTTTTGCTCACCTTGCCTCCAAGCAGATAAATTATCCCCTCTTGCTCCTCGGCTTGCTCTCCCTCCGCTCACCGATACACCGCCGCTTCGTCGTTCTCTTCCGTATACACCAGACCGGCCGTGAGGCATCCCCTGACCGCCCTTTTCCTCTGGGACGACCCCCTACCACTCGCTCGGCACCGAGGTTGCCGCCGTTGCCCACCATGCACGGCTACTCATCATCGTCGGACTCCGACGACGACTACAACTACCGCAAGCACAAGGGCGTCGCTGCCGCCCCTGCCGCCGCGAACGATGCCAACAAGAAGAAGAAGAAGCGCAAGCTGCCTCCCCAGCAGAGCATCAACCGCATCTGGAAGCGGTTCAGCAATAAACGTTTTAACAAGGCACTCGCCGTGCTCCCATTCGACCCCGTCCTGCCACCGATCATCACAGATCGATCCAACGAGCTGCTGAACGCCGGCTACGAGCGGGCCGCCGAAGAATGCCGTCGCAAAGTCAAGAAGATCATACTGGAATGTCGGAGGGTGAACACACGGTATCGGGATCCTGGCTGGGACATTGTAAGTCTGCCCGTGATGCAGCACGCTCCCGATGTGCATCAGCTAACCGAGCTCTCCCCCCGCAGGACTGGGACCTTAAGATGGAAAAAGGTCACTGTCTCAACAGCCTCGGCCGCAACAAGTTCGACCTCAGCATGACGACCTTGATGAACCCAAACTCCACAGTACCAAAGGCCGTCAAGCGTATCCACGAGATCTACGACAAACCCACCTTCCTGGCCAACATCAGCGGCTCCGACGTCAAGCAGGGCAGCCTTGGCGACTGCTGGCTGATGGCTAGTTTTTCCGGCTTGGCCAACGTCAAGGACGGCATACAGCGCATCTGCGTCGAGCACGACACCAGGATCGGCATCTACGGGTTTGTTTTCTACCGAGGTGAGCCAAACCCGCGTTCTTTTGGCTTGTCTGACAAGAAACTGACAAACTCGCAGACGGAGAGTGGATCTACTCCATCATCGACGACAAGCTCTTTCTCAAGTCACCCTGCTGGGATTCGCCGAGCATGCAACGTGACCTGCTGCAGCAGATTGACCGCGAAGACGTGGAGCGCGTGTACCGCAAGACATACCAGACGGGGTCCAAGGCGCTGTTCTTTGCCCAGTGCAAGGACCAGAACGAGACTTGGGTGCCGCTCATCGAGAAGGCCTACGCCAAGGCCCATGGCGACTATGCCTCATTGTCCGGTGGCTGGATAGGCGAGGGCCTCGAAGATCTGTCCGGCGGTGTCACCACAGAACTCTTGGCGTCCGACATCCTCGATTTGGATGGGTTCTGGGACAATGAGCTCAGCAAGGTCAATCAAGAATTTCTCTTTGGTTGCAGCACCGGCCTCCTCGACGGCGGCTACGGCGACCGCGACGGCATTGAAGAGGGCCACGCCTACGTCGTCATGGAGGCGCGGACCCTGAAAAGCGGCACCCGCCTCGTCAAGCTCAGAAATCCTTGGGGTAAGACGAAAAAGGGGATTTGGGAAGGCGCATGGTCAGACGGCTCCAAGGAGTGGACGGCTGAGGCTCAGGAGGAGCTTGGCCACCAGTTCGGCAGTGACAGCGTCTTCTGGATTTCGTACGAGGACCTCCTGCGCAAGTACCAGCACTTTGACCGCACGCGCTTGTTCCGCGACCCTGAGTGGCGCAGCTGCCAGAGGTGGATTGGCGTCGACGTGGCCTGGAAGCCGCAGTACCACGAGAAATTCCACATCAAGCTGACGCGAGAAGGGCCTTTGGTCATCGTACTGAGCCAGCTCGATAACCGGTACTTCAAGGGTCTCCACGGCCAGTACTCGTTCCGCCTGCAGTTCCGGGTACATGAGCAGGACCGCCTCAACCCTGAGGATTACATTGTGCGCAGCCACGGCAACTACCTCATGGATCGATCCGTCTCGATCGAGCTGCCTTGCATGCTGCCCGGCACCTACAGCGTCTTCATCAGCGTCGCCGGTGAGCGCAACACGGATGTGCTCAGCATCGAGGAGGTGGTCAAGCGCGAATGCAAGAAGCGCATCGAGAACGAGAAGCTCGCCCAGGTTGGGTACGCCCACGATCTTGCGCACAGCAAGGCGTCGGCGCACCTGGAAGCGGTCAAAAAGGCCCGCAAGAAGGCTGACCAGAAGAAGTCTAGCGACGCGCGCCAGAAGGAGCGTCACCGCCTGTGGGAAAAGCGGCACCTCAACCGGCAGATCACCAAGCAGCAGGGTCGTAAAAATAACCAAAAGCTTGAGGCAAAGCAGGCCGCGCGCGACGAGAAGAAGCGCAAGGCCAATGAGCTCAAGCCCAAAGACCAGGGTGTGCAAACCGAGGAGTCTAAGACGGAGGAGTCCAAAGCCAACGACACCGTGGCTGAGGCAAAGCCCGAAGACAAGAAAGCCGAGGGCACGAAGGATACCACCAAGCCTGCCGAGGACAAGCCTGTCGAGGACAAGAAAGGTGCCGAAGAGCCCGCCGAGGACAAGAAGGGCGTCAACGGATCGGGAGAGGACGCTGCTGGTGAGCTCGAAGACGAGTCGCCTGATGCTACGCCGATTGCAACTCCTCTCGAAACTCCGACAGTGGAGAAAACGGACCAACTAGCTCCACTTAGCACGAAGACGGAGGGCAAGGATTCTGAAGATGCTTCCGGCGAAGTTCTCAAGGCTGATGGCAAGCTCGAAGACAAGCCCGAGGAGAAGCCTGAGGAGAAGCCTGAGGAGAAGTCCGATGCTGAAAAGCCGGAGCCTTCCTCCAGCAGCACCTCTTCGACCGGTACTCCTAGCCCCACTCCCAAGAGCGACACAGCATCGACCAGCTCTGAAGGCAAAGACCAGGAGAAAGTGCCGGTCCCCCCCGCCGATGCCAAGGTTTCGGGCGGCCCTCCACCGCCGCCTCCTAAGGCTTCGCCCAAGCCCGCACCCGCGAAGAAGCAGCCGAACATGTACGTCACATCAGATGGCGAGTCGAGCGCCTCTCCCATCTCAGACTGGGAGGAGCTCTATAGCAGCGACGACATGTCGCGTAAGCCACGCATGGCCGCCCCGCCGCCGCCCAACACGGCGACGGTGAGTAGGTACCGCGACGACACGGAGGACGAGAACGAGCCAGACCCGTGGAACGCCATCTGCGTGGTTGGGTTGCGCGTCTACTCCCAGGACGAGGATCTCGAGCTGCGCGTCGTCATCGAGGGTGGCGAGCTCGGAGAGGGCGGCATGGGCGAAAAGGGCGGGGTGGATCTCGACAACGCCCAAGCCAATGCTGGTGGCGCCAGGACCGCCCGTGTCGGGAAGAAGGATGAGAACGAAGACAACGAGGCGTACGAGGGCGACAGCGAGGTCGAGAAAAGGTCCAAGAAGGGCAAAAAGAAGGGCGAGAACCAAAGCGATACAGAAGTGGATGACAAAGAGAGACCAGACGACGGGCTGGCGCCGTACCCCGTCATTGTCCAAAAGGGTAAGGGCGACGAGGAGTACGAGACGGCGGTCGAGTCGCAGGCGGAGTAGTCCACCAGCGAAGCGGCACTGGGACGAGATTTGACGACGGAAATGAATACCCTGCACGCAAGGCATCTAGACTGCTTTCTGCGAGACATAGAGGAGCAGAACCTGGGAGTTGGATATGACGCCTAATGATTTTTTATTTCTTTTTGTTCGCCACTTACTTTTTGTACACGAAAGGCACTACTAGGTTTAGGGTTGCATTTGCTGTCTTCGCTTGGCTGGGAAAGGGGCTTTAGATCATGATATTATAGGAGTACTCGTATGCCCTAAGTACATTTTTGATAGTACCCAGTTCCGTGAACCGTGGTCCCGTTGCATTGTCTAGTAGAAGCATCTCAAAGTGGTAAAATACAAATTATCTTCATTTTGGTGAGCATGATGGTACCGCAAGAACTGACTGTATCACGCAGGCCACCATTCATTCCTCGCCCATCACAGCATGGAACGGAGTTTGGCACTTTCAGGGAGCGGGGCGTCGTCGGGCTCGACACCACCGTCTCCCGACTGCATGAGCAGATTGGCCATTGTCTCCCCCAAGAAGGTCAATGTCCACAGCTACTACGGTAGACCTTCGGACAAGTTTCTGTCTGGCGGCAAGGGACCGGGAGCTCCTAGGAGAACGTTACCAAGAAATAGCCCTGCATCCTCAGACCTCGATCTTCAACAAGACAGAAGAACAACGGTGCCGCTGCCGGGTAGTGAGTCGTCGGAAAGAACGGGGCAACTTAGTAGTCAGATTCGTGGTCAACTTCGAAATCAACCTCAAGGTCAACCTTAAGATTAGCTTTGAGGCCAGCTTTGAGGCCAGCTTTGAGGTCAGCTCTAATGTCAAACTTCGAGGTCAGCTTCGAAGTCATATTCGTATTTATCATGGTTTTATTGGTGGTTGGAAAAATGAAAATTAAATAAAATGATTGATAAACCGAAGATACAGAGATTATACTTGATGCACACTCTGCCCAGCAGCCACCAACACTCCCCTCTCTGCACACAAGATTGGTGTCCTCTCTTGTATCGTAACTCATTCCATGCCTTGTGAACGCATGCACCGTTGCCCCCGCCCGCACGGTTGTGCCATAACAATATAGGAGCCACGCCGTGTTTGAGATACTTTGCTCCCCAGCACTTAGTTGGTTTTCTTCCCAACACCTGCAACGCCCACCGGTCGGCGGCCCTGCTGCTGGGGTTGCTGGACGAAGCGCATGTAGGCGTAGCACGCGCCGCCGATGACGGCGAGGATGGCAGCGTTTCCTACGTCGCTCGCGTCAGTCGATTTGCTTCTGTATGCCGCGTATCATCGTGGACAATATGGACTGTGAAAAGATACATACCGACCACAAACTTCCCAAACCCACCAACCAAATCAATCAAACCCTTCGCGATATCCCCCACAAAGGCAAAGAAACCGGTGAACAGGCTCAGAATGCCGGCGACAGAGGAGTGGATGATGGAGTATGCTGCGTTCAAGACGGAGGAGAACAGCTCGGCGAGAGACTTTAGGAGGTCGGTGAGGGCGGAAGTGATGGCCATTTTGGTGCCTTGTTTCAGCTCTGCGAGTGATATGAAACGTTTTGATGTGAGGTGTCAGGTTGCCAGTGATGACGATGAAATATTGCTTTGAGAGTCAGAAATTGCAGTGTGGGTGTAGCTGGCATTCAAGGTGGTTTGGCTGGGTGCCCGGTTTTATACCAACCGGGATCGCGGTGTAAGTCATTTGGGAGGTGGGCGGCATGACGTCAACCATGCCGCGACTCGTCGCGGACAAAACTGGTTGTGCGCCCGGATTTGGAAGACCCTGGCTTCTGAAGTGGGTGATGATGTATTGAAACAAAGGGGTATCTCCATTACGATTAAGAATAATAAATAACGAGTAGCTCAGTGAGATCAGGTCTCAGAATGGTCAACGGCTCCCTTCCCTTTGCCTTTTGGTGATCCCTCCGGTTCCGCCGCTGGCGCTGGGAGATGCGCCTGCGCCTGCACCTGCCCTTCTGTTTCGGCCGGCTCGTCAGAGAGCGCTGACACGGCTACTGATGCCCGATTTGAGTTCGCAGATGCCGTGGGCTCGGGGGGCGTGACGGTCCCCAGAGCTGGCGGTGGTTCCTGTGCATTCGGTTCCGTACCCTCTCGGATCATTGGCAGAGCCCCTGGCAACACCATTGAACCCCTCGCCCCGTTGTGTGCGACAGGGGTTTGCGCCATCGCTGAGGCGTCGCCGTCCTGGCTCTCTTCATCAACAACGTCCTTTCCGGCCTTGGCCTTGCGCAAGCGGTTGCAGACAATGACCACTGAAATCATTGCAATCAGCAGCAAGACACCAAACGGAACACCGACGCCGACGGCAATCTTCTGCCAGTCCTCGAGCCCAGCAGAGGTCGAGTTATATCCATTGCCGTTGCCACTGCCATAGCCAGAGCCGGAGCCGGAACCCGACCCGGTGCCTGAAAAGCGGCAATAAACATTGCTCACGCAGATGGCGGAAGGGATAACGGCGCCGTAGCTCGCAAAGGCAGCCACGTCGGGTTTGGGAGCATCCTTGCCGGGGAACACGGCCGAGGCAATAGCGATTTCGTGGTTGGCGAGGTCAAATACCATGTAGGAGCGACGCAGGAGAGAGCTGCCCAGGTTGTAGCCGTATGACGACGAGCTACTCGAGGAGGAGCTGGACAAGGCGTACTTCTGGACGCCAAACAGACACGCATTCCCCATCCTGGCGGACTGAGCGGCCTCGAGAACCTTGGGCGAGACGACGAGGTCGGCGGTTTCGACATTCAGCTTGGGCCCGCCGCTGCCGGCCAGCTCCAAGACGAACCTTGCGTTGTTGGTCTTGGCGGCATCGCAAGGAATAGTAAAGATGCGAGCGGTCTGGTTGTAGGTCGCGCCGGCCATGGCGGCGATTTTATCGGCCAGCAAATCCGGCAGGTACGAGAACACCTCGGCCGGGCCCAGGGAGATGTCGATCGGAAAGTCGTTGGACTTGATTGGCGGCATGGCAGACCCGGAGTCGGAGGTGCCGTTGATGGCGTTGAGGGTGGTTCCAAAGGCATTGTAATATGAGTACGAGCTGTAGGCGTAAAAGCGCACCAGATCGCCTGTGTAACGCGATTTATCGACGGCGCCAAACAGGAGGCCGCCGGACGTGCCCTCGGGGTTGTCGAGCCAGATGCTGTAGGCGGACGAGGCGATCTTGCCGGACGAGACCATGCGGTCCATGACGTTGGCATACTTGCCGGTGGTCGTGCTTGAGGTGGAGGAGCTCGAGACGCTGGCGTTGTAGCCGAGTCCGAGGGTGCCGATCCATTGCGAGCCGGACTGGACGACGCCCATGGGGTAGTCGTCGATCTCGAGGCTGCCAACGACTAGCTTATCGGTCACGTTGGTGCCGTAGATGTAGCCACCGGCCGGGTTGTAGATGTCAAACTCGGTGTACCGGCGGTTCGCGGGCAAGTAGGTCGACGACAACGAGCTGTTGTAGCTGCCCCATTTGCACTCGGACGCGGGGATCTTGAAGCTGGAGGAGCTGTATCGACCGTAGTACCACTCGGGCGAGCACTCGAAGGTGTTGGCGTCGGGCACCCATGTGTGGCCGGACGAAGGAGAGATGACGAGGGACAGGTTCTGGGCCGGCGTGCCTACCGAGGCATCCACGAGGTATGCATACTCGGAGGACTTGAGAGTGGCCTGTTCCGAGGCGCGCGGTGAGAGGCCGGGGAGATCGTGGTGCTGGGAGAAAGGGAGGAGGACGTGCTGGGCGACAATGGAGGTGGCGCTCAGCAGCATGCAGGCGGCGATTGGCGTCAAGCGAGTGTGGCGCGCCATCGTGGGCGGGGGGTGGAAACGAATGTCGGTGCAAACACGGGAAAATAAGGATGAAAGAAAGGATTGGACGTCGATTAGCACGACATGGCGACGGGATGCTGGGTTTTTTATTTACAGAATAAGGATGGCAACAGAACAGAAGAAAAGAGGCAAAGTCCCGTCCGTCGGTCCTCAATTGTATTTTCCACCCGCTGGCTGCCTGCTGGGCCAAAATTCGCCAAGACGTAACCCAGCCCAGGCGCTGGCGGTGATTGGCAGCCCGGACCAGAAACTGGGACCAGAAACTGGGATCAGGACGCGCTGTGACTGGGCCGAGTTCCGTAACTATCGACGGTACGGAGTAGAGCGTGAGCATCGAGAAGGGAGTTGCACCTACGGACGGTCTCCATCCCCGTATTATGTGGATGTACTTGGGCACATGTGTATAATCCAAAGAGAGGAATCACTGAGCCACACAAACACACAACGTTGAAGAACAGTGAGGCGAGGCCGGATGGCTGAATCCCGTTGGGGGGCGGTTTTCCCCCTGCCTGCCTGGCCCGCAATCAATAAAACTTAACTTTAATCAGACGCCAGGAACTTGTGCTCGCCGCGCTAGCCACAGCAGGCCAGCAACTCCGCCAACAGGCCTTGGCGGGTGGAACCCTCGGATGATGGCACAGAAGACACCCGGCAACTACTCCGTGCTCTGGAAGTTAGATGGGCCGGGTTGAGCTTGATGCGAGTTTGCTTGTGCGCCAGATGCTGTGCAGATGGATCGTGGCAGACTTCGGATTTTTGCCAGGCACCGAAAGGGATGGTCCCCCGCCTGCTTGATGCGGTAGGTGGGTCTCCCGCCCCACATTGCGCGGGCGGGGGACCCGTCTGTTCGGTGTTTTGCTTTCTGACGTCGTCGGGGGTGTTGTGCTTCACCCCAGACACAACAGGGCAAGCACCGCATCGACGCGTCGCCCGCAATGCAGTCCGGAATCACAGGTGCGCAGTCCTGGAACCAGCTTGGTTGACGGCTCTTATTTGACCCGCCGCAGCGTCGCAGGAGCTGGTCTCCCAATTCAACAACGACCTGCTCGCGACGGACCGCCACTTTGGTCTGCTCGTGACCATCTCGTCCGAACAGCTGCAGCCCCTTGCGCTCCTGACACCATCGGCCTCGGCCGGCGCCTCGTTCGCGTCCAATGTCGAGTCCCTCCTGCGCCCGCGCATCAAGCCCAATGAGGCCCTCTACATCATCCTCCGCCGCTACCCGACAAGCCCCGCCCTGGTTGCCATCACCTACGTGCCCGACACCGCTCCCGTGCGCCAGAAGATGCTCTTCGCTGCCACTCGCCTGACCCTCGTGCGCGAGCTGGGGAGCGAGCACTTCCGCGAGAATATCTTCGCCACCACCCCCGAGGAGCTGACCGCCGCCGGCTTCGAGAAGCACGATGCCCACACTGCCGTCGAGGCCCCGCTCACCGAGGAGGAGAGGAGCTTGGGTGAGGTGCGCCGTGCCGAGCTGGAGGCCGGCATGGGCACCGCCACGCGCGAGATTCATCTGAGTAAGAACATGGCGGCTCCCATTGCCGAGGACGCCGTGCGGGCGCTGAAGGAGCTGGGTGCGGGCCACACGAGGTCGCTGGTCATGTTGGTATGTTCGCCGAGCCAGTCCCCCCATCACGTTCGCCGTCTTGTCCAGTACCTCGGTCGCTTCTTCTAACCGCTGTTGTATCTGCCCAGAAAATCAACCCCGAGTCCGAGTCGATCGAGCTGGTCCCCGACGACTCGGCCCCCGGCTCGATTGCCGAGCTGGTGCAGACCATCTCGCCCACGGAGCCGCGTTTCACCTTCTACAGGTTTGCCCATTTCCACAACGGCAGCGAGGCCAGCCCCCTGCTTTTCTTTTACACCTGCCCCACCAACTTCAGCACCAAGGCCATCAAGTTCCGCATGATGTACCCCCTGATGAAGCGTGCCGTGTTGGCCGTCGCTGAAAAGGAAGCCGGCCTGCAGCCGGAGAAGAAGTTCGAGGTCGAGGATGCCAGCGAGATCACCGAGCAGGGCGTTATGGAGGAGCTGCATCCAAAGGTTGAGGTGAAGAAGGCCTTCAGCCGACCCAAGCGGCCGGGTCGTTGAACAGCTCGTCGTCATTTGCGCAATCCGCATCGTCGTGCATGCAGCAACGTGGCGGCGATATGCTGGTCTATGCCATAGCTGCGCGGGCAGCTGCGCGGGCAGGCATAAAAGTCCGAGGGTTTCAGAGATCGCATACGGTGTCTCGCTGCGTTCGTCATGCCCGTCATGTTGTTGACTGTTTATGTGGTAGACGCGCCGCGCATCTTGGGGATAAACCCACTCATTCTGACTTCCATCTCTGTCCTTCTTCTCTTCCCCCAGAGTGCTAGTTCCTCCATAAGCATCACATACTCTGCACGACTTTTGTGAGACCCCCTGAACTCGCTCGTTTTCTTGCCTGGACTTGACCAGACGGCACAACCAATTGTCCAGCCCTTTGGTGGACGCATTGCACTCTCTCGGCCCGTCATGGCCCCCATTGATACCAGTGGGCACATGTACGGGCAGCTCTTTGCGGACTCCCCGGAAAAGTACATCTTCGCCCGCACCCTCTCCTCGGGCCACGCGTGCCGCACCCAGCTGGTGCACAACACGACCACCGGCGGCATCTGCGTCCGCAAGGCTCTCTGCGACCCACGTTCGGCCGCCGGCGCAGAAACGGCCGCCCAGGAGTTCGACCGCGACGTCCGGATCGCCTCGCGGTTGCTCGCCGTCGCCGCCGAGAAGGGCCAAGAGGTGCGGATTCCCAAGCTCCTCGCCGCCTCTACCCCCGCTTCCGCTCTCGATGAGAAGGTCTCGTATTGGGACATCTGTAACGGCGGCACCCTCTTTGCCTTCCTCGCCCGCTGCAAGGAGACCGGATCGGCTCTCCCACTCGGCCTGACCCTGCACATCCTCCAGCAGACGCTCGAGACGCTGGAGTTCATGCACGCGGCCCCTGAGCACCCAGTCTTCCACCAAGACCTGCACGAAAACAACATCGTGCTGCACTTCAGTCCCGGCCGCGCCCTCCCGGACGTCTGGCTCATCGACTTTGGCCGCGCCGTCAGCTCCGCCCCGGAGGACGAGGACCCCATCCTCCGGCCCCGCGGCACCCTCCCATGGTGGGACATCGGGGCCCTCCTGCACGTCGTGCAAAAAAACCTAGTCCCGCGCACCGCTTCTGCTCCCCCCTCGCTTACGTCTAATCTCGTCTCAGCCGGGTGCGCTACCGGGCCAGGCGGCGATAGGAAGCCAAGGTCCAAAGCCGACAGCACTGGCGGTACACCGAAACGCACCAACCCCCGCAAGCGTGCCCGTGCTGCTTCCACCTCGTCCGGTGGCGACACGCACAGAAACGACTGTAACCTCGATCCGCTCGGCCACGCGATGCAGATGCTCGAGGCCCTGCACCACACCTTCGGACAGGACTTGATAGCCGCGATCCAGCAGGCTCGAAAGAACAAACCCTTGCAGCCGAGGTCACCGCGGCCCCCGTCTCTAGCCAAAGTTATCTGTTTCTTGCGGCGAGCGAGCAGGGCGCACCAGCTGGACATGCGGTTCGGGGAGGCACACGCAGGATTTCGCGCCGCCGTGCTGGTGCCTACGCGGGCACGGGCCGACGCGGTTATGGCCATGCGCCCGAGGCTGTGTCGCAGTGTCGAGGGGTTGCTGGAGTGGCTGGAGGATCGTGGGGAGAAGGGGCCTTGGGATGTCGCCGAGGTGGATGGGGATGGAAAGTTGCAGGGGGTGCTGCGCGGGCGGTTAAGGCAGGGGAGGAGGTTGGAGCGGTGGGAGAGGATGGAGTTGGAGGCGGAGGCGGGGGAGGA
>OUNM010199383.1_pt1 | contig 34971 bp, 34 predicted proteins | sample 1769961 | NCBI WGS metagenome assembly OUNM01 (sample SAMEA3914820, study PRJEB12502) | metagenome | biome: forest; material: soil | place: USA | collected 2012-03-12 | depth 0.3 m | reverse complement strand
GCATCCCACTCCGGCGCAAACGGTGGCCGCACGAGGCGCTGGTCTTTCGGAAGGGCGGCGATAGCCGCGCGATCCTCATCGTCGAGCCTGATGTCGAGCGCGGCGAGATTGGCCTTTTGGCTTTCAGGCCGCTCGGCCTTGGGGATGACGGCGACGTCCGGCTGATCCAACAGCCAGGCGATCGCGATCTGGGCAGCGCTAACCCCGTGTTTCTGGCCGATCGAGGCGAGCACGGGATCGCTCGCCACCCGTCCCTGGGCGAGCGGCGCATAGGCGGTCAGCGGCAGCTCGTGTCGCCGCAGATAGCCGAGCAGTGCCGACTGCGACAGATACGGATGATATTCGACCTGAACGCTCGCGATCGGTGCGCCGATCTCTTCGACGGCACGGTGGAGCATGGGCAGGTTGAAGTTGCACACGCCGATTGCGCGCGCGAGCCCCCGTTCCCGCAGCGACGTCAGCGCTTCCAACGTCGAAGCAATGTCCATGTCCTTCGACGGCCAATGGATCAGGTACAGGTCGATATGGTCGAGGCCCAGCCTCTGCAGGCTGGTGTCGAATGCCCGATGGAGTGCGTCGGGTGCAAGCTGGTCGTGCCAGACCTTCGTCGTGACGAATAGCTCGTTGCGGGTCACGCCCGAGGTCGCGATGGCGGCACCGACCGCCGCCTCGTTCTCGTACATGGCGGCGGTATCGATATGCCGGTAGCCAAGCGCGAGCGCGCTTTCGACCACCGGTTGGGCGGCAGCGCCGGGCATGCGGAACGTGCCGAAGCCGAGCCGGGGCATCGCGACGCCCTGCGTGGTTATGGTCTCCAAGGTGGTTTCCTTTCTAGCGGTGGTGCCGGCCTCAGGCGGATGCCTGGTCGGCTTCGACTAGGTGGGCGATGACGGTTTCGAGTGGGGTCGTGCCCTTCATTGTCGACCGGCCCTGATTCTGGAACTCGATCCAACTTTCGTTGAAGCCGTCGAGCATCCGAATTCGGGGCAGCGGGTTGTTCGTGCCCTGGGCGCGGAACAGTGGCTCCCAGGTCTCGCGGGGCACGATCTCGGCTCTGATGGCGCGTCCGAGCACGGTGGCAAAGGCCTGGGCAAGATTGTTCGGCGAGATGCGGGCGGGACCCTCCAGTTCGACAACGCGCGTACCGTTCCAATCCTCCAGCAACAGGGTGGCGGCGGCGCTACCCACGTCCTTGGTCGCGACCATCGGCACCTGTTTGTCGGCCGGCTGTAGGAAGCTGCGCAGGACGCCCTCGTCACGGGCTGCGGCGACATCCCAAGCCGCATTTTCCATAAACCAGGCCGGTCTCAGAAACGTGATCGGTAGGCCGATGTCGCTCAGCGCCTGTTCCATCAGGGTCCGCTGGGTCAGCAAATTCTCATACGGCGCATCGGCACCGATGGTCGAGAGGCATACGACCTTGCCGGGACGCGCCTCGACCAGGGCGGCGCGCACGGCGTCGATGACGCGTCGGGCTTCGGGGAAGCCGGGTTTCGGATCGAATTCAGAAGGCGGCAGGATGAAGACGCCGGCAGTATTCTTGAAGGCGGTTGCGAGGCTCGCCGTGTCGTCCATGTCGGCCACGGCGACCTCGCAACCCTGGACCTGCCATTCGGTCGCTTTTGCCGCGTCGCGCAACACGGCGCGAACGTTCCGCTTGTCGGCGAGCAGGTCGCGCGCCAGGGCGCCACCGACTTTGCCGGTGATTCCGGTTATGGCAAACATGAGAAGTCTCCAATTGGTTGGCGAGGACTGTGCCGGCCCAGGAGATGCCGCTGGCGGCAGGTGTTAGCCGTACCGAATGCGCCCTCGTAGGTCTGTGCTTGCCGCGAGGCCGCGAGCTCGACGACACCAGCGACGTCGTTCCTGGACACGCCCGACGGTGAGGTGGGCATCGATCGCCTCAAAGCACCGCGATGAAGCCGCCATCGCTACCCCGGCCGGCACGGGCCGGACAACGCTGCGGGCCAGGACCGCCCCAGCATGTCGCTGCGCTGAAGCAGCATCCTGTGCGTCATCTCGTTCATGGGCAGCCTCTTTCAGATCCGCTTGGGCGTCCCGGCCTGCGGTGACACTGATGTAGTCCAAGGTGAGGCATGATTTGAGCGCATTAAAATCAATGTTACGGTGACTTGAAATCACCATAGCGGAGGAAGGGCGCATGGTCTTCGATACGCGGCTGCTAACCGGCGTCGGCGTCATGGCGGCTGTCACCGATGCGGGGAATTTCGCCCGTGCAGCCGAGATCCTCGGCCTCACTCCATCGGGGGTCAGCCGAGCCGTCGCCCGGCTCGAGGCGCGGGTCGGCATCCGGTTGTTCGATCGCAATCCGCGCGACGTCTGCCTGACCGAGGAGGGAAGGCTGTTCCATGCACGGGTGATGCCGCTGCTGACTGGGTTGGATGAGGCTGCTGCTGAGGCCTCGGGCGCTGCGGCAGAAGTGCGGGGCCGGCTGCGCGTGTCCGTCGACCCGTGGTTCGCCCGCATGGTGCTCGCGCCCGACCTGCAGCGTTTCCTGGCACTCTATCCGCTGCTGTCGGTGGATTTCTCGACCAGCAACTACCGCGAGGAGATGATGACCGGCATCGACGTGGCAGTGCGTTTCGGTCCGCCTGACGCCTCGTCACTCGTCGCGCGCAAGCTTCTGGAAACCCATGTTCTGACGGTCGCCGCACCTGCGTATCTTGCGCGTTATGGCGAGCCGCGATTACCCCATGATCTCGTACATCACGAGGCGCTTCTGTTCCGCAATCCCCAGACCGGCCTGCCGTTCCCTTGGGAATTCAAGCGCGGCGGCGAGACCGTTGAGGTCAAGGTCTCGAGCCGGCTGGTAATGGACGATCCGTCCGTCGCAGTTTCCGCGTGCCTGGCGGGGCAAGGCTTCTTCCAGAGCCTCGCTATCGGTCTGGCGCCCTTCCTTTCCCGCGGAGAGCTTGTTCAGGTCCTGCCCGATTGGTCGGAAGAGCTTTATCCGCTTTATGCCTATCATCCGTCGCGCCATCTCCCGCCGGCAAAGGTCAGGGCGTTCCTGGATTTCATCCAGGAGATTGCCGTTTGAGTCTCCCGATCGCCTGCATTCTGGGCCATCACGCCAAGTGCAGTCCGTACCCGATTCCATCTAGTCGCAAATGGAAGACAAACGCGCGACAGCGAGCATATCAACGTCCCGGCAGCCCAACCTGTCATAGCAATTGGCAGCACGACTGGCGTCGGCCTCAGTGTTCGCTCCTGGGATCGAAGCCCACGGCGTCCTACGACCTACTTTAGGAGATATACGTCGCGAGCGAACAGGGGTGTGGATTAGGCGCTCCAACCGCCATCGATATTATACACGGAACCTGTAACGAAGGCCGCTGCCGGTGAGGCGAGGTAGGCGACTAGTCCGGCGACTTCGTCAGCGGTTCCGTGGCGCCTGATGGCGAGAGGCGTTCTGTTTGCGTCGGCGTTCGGGCCATCGGCGGGATTGCGCTCGGTGTCTATCGGGCCGGGTTGGACAAGGTTAGCCGTAATGCCGCGTTCGCCCAGATCGCGAGCCAAGCCCCGCGTTAGGCCCCCGAGCGCCGCCTTGCTTGCGGCGTAGAGCGTTCCGCCTCCTCCAGGCATTCGATCGGCAACGATGCTTCCGATCGTTATGATCCGCCCTCCCGCGCCCATCAACGCAGCAGCCTCTTTGGCAGCAATAAAGGGCGCGCGGACATTCAGTGCGAAGGTCCTGTCGAAGGCATCTTCCGCATAGGAATCAAGCGAGCCCGTGATTGCCAGCCCCGCGACGTTCACGAGGATGTCCAAGCGGCCGAATTTTCCCGCAACCCTAGCGATTGCGTTGATGAGGGCGATCGGATCACTCACATCCGCCTGGATCGCGAGGACCGAAGCTCCACTCTCACCCAACTCGGACGCGAGCTTATCAGCCTCCTCCGCACGGCTCCGGTAGATGATGGCAAGCGAGGCGCCGTCAGCGATCATTCTGCGACTTATCGCCGCCCCGATACCCCGGCTTCCCCCGATCACGAGGGCGATCTTTCCGTCCAGTTCCGACACCCGAGTTTCCTCTTTCGGCGAATTTGCCTCCGCTTCGCCTGCATGTGCAAGCGCCGCCCGTGTCCTATGTCCGCTATCAGGATCGAATGCGATCCGCAGCGATGGCGGAAGTTGGGGAGGAAACAGCTGTTTCTCGGCCGGGTGACGGAATAGCTCCTTTGACGAGGACCGCTGTCGGCACTCTACACCGGAGAAGGGGCGAATAGCAGCTACGGGTGATTTCTGCAGAGGCCAATTTCCGGTAGTATCAACCGATTGCCGCCAATTGTTGAGGGGAATCGCCTATGCTGCTGATCTCGCTCGGGGCGCTTTGTCTCATCGCTGGAGTAGTCCTTGCGGCACTGCAGACGCTGCGGCGCGGCCGCCTTAGTCAACCTCGCAGCGTCAATCCAGACGAGGCACCCGATACGCTGGAGCCGAGCGGCCGGGGCGACCGATTGAACCTCGCGGCAGACCTGCCGGGCATCGGACTCGCACTGGTTGGTGCAGTGCTGATCCTTGTAGGCGCGTTCATGTAGTGCATCTGCCGACCGTCCGCTTTGCGGTCGTTCACGCTTGCGTCCGTACCTGCGAGATTGGCGCAGAGAGGGCGTAAAATTGAGATTGCGGCAGAGGTCACCGATTGGACGGGACTCGGTTCTCCGTCGACGGCCTATCGGTGACCGCTTCCTTCGCAAGTAGTTCGGACAATGCCTGCTCGTTCGTGTCAGCGTAGGTGCGGCAAGCCGTCGGATCTAGAAACGGATTGGGGTGTGCACCCGTCTGAAGCCTGGCGAATTTTACGTCCCCACCGGACTGGCCAGGATGAGCCGTCAGGAGAATGTCACACGGAAGCGAGCGCACCACATCGAATATTCGCCGATATCTCTTGAGGGCCGCCTGGTGATCCGGATCTGAGAAGCGGTAGCGGCCAGCCGCGAGCGGCCGAAGACTTGAACCGAATACAATGTTGGCGCACCGGGAGGCCTCGCAGGATCGCCACGTCCAGCTCATCGAGCCCGGCGTATGCCCCGGCGTCGCGTGCGCGGTGATTGTCACATCTCCCATGCGCAGGTGGTCCTTGTCGTGGACGATCCGAACGCGGGGTACGGGAGGATAGGCAGGCAGCCACGCCATCTGCGGATCATCCGGGCCGCTCTGTCCCGCCTCAAGTACCACCGCGGCTTCAGGGCTAGCCGCGACGGTCGCACCGGTATCCCGTTCCAGCGCCGCAAAGCCGCTGGCATGATCGTAGTGCGGCTCGGTGCTCAGGATCAGTCGGATGTCGGACGGCCGGAAGCCGAGCTTGCGAATGTTCTCCTCGACCGCCCTTACCCCTTGCGGCACTCCGCCATCGATCAGGATGAGCCCCACGCTGGTCTTGATGAGACCGATATTAAGGCCGCCGAACCCGACCAGATAGGTATTCCCGAAGATATGGGCCGGTGGCTGCGGGGTCAGCCATTCGCGCGCCGAGTTCGGCGAGATCGGCTGCAGCAGGGGATCGCTGACGGGCTGCGTTGTTGATGCAACGGTCAACAAAGCACCAATCAGGCTCATACTGGATTGCATCCGCTATCTCCGTTCGGTCCGTATCTGTGGAGATTGCTGAGCATCGGTGCACGGGACAAAGCATCATTTCTCGACGAAGCCATGAAATCTGCTCATACCGCACGAATGGACCGCTCCCAATTACCATTGAATTCGCTCCGTGCCTTCGAAGCTGCTGCCCGACATCTCAACTTCACCCGTGCCGCAATCGAACTCTGCGTCAGCCAAGGTGCCGTCAGCCATCAGGTCGCCGCACTTGAGCGCCGCCTGGGGACTCCGCTGTTTCGGCGCTTGCCGCGCGGGCTCGCGCTGACCGACGAGGGGCAGGCGCTCGTTCCCGTACTGGCGGACGCGTTCGAGCGGATCGGCGCGACGCTCGACCTCTACGCGGGCGGCCATCTCCGCGAGGTGCTCACAGTGGGCGTGGTCGGCACCTTTGCGATCGGCTGGCTCTTCGACCGCATCAACGCATTTACCCGCGCACACCCGCATATCGATCTGCGTCTCATGACGAACAATAACCGGGTCGATCTCGCAGGAGAGGGTCTCGATTTCGCGATCCGCTTCGGCGACGGCGCCTGGCATGCCACTCACGCCGATCCAATCATGGAGGCGGCCATGACTCCACTGTGCTCGCCGGTAATCGCCGAAAGACTTGGTGCGCCGAGCGCCTTGGGGGGCGAGATGCTTCTGCGCTCCTATCGGGTCGACGAATGGGCCCGGTGGTTCGAGGCGGCTCGCACGCCTCCTCCTCCTCTCAAGGGGGTAATTTTTGACAGTTCGGCTCTGATGGTCGCTTCCGCCATAGCCGGTCACGGCGTAGCGCTGGCTCCCGCCAAGATGTTCGAGAGGGAGTTGCGGACCGAGCGCTTAGTGCGTCCTTTCGAAACAGAGGTCCATTGTGGCAGCTACTGGCTTACGCGGCCGATGACCCGACCGGACACCACGGCCATGCTGGATTTTCGCAACTGGCTGAAGAGCGTCGCTTCTGCCGCATAGAATATGCTGCGCGGCTGCGCGTAGGCGACCTTCCAAGTGTTTGTCCATTTTTACTCGAAGGACGCGACCTTGCACACATATTGGAAAGCGTGTGCAAGATGCCTCAGAACCTAAACCAAGCGCACCAGATTATGTCCGCCGACTTGGATCAGCGCTGACAAGATGCTGCATTTTATGGGCAATTTCTCTATCTTAGCAACGGCTTAGTCGTCATTCCGTATATGTTGATGGAGACTGGTCAGTCGCCAATCAAATAAACAGTCTTGCGGACGGGATGGCCCATATGTTGCCAACGTCGGCAATGTGCCGCCGGGCAGGCTTACGCCGCCGCCTTCCAGCATACGACGCGGTCGCGGCCCTCGGCCTTGGCGTCGTAGAGCGCGTGGTCGGCACGGTCGATAAGCTGCTGGGCGGTGTCGCCCTCGATCAACCCCGCGACGCCTAGCGACAACGTCACCCGGCCGATCTCGCGGCCCGTCTGGCGGGAGCGGACCGCGCGCGTGCCGATGAACTGGCGGAAGCGTTCGGCGAACTGCGTGGCTTCCTCCGCCTCGTGCAGCGGCATCACGATCACGAACTCCTCGCCGCCCCAGCGCGAGACGAAGCCGCGGCCGTGGAAGAAGCGCTCCAGACTCTGAGCTACAAGGCGGAGGACCTCGTCGCCCATGCGGTGCCCATAGGTGTCGTTGAATTTCTTGAAGTGATCGATGTCGAGGAAGATCAGGCTGAGTGCGCGGCCGTCGGCGAAGGCGCGCTCCATCTGCGCATCGAGATAGTCGCAGCAGGCCTTGCGGTTGGAGAGGCCGGTGAGTGCATCACTGCGCGATTCGACGCGAGCGATCTCCAGGTCGGCCTTGAGCATGTCGATCTCGCGCGAAGAGGCGGCGAGCTCGGCCTGGAGTTGCTCGGTGGTGGCGAGCATCGCGTTGGTCGCCTCGATCATCTCGGCCAGCATCGTGCGCTGGCGTTCCAGCGTGGCGCCAGCATCGTGAGGGCTGCCCGCGCCGGCGTTGAGATCTGACCGGCGAACGTCCAGCCGCGAGGCGTATTGGCGGGCATCGGCGTCGGAGCGCTCGATATAGTCGTTCATCCGCGCGAGCTGGGTCTCGGTATCCTCCAGCACGCGGCCCACGCCAGCGCGGCCGGTGCCGTAGAGCTCGCGACGGATGTTGGTGAGAGCTCGCTCGCCGAGCTGACCGGTGGTACGGCGCACCGCGTCGACCGCCTCGACCAGCTGCGGATCGGCGCCGGTGACGTAGCGATATAGGAATTCATAGTTGGTGGGCGTGGGGGCGATGCCGCCCTCTTCAAGAAGGGCGCGGATTCGGTCGAACGTGCCCTTCGTGTCGCTCACGTGCGCCGGCCACTCCTGCGTGTTACGCCCGGCCCCCATGGTCGCGCGAATTCCACCTCACCCTGTTAAGAGGGATTGGTAAAAAAACCGCGAAGGGGGTGTCGCCTCAGTCCGTGATGCGCTGGCTGAGGAAGGCCGGGATGGGACCGTTCCAGTCGACGCTGGCGTCGGATGCGATCGGCTCGGGCGCCACCGAGGCGCGCTGCGGGGCCGATGCGTCGCGGCGGTCGCGCTCGGGCCGCGGGCGCTCGCTGCCTTGGCGGCGTCCACCGCGGCGATCGTCGCCATGCCTGCCGCCGCGCTCGTCATGGCGGGGCTGGGCGTCATGCGCCGGCGCGGGCTCGTGCGAGGCCTTCACGCCCTCGACGCGCGGTATCTTCTGGCCGGTCAGTTTTTCGATATTGGCAATGTTCTCGGCATCCTCCTCGGTGACGAGGGTGAAGGCCTTGCCGGTGGCGCCCGCGCGGCCGGTGCGGCCGATACGGTGGACATAATCGTCTGGATGCCAGGGCGCATCGAAGTTGAAGACGTGGCTGACGCCCTTGATGTCGAGCCCGCGCGCAGCGACGTCGGATGCAACCAGGATGTTGATGTCACCCGCCTTGAAGCGCTCCAGCTCCTTGATCCGTGAGGACTGATCCATGTCACCATGGATCTCGCTCGCCGCGAAGCCGCTGCGCTGGAGAGACTGGGCGAGGTCGCGAACCGTCGTCTTGCGGTTGGCGAAGATGATCGCGGTGCGAACGTCCTCCGCGCGCAGCAGGGTTCGCAGGGTCTCGCGCTTGCCGCGCGAAGTGGTGGCGACGAGCGCCTGCTCGATCGACGCGTTGGTCGATCCGGTGCGGGCCACCTCGATTTGCTTCGGGTTCGAGAGGAACTTGTCTGCCAGCTTCTTGATCGGCGGCGGCATTGTCGCGGAGAAGAGCAGCGTCTGCCGGGTAGAGGGCAGCTTGGTGCAGATTTCCTCGATGTCCGGGATGAAGCCCATGTCGAGCATACGGTCTGCCTCGTCGATGACGAGCAGCGAGCAGCCGGTCAGCAGGATCTTGCCGCGCTGGAACAGGTCCATGAGGCGACCGGGCGTCGCGATCAGGACGTCGACGCCCTTTTCGAGTGCCGCAATCTGGTCGCCCATGTTCACGCCACCGATAAGGAGCGCCATCGAGAGCTTGTGATACTTGCCATATTTCTCGAAATTCTCGGCGACCTGGGCTGCGAGCTCGCGCGTCGGCTCGAGGATTAGCGAGCGCGGCATCCGGGCCCGGCTGCGGCCATGGGCGAGGATGTCGATCATCGGCAGCACGAAGCTAGCGGTCTTGCCCGTTCCCGTCTGGGCGATCGCGATCAGGTCGCGATTCATCAGCACCGGAGTGATGGCGGCGGCCTGTACCGGGGTGGGTTCGGTATAGCCGGCATCAGTAACGGCGCGAAGCAATTCGTCGGAAAGGCCGAGGTCGGCGAAGCTCATGCACGCATCCGGGAACGACCGCCAGCGACAGGCCGGTGGAATCGCACGTGCCCTGTCGTGCTAGGCGTGCGTTGTCAAGGTCGCGCGGGGAAAGCCTAACGTTGGGGGATAGGCGTGAGTGTCCGGAAACGGTCGATCTGGCAATCGCCGCCCGATCGCGTGTGGATCGAATCGCGCCCGGCGCAGACCTTTTCGTCATGCGGGGGCTTCACGTAAAAGCCCGAATAATAATCGAGCGCGGGGCATTCCTCCGCCAGTCTGGCACGGACGCGCTTGCCGCCCTTGAGAATGAAATCGACGCTGTCGGGCGCGGTGATTGCGGCGGCGGCGATGGCTCCAGATTCAATGCAGCGGGGACCCTTGCGGTCCCGGAAGACGGGCATGCGCGGCGGCACCGGGTCGGGGTAGCGGCGGCCACGGCGCGCGGGCACGCGCACGATGACGGATTGCGTCATGCTATATTGCACGACGCTGCCGGGGCCATTCTGGCTTCTGGCAGCGGCGGAGCCACTCGAAAGAAGGGCAACAAGCGAAAGCACTATCACCAGCCGTGCCCCCGTACGGAGATGAACATTGCGGCCGTTCACGCTGGGGATGCCTCCTTGAACACAGGATGAACTTGGGCTCAGCATTTGGCGCCTGTTCTGGGCTGCACTCGCGCGGTACGAGACAGGCGATGGCCTATCCCATGCCTTCCGCCGCGCTTCTATCGCGCCTCTCCGATCGGCTGGGTCCGGCCGGCTTCACCACTGACCCGGCTGATCTTGCGCCCTGGCTGACCGACTGGCGCCGACGGCTGACGGGCGCCGCTGCTGCACTCGTCTCGCCCGCCAATGTCGACGAAGCGGCATTTGTGGTGGCGCAATCGGCGGCCGAGGGCGTTGCGATCGTGCCCCAGGGCGGTAACAGTTCGATGGTCGGCGGCGCGACGCCGGCAGGGATCGGGCCAGAAGGCGAGGGGCGGGCGCTGCTCGTCTCGATGCGACGGATGCGACGGGTCCGTTCGGTCTCGGCCGGAGACAATGCGGTGGTGGCAGAGGCCGGCGTGGTGCTTGCCGATCTTCATGCCGCAGTGGAGGCGGTAGGGCGGCGTTTCCCGCTGTCGCTCGCGGCCAAGGGCAATGCGACGGTCGGCGGCCTCGTCTCGACCAACGCGGGCGGGACGCAGGTGCTCCGATTCGGACCTATGCGTTCGCTGGTGCTGGGACTGGAGGCAGTGCTGCCGAACGGTTTGATGCTTCGGGGCCTTGCGCCGCTCCGCAAAGACAATCGTGGCTATGACCTCAAGCAGCTCCTGATCGGGGGCGAGGGAACGCTGGGGCTTGTGACGGCCGCGACGCTCCGGCTGATGCCCGCCGTGGGCGAGCGGAGTGTGGCGTGGGTCGGCCTTTCCGATCCCGAGCAAGCGCTTACGCTATTGCGTCGGCTGGAGGAGCGGCTGGGTGAAGCGGTCGAGAGCTTCGAGCTGGTGCCAGCCGAGGGGCTGGCGTTGGTGCTGCGCCACATTTCCGGTACCCGCGCACCGCTGAACGAAGAATGGGCCTGGAACGTGCTCATCGAGGCGGTGGCGCCGGTGGGCGAGGCACCGGTGGCAGACCGGCTGGAGGCCGCGCTTGCCGAAGCCATCGAGGCCGGATGGGTGGGCGATGCTACCATCTCCGCGAGCGAAGCTCAGGCAGACGCATTCTGGAAGTTGCGGGAAAGCATGTCAGAAGCGGAGGCGCGCGATGGGGTCGCCGCCAAACACGATATCTCCGTGCCGGTCGCGTCCATGCCGGCCTTCATGGCGGATGCCGCCGCCGCTGTCGTGGCGCGCTTTCCGGGCGTGCGTCCGATTGCCTTCGGTCATCTCGGCGACGGCAATGTCCATTTCAATGTCCGCGCGCCGGCTGGCGGAGACGACAGAGCATGGTTCACCGCGCACGCCGGCGACGTCTCGGCCTTCGTCCACGGACTCGTCACCGAGGCGGGGGGATCGCTGTCGGCGGAACATGGCATAGGCCGGTTCAAGCGCGGGGATTTCCTGCGGCTTGTTGACCCGGCACGGCTGGCGGCGATGCTTGCAGTGAAGCGGGCGCTCGATCCGGCGGGAATCATGAACCCCGGGGCGCTGCTGCCGCTTGCAGAAGCCGCGGCCCGGCCATAGACGACGATACTTCACGGGGGGCGGGGAGTCTCTCCCGTCCGTTTGATTTCAGGAGAGCAATTTTATGGCGAGCGCACCCAATCCGGGCCTGCCGCTGTTCTACAACGATCTGACGCCGATCTCGAGCCAGATGCATGCCGACTGGCGGGTCCGCCCGGTCGAGGGCGCGCCGTTCCTCGCCAACGTGCACGCGGTGCCGCTCTTGGCCGAAGAGTTCATCAACGCGAGCCGGTTCTACCCAATCGTCTTTTCGACCGGCGAGAACCCGGTGCCGCTGGCGCTGATGGGCCTTAACGAGGGTGTGAACACCTTCGTCGACGAGAACGGCATGTTCCCGGCCGACGTTTACGTGCCGGCCTATATCCGCCGCTATCCCTTCATGCTGGCGCGCCTGCGCCCGGACACGGACGATCTCTCGCTGTGCGTCGACCCGACGTCGGATGTGATCGGCCAGTTCGAGGAAGGCGAGCCGCTGTTTGAGGACGGTACGCCCAGCGCGCGCACCAAGGCGATCCTCGAATTCTGCGAACAAGTCGAGCAGGCGAGCGTGCTGACCAGCGCCTTCTTCCAGGATATCGCGGAGCAGAAGCTGCTCACCGACGGCGAGTTTACCGCTCAGCCGAACGGCGCGATTCAGCCCTATGTCTATCGTGGCTTCCAGATCGTGTCGGAAGACGCGCTGAAGAATCTGCGTGGCGACGTAGCGCGCAAGTGGATTCAGAACGGCCTGTTGCCGCTGATCTACGCGCATCTCTTCTCGCTTCAGCGCATGGCGGACGTGTTCGGCCGGCAGGCGCAGCAAGGCAAGCTCCCGCCGCCCAACGGCCCGCTCGCCGGCTAAGGGAACGACGGAAAAAACCACAAAAGGGCTGCCGATGAGGATCGCTTTAGAAGATCGTTACACGCGGATCGCGATTGCGCTGCACTGGACGATCGCGATCCTCATCGTCACCAACCTCACGATCGGCTTGCTGCACGATTCGCTGCTCAAGGGCGCATTACCGCTGCACAAGTCGATCGGGATGACTGTGCTGACGCTCAGCCTTGTTCGCCTCGGCTGGCGCCTTGGTCATCGTCCGCCCCCGCTGCCCGCAACGGTCAAGCGCTGGGAGAAGGGACTGGCGCACGCTGTCCATTGGACCTTCTACGCGCTGATGATCCTGATCCCGCTGTCGGGCTGGATATTCTCTTCGGCCAGCCCCAAGCGCCACCCGCTGATTTTCTTCGGCTTGTTTCCGCTGCCCTATTTCCCAGTGCCGCAGGACAAGGCGATTACCAGCGTGTGGGCCGACCGCCATGAGCTGATGGCCTATCTGATGATCGTGCTGCTGCTGCTCCACTTTGCAGGCGCGCTGAAGCATCGCTTCGTCGACCGCGATCGCACGCTCGATCGCATGCTGCCGGGTGTCGGCCCCGCCTGAATGGGTGATCGGCGCAAGCGATTAATCGGTAGACCTGCACAATTTGGCTAACCAGTGGCTTTTTTGCATCTACGCGCTTGAAATCGGCCCCCCAAGGGTTATCTTTGTTGTGCGTGATCGTGCCCCCCTTCGCGATCGCGCAAGACGCGCCCTCGGGCGCGTTCCTCCCTGAACCTTGGCCGCCTCGCGCTTGCGCGGGGCGGTTTTTTCTCACTCGGCGGCGAGCGAGTGGCCGCGCGCCTCGTCTTCCAGCGCGGCAGAGATCGCTGCTACGACCTGCCGCGCACGGGCAAGGCCAGCGCCGGGGCTCATCCTGTCGATATCGAGATAAAGCGATCGATCGATCTCGATCTGGATAGCATGTCGGCCGCCGCGCGGACGGCCGTGCCGGTCGAGCGTGTGTCCACCCGCATAGGGATGATTGCGCGCCACGATCAGGCCGGCATGGCGAGCCGCCTCCGCAGCGATTTCGGCAATACGTGGCCCGGCGCTACGGCCGTGGCGGTCCCCCACTACCAGTTGCGGCGTAACGCCCCGGCCAATCAACGCCGGCATCGAGTGGCAATCGATCAGGATCGCCATGCCATGCGTGGCCTGCGCATCGTCAAGCGCTGCAGCGATGGCAGCATGATAGGGTCGATGGACTGCGGCCATTCGGGCTTCCACCTCGGCCGTTGAGAGCGTGCGTTTCCAGATGGCGCCACCCGCCGCAATGCGGCTGGGGATCACTCCCAGCCCACCAGAGACCTTCGGCGAGAGGATGATGTCGCCGGGGCCAGGGCTGTCGCTGAGCAGTTGCGGATCGATCTCCCGCTCGTCTCGATTGAGGTCGACATAGGCCCGGGCCATCCGGGCTACGATCGCCACCGCGCCGGCCGCAACGGCATCGGTGATCAACAGATCCGCGTACCGGTCCTCGATCGTCTCCAGCGCTGCCAGTGGCAGCCGGACCGCTTCCAGCATTTCAGCTGGGTAGAAGCGTCCGGCATGTGGAACCGCGATCACCAGCGGGGTGGGGGCACCAATCTGTCCCAACCTGGCATACCCACTCGGTTCCGTAGAGTTCATCGCCATGCTATTCTGCTAAGCAGTCGCAGAGCGGTGGGCAATGGCTCATCTGTTTGCCGAATCGAAGGGTCGGCGCGCTATGGTGGAGCCTTCAATGGGGCATCCGCCGCGCCGTCGCACGGAGCTTCGGAGCGCAGTCGCTCGTTCCAGTCGCGCCAGTGAGTGCCGGGATAAGTGGATTAAGATGATCAGGATTTTGCTGGCAGAAGACGACCGGTCAATGCGCGAATATCTGGCGCGTGCGCTGGAGAAAGTCGGCTACTCGGTCATGGCCGTCGATTGTGGCACCGCCGCGCTACCGCTGCTGGAAAGCGAGCGCTTCGACCTGCTGCTCACCGACATAGTGATGCCTGAGATGGACGGGATCGAACTCGCCCAACGCGCTGCCCGGATGGCGCCGGACATGCGCGTGATGTTCATCACGGGGTTTGCTGCGGTGGCGCTGAAGGGCGGCATTACGCATCCCAATGCCAAGGTGCTTTCCAAGCCGTTCCACCTTCGCGACCTGGTGCTGGAGGTCGATCGGCTGTTCGGTGTCGGTACCATGGCGGGGAAGCCGTGAAAAAAACCGTCACAAGCTGCTTGTCATCCTCGGCTATGCTGGGTAGAGGCCCCTCCCACGGCGGGCGTGTAGCTCAGTGGTAGAGCACTGTGTTGACATCGCAGGGGTCGCAAGTTCAATCCTTGCCACGCCCACCATGGTTTCTAACTGACTGATATCGTTGGAAAACCGGGAGCCTTCTTCGGAAGGCTCCCCGCCCCCCACTTAAAAACGCCGCTTTCCGTCGTCGTGACGCACGAGTGATACACGGACGGCGCGTGTCGCGACTATCAGGAGGATGCGCGGAACCGGCTGGTATGTGCAGGTTCAGCGCAGGGGATACCCGGCAGAATCTGAGACGTTCGCCGCCAAGGCCGAATCGACCGCGAAGAACAGCCGGTTGGGACGCAGTTTTCCGATTCGACCTTTGGGGCCTCATTAATCGTTACCGGAATGACATCGCGCGGTGGGTGTGCGTGGAGCCGACCCGGAGCGAGCAAGGCTCGGGAGCAGGCTCTAGGCTGGTGGTGTAGCCCGACGGCAGCGGGATGATCGAGCGCGCGCTCACCACCCACGGCACGACCTTACGCCCGAGATCGAAAGCGGCGCGCCAGTTTGTGCCAGATCTTCGCATTCCGCCGAGCGCTCTCCACGCTCCGTGAGGAGGGCTAAACACTCTTCAGAACCGCTTATCAATCGCGGCCAGTGGGCCATATCGTCGATTGCGTGACACAGTGGTCGTCCGGAGGCACGCGGTCGACAATATGACATAAACGGGGTGCGTTGCCGTGATGCTTTGGTCAGGCTATATTTTCGCGACGGATGCCGAGAGGCCATACACATGACGATAGAGGTCAGGATCACGCCCAATGGCAGGATGAGCTTGCCGGCTGATATCCGGAAGCGTCTCGGCCTTTCACGGGGCGGGGCTCTGTTCATGGAAGAGACCGAGGATGGCGTTGTCCTTCGTACGGCAGCGCAGGCGGTGGCTCGGGCCCAGGCGATCGCGCGGAGGTTCACTGGCGGCAAGCCCGAGGCTTCGGTCGATGCCTTCTTGGCTTCCCGACGATCGGAAAGCGGCGAATGAGCGTTGCCGTCCTTGACGCGTCAGCATTGATAGCCTTGATCAGGAACGAACCAGGAGGAGAGGCGGTCGCTGAGATCATCGGCGACGCGCAGATCGGAGTAGTTAATCTCGCGGAGGTGGTCAGCCACTTCGTCCGGAATGGCGTTCCGTTCGATCAAGTCAACGCAATGCTCAAGCTTCTGCCGATGGCCGTCGTGCCCGCAGACGCGGCGCTAGCATGGGAAGCAGGACAACTTAGGGAGAAAACGGCGGCGGCAGGGCTTTCGCTCGGCGATCGCTTCTGCCTGGCGCTCGCCAAGCGCGCGGGCTTGCCGGCCTGGACGTCTGACAAAGTTTGGAATTCGATCGAGAATGACGCCGGCGTAAAGGTCATTGTCATTCGATAAGCAAGCTACTGGTCGGTCAATATCGGATCGAATTCGAGGCGTGGGGGCGCCAATCTCGGTCGTCCCGGCCGAGCCACTGCATTAGATTGCTGGCGCTAGGCGATTAATCGTTCCAAACGTCCCGGCGCAACATCTTGCCGCACACTCATCCACGCTCTTTGCGGCTGGCGTCGAACTGTCCTCATCCCATCGCGTGGACGTTCCCCCGATCGATCGGCTGGCTGACGAGAGCCTGATGAAACAATTGTATCTATGCGAACTTCAGTCGGGCAGCCGCGAACGATGCGGGGATGCCGGTTCCGGGAGCTCGTCGCCCATCGTCGATCGGCCGGCCGAGTGCGGTCGTCACCGGGATCACACCCGCCCAGATCGGCAGGGCGTAATCCGTTGCCTCGTCGATCGGGCCGCCCTCGCGAACCTTGACGGACGCCGCCTCAATTGACAGCGCGAGGACACCCGTAGCCTTTCGCTCCTTGGGCAGTATCGGGCGCACCTCGTCCCAACGGCCGGGCAGCAGATGCTCGGTGATGACGCGCAGCGCCTGCTCGTGCTCTTCCGGATTGTCGACAGGGCGTGCGCTGCCGTGGACCACAACGCTGCGGTAGTTCATTGAGTGGTGAAAGGCCGAGCGCGCGGCGACGATCCCATCGACCAGCGTCACGGTCAGGCAGACGGGCATCCGTTCTGGCACCTCCTTGATGATGCGCGTGGTGCTGGCGCCATGAATGAACAGCGTATCGCCGTCTCGGCCATAGGCCATCGGCATCACCATTGGCCGTTCGCTGGCAATGAAGCCGACATGCGCGACAAGGCCGGCGTCGAGGATCGCGTAGATTGTCGCCTCATCATAGCGTGCGCGCCGCTTCTGGCGAGCGATGGCATAGGGCGGAGTGGTCGAGGCTGGCATCGTGGTAGATCCATGGAAGTGATGCCCGACCTTGCGATGGTAACTGGCATGTAGGAAGATCCACTTCCTGCAAAATTGAGGTGCCAGTGATCGATTCTCTCGCGACGATGAAGGGGATGATGCGCGACGACGCGATTATGCTGCGGAGCGGCGCTGGCGACGGGGAGATCACCGAGCTTGTCGATCGCAACAGGGGCGCACACGTCGTGCTGCCCGAGGTAGTGGGGGGCAAGAAGTGAGGGCGGTCGCACTGGCCGCATTGGCCCTTGTCGCTGTCGTCCCGACAGGCGCTGGCGCAAGCGTGCCCGGGAAGGCCGATGCTCCCGTCGAGGCGGATCGGGCGGCAATCCTTCGCGTTGTTGCGGAGATGGAGCGGGCCTGGAACCGGGGTGATTTCCGCGGCTACATGGCGGGCTTCGCCAATCCCGGTGTAGTTTTCGTCTCGGGCGGCAAATTCCAGGACGGGTGGCAGGGTACGCTCAACCACTACATCCGCGACTATGGAGCATCGCCTGCGACGCGGGGCACGCTCCATTTTTATGACATGACGGTGGATCTACTGGCGCCTGATGCGGCGATGCTGATCGGTCGCTACCATCTCGAACGGCCCGAACATGCCAACGAGGGTGTCAACACTCGCCTCTTCCGTAAGATCGGAGGCCAGTGGCTGATCACCGTGAATCACGTATCGGCCTATGAGGTACCGCCGGGCGACACCGCCAGGCTCAGTGCTCCTCCGTCCGCGCCAGCAGATCGGCGAGATCGCCCTTCCAATTGACCGCCCAGGTGTGGGTGCCATGGCCGTGTGTGTCTGGCGATTCAGGAACCAGGCGAAACCTGGCCTTTCGCATCCGCTTCACCGCTTGCTGGGGATAGTCGAGGTTGCGTGGGTTGATGAAGTCGTCGGCCGAGTTGATCCAGGTAAGAGGCGCAACGATCGCCTCAAGCCGAGGCCATGGATTGTAATTGCGCGATGAGTCGACCTGATAAATCAGGTCGTTGGCGTCGAGCGAGGCGATTCCCTTGGTGACGCGATCTGCGGCATAGGCGGCTGCCCTGTCGCGATCGGGATAGAGCCTCTGATAGTTGAGCGGTGCTGCGCCGGCGATGAACAGCACCGTCTCTGCGGTGCGTAATCCCTGCATAGGCTCGGCCTTGTAGTTGCCCTCTGCCCAAGCAGGATCGGCCTTGATCCCGTCGATCAACAACTGGCGCCACATCCGATTCAACCCGGCAAGCTCGATTGGCTCGCAGGCGAGCGGCATCAGCGCGCGCATGAAATCGGGATGCTGCTCGCCCCACAGAATCGAGTGCATGCAGCCCATCGACGTCCCCATTATGAGCCGCATCTTCTTGATGCCGAGCTCATGGGTGAGCAGCAGGTATTGCGCCTCTATCATGTCATCATAATCGTAGCGCGGAAACGCCATACGTAGCCCGTCAGATGGCTTGGACGACCCGCCGTGGCCGATATTGTCGGGCAGGATGATCCAGTATTTCGTGATATCGAGCGGCTGCCCGGGGCCATAGAGTTCGTTGGCAAATTGCGGTTGGAGAAACTGCTTGCCCGTGCCACCGGTGCCATGGAGCACCATTACCGCATTATCGATCTCCCCGGCGCTGTTGCGGTGGGGCGAGCCGAGCGTGGTGTAGTGGATACGCAGCGCCGGCAGGGTCTGACCTGAGCGGAAACGGAAATCACTGACAACGAAATCGCTCTCCTTCGTCCGCCACGTTGTAGCGGTAACAGTCGGCGCCGTCGGGGCAGTGGGCGTCGGGATGGCGGCGCCTTGGGCGGCGAAAAGCAGCAAGATGGAGAGCATCAGTATGTCCGGGTGCAATGGAGATCAGCCCGATCCTGCACATCCCGGCAGCAGGTTCAATCCTTTGTCGCAGCCGGCCTTCGCTTCCTCGGATAATGCCCGGATTGCGTAATGATCGTTGCCAATAATGCGCAATCCCCGCGATGAGCTCAAAATCCTTAGTCTCGCGATACCGTTGAAGATTAGCTCGCAGCGGTCACGGGGTAGGCTGGGAAGTCGATTTTTCCACTCAACCCGCCAACGCCGGACGTTTTGTCGATTGCTCGCCGCCAGTACGGTGCCAATAATGGTATTCGCGCGAGTATGACGCCCCTTAATGCTCCTGGCGCATCGCTCGCCTTGGGTGAGCGATGGTGCAGCCCCTTCCGGCATCGTATCAATCCCGGGCATCTAAGGTCCCGGCATCGCGCTTTTCGACCAACACCCAACACCCGTCGACGACGGTCCGAAAGTCGCGTTGAGTTGCCGGCTGGGTCGCCTCATGGTCCGCGAATAGCAGGGGAGGGTCGTATGAAATCCATCGGTTTGGCGGCGCTTGCGGGCGCCCTTCTTCTCGCAGCACCGGCCAGCGCCGCGACGGCTCCGTTCGACATGGGGGCAGCGGTCGCTAATCCAGGACGCCCCGCGGACGCGGTGGCACTCGATGCCAGCCGCAAGCCGGGAGAGGTTCTTTCCTTTCTCGGCCTTCGGCCGGGGATGGAGGCTGCCGACATCATGACCGGCTCGGGCTATTGGGCCGAGATCATGGCCAATGCGGTGGGCAGCAAGGGACATGTGGCCGCGTTCGAGCCACAGCAATTCTATACCACGCCGGAAGAGCAGAAGACCTGGGCGGCGATGCTTGTGCGGCGGCCGGACATCCGCTTTGTGCGCTATCCCTTCGAAGCCTTTGCGAGCGGGCCGCGCAGCTTCGACTTCGCAATGATCAGCCTCAACTATCACGATCTCTACTGGGAATCGGCAAAGTACAAGATTCCCCGCAGTGATCCCGCCGCCTTCCTCCGCGCGCTCTACTCGACGATGAAGCCGGGCGGCATCGTCGGCGTGATCGACCATGTCGGACCGGCGGGTGACACGCGCGCGGTCGTCGACAAGTTGCACCGTATCGATCCCGAGACGGTGAAGGCGGACTTCAAGGCGGCTGGCTTCGTGCTCGAAGCGGAGAGCACGCTGCTCGCCAATCCGGCGGACGATCACAGTAAGCTAGTCTTCGATCCCTCGATCCGCGGCAAGACCGATCGCTTCGTCTATCGCTTCCGCAAACCACGCTGAATTTGTCAGGCGGGGAGGTGGGGCTCCCCGCCATTTGAACAGGCGACGGATGGATTTGGGTCGGGTCTGCGCTAAAGGGCGGGGGATGGACCTCAATGACCTCCTCGCGCGCCATTTCGGGAATGACAATCTGATGGCGCTCGAGCCGGCCGTCGTCGCGCCGTATCTCGACGTCGCCTTCGAGGATGAGGCCGATCACGATGCGGCGCGCTCGTGTATGGACCCGGCAGATCCGGTGTCGGAACGCTGAGCGAAACGCTCTCCCTCGATCAAGCGCGGCGCATCGCGCTTGCTGCGCAGGGTTTCGGTCGCGAGAAGCCGGCCGGGCCCATAGGTTTCGCGCATCTGCGCCGCACGCTGGACCGGATAGCGCTCCACCAGATCGACAGCGTCAATGTGCTCGTTCGGGCACATTATCTGCCGCTCTTCTCGCGGCTCGGCGCCTATTCCCGCGATCTTCTCGATGCCGCCGCCTGGGGGAAACCGCGACGGCTGTTCGAATATTGGGCCCACGAGGCGTCACTGCTGCCGCTCGATCTATATCCGCTGCTGCGCTGGCGCATGGCGCGCGCCGAGCGGGGCGTCGGTACCTGGGGACGGCTGGTGGCCTTCGCCGGCGAGCGTAGGGGCGAGGCTGAGGCGCTGCTGGCGCGCATCGCCGCCGAGGGGCCGCTCGCTGCGTCCGATGTTGCCGAGTCCCGCGCCAAGAGTGGCTGGTGGGAATGGAGCGACGCCAAGCACGCGCTCGAATGGCTGTTTTGGGCAGGCCTTGTCACCACGCGCACGCGACGTGGAAGCTTCGAGCGTGTCTATGATCTGCCCGAGCGCGTGCTGCCTGCCGCCACGTTTGCGCGGACGACGCCTGACGAAGCCGATGCGAGGCGTGCGCTGATCGCACGTTCGGCCCGCGCGTTGGGCGTGGCGACGGCGGCGGACCTCCGCGACTATTTCCGACTGCGCCCCGACGATGCCGATCCGCATATCATCGAGCTGGTCGAGGCGGGCACACTGCGGCCGGTTCGTGTCGAGGGCTGGAGCCAGCGTGCCTTCCTTCACGTCGAAGCCAAGGCTCCGAGGCGTGCCGAAGGGCAGGCACTGCTGGCGCCCTTCGACCCCTTGATCTGGGAGCGGGCGCGCACCGAGCGCCTGTTCGGCATGCGCTATCGGATCGAGATCTACACACCAGCGCCCAAGCGGGTGCACGGCTATTATGTTCTGCCCTTCCTGCTTGACGGGCGGATTGCGGCACGGGTCGATCTCAAGGCGGATCGGCAGGCCGGTGCGCTGCGCGTGAAGAGTGCCCATCGTGAGGATGGCGCGTCCATTGAAACTCCAGAGCGGCTTAAGGCCGAGCTTCGCTTGATGGCGGACTGGCTGGAGCTCGAGCGGGTCGAGATTGAACAGCGCGGTGATCTGGTCGGGGCGCTGGTTTGAATTTTTGCGCCGAAGGTCACGACAGGTATCGCTGTTTAGACCGACGCGCTGCGGCCGCTGCAGCTCGAAAATGCGTTCCTCTGCTCGGTTTCAAATATCCGGTGAGGCAGGGAGGCGCCGCATTTACTGCCCAGGAAAATTGTCCTGCTCTCGTGTCCTTGGGCAAGAGCGCGTGTCGTGCTGCATCGGCCCAGGACCGCCGCATAGGTGGATCGTCGCGCTCACAGGCGCCCTCGCCGGAAGCTTGGCCAAGTTCAGCTCGGTGCTTATGGAAGGGCAATGAGCGAGGATCTCCGGGACGAAGATTATGTAACGCTGGCGGAAATCCGGCACGAATTGCGCCGCTTCCTCCGCTTCAGTGAAGAAGCAGCGCAATCAGAAGGATTAACGCCACAGCAGCATCAGGCGCTGCTGGCTATCCGCGCAGCGGGTGGCGAGATGCTCGTGGGGGCCCTTGCTGAGCGTCTGATACTGCGTCCGCACAGTACATCGGGCCAAATCGACCGGCTCGTCGAAAGGGGCTTGGTGCAACGTGCCGCGGGCACAACGGACCGCCGCCAGGTGAGTATCTCCCTGACCGCGGAAGGAGCACAGCTGCTGGCATCGCTGTCGACCGCACATCGGGCCGAATTACGGCGTATCCGGCCGCTGCTCAGTCAGTTGATCGAGAAGCTCTGACTTGATGACCTTCCTGCCGCCGCACGTTCCGGCAGGTTCTCCGAGGCCTAGTCCAGGCCAGCGCCATGAACCGTCACCGAAAGCGGGAGCGACGCGTCTCGAGCTCGCGATGCGCACTTCGTGCCTTGAGCAGATCCTGACGCGAAAGGATTCCAACGACGCGTCTGGTTGTCGGCTCGACGATCGGCACGCGGCCAATTCCGGTTTCGACGATAATGTCGGCGACCTCGCCTACCAGCGTATCAGGAAAGGCGACAGGCTGCGACGCATCGGAGAGTGTCTCCGCCAATGAGGCATTGTGGTCATATCCCATGACCTGCCATTTGAGCGCATCGGTGCGCGAAACCATGCCAATCAGACGGTCGTCCCGATCGACCACTGGGTAGCTGCGATACTGCCCTTCGTCTGCAAAGAAAGTCGTGGCTGTTTCTATTGTCATGTTTCCCGAAAGCGTCCGCGGGGCAGGGGTCATCAGTTGGGCGGCTTGTAGGAAGTCGAGTAGATCAACGGTATATTCCTGCAGGATGTGCCGGCCTCGCCGGGCGATTTTTTCCGTCAGGATCGATCTGCGCATCACGAGGACGCTCACTGCATAAGCAGCGGTCGCGGCGGCGAGGGTGGCCGGAAGGCCGTCAAAATGGCCGGTCAGCTCGACCGCGAATATCGCGCCTGTCATGGGGGCACGCATAGCGCCGCTCATGATGCCGGCCATGCCGATAAGGGCCCAGAAGCCGACAGCGCCGGGCAGGAAATGTCCCATCAGATAGCCGGCGGCCCCGCCTAGGATCAGAAGCGGCGCGAGAATGCCGCCTGAGGTGCCCGAGCCGAGCGCAATCAACCATACTGCCGCCTTGATGAGGAGCAGCGTGAGAACCGCACGGATCGCCAGCGATCCGTCGATCAGCGCCTGGATGCTGGCATAGCCCGGCCCCAGGGCACGGATATCCATCAGCCCGCCCAGGCCCACGATCAGCGCGCCGATCGAGGGCCACCACATCCAGTGCAGCGGAAGTCGGTGAAAGATGCCCTCGATGCGGTAGAGGGCGGAGGAGAGTGCCACGGCCTGCAGGCCCACGATCAGCCCGATCCCGGCCGCTGGAGCGATCGACCAGAATCCATGGGGCGTCATGGAGGTGGTCGCGAACATCGGCCCGACCCCAATCAGCAGCGGTCGCCAGGCGATCGAGATCAGGACCGCCACTACCACCGGAATGAAGCTGCGAGGTTTCCATTCGAAAAGCAGGACCTCGATGGCAAGCAGTATGGCGGCGAGCGGAGTGCCGAAGATGGCCGTCATGCCCGCCGCAGCGCCTGCCACCAGCAACGACTTGCGTTCGGCCGCGCTCAGATGGAAGCACTGCGCGAACAATGATCCGATCGCGCCGCCAGTCATGATGATGGGGCCTTCGGCGCCAAAGGGGCCGCCGCTGCCAATGGAGATGGCCGATGAAAGGGGTTTCAATAATGCCACCTTGAGCGAAAGTCGGCTTTCTCCGAACAGAATGGTTTCGATCGCTTCGGGGATGCCGTGGCCACGGATCTTGTCCGACCCATAGCGGGCCATCAGGCCGACAATGATGCTGCCGATGACGGGTATGGCCACAATCCAGACCCCCATTCCACTCTCTGAGATCGTTCTCGGAGCAGTGGACCAGGCGGCAAACCAGAAGAGGTTTACTGCAATGGCAATCATCTTGAGCAGGACCCATGCTGCGAGCGCGCCGCCGGTGCCGACGGCTACGGCCATCGCTGCCAGCATGGCGGTGCGGATATCGGCGCTATGATCGGCAAGGGGACGGCTCTCGGCCATGCGGGAGTGGGTCAAGGCTTGCTGCTCCGGTGACATTCGATCGTCCATATATATCGAATTACGATATTATAAAGGAGATTGGTCACTGGCCGATAGGATGTGCCCAAGCGCGCGCTCTTGCTGGGGTGAAGTGTCCCTGTCATGACGCTTGGCTTCGTCATGCAGTTCGGTCGCAGGCCAGAAGCCCAGTAGCCGGAAAATGCATATTTTTGGCGCTGCGCATTAATGGTCCCCCTGATCGGGATCGATGTCCCTGCCCGGGGTCGCAAGGGGAGGCGGAGCTCCCAAAGGCCTTTGGGTGCCGATCTCGTGGCCGAGAGCGGTAAACCCTGTCTCCTTTGTTGATTTATAGATCGATGTACGATATAAATATCAAGAGGTTCACTATTGACCCGGGCAACAGGAGTTTCGGGAGAGGCTGCATGTCGGTCATCACTCTTGCGCTCGAGGCGATTGGCCTGGTTCTCGGCAGTCTGGTTGCCGCCATTCTTCTGTGCGCAACCTTGTGGTGCGTGTTTCGCCACCTTGGGCATCCGGACTGGGGCCCGCCTCTAGTGCTGATGCTGGTTCCGATCGGACTTCTCGGCTGGCTGCCGCGGAGCGAGTTCGTGAGCATGACGGTGGTTTTTGCGGTCATTGCGGCGTTACCGTTTTGGGCAGAAGGCCGCGCGTGGCGGGCACGATATGCAGGCGGCCCTTCGTTTGGAGCGCGAGTTGCCAGGCACAGATCATGATGTCCCTGGTTGTCAGTCGACCTGGCCCTTATCCGGCGATCGTTGCGTGCATCGGCGAAGCTCGTTCACCGAAAGGCGCGGAGATGCGCGCTGTCGCCCGACGTATTTGGGACGAGGCGCTGCGTGTCCGTTATGGTTGCGGAAGGGAGCAAGCCAGCTTCGCTATGCGTCGGGTGTTGCTGACGATGACCTTGACGGCTCTCGAGGGCCGCGTGTCGGCATCGTCGAGAGTTCAACGCGCCCGCGTCCGTCATGACGCAGTGCCGACGCGTCGGCCGCTCCACACATTACCGTAAAAACTACAGATATCGGTGTCGCAACCACGGTATCCGCAGCAGTGACGCGTAACGCTAATTGCAGCAGATCCCTGAAGAGGATGCGCGAACTTGCGACGGCAACTGGCATGTAGGAGGATGCGCTTCCTGCAAAATTGAGGTGCCAGTGATCTTCGCCGGGTGGATCAATGTGGAGCGCGCGGCCAAGGTGCAGCTGCCGGAGCAGATCTATCGGCAGATCCGCGAGGGCGTGCGGGCCGGCCGGCTCGCACCCGGCACCACCCTGCCTTCGTCCCGTGCACTGGCCGAGGCGCTGGGCGTATCACGCAACACGGTCACTGCCGCCTATGAACTGCTGCGAGGCGAGGCAATCATCTCAGTCGGCGTGGGATCGGCACCTGTTCTCCTCGCGCAGTCAGTCCCTGCGCGGGAACCGACGGCTGCCGATGCATCCGATGCCGTCCGCCTGTCGCGCCGTGGCAGCCAACTCGCGAATGATCGTTATGACGCGGCCTACCATCTCCGCGACGGCACATTCCGGCCGGGGCGACCCGATGTCGCGCTCTTCCCAAGGGACCTGTGGGCGCGATCCTTGCGCCGCGCGACCCGCGCAGTGGCGCGCGAGGCGCTGCTCTACGACCATGCTGAGGGGCTTCCGGCACTCCGCACAGTCCTCTCAATCTACCTGGCCGAAGCGCGGGGCGTTCAGGTAGCACCCGAGCATCTGCTCATCTTCCCCACGGTCCAGTCAGCGCTAGCGATGCTGGCCCAATGCCTGCTCGATCAGGGCGACAGCGTGTGGATCGAGGATCCGGGTTATCTCGGCGCGCGGGCCGCCTTTGTCGGCGCGCGGCTGGCGCCGTTGCCCGTCGACGGCGAAGGCGCCGACCCCAACGTCATGACTGGCGTGCCGAAGCTGATTTATGTCACCCCCTCGCACCAATATCCGACCGGCGTGCGGATGAGTCTGCCTCGGCGACTGGCGCTCCTCGAACGGGCGCGGGCAACCGGCGGGCTCGTGCTCGAAGATGACTATGACAGCGAGTTTTTGTGGCAGGGCCGACCGATCCCGGCGTTGCATGCGCTCGGCGAAGCGGGTGAGGTGCTGTATCTCGGGACCGTCGCCAAATCCTTGCTGCCCGGCCTGCGGCTCGCTTATCTCGCTGCTCCGCCGGGCCTCGCCTTTGATCTTGCCCAGGCCCAGCGCAATCTTGGTCTGCTCGCCAACGTCCATGCGCAGGCGGCGCTCGCCGACTTCATCGACGCTGGCCATTACCGGACCCATCTCGGCCGTATCAGTTCAGTCTATCAGACACGCGCGAAAGCCCTTGTGGCTGCTATCGCTGCCCGCTGCGGAGACGATGTCCGGATAGAGCTCCCGTCTGGTGGTCTGCAACTGCTGGCGCGCCTGCGCCCGGATGTCGATGATGCCGCCGTCGCGCGACGGCTGGCCACGGACGGCTATGGTGTCGCCTTCCTTTCCGGCCTGTGCATCGGCCCTGGTCAGTCGGGACTGGTGATCGGGTTCGCAAATGCCGGACCGGAAGATGCGGATGCATTCGCGCAGGCGTTAGCCCGAGCCCTGGTTCTATAGCAAGCGACGCAGCGACCGCCTCAAATCATACGCAACTTCAGTAGGCACCGGTCACGGCGAATCTACGTTGTGACCGAACAGAGCTTAGGCCGATGGCTCGGGCCGATATCGTTACGGTCCTGGGGCCCTCAAAATGGTGGCAGCGCCCCCAATCTCGCCGATCGCGGACAAAAATGCGGTTGACGAAGCCAGCCGTTCCCCCGACGCCGTAGTCGGCATCTGGAGTCGACCAGCGGGGCCCACCTAAGCGTAGAGGGGGCGGCGCTAGACACATGTTCGGCGGCTGCTCGTGGCCTGAATGCAATGATGGCGGAATCGGGCCGCAATCTCTAAGGCGTGCCGGATATTGCGAGCACCAGACTGGGTTTTCTACGTGGCCAATTCCAACCTGCCGATTTGCGTTGCGGCGCTCTATCGGTTCACACCGTTCGACAATTGTGAAGAGATCCGGGGGCCGCTATCCGATCTTTGCGGTTCGCTGGGCGTGAAAGGCACGCTGCTCCTCGCTCGGGAAGGGATCAATGGCACGATCGCCGGAAGCGATGATGCCATCGATGCGGTGGTTCGCCACATTCGCGGACTGCCGGGCTGCGCTGGAGTGGAAGCCAAGATCTCGCGGGCGGAAACTCTGCCGTTTCGCCGGTTGAAGGTTCGGATCAAGCCCGAGATCGTGACAATGGGCGAGCCTTACATCGACCCACTCAGGGGTGTCGGGCATTACGTTGCGCCCGAAACATGGAACTCCCTGATCGCCGAGCCTGGGACTATCCTGATTGATACGCGCAACGATTATGAGGTTGCGGTCGGGACGTTCTCGGGCGCGATAGATCCGAAGACTCCAACGTTCCGCGATTTTCCTGCCTGGTTTCGCGCGCAACGCGAAACGCTGCTCGGCGACGGGCCACCGCCAAAGGTCGCGATGTTCTGCACCGGTGGCATTCGTTGCGAAAAGGCCACGGCCTTCCTGAAGGCGGAAGGTGTGGAGGAGGTTTATCATCTGGAGGGCGGGATCCTCAAATATCTCGAGACCGTGTCGCCAGAGGAAAGCCTGTGGGAAGGGGAATGCTTCGTCTTCGACGAGCGGGCGACGGTCACCCATGGCCTCGCGAAGGGTCAGCACGAACTCTGCCGCGCCTGCCGGCGGCCTGTGAGCGATGCGGATCGGGCCTCGCCCCTCTATGTCGAAGGAGTCAGCTGCCTCGCCTGCCATGCCGAACGTAGCGACCGCCAGCGTGCCGGATATACCGAGCGGATGCGCCAGAGTCGCTTCGCGGAGGCACGTGGTGTGTTGCACGTTGGTGCGTCACAATCCTGAGGGCTTTCACGAAGCCGCGCCACTCCTGTGCGGGCGATAGAAGATGTGGCTCTCGATCTTGGCTATCTTGTCGAGGGATCCAATCCAGTACGGCACAATCCAATCGGCATGGTAATGCGTTGCCGTGCCAATCGAACGGAATACGTGTCCGGAGAGCGCGCGCTGTGCGGCAACTCGCGCGGCAGCCCAGCCTGCATGCTCCGGCCGCCGTGTCTGTGAGCCGTCGCAAGTGAATGAGAACTGGCATCCCGTTGGCAGCGACGCCCCCTGGTAGACGACCCCGCAGACGGTCTTTGGATAGCCGGCGAGACGGACACGGTTGAGCACGACCTGAATGATGGCCTCCTGGCCTCTTTTGTCATCGCCCGCCTCGTAGAGCGCCGCGGTGCTCAGACATTGGATGGCCTGTTCGCGAGCGGCCGGGGTCCCGCGGAAATAGAACGGCTTTGCCGGTACCAGCTTGCCGCCGACGAGTGGTATGGCGGCGTTCACGGAGCGCGCCTGTTCCATCGTCAATCGTGCGGCCGTGCGCTTATCTCGCTCGGCGGGCCAGCGGTGACGTGCGGCTAGCCATGAGATGAGAATGATGGCGGCGAATCCGCCGACGATCAGGCGAGAGGAAAGGAGAGATGCCTGCCGCTTCCTACGTCTCCTTCCTTTCTGCGTTCCCATGGCGCGCTGTTATAGCCTGGACTGTGGCCCGGATAGCCCTGCCATTGATCTGGTTACAGCCAAGCGCTCTGACGGCGAGATTTCGCAAGTTAGACGGAGGACATGCCATCGATCAGGACGATCAGACCCCCAAGGATCCTGAGCGTGATTATCGCCGACGCTTGCGGCACGCCTTGGGCGACAAGCCCCGGCGTTCGCATGATGCCCTGGCTGATGGTACGCCCAACAACGGCAGCGACACCGAAGGCCGTGCGCGCAACAACTGGCTCGAGCGCTCATCTGTCAAGTGATGATCCAACACATGGCAAACTACATCAAACTGGCGCTGAAAACTCATGATTGTCGCATCATAGATGCTCAAAATTGAATCAAGCAGGTGTGCGAATCTGCTGCTCCGCACCTGTAAACGGTCAGTATGATTTCGGCCGGCTGCTGTTGGAGCGGTTCATCGATGTACAGCATTTGCGGTTTCTCGCGGCGATTCAATTTTTCCGTAATGGGCCCCGACTTTCACGCCGAAAAGGATGTACTTTCGCGGTTAGCCGCGAAATGACGCCCCCAAAATGACAGCCACTTCAACGTCGTCGACTGTATCGCCTTTATCAGCGTGGCGTTTGAGCGCGCAGGGCAGGGGCAAGGCGACCTGCCACCATATAGAGCGACCTACTCCGCGGTCTTGAAGACCCTCTCGATGAAAAGGCGCTGACGGGGCCTCCCGGTCCTCTGTACGCGAGCGTTCCCACCCCTCCACGCCCGTTTCCGCAAAGCCATCTCCCCAATGGCCTCACGTCTCCCCATCTGATCGGCTGATATTCTCCTGCGAGTTGCGGGGGTCAGTGCCCCTGCGGATGGTAGATTACCGTGTCCTGGGTTTGCCATCTGAGCTGACGTTGGTCGGTCTCCTCGCCATTGAGGATCGTGACCAGCAGATCAGGGTCGAGCGAGGGGATGGCGATCGGCGTCAGGGTCGCGGGGATGCCTGTTTCGAGCGCCATGTATCGAGCCGCTTTCTCGGCGCGATCGCGTTCGGTGTAGAATCTGCCGGTTGGGCTTAAGGCGGTCCACTCCACATAGTAGAGGATCATGGTGCGCAAACCTCTAATTGAGCGTTCCGCGGACATTCACTGCATCGCCTCGCTCTTCGCACTGATCCCTGCTGGATTTACTCATCGGGGCGTCCTCGCGTTCTCGACCAACTGATGCGCCCGAAGAGTTCGCGAGCTTGGTGGCGGACTCGAGCTCCGAGGCGCGCGTCCCTAGAAGGGGCAGCGCGCATCTCGTCCAGTAGCGCCAGGGCTTTCGCCTTCTCCTCATCTGTGAGGGGCATAAGTCGATTTCCGTGGTGAACCGAAACGCAAGTTGTGGCGCCATACCCCCGTGTGCAAGGCACTGCGACATGTCCACATATCGTATGTAGGCGGCACCCGCCTGGCGGTGCGTTCGTAGTTTTCGTTTCGGCGCTTCATCTCGACCGCGCTTCCCGCTCGGCCTGCCCGTCGCCCGCGGCGTTCGCAGCATGGCCGAGCAGATGAACGCTCGACGTGCACCGAGTGGTGCAAAATGTGCGCCTCGAAATCGAGCGATCGCACCTCCGATTCCGTTGGAGCATCTCGCCTGGCTGCGGACTGAGTGATGCCGCTCGTCGGCTTCGCGCCCAAACCAAGTCGTTGGGCGCCGATGTCGCGGTTCCTGAATCCCCACTCATTCATATCGGTTCCGAACGACGGTTTGCGTCCGGAGCCGGACCATTGATGATGAAGCAGACGGGCCTCAGAGCGGACGGTCAGGTGGGTATGCGAAGTTCGTCCTCGCTACGGAGGACGCCGCCGAAATGGTGCTCCCAGAGATCAGCTCCCAGACCGGCAGAGCGATCCAGCGACGATCCGACACTCAACCATTTGAGGAGTGTTGGGTGAAGGCCAGCATCGAAGAGCATGAAGCCGGCAGCGAGGCAGCACGTGTCAGCCTGTACGCCGCACACGAAAACCCGCTCGACCCCGAGGGACCGCAGATGGTCGATCATGGCGATCGGCGGCAGATAGCCGTGCTTGATGAAGACGCGGTCGGCTGCGATGAGGCTGTCGTCGTTGGCGCCCGGCTTCCATCCGAGTTGCCGCTCGAACGGCGTTGTGGCCTCATCGTGCCTCTCGACTGTTGCTACGGTGTAGAGCTTTTGCGCCAGTGCTCTGATCCCAGCCACGATGCGGTCAGGCACGGCAAAGCTGAGTTGGACATCGACAACGAGTAGCGCCTGCGTTCCAGAGGCGGGGCGATCGGTTTGCGACTCCATCATGCCAACGCTTAACAGGCAAGGGCCCCAGGAACAGCCTTAGCGACCATGGCCTCTAAAGCGAACCGACCGCAAAGCACCATCCCGCGCCTTTCACGCCGTCGAAGCTGACGGCAGAAACGGTCGGACCGCAAGCGCCCCATTTATATAGACTAACAGTCGTGAATCAGTATAGCGAACTGACTTATATTCACATTCGCATGCCAGGCATGGATCCACGCATCATTTCGTGAATGTGGTGAAGTGCCTTTACCCAAGCAGTAGCATCAACCCTGATGCCACTGCGGAAAGGATATTGTAGCTCGAACAGCAGCACGAGCGTTGAGACGAGCATCATAACCACCGTCGCAGTCATGATCATTTGGACGACGGGCTTGTTGCCTCCGAACAACCAGCAAAACGCGATGATGGCGGCCGCCCCGAACAGCAGAACGAGCCATTCAAATCCGGACAAACCGCTCTCGTTGCTGGATATGCGGCGCTGGCGTGCGTCATGCAGAATGCTCAGCTGCTGCATGGTTGCACTTTGCGCATTGGCTTCGCCCCAATTTTTCGGTGCGAAACCGCCCGCCGCGTCCATCGCATCCATGCTGATCATTGCCGCGCTTGGTTCCGAGGCGCCGTCCTTCATTGCAGCCCACTCCTGCGAGACCATGATCTTGGCATAGCCCGTCATATCGCGGCGCACTCTTTGGCGGACCGGCTCAGGAAGTCCGACCGCCGTATGCCATGCATCGATACTTGCATCGGCCTCGACTACGACAATTTCACGGGATTCCTGGAAATGCTCCCACGCGACAACCGTCATGAATCCCAGCAGAACCGCATAAAGCGATGCGACCACCACAACGATGATCCCGCCAACTTCGTTGTGGGCGACGAACGCGGAACCGTCGAAACGGCGGTGGATGACACTCTGTGCGGTGAGAGCTCCTAGGAGCGACACCGCCAAGGCAGTCAGGAGCAAAATGGGAGCGGGTATGGCGTAAAACAGACCCATCGCGAGCCTCCGACGGTGGCGTCGATCATAATCCGGTGTTGTTGCGCTTAAAGAATATTCGAATATAGCGCCAGTTCCTATGGCCGCGGGCCACACCCTTTAGCTGTTCTGAGCAGCAATCGACGTGATGAACAAATAGCGACTTTTGATACTCAGCGCCAGCGGCCGGATTGACCTGGCTATTGATGGAAGACGGAACGGCGGTTCTGCGAGCAACTAAGGGTAAAAGCCGTGTTGGCGCTATCGCTGAATTTGAGGCAGACCGTCCGCGATCTCGTAATAGTCCCCCTTGCTCCCACGAAGATGTACATCTTGATGGGTGGCTGTGGGATCGTCAAAGGCGCCATCTCAGTCGCGTTGTATCGGCTCACAGAAAAACGACGATCCGCAGTGCGAACAAAATCCACGTCGGATGCTATCCGATGACTGATGCCACGAGACATGATCGCTGCCCTATCACCTCCACGGCGTCTTTAGGTACGTCGGTAGAGGCGAAATAATGCCCGAGTGCTTTCGACACTTGGTGCAGTGGCAAGCGTCGGGAGGCGGCAAAGCCGCTATCATTCACTCAGGTTCGTCAATCCGTGCGAGGCGCAGGAACAGGCGAACCCTCACGCCAGTGTGACGCCCAGTTTGATGGTCGCGGTCCCATCTCGAAGCGCAGCCGACCGCCGGCAATGATCTGGTCATAGGTTACGAAGGGTATTTCCAGCGCTTTGCCGTTTAGCTGGGCCGACTGAATATAGATGTTGCTGGCACTATTGTTCGCCGCCTCGACGGTGAAACTCTTGCCGCCGGGTAGGTTCAGCGTCGCTCGGCTGTAGAGCGGGCTACCGATCATGTAAGCCTTTGACACCGGATTTACCGGGTAGAAGCCCAGTGCCGCGAAGACATACCAGGCGGACATTTGCCCGCAGTCCTCATTGCCCAGCACGCCGGTCGGCGTATTGCTGTAGGCAGTATTGGCGATACGGCGCACTTGCGCCTGCGTCTTCCAGGCTTTGCCGCCGAAGTCGTAGAGATAGCTGTAGTGATGACTCGGCTCGTTATCGTGCCGATTGTGCCCCCCCTCGAAATGGGCATCCAGCCGAGCGTTGAACGCTGCATCTCCGCCGAGCAGTGAGATGGTGCCGGGGATATCGTGGAGCGCGGCGAAGAGGTAGACCCACTTGTCACCCTCGGTCCAACCGTCGTCCGGCGACGCCCAGCTTCCATCGAGATTGCGAGCCTGCATGAAGCCGGTCGCCGGATTGAACAACGTGCGATAGCGTAGCGATCGGGCGAGATAGGTGCGATAGCCCGCCTCATCGCCTGCCGCTTTGGCAACCTGCGCCACCGCGTAGTCGTCGAAGGATTCTTCCATCGTGCTGGACGCGGATTCCGAAACCTTGTCGGCAGGAATGTAGCCGAGCCGGCGGGACCAGCTCAGGCCAGCCCTCGCTTCGTATGGCGCGTTCGGTTCCCGGTCCAACCACCGACGGCTTGTGTCGCCTTCAGGCGGCGTCGTCGCGTCCTTTAGCACCGCGGCATAAGCGAGCTTGAGATCGAACCCGTGAAACCCCTTGGCGATTGCCTCGGCAACCAGCGAGTCCGCATGGGTTCCGATCATGATGTTAGTGTAAGACGGATTGGGCCATTTCGGCATGTACCCGCCCTGTTGATAGTCCTGAAGTAGCCCCTGGATCATTCCGTCGATCCGCTCCGGCGCTATCAGCGTCAGAAGACTGTTTTCCGCGCGGAACGTGTCCCAGATCGAGTAGGCCGTGTAGGCAACGCCCGCATGCACCTGGTCGTCGAACGCGCTGTAATAGCGCCCGTGCTCGGAGAAGAGCTTGGGATAGAGCAGAGCGTGGTAAAGACCGGAATAGAGGATATGCTTCTGGTCGTCGCTGGCTCCCTCGACGGTCACCGCGCCAAGCTTGGCGTTCCAAATGGCCTTGAGCGCAGCCTGAGTGCCTTCGAAATCCCAGCGAGGTAGTTCTGCATCGAGATTGGCCCGCGCCTGTTCGATACTGATGAAGGACGTGCCAATCTGCGCTTCGACGGTCGACCCGTTCCCGTCGAAGTGGGCGAAGGCGCCGACATTGTCACCCTCAATCTCCTGCCCCGGCGCGGACAGGGGCCCCTGGTAGACGCCTCCGCTCGACGGCTTCCGATCGAATCGGATCACGAAATAGCCCTTGAAGTTAGGCAACTTGAGCGAACTCAGATGGGCGTCCATCCGATCGGGATTATAACCTACGATCTCGCCCCGTTTGGCGTCGAGCTTCACCCAACCGCGCACCCCCGCGCGTGTCGCCTCAACCAGAACGGAGCGCTGCGCCCCCTTCGGGAAGGTGAAACGCAGATAACCGCAATGGTCTGTGGCAGTCATTTCAGCCTGCATGGGCCGGCCGGCTGCATCGACCATTTTCACGGCGTAATAATAAGGCGTGACCGTCTCGTCGGCATGCTGGAAGCGCATGCGGCGATATTCCGGGCTCGGCTGCAACGAGCCCGTTTCCGGCATCAGCGTGACATACCCATAGTCACCCATCCACACCGCCGGCTGATGGGTGCCGATGAAGCCTGAAATCCATTCGTCCTCATAAGCGTAGGAACTGACGCTGATCCGGTTTTGGCGGGTTTGCGCCGTCCAATTGGTCATACCGAACGGGGTCGTGACGAGCGGCATGGTCCCGCCATATTCCGGGCCGCCACCCGAACCGCCGGTGCCGATATACGGATTGACCCAATCGACCGGGTCCGTTGCCGCCAAGGCCGGCGCGACAGGTATGGCGATCGCCAAGGCAACCAGCAGCCACGCAGCACCCGATCTCCCACGCATTCCTTTGGGCATCCCGTCCTCCGCCTTCCGTCATCGAAGGTCGGGTTGGACTTGCACATGAAGGGATGGGGCTACAATAAGTATTATAAATATTGTTGCGGGAGGATGAGGATGCGGCTCAGGCGGCGTGATGTGCTGAGCAGCGGAGCGCTCGGCCTGGGGCTTGGCGCCTTGCCGTCGCTGGCATTGGCAGAACCTGCGCCAGCGACAGCTCCGCCGCGTGAACAGATCCGGTTAGACGATGGCTGGCGTTTCCACCTTGGGCATGCGTCCGATCTCGACCGGGATTTCGGCTTCGG
>OUNM010767081.1_pt1 | contig 34982 bp, 32 predicted proteins | sample 1769961 | NCBI WGS metagenome assembly OUNM01 (sample SAMEA3914820, study PRJEB12502) | metagenome | biome: forest; material: soil | place: USA | collected 2012-03-12 | depth 0.3 m | reverse complement strand
GCCCAACGGCAACTATCTCTTCTGCTACGTGAACGGCGCGGCCGAAGTGAGCCCGAAAAAGGAAGTCGTGTGGGAATACCAAGCACCCGCCACCAATTGCGAAGTCCACGCCTGCCAGCCGCTGCCCGACGGCAATGTGATGATCGTCGAGGGCGGCACGAGCCGCATCATCGAGGTGGATCGCGCGGGAAAAATCGCCAAGGAAATCAAGCTCACCACCGCGCCGGAGGTGAAGCTGCACAACCAATACCGCGGCACCCGCAAAACCAAGGACGGCCACTATCTCGTGTGCTTCAAGGGGGAAGGCAAAGTGGTGGAACTCGACGCCGACGGCAAAGTCCTGCGCGAGACGAAAGTCCCCGGCGACCCGCATGAAGTGGTGCCGCTCCCGAGCGGCCACCTCCTCGTCACCTGCGGCGACGGCCACAAAGTCGTGGAGCTCGATGCCGATCGCAAAGTCGTGTGGGAGCTCAACGAAAACGACGTCCCCGGCAACCCGCTCCGCCTCATGGCCGGCTGCCAGCGCCTGCCGAGCGGAAACACCATCTTCTGCAATTACCTCGGCCACGGCTTCATCGGCAAACAACCGCAAGTCTTCGAACTCACGCCCGACAAAAAACTCGTCTGGCAATTCGGCGACCATGAGCATTTCAAAACGATCAACCAGATCGAAGTGCTCGACGCGGCAGTCAATCCGCTGCGGTGAAACAAAGCGTCACCCAGGGCGTCCAGTTGCTCGCTACGCTCAGCCGATTTCACCGGATACTGGCCAGGGTTAAATCATGGGCCTTCGTAATAGCCATCGCCTGTTCGCTTTTTGGCATCCTGGTATTCCTGGAAGGCCTCCGCAGAAGAACGCGCGATGGCGGCGGAGTCAAAAAGGCGCCGCGGTGGATGTACATCATCGTTGCCGGGGCTCTCCAGATTCCGGCAATCCTCTACGTGTGGTTCCGGTTCTTCCGACGCTCATGATCGACTGGCCGCTTCTCAAAAATCTCGAACGCGATACCGCGCTGTTTTCCATCTTCCCCGCTGCCGCACCGCTTGGGGAACATCTCTACGCCATCGGCCCAAATGCCTACGCGGCCACGTGGCATATCTCTCACTCCAAGCCCGGAAATGGCCCCTTCATCGTTTTCACGGCTTGGGCCGCATCCGCCGGCGCCGCGAAGCGCGTGCTCGGCGATGATCTTTCGGCGGACGATGGCGCCATCTCGGTCCCACCCGACGTCCTGCTCCTGGAGCCAGGTTGCACAAATTTCGCCTCCATTCAGGTGCTGGCTGAAACCGGGCGCTTCGGGCGATTTCACATTTCCCGCCCCTCCGCGCCTCCGGAGCGCCGCTACCGGATCGCCGTGGGTGAACGGCTGACCTACTGCTTTCGCGATCCCTCCGAGCCGCCCTTCGCCATCACCATCGACTACCGCAATATCCGCTGGAACCTGTGTTGATGCAGAGCGGCTGATGGCCAGAAAGTGGAACGGGTTTTCAACCCGTGGCCCTCAGTAATAGTAACCGCAGAGGCCACAGATAGCGCAGATGGGCAGGAAGCCAGGACCTTTGCGTCTTGGCGCCTTTGCGTGAGATCAAACTGGGTTCACGCAAAGGCGCAAAGGCGCAAAGATTTCATGAGGTGCTTCGCACTATACTTCTATTCGCAACGAGAACCACATGAGCCTCTCGGCTTGTCGTAATCTTCACGCCACGGGTTGAAAACCCGTTCCACTTTCCGGCGCCTCGCGGTCTGAAGGTGGAGCCTTCGCTTTGGCAAATTGCCGCACAGCCTCTAAGAGCTGTATTCTCCACCTGTTAATCCCGCATGCGCTTCCCGCTCCTACCCGTCTTTGTGCTCGCCACCAGCATCGCGTCGCTGGCGGCCACAGATTTCACCGCGCCAAAATCCAACCTCTTCGACTCCGCGTCCTTCGCCCAATGGCTGGCCGGAAAAGAAACGCCGCTCACCGGCGATGCCAGCAAACTGGGCCCGCCGGCGGTGATCTGGACCTCCGACGCCAAGATCGATTGGCGCGGCGTAAAATTCGGCGAAGGGCGCGAATCGGGCGTGCGCCATCTGCGCATCGGCCTCGCGCAACCCACGGCCATTGGCAGCGTGCTGGTGCGCGGCGGCGGCACTCTCAGCGTGTTGAAGCCCGATGCCCCTTTCCCCGGCAACCTCGCCGACGACGCGCTGTGGATTCCTGCCGAGCGACTCGTGAATGGCGCCGCTTCGCACGCCGAGGTGGGCGAAGAAGGCTACGCGCTGTGGTCGCTGCCGCCCGGCACGCAAACGCGCGCGCTGCGCTTCTCGCACGTCCCCGCTGCGGGCGACCGCGAGGCCGCCGGCTGGCTCGGCGGCGCGTGGCTGCTGGCGGAACGCTGGGGCAATGTGGCGCCGCAGGCCCTCGCGCAGTCGGTCGCGCGCGACGACGTCTCCGCCAAACTCGTGGACGAGGCGAACAATAAGACGTGGAACACGTGGGACAACGGCGAGAAAGGCGCGGCCCTGCCAGTTTCCACGGAGCACCCGGAGAACATCACGCTCACGTGGAATGCGCCGGTAAAGCTCGGCGGGCTCTGCCTGCTGTGGACCGGATTTCAGGCCGTGGAAGTGGATGCTTTCACCGGCGGTGCGGATGAAAATGTGCGCGAAGCCGCGGCCGCGAAATGGAAGCGCGTCGGCGGCGAGACCGGCATGGACGCGCTCTATCCGATGGCGCTCGGCCCGCACTGGCTCAGCTTTGCCGAGCCGGTGCAGACGCGTGCGCTGCGCTTGCGCATTGTGCAGGGCGCGAAGTCGGGGCACCCGCATCTCGCCGACAAAGTGAAGGAAGGCAAACGCGTGTGGCTCGGCGACGTGATGGCGCTCGCGCCATTGCAAAGCGCCCCGCTCACCGCGCTCGTGCTCCCGAAAACCAAGGAGGAGCCGCCGCCCATCCCGGTGAAATTCACCCTGCCCGAGCCTGGCGTCGTCACGCTCGTCATCGAGGACGCCGAGGGCCGCCGCGTGCGCAATCTCGTCAGCGAAACGCCCTTCCCCGCCGGCGAAAACACCGCGTGGTGGGATGGCAGCGACGATCTGCTGCGCGATCCCGCCGCCGCGAGCCACGGCGTTTACAATATCCCCACGCGCCCCGTCGCACCCGGCGCCTACAAGGTGCGCGGCCTTTGGCACAAGCCGCTGGAGCTGCACTACGAATTCAGCATCTACAACGCCGGCAAGCCCGCCTGGGAGACCGCCGACAAAACCGGCTGCTGGATGACCACGCACACGCCGCCCACGAGCGTCGCCGTCGTCCCCGGCTCGCGCACGGCGGATGGGCAGCCGCTCATCTTCATCGGCGCGTACGTCGCCGAAGGCGGCCACGGCCTGCAATGGCTGCACGAAGACGGGACCAAGCTCGGCGGCCAGGGCTGGGTGGGCGGCACGTGGACCGGCGCGCCAACGCTTGCCGTGGACACCGGCGCCAATGCCATCGCCGATCATCTCTGCTACGTCGGCTCCACGTGGGAAGGCGAACTCCGCCTCACCGCGAAAACGAAATCGCTGGAAGACAAACCGATTCTCAAAACGAAGTTGTTGGAGGAACCCGACCGCAAAAAGAAAGGCGGCGATGTGGCCAAACCAGCCGAGCTCGCCGGCTTCGACGGCGGCAACACCGTGAACGTCCTCGCCGGCATCGCCGCGCATGACGGCGTGATCGTCTGCTCGCTCATCCGGCAAAACGAGCTGCTCTTTGTGGATGCGAAAGGCGGCAAGATTCTCGGCCGCGCACCCGTGAGAGATCCCCGCGGCCTCACCTTCGACGCGCAAGGCCGGCTGCTCTTGCTGAGCAAGTCCCAACTGCTGCGCTACCCCGCGCTGAATGCCGCCGATCCTGCAAAACTCAATGCACCCGAAGTGGTGGCGGTCAAAGACCTGGATGACCCGCGCCACGTCGCGTGCGACGCCGCGGGCAACATCTATATCTCGAACCGCGGAGACTCCCACCAAGTGCGAGTGTTCTCCGCCACCGGCGAATTGCTGCGCACCATCGGCCATCCGGGCGCACCCGGCGTAGGCAATTACGATCCGGAGCATCTCAATAATCCGAATGGCCTCGCGCTCGATTCGCAGGGCCACGTGTGGATTGCCGAAGCCGACAACCAGCCGCGCCGCGTGTCGGTATGGAATGCCAAAGCCGAATTCCTCCGCGGTTTCTACGGTCCCACCGAATACGGCGGCGGCGGCGTCCTCGATTCGCAGGATCCCAATCGCTTTTTCTACAAGGGCATGGAATTCCGCCTCAACTGGCTCGCCGGGCGGGACCAGTTGGTCCGCATCTTCTATCGGCCCGATCCGCTGCTGGAGGGCCACTACGGCCACTACTCGCCCGACACGCCGCTTTACCCCGCGCTGCCAAAAGCCACGCGCTATTTCACGAGCTGCTACACGCACAACCCCACGAATGGCGATAGCGTGGCCTTCGTCTGGCGCGACGCCGAGCCCGCCGCAAAGCTCGTCGCTGCGCTCGGCAGCGCGAATGCGTGGCCGCTTTTGCGCGAGGGAGACTTCCGCCCGCTCTGGCCCGAGGGCACGAAGCCCGACGAAGAAAATCCGCGCCCCGAGCAGCAGTGCAGCTTCGCGTGGACCGACACGAATGGCGACGGAGTGCCCCAGCCCGCCGAGGTGAAATTTGCCCGCATCCCCTCACACGGCGTCACGGTGATGAACGACCTTTCTTTCATCGTGGCACGCCACGGCGACAAGTCCGCGCGCTTTGCCAATCTCGGCTTCGGACCGCATGCCGTGCCCACTTATAATATCGAAAAGCCCGAACTCCTCGGTCCCGCCGGCGGTCCCACGCCTTCGAGCGGCGGCGATCAAGCCCTGGCCGACGCGAGCGGCTGGGTCGTGAGCACCAACGCTCCCGCGCCTTTCTCGCCCTACGGCCCCGGCGGCAGCTTCAAGGGCGAGGCGCGCTGGAGCTATCCCTGCGCCTGGCCCGGCCTGCACGCGAGCCACGAAGCCGCGGTGCCCGATCGGCCCGGCGAAGTCATCGGCACCACGCGCATGCTCGGCGGCTGGGTGCAGCCGCCCGGCGAAAGCGGCCCGATGTTCTGCGTCAACGGCAACATGGGAAACATGTATCTCTTCACCGCCGACGGTCTCTTCGTTTCCACGCTCTTCAACGACATCCGCCTCCGCCCGAACTGGGCCGCGCCCGTGGCGCTGCGCAACATGGACGTCACCGGTGTCTCGCTGCACGACGAGAATTTCTGGCCGAGCATCACGCAAACGCCCGATGGCCGCGTCTTCCTCATCGACGGCGCCCGCACCAGCCTCGTGCGCGTGGATAATTTGAACACCATCAAGCGCCTCCCCGCGCAGCCACTGAATGTCACGCCAGCCGATCTCGAGCGCGCGCGCGACTGGTTCGCCCGCGCCGAGACCGCCCGGCAAAAAGCGCGCGGCAGCGGCATCCTCCACGTGCCCGTGCGCCCGGCCGCGCCCACGGTCGATGGCCGCCTCGACGACTGGCCCGCCACCACCGACTGGGCCACGATCGATCGCCGCGGCACCAAGGCCAATTTCAACAGCAACTCAAAGCCCTACGAAGTGAGCGCTGCCGTGAGCATCAGCGGCGACCGCCTCTATGCCGCCTGGCGCACCACGGAAAAATCGCTCCTGGAAAACAGCGGCGACAATCCGCAAGCGCTCTTCAAAACCGGCGGCTGCCTCGACGTCATGCTCGGCACCTCCGCCGCTGCTTCGCTCGACCGCACCGAGCCCGCCGCCGGCGACGTGCGCCTGCTCGTCACCCAAGTGAAAGGCAGGCCACGCGCCATGCTCTACCGCGCCAAAGTCCCCGGCACCAGAGAGCCCGTCGCCTTCAGCAGCCCGTGGCGCACGATCCACCTCGACGTCGTGGAAGACGTGACTTCAAAAGTCACCCTCGCCACCGATGGCGACGGCAATTTCGAAATCAGCCTCCCGCTCGCCACCCTCGGCTGGCAGCCCAAACCCGGCGACACCGTCCGCGCCGACATCGGCGTCCTCCGCGGCTCCAACGGCCAGACCACCCAGCGCGTCTACTGGGCCAACAAAGCCACCGCCATCACCGCCGACGTCCCCAGCGAAGCCGAACTTACCCCGCGTCTGTGGGGCAAGTGGACCATCACCGCACCGTAGCACCCACCAAAGTAGGCGAGGTTTTCAACCTCGCACCGTAAGACACAACTCTTCGAAGACGCCTTGAGCTTCAGGAAGCCCCTCGACTACGCTTCGCGCTTCCACAGCAAATACTCACCTTCTCGCAATCGGGCCTTCGCCGGATTTTCTGCAACGTATTGCTGAATCCTGCGCAGTTGCTCTTCCCCGCGCACAATGTGGTTAAAGCTTTCCGCCTGCCAGAGGGCGCCGTTTCGCCTCGCCAACTTGTTAATCACCTGCGCCGTAAAACGTTTCCAGGTATGCAGAATATCTGACAACTCATTCTCGCCGATGGGTGACACCAGCACATGGAGATGATTCGGCATCACCACGAAATCCCCTAGTTCGTAACGCTCCCCATCGAAATGGCGGAGGGCATCCGCGACCATCGCCGCATGTTCCGTCTTGCGCAGCCAGCACTCCCCCGCCCCCGCATCGAGCAGTTCGTGGAACTTCCTGGAGAAGCGGGAATGATATTCCGCACGTAGTTTTGTGGGAAGCGTCTCGGGCGGGGTGACCTCGGCGTACCCGTTAACCCTTAACCACAACTCGCGCTCCGCCCGCCAATCCTCTAGGACATTTTGTGGCAGGGAATCCGCCAGCCGCGTCGTCACAAAATACGTCACACCACTTTGTCGCCAATGGGGAAGATGATTCCGAAACTGCCGCACCTCCGCATCCGGATTAAACGGTTGGAACGGCATAAGAAAGTAGGCGAGGTTTTCAACCTCGCACTTGGCGGTGACAATCTTAAAATGGCGTTCCCGATACTGGGTTCACGCTCGCCCGTCCCTGCGAGGTTGAAAACCTCGCCTACTCTACTCAATCGTCAGCTTCACACTCGCCGTGCGCCCATCCGCCACGACCATCAGATCGTAGTCCCCGGGCTCGATGTCCCGCCCGTCGATGCTCCGCTCCAGCGAGGTGCTCTGGCCTTTCACCAGAATCACTGCGGACGATGCGCTTTCCATCGGGTCCGTGGACATCGTCTTGGAAAGATTCAGGATGATGTTGCCAGCCGGAGCGTTGACTGAGACCACTGCATTGCGCCGCACTGGCTTGCCGATCCGAGCACCGATCCCATCCGCCTCAGGCACAGCAGCTTGTCCGCCGATGGTAATCCCAAACGGCAGGGCTGCCGCCTGTTCCTGCCCTTTCATCTTGGCGCTGCCCAAGCTGATGAACGCCAGCATGATAGCCACTAATGCCGCCTGCCCGCCAAGGGTCACGGCAATGGGCAGGGCGGAGCCGCCGTCCTGCGCGTGCAGGCAACTCCCCATGGCAAACAAGGCGAGCGTGGCGAGAAGGGTAGTTTTCATGGCGTTCAGTGATGTGGGAGCACGCTGAACGAACCTTGAAATCCTGTCAACGACATTTTTCGTAGTAAGACTATCGTATGTATTTCACCGTATTATTTTCCCGCTTTAAGAGACGATTTCCGGCACGTGAAGGTTGACGCACTTTCCGCCCGCTCGTATGGTTCCTTTCTTTTTCCGCCGCAACCAGCAACCGAAAGGAGGGAAACCAGCACATGCCCGAAGTACAAGTCCGCAAAGGTGAACCAATCGACCGCGCTCTGAAGCGTCTCAAATCCAAACTCGAAGCCGAGGGGATTATGGACGAAGTCCGCCGCCTGCGCGCCTTTGAAACGCCCACGCAAAAGTCTCGCCGCAAGGCGAAGGCCAATGCCAAGCGCGCGAAGGCCAAGCAGCAGCGCTTCAATTTCAGCACCTAGTTCGCCCGCAAACTTCGGCGGCTGTCTGGCCGCTTTTTCATCAGCCCGCTGGGAACACCAGCGGGCTTTTTTTGTACTCCACCAAGGGCTCTCTCCGCGTCTTCCGCGATAATATGACCGCCGAAGCACGGGGCTCACACGGCTCTTCACGCGAATCCAAAACCCCACGCGAAGCGCCCATCTAAAATTAGCGAAGATTAGCGGAAATTAGCGGTTAAAAATGAGACCGCTCATTGCCGCCAATCTTCGCCCATGAGCGAGGCCCTCCGCGCTCTCCGCGTCCTCCGCGTCCTCCGCGATTTCCGCGGCAACATTAACGCGGAAGACGCGGAGAAAAATGCCGGCCCGCGCATGCCCTTCCCTCCCCTCCACGAACCTCATCGGTGTTATCTGCGTCATCTGTGTCATCCGTGGTAATCTTACCGCGGATAGCACAGATGACGCAGATAGCGCAGATGCTCTTTGGCGTGACCGCCGTTCACTTCCAGCGGGCCCTACGGCGCCACCGCCGCGGCTTCTCGCGCTACAAGTTCCTTTGCTAGTCCGCGGTATGCCGCCGCCCCCAGCCCGCTGGCCTCGTATTTGAGGATCGGCTGCCCGTGGCTCGGCGCTTCCGCGAGGCGGATCGTGCGCGGGACAATCGTTTTGAAAATCACGTCGCCGTAGTGCTTTTGGATCTCCGCGATCACCTGGTTCGCGTGATTCGTGCGCAGGTACATCGTCATCACGATACCGCAGAGCTGCAGCTCGGGATTGGCCCCCGCCGCCCGGAGATGCTCGCAGACGCCCACGATTTTCGCCAGCCCCTCCATGCTGTAATACTCGCACTGGAGCGGCACGAGCACTTCATCGGCCGCGCTCAGCGCATTGGTCATCAGCACGCCGAGCGACGGCGGACAATCGAGCAGCACGTAATCAAACGGCGCCGCCTCCCGCAGCGGCTGCAAGGCGGCGCGCAAGCGCGTGAGATGCTCGCCCATGCGGATAAGCTCCACTTCCACGCCCGCGAGATCGAGGTTGGCCGGGACGAGAAATAGATTCTCCATCGCCGTCGGCACAATCATGTCCGTGAGATTCGCCTGGGCAATCATCGGGCCATAGGCCGAGATGCCCTCCACGGGCTCGATGCCGATCCCGCTGGTCGCGTTGGCCTGCGGATCGAGATCCACGAGCAGGGTTTTCTTCCCCATTTCGGCCAGGGCCGCACTGAGGTTGATCGAGGTGGTCGTCTTGCCGACGCCACCTTTTTGGTTCGCCACGGCGATAATCTTCACGCGCGCGTTGTATGGATGCCGCGCCGGGTGGCAAGGGGATCATGCGACTGGCCTGCATCCTCTTGCTACCCTTCGGTCCTTTAGACCCCTTAAGTCCTTTGCCTAATCCACCGAAATCCGCGGCTCACTTCACCAGTCGCAGGATGCGATGGTTGTAGCTGTCCGTGATGATGAGCGCCCCATCCGGCGCGATGGTTACGCCATGCGGACGATAGAGTTCGCAGGCCAGCGGATCGCCCCCGACGCCCGCCGTGCCCTTCTTCCCCGTGCCGGCCACGCGCGTGATCTGGCCGCTCTTCGGATCGTAGCGCCGCACCACATTATTTTCCGCATCGGCGATAATCACCGTGCCGTCGCGGTCGAGGCACAGGTGCTTCGGGCCATTCAGCATCGCCTGCAAGGCCGGTCCGCCATCGCCGCCCAGGCCGGGTTTGCCCGTTCCGGCCACCGTGCGAATTTTCCCCTCCGCATCGACCAACCGCAGCGCATGCCCACCGCGCTCGAGCACGTAAAAGGAACCATCCGCCGCCACCGCCACGGCGCGCGGATCGGAAAGCGGCGCCTCTTTCGCCACGGCGCCGTCCTCCGGCTTGCCACCTTTGCCGGTGCCCGCGACCGTCTCCACGATGCCCGTCGCCAGCGCGATGCAGCGCACGCGTTTGTTATCGATATCCGCCACGTAGAGAAACTTCGCATCCGGCGACAGCGCCACCTGGATCACCGTGCCAAAACTCGCCTGCGCCGCCGGCCCGCCATCGCCGCCGAAGCCCTTCGTGCCCACCCCCGCAAACGTGCTGATCTGCCCCGTCTTTAGATCCAGCTTGCGGATGCGGTAGTTCCAAGCGTCCGCAAAATACACCATGCCCTCCGGCGTCACCGCGCAGTTGTGGATCCCGTTGAACTCCGCCTCCGCTGCCGGTCCGCCATCGCCCGCAAATCCTTTCACGCCCTTCCCCGCGAGCAGCGTGAGCTTCCCCTCCTTGTCGACCCGCAGCACCCGATTCCCCGTCACCATCTCCGCGATGATCATTTCGCCCCCCGGCGCAAACTCCACCGCAAACGGCTCGCGCAGCTTGCACTCCGTCGCCGGCGCATCCGCGTCCTTCGTCCCGCCGCCGGCCACCAGTTCAATCTTCGCCGCCCAAGCCGAAGCCGCCAAACAAAGCGTGAGGAGAAAAAAGCGCATACCGTTGCCGATTGGCAGCTCCTGGACACTACGGCAAGCGCGCACTTGGAGTGCGGTGGCAGAGCGCAGCGGCGACACCGCCTTTTGCACCGGGCACACCTCTAGGAATAACCATCCTTCAGCAGCCACTGTGCAGATCACACCTCCCGCAAAGAGTACCCGCCCAAAGGCGGTGTCGCCGCTGCGCTCTGCCACCGCACTCCAAATAGCGCCCCGCCCTTTGGGTCCCTTGCGTCTCTCAGGTCCCTTTCCCTCATCCGTACTTTCCGCTTTGCAATCTTCCCCGCCTCGCGCACTTCATGCGCATGGACAAAGCAGCCAAGCACTTCCTCTTCGATCTCCTTCGCACGCCGAGCCCCACCGGTTTCGAAATCGCCGGTCAGCGCCTGTGGGCCAAGTATGCGGGCCAGTTTGCCGACCGCGTGGAGAATGATGCTTACGGCAATGCCTGGGCCACCATCGATGGCGTCGCCAAGAAGCCGCGCCGCATCATGATCGAAGCCCATGCCGACGAAATCGGCTTCATTGTGAAGCATGTCACCAAGGAAGGCTGGCTCCGCGTGGACCGCGTGGGCGGCAGCGACACCGCCACCGCGCGTGGCCGCCGGCTCGATCTCCTCGGCGACAAAGGCATCGTCCGGGGCATCATCGGCAACACCGCGATCCATTTGCGCAAAGACAGTCTCGCCGACGAAAAAGCCCCGAAAATCCACGAGCTCTACGTGGACGTCGGCGCTTCCAGCGAGGCCGACGTGAAAAAGCTCGGCCTCCGCGTGGGCCATCCCGCCGTGTATGCCGACGCCGCGGAAGAATTCGGCGATGGCCGCGTGGTGGGCCGCGCGCTCGATAACCGCCTCGGCGGCTTCATCCTCACGCAAGTGCTCGCGCGCCTCGCCAAGAGCCGCAAAAAACTCCGCAGCACCGTCACCGTCGTGAATGCCGTGCAGGAGGAAATCGGCGGCCACGGCGCCCGCATGATCGCGCACCGCCTGAACCCCGACGTCGCCATCGTGCTCGACGTCACCCACGCCACCGACACCCCCGGCATTGACCACTCCATCCACGGCGAAGTGAAACTCGGCGGAGGCCCGAGCATCACCCACGGCACCTGCAATCACCCGCAAGTGATCCGCCGCATCATGGAAGTCGCCGAGCGCCACGGCATCGCGCTCCAGCACGAAAGCAGCAGCCGCTACAGCGGCACCGATACCGACGTCATCTTCAACACCCGCGACGGCATCCCCAGCGCCCTCATCAGTTTCCCGCTCCGCTACATGCACAGCGTCGTGGAAATGTGCGACCTCCGCGACATCCAGCGCACCGTGGACCTGGTGGTGGCTTTCGCCGAAAGCGTCGTGGAAGGCGACGACTTCGCCGTGAAGCTGTAGCTCGTAGAAGCGCCTTCCAGGCGCTTGGTGTTTAGTCAGCCCGGAGGGCTGCCGGACTGTAGCCGGGGATAAAGCGAGCCGAAGGCGAGCGGCACCCCCGGATCCGATTGAAAAGCGCGGCGCACCCCAGATGGGTGCCGGAGCGATACGAATTTGCTGGCAGCACACGGCTCCCGCGCCCCACCCGGGGCGCACTCGCTCAGGTGGGCGATCCGGGGGTATCGCTCGCTGCGCTCGCTTTACCCCGGCTACGATCCCGCAGCCCTCCGGGCTGCTTCTGCAGCGACCAAACAATACCAGGCATCCTCTGCTACTTCCGCTTAAAAATAATGATATGCTGCTGCGGCAGCACTTCCTTCGTCTCCGACCACTTCAGTTCCGGGTGCAGCGCCATCTCCTTTTTCACCTGCTCCTCCGACATCTTGTGCACTTCCTTGATTTGCACCTTCGGGTCCTCCTTGCGGAACTCGATAAACACCAGCCGTCCGCCCTTTTTCAGCGCCGGAATCATCGCCCGCACCATCTCATACGGAAAATCGAACTCGTGGTACACGTCCACGAGCAGCATCAGATCGCAACTCTCCGGCGGCAGCTTTGGGTCCTGCTCCGTACCGAGCACCGCCTTCACGTTCTTGATGCCCCGCAGCCCCATCTGCTTGTTCAGCAAATCGAGCATCTCCTGCTGAATATCCACGCCGTAGATAGTCCCCTTCTCCCCCACGATCTTCGCCATTCGCCCCGCATAGTACCCCGTCCCGCACCCGATATCCGCCGCTGCTTCCCCCGGCTGCAGATCGAGCGCCTTCACCGCGAGGTCCGTGCGCTCCTCCTCCTCGCGCTCCGGCCGCTCCAGCCACCCCGCCGCCTGATGCCCCATCACATGCGCAATCTCGCGCCCCAGGAAAAATTTCCCGATGCCATTCGGATCATGCTGCGCATGCGTCTCGTAGAGCGGCTCCGGCAGCTTCGGCGCCTCCTCCGCAAAAATAAAGACGGGAGCTGCGAGCAGCGAAAGGGAGGCGAGGAGAAACTTCAGCATGGCGCGCAGAGACCACCGCTCGCGCCCCGCGAGCGCAAGCGCAAAGGTAAGGGCGGCTCGCCGCTGGCTAGGGCAGCGCTCCAACCCAAATGCGCAAACAAAGCGCGGGCCGGTCCTGGGAGCGCCGGCTTTCAGCCGGCCTCCTCAAACCAAGCGTGTAGCGCCAGATCATAGATCCTTTCGAATTTCAAAGCCCCGCGTACCCCGTAGCGAGTTGGCGCTTCGCGCTTGGCTCACGAAGCCGCCGAAACGGCGGCGCTCCCAGGACCGCTCCGCGCTTCGGTATGGTCCCTGTTATAAGATAGCCGCCCTACCCCCCAATATGCGCCTGATACGCCGCCGCATCCTTCAGCGCCTCCCGCTCCGCGGGTGCCGAGAGCTCCAGCTTGAAAAGCCAGCCCTGGCCGTACGGGTCCGTATTTACCAGCGCCGGCTCCTTGCTCACGGCATCATTCACCGCCACCACTTTGCCGGATGCGGGCGCATAAATATCCGAAGCCGCCTTCACGCTTTCCACCACGCATACCACGTCGCCGGCTTTCACCTCCCGGCCCACGCTGGGCAGGTCCACAAAGACCACGTCGGTGAGTTCATGCTGCGCGTGGTCGGTGATGCCGACGGTGCCATCGGCGCGGAGCCATTCGTGCGAGTTGGCGTAACGGAGATCGTCTGGAACGTTCATATTGCAAAAAGTTGGGCGCTAAAGTGGGTCCACGAAAAACAGGAAAATCTACGAATTCAAAGCTCTTCCTCTTTGTCTTGATCATCGACGAGTTCAGGTCGAGCCGCTCCTGCTCTCGCTTGGGAGCACATTTCTTTTGGTCCACGAAATTCACGAAAAGCACGAAAGTAGAAGGTTTTCGTGTTTTTCGTGAATTTCGTGGACCAAAAAAAGCATTCATCCCACACGGTGAAGCGGTTTCTTCTCCACCACCGCCGGAAATTTCCGGCCGCGGATATCGATTTCGAGTTCCGTCCCCGGCTTCGCCAGCTCCGGCGGCAGATACGCGAGCCCGATGCCGCATTTCAGCGTGGGCGAAAGTCCGCCGCTGCACGTCTCGCCGATTTGCTGCCCGCCCTTCCATACCGGATAATGGCTCCGCGGCGGCGGCGTGGCGCCGACCATCTTGAACGCCGTCAGCCGGCGCGCCGGCCCATTCGCCTTTTGCTCCGCCAGCACCGCACGGCCCGTGAATTCCGGCTTGGTCAGGTCCACGAAAAAGCCGAGCCCGGCCTCGATGGGCGTGTGCTCCGGCGAGAGGTCGTTGCCATTAAGCGGATAGCACATCTCCAGGCGCAGCGTGTCGCGCGCCCCGAGCCCGCAGGGTTTCAGCCCAAATGGGGCGCCCGAGCTCAGCACATCGTTGAACAGCTTCACCGCATGCTCCACCTGGCAGAACAGCTCAAAGCCGTCCTCACCCGTGTAGCCCGTGCGCGCCACGTAGACCGGCACATTGCCCACATCCAGCCGCGCGATGTGGTTGCGCTTCGGCGAAGTGCTCACCCCGCCCGCCCACGCGTGGAACCACTCCTGCGCCCGTGGCCCCTGCACCGCCAGCCCGGCCCATTCCGAGCTGCGATTGTGCAGCGACACCTCCTCCGGCACCCGCGCCGAAAGCCACGCATAATCCTCCTCGATCTTCGCCGCATTCACCACCAGCAGCCAGTCCACACGGCCAATACGGTAAATGATCAGATCATCGATCACCCCGCCCTTTTCATTGAGCAACAGCGTGTACTGCCCCTCCCCCTCCGCGAGCTTCCCCACATTGTTCGTGAGCATCCGGTTTAGCCATTCCGCCGCCTCGGCACCATGCGCGAAAAACTGTCCCATATGCGAAATATCAAACACTCCCAGCGCCCCGCGCACCGCCTGATGCTCGTCCATGATGCTCGTGTACTGCACCGGCATATCCCACCCGCCAAACCCGATCATCTTCGCTCCCAGTCGCACATGCTCCGCGTGCAGCGGCGTCGTTTTCAATTCGGTGTCAGCCATGCCCTCGAGAGTATCGGGATTTGTCAAAGGGCAAATCCGAAAGTGTACAAAATACCGAAATATTTTCCGGTAAACGAAACATTGGGCCTATCAGGCTTACCGGCCCTATGAGGCCTATTCCAAGCTTCCATCGCACCTCCAACTCCGCTAATATCCACCATGTTCCAAGCAGCGGCGCCCCAAGGAAAGCTCCACCCCCACACACCTTCATGACCCCTCTCGAAAAACACGAAAAATAGTCGGCAAAAAGCGGTCTGTACCTCTGAAAACCCAAACTCCTCCCAACCGCTAAAATCCGCTTTCTAATTTCCCCTCGCCCCGCGTCTTTCCACCCGCAACAACCACTCCCGTCATGCGCCTCCTCGCCCTCCTGATCCTGGCCCTCGCCCTCGCGCTGCCGCCGCTGCGCGCCGCCGAGGCCGGGCCCTTTTTAAAGCCCAACGACGTCATCGCCCTCATCGGCGGCGAGGACATGGTGGTGGCCAACGAACTCGGCCTCCTGGAGATGTGGCTGCACTCCAACCTGCCAAACCATCATTTGAAAGTGCGCAGCCTCGCGTGGGAGGGCGACACCGTCTTCGAACAACACCGCGATCTCAACTACCCCACTCTCGAGACGCAGCTGGCCAAGGCGGGGGCCACGGTGGTCATTTGCCAATTCGGCCAGATGGAAAGCCTCGCGGGAAAAGAGAAAGTGGCCGAGTTCACCGCCGCGTACGAAAAACTCATCGCGCGGCTCCGTGGTGAGGGAAAGCGGCGGCTTATCCTCATGGCCCCGACCTATTTTGAAAAAGCGCGTTCCACCGAAGAGCGGCCCGAGGAAACCTCGCCCCATCGCACGTTTCCCGTGCCCGCGCCGAATCCCAGCCTGGAAGCCTACAAACAAGCCGTGAAAGCCCTCGCCAAGGATCACGGCTTTCCCTTCGTCGGAACGCTCCTCTCGAAAGAAGAACTCCTTGCCAGGGGAGCCCATGTGGACAGCGACTTCTCCCCCGAGTGGCCATCCACCCTCAACACGCGCGACGGCGTGCATGCGGGCACTTCCGGCCACGTGAGCCGTCTGATGTATCTCCACGAAGCCCTGCCGGAAATCGACGTCGCGCCCGATCCCGACGGCGAAGAATACGACGACACCGGCGCCATCAAAAACCACCCGGATCGCGAAGCGCTCCGGCAGCTCATCCTCGCCAAAAACCGCCTCTGGTTCGAATACACCCGCCCGCAAAACTGGGCCTTCCTCGCCGGCGACCGCACCAACCAGCCCAGCAGCCGCGACTACCGCGACCCGAGCAAACGCTGGTTCCCCGACGAGATGGAAAAATTCGTCCCGCTCATCGACGCCAAGGAACAGGAAATCTGGAACGCCGCCGCCAAGCTGAACGTAAAATGAATCCGCCAAATCTCATTCTCTCTCCCGAACCGCGGGGCGCAGTCTGGAATCGAGCGGAGCGAGATAGCTGCGCCGACAGGCGCACCCGTAGGGCAGGCGCGGCGGCGCCTGGCAATGCGGTGCCTTGGCACCGCTCTGTGGCCCGGCGCGGCTTGCCGCGTGCGGTGGGCTTATCGTCCGATCCCCAATTCGATTCCATCCCGCAAGAGGAGGGTTTTCCCCGCCGCGCGCAGCAAGCTGCGCCTTCCGCAAAGCGGTGGCAAGCCACCGCACTCCAGACTGCGCCCCGACTTTTCGCACTGGCTGCGGTTTTGCTCACTTCCACCACCCTCGCCTTCGCCCAGGAACCCAACCACGACGACCCCGCCGCCGAACTCGCCTCCTTCAAAGTCGCCCCCGGTTTCCAAGTCTCTCTCTTCGCTTCCGAAAAAGACGGCATCATCAAACCCATCGCCGAGCGCTTCGATCGCCTCGGCCGTCTGTGGGTCATCGGCAGCACCACCTATCCGCAGATTCAGCCCGGCGAGGTCCCGAACGATTACGTGAAGATCGTCGAGGACACCGATGGCGACGGCAAGGCGGACAAAGTCACCACGTTTGCCGACGGCCTGCTGATTCCCACCGGACTCGAAGTGGACCCCGATGCGCGCGGCTGCTGGGTCAGCGAGGGCACGAAGCTCTGGCACCTGCGCGATGAGGACGGCGACGGCAAGGCGGACAAAAAGGAAATCGTCCTCCGCGGCTTCGGCACCGGCGACAATCATCAAAACATCAACAGCTTTCGCTGGAGCCCCGGCGGCGAGTTGCTCATGTCGCAAGGCTTGCACGGCTTCGCGCGCGTGGAAACGCCCGAGGGGATCGTCAAGCTCGACGAAGCGGGCTACTATCGCTTTCAGCCGAAGCGCCAGCATCTCGAGGCGTATTGGGGCGGGCCGGCCGATCCGCAAAATCCCTGGGGGTTTGTGTGGGACGATTGGGGCGCGCTCTTCGTCCAAGCCGGCAACAATGGCGGCCTCTTCGACGCGCTGCCCTCGGCCTTCGTCGGCGGCGTGGCCAAGCGCCCGCCATCGATTTGGGAGAACGCCCGCGGACGCAAGTGCAGCAACCCCGCTTTCGTCGGCACCGCACATTTCCCGCCCGACTGGCAGGGCGCGCTCATCGTGCCCGGCTACATCAACAACGCCGTGTGGACGCTCCGCCTCACGCCCAACGGCTCCAGTTGGACCGCGCGCGACAGCGAGCCACTCATCACCAGCACGCACGGCAGCTTCCGTCCCATGGGCGCCGAGTTCGCGCCCGACGGCTCGCTCTACCTCATCGACTGGTACAACCCGATCATCGGCCACTACCAGGCCAGCTTCCGCCACCCTGACCGCGACAAAGTCCATGGCCGCATCTGGCGCGTGACCGCGAAAGATCGCCCGCTCGTCAAGCCGCCGGAGTTTTTGAAAAAGGGCTACGAGGCGCCAGTCACCGACATCCTCGCCGGTTTGGAATCCGACGAGCGTTTCGTGCGCGAGCATGCCCGACGATTGCTCGGGACGATGCTGGCGGAAAAGGCGATCCCCGCCGTGTATCAGTGGGCCAAGGCCAAGGGGACCGATCGCGCGTGGTTCGATGCGCTTTGCGTGCACCAGTGGCAGGACGCGCCCGACGAAGAATTGCTGCGCGTCGTGACCCACGCGAAGGAACCGCGCTTGCAGGCCTATGCCGCCGAGGTCTTGGTTTCCTGGGCCACCCGGATCGATCAATTCCGCGCCAACAATCCCGCCGACTCCGCGCCGCGTTTGGAAAGCCAACACGCCTCTCTGACCGAACTATCGGATCGCGAAAATCTTCGCGTTCGGCTGGCCGCCTTTGTCGCCGCCGGAAATGCCATCGCCAAAGGCGCGCCCGCCGTGGCGCGGGGCCTGTCCTGGCTCAATGCGGACGGCCCGAAACGCGATGACGCCTACATTCTCTACGCCCGCGAGCAAGTGCTATCGCGTTTGCGCGACGCGGCCCCCGAGGTCCTGGCCAACGCCGTGCAGAACGACCCCGAGCTGCGCGGCCTGCTCAACATCCTGGCGAAGCCTGAGGCAAATGTCGCGACCAAGGCCGATCCCAAACTCGCCGCCATGGTCGCCGATGCCGTGAAGCAGCCACTCGGCTCCGGCCACACCACGCCCGAATCGATCGCCGCGCTGGCTGCCGAGACGCGGACGCAAGGCGACGCCAAGCGCGGCCACGACATCTTCCGCCGCGCGGAACTCGCCTGCACGGCCTGCCATCGCATCGGCAACGAAGGCGGCCAGATCGGCCCCGACCTCACCAACGTCGGCAGCGCGCAGCCAATCGATTTCATCATCGGCGCCGTGCTGGAACCGCAGCGTGAAATCAAGGAAGGCTTCGAGACCCTGGAAATTCGCACCACCGATGGCCGCACCTTCACCGGCTTCCGCCGCCCCGCCAACCCCGGCGAAGTCTCCATTCTCGACGCGGCCACCCAGCGCGAGGTGCACCTGAAAAAATCCGAAGTCGCCGGCGAAAAAACCCTCGGCTCCCTCATGCCCACCGGCCTCCTCGACAAACTCCCCCGCGCCGATCAACGCGACCTCTTCCGCTACCTGAGCGAACTGGGTAAACAGTAGGCGAGGTTTTCAACCTCGCAGGGCTACCGTTGGAAACGGAGGCGATCATGCGAGGTTGAAAACCTCGCCTACCCCTTCTCCAACAACCCCCGCACTTCCTTCTCGTACGTCTCAAACGGATTCCCCATCGGCAACGCATGCTGCTGACCAATCGCCAACGAATCCCAATTGACCACGCCCGGCTGCCGCGTTTCCAAAAAGCGCTCGATGGCCAGGCCTCGGCCCCACGCGCGCGTGTCGCGCGGCGGCTCGCGCAGCGCGCTCTCGCGGCGGTTCGTGAGGTTGAACTGCGTAATCTCCTCGCTCGTCGGCACCGCATAGAAGAGCCCGCGCGAGGGATTCAGGTTGTGGTATTCGAGGTCCAGGCTTTCCAGCCACGGATCATCCCAGCTCAGGCCTTGCTCGGCGCGGAACGTTTCCAGCAGCCACTTCTTCGAGATCCAATCCACCGCCCCCAGCAGCGCCTCGTGGTCGCCGCGCCGCAGCGTGTCGAGCAGCCAGGCCCATTGTTCCAAAATCCATTCCGTCTCCTCATCGCGCCCGGCCAGACATTCCGTCGCGGCGGCGAGGAATTTTTCCTGGATGCCCAGCGCGGTTTCATCGCGCCCGTCGTCGAGCTGCACCAGCGCGTCCGAGCGGCCCGCGTGCGAGACCACGCGCGTGGCCATCACGGCGTCCTGCAGCAGCACGCGCGTGGGCAGCCGGTTTTCCTCCAGCAGGCAAAGCACGAGATGCGTGGTGCCCACCTTCATCGCGGTGGCGTAGGGCGACATGTTGGAATCGCCGATGAGCAAGTGCAGCCGCCGGTACTTGCGATAGTCCGCCAGGGGTTCGTCGCGCGCATTGATGATCGCGCGGTTGAACTGCACCCACTGGTAGATGTCGTTCACGATGTGATCCGCGCGCTGGCTGATTTGGAAATCGACTTTGTCGTACGGCCCCAGCGGCGCCACCTCGAAAGCCTGCGGCGAGGCCTGCCCCACGCGGCCGGCACCCGTGAAAATCTGCCGCGTCGCGAGAAAGCTCAGCAGTCCGCCCACCGCTTCATTCGTAAACGGCGTCTCGCGGTGCATGAGATAATTCTCGTGGCACCCAAAGGTCGCGCCGGTGTGGTGGTCGATGTTGTTTTTGAGAAAGGCCACGTCCTCCTCCACGCCCATGGCGTCCAGCGCGGCCTGCACCATGGTGTCGCCGGCGATGTCGTAGGCCACGAGATCGCGCACCGAGCGGCACTCGGGCGTGGCGTATTCGAGATGCCCCATATCGAGGTAAATGCGGCCACCGTTCAGCAAAAAGCCGCCATTGCCCGGCGGCTCCTCGTAGTCGCGATAATGGTGATCCAGCATCCCGGCGCGGCCCTTTTTGAAAATGTGATTCTTCACCCGCGCGGGCCAAGACTCCACCGTCCGCCCGCCTTCGCGCGCGGCCAGGCACCCATACTCGGTTTCGATCCCGACAATTCGATTCATGACGCTCCAGAAGAAAAGCCCTCAAATTTGGTCTGGCGCCGGGCGGGATGCAAGGAAGAGATTTGCGCCCCGGCGGGCTTTCCGGCACAGGGTATGCGGCCCTAGGCCCTGGAAATCCATGGGGCTCTTCAGCCTACAGCAGGAGAGCGCCGTGGTTTACAGCGACACACTTCGTGTCATAATCACACTAACAAAATGCAAACCACGCGGCGTTTCTCGCCCCTGTTGACCGACCTCTACCAGCTCACCATGGCCTACGGTTACTGGAAAACCGGGACGCACCAGAGCGAGGCGGTCTTCCATCTCTTTTACCGCAAGCAGCCCTTTGCCGGCGGCTTCGCCATCGCCTGCGGCCTCGCGGATGTCGTCGCGTATCTGCGCGACTTTGCCTTTACCGACGACGAGCTCAGCTACCTCGGCATGCTCGCGGGGAATGACCGGCGCCCATTGTTCGAGCCCGGCTTTCTCGATTACCTGCGCACCCTGCGCTGGATGGGCTCGCTCGACGCCGTCCCCGAGGGCACGCCCGTCTTTCCACAGGAGCCGCTGCTGCGCGTGCAGGGGCCGCTGTTGCAATGCCAGCTCATCGAGACGGCGCTGCTGAATTTCGTGAACTACCAGACGCTGGTGGCGACCAAGGCCGCGCGTGTGTGTCTGGCGGCGCAGGGCGATCCGGTGATTGAATTTGGCCTGCGCCGCGCGCAGGGGCCGGATGGCGGGCTCACAGCCAGCCGAGCGGCGTACATCGGCGGCTGCGCCGCCACTTCGAATGTGCTCGCCGGGCAGCTTTTCGGCATCCCGGTTCGCGGCACGCACGCACACAGCTGGGTGATGGCGTTCGATTCCGAGCGTGATGCTTTCGCCGCCTATGCCCGGGCCCTGCCGAACAACGCCATCTTTCTCGTCGACACCTACGACACCCTGGACGGCGTGCAACACGCCATCGAAGCCGGGCGCGTCTTGCGCGATCGCGGATTCGAACTCGGCGGGATCCGGCTCGATTCCGGCGACCTCGCCTGGCTGAGCATCGAGGCGCGCCGGCTGCTCGATGCGGCAGGCTTTCCCAAGGCGGCGATCGTCGCGAGCAATGATCTCGACGAGGCCACTATCGCCAGCCTCAAGCAGCAAGGCGCGCGCATCAACACGTGGGGCGTGGGCACGAAGCTCGTCACCGGCGGGGACCAGTCCGCGCTGGGCGGCATCTACAAGCTCGCCGCCGTGCGCGATCCCAGCGGGCGCTGGCACCACAAGGTGAAACTCTCCGAGCAAACCGCCAAAATCTCCACGCCTGGCATCCAGCAAGTGCGCCGCTTTCGCCGCGACGGCGAATTCATCGGCGACATGATCTTCAATCTCGACGGCCCGCCCGACCCGGGCCGTACCATCGTCGATCGCCAGGACTCCACGCGGCGCAAAAATATTCCCGCCAACGCGGACAGCGAGGATCTGCTCGTCCCAATCATCCACCACGGCCGGGTGGTGTACCAATCGCCGGCCATCGACACCATCCGTGAGCGCACCAAAACGCAGCTCGCCAGCCTGCACGAAACCCGCAAGCGCTTCCTGAACCCGCACGAGTACCCCGTGGGACTCTCTCCCGACCTGCACGATCTCAAGACCCACCTCGTGCAGGAAGCACGTGTTTAGCGGCCGATGATCCCATTCATCCCTTGGGCTCCCTTGGATCTTGGAAAGGACCTGAGGAACGCAAGGGACTTAAAGGACAGTCACACTCGGAAATTTTCAAATCTCCTTGCTTAGTGTGTTTATTACACTATCTATCTTCTATGACCGCACTGATCCTCGTCGACATCCAGAATGACTTCCTCCCGGGAGGCGCCCTTGCCGTGCCGGAGGGCGATCGGATTCTCCCCGTGGTCAATCGCCTCCAGCCGCACTTCGATCTCGTGGTCGCCACGCAGGATTGGCATCCGGCGAATCACGGGAGCTTTGCGGCGAATCACCCGGGCCATCAACCAGGCCAGGAAATCAATCTGCATAGTCTTTCCCAAACCCTCTGGCCGGTGCACTGCGTGCAGAATACCACCGGCGCGGACTTCGCACCCGGGCTCCAGCGTGCCACCTGGGCCCGCGTCTTTCAAAAAGGCACCGATCCCGCCGTCGACAGCTACAGCGGCTTTTTCGACAACGGCCACCGCCACGCCACCGGCCTCGGCGCCTACCTGCAAACCCAGGGCGTCACCGATGTCTATGTCGCCGGCCTCGCCACCGATTACTGCGTGAAATTCACCGCGCTCGACGCGGTGCAATTCGGATTCCGCACCCACCTGCTCACCGACGCCTGCCGCGGCGTGAACCTCCACCCCGGCGACGCGGATCGTGCCATCGAGGAGATGCGCGTAGCGGGCGTGGAGATCATTCAGAGCGATGCAGTCCTGGCATCCGCAAGCAAAGCTCGAAAAACCAGCAATTAACCCCCAATGCCCCACACTTACGAATATCCCCGTGCTGCGCTCACCGTCGACTGCGTCGTCTTCGGTTTCGATGCCGGCGAATTGAAAATCCTGCTCATCAAGCGCGGGCTCGCACCGTTCAAGGGCAAGTGGGCGCTGCCGGGGGGATTCGTCCGCGTGGAGGAAACCATCGATGCAGCTGCGCGCCGGGAGTTGGCGGAGGAGACGAATCTGCATGGGGTGTTTCTGGAGCAGCTCTACACGTTTGGCTCCATTGAACGCGATCCGCGCGAGCGGGTGGTCACGGTGGCCTACTATGCGCTGGTCGCGCTCGCGGAGCATCCGGCCACCGGCGCCACGGATGCGAGTGAAGCGGCGTGGTTTCCCGTATCGGCGCTGCCGCCGCTGGCGTTCGATCACGCGGAGGTGCTGGAGACTGCGCTCCTGCGGCTGCGCAGCAAGGTGCGCTACGAGCCCATCGGCTTCGAATTGCTGCCGGGAAAATTTACGCTCTCGCAACTCCAGCACCTCTACGAGGCGGTGCTGCAGATGCCGCTCGATAAACGGAATTTCCGCAAAAAACTCCTCGCGATGCATCTCCTCCTCCCGCTGAAGGAACGCACCAGCGCCGGTGCGCATCGTCCCGCGCAGCTCTTTCGCTTCGATGCGAAGAAATATGCGGCGCTGAAAAAGCGCGGCTTTCATTTTGAGCTCTGAGCACCGCCGAAGCCACCCGGATACCCTCCCTTTTGAAAAGTTATGAATGAGAAACAACGAACCAAGACGAGCAAGTTCCTCAGCCTCGTCCTGCGCCACGAACCCGAGCGCATTGGGCTCACGCTCGATGCGGCCGGCTGGGCCGAAGTAGACGCGCTATTGACGGCGCTCCGGCACCATGGCCACGCCATCACGCGCGCCGAACTCGAGGAAGTGGTGGCGACCAATGAGAAGAAGCGCTTTGCTTTCAGCGACGACGGCCGGCGCATCCGCGCCAGCCAGGGCCATTCTGTGGAGGTGGAACTCGGTTACGCGCCGCAGACTCCGCCCGAGCAGCTTTACCACGGGACGGCGACGCGTTTCGTAAGCTCCATCCTCGCCGAAGGGCTCATCAAGGGAGAACGACAGCACGTCCATCTTTCCGCCGATCGCGATACTGCGTTGAAAGTCGGACAGCGCCATGGCCAGCCGGCGTTGTTCATCGTGAATGCCGTTCGCATGCAGGCGGCCGGTCACGCTTTCTTTCGTTCGGAAAATGGTGTCTGGCTTACCGAGCACGTCCCTGTCGAATTCCTGGAATTGCAGGCCGAAAAACAGCGGCGTGGATAAGGGGGCTGCTGGGTTCAGAGCAATACTGGCGCTCCGGTCACTCGGCGCAGCGAGGCGGGTGGGAGTTTCAGCCAGCGGAACAGAGTATCTCTCACGCAGGCCAGCGCGTGGCGCAGCGCGGGGCTGTTCGCGGCGACGATCTTTGTGGCGATGGCCGAGGCGCCCAGCCGGGTCGCTCCGACCCACGTCTCTCCGGCATTCTGCAGCGCTTGGATTGCGGAGAAATCAAACTCCTCGGCCTTTGCGTCTGCGGCCACGCTGATCACACTGGCGTAATAGGCCTCCGGAAACTTTCGCTGCAATGCGGCCACCGCGCGGCTGCCGGGCGTGAGGGCGTAGCGCTCACGGACGAGATGGGTGGTGCCGAGAAAAACATCCGTGGCGAGACGCAACTCGGCGAAGGCGAAGGCTTCACCCCGCGCGGTGCGGCCCGGAGCCACGCTCTCGGTCCAGAGCAGCGCTCCGCCGGGCTCCACGTCGAGGCGGGTGCGCTGGCGATAGCGGGAATCCTTTTGCGGCAGCAAATATTCCGGCCACACGTCGAGCACGCCCCCGGTGGCGACACGGAAGGTTTGGTTCAGCTCGGCGTGCCCGGCGGACATGGTGTGGATGCGATTCGCGCTCGGCGCCGTAATGAGCAAGCGCGCGCCGGACTCCACTTCCACGCGCGCCTCGATGCGATCACCGGCGAAGAGGCCGGGCGTGGGGCTCGCGAGATTCACCACCAGCCAGCCCGCGTCGTGGTGCGGTTTGCTGATGTGCAGCGGCGGCGCGAACGATTGGCGGCGAAGCACCGTGGCGCCGTTTTCGCTCCTCACCGCCAGCAGATCGAGATGGCCCTGCATGGCGGCGATCAGCTCCAGAGCAGCTCCCGCCGGAGCCAGGCGAGCAATTCGTCCTTCCCTTTTTCCGAGCGCAGGTCGGTGAAAATAAACGGGCGCTCACCGCGCATCAGCTTGGCGTCGCGCGCCATCACGCCGAGATCCGCGCCGACGTACGTCGCGAGTTCGATTTTATTGATCACCAGCAAATCGCTGTGGCGAATAGCGGGGCCACCCTTGCGGGGAATTTTGTCTCCCTGGGCCACGTCGATCACGTAGAGGAAAGCGTCCACCAGCTCCGGTGAGAAAGTGGCGGAAAGGTTGTCGCCACCGCTTTCCACCAGCACGAGCCGCACGTCCGGATGGCGGCGCTCGAGTTCCTCGATGGCGGCGACGTTCATCGAGGTGTCGTCGCGAATGGCCGTGTGCGGACAACCGCCGGTCTCCACGCCGAGGATGCGATCCGCGGGGAGCGCCTCGTTGCGGGTGAGAAATTCGGCGTCTTCGCGGGTGTAGATGTCGTTCGTCACCACGGCCATCGAGATCTCGTCGCGCAGCCATTGGCAGAGGCGCAGGACGCACATCGTTTTGCCCGAGCCCACGGGGCCTCCAATGCCAAGGCGTGCTGGTCGTGTTTTCATGGTCAGGAAATAAAGAGCCGCTCCTCGGCGAATTCATGCCGCATGGCGGCGATTTCGAGTAGGGGATCCATCCATCCGGCATCGTCACGCGCGATCTCCAGCGAGCCGCACACGATGGCCTCCGCGTCTGCCAGTGCTTGCCGCAGCACGCGCTGGCAGCCTTCCTGGCCGATGCGGATGATTTTCAAAGCCGCGCTGCATACGCCGGAAATGGATTGATACAGCCAGGCCGCCAGCGCCGCGCGCAGCGGAAAATTCTCCGCGCGCGCCTGCAATGCGGCGACGGCGAGATGATTCCCGTGCGCCTCGCCGCGCGCGACGGCTTCGGCAAATTCGAGGTAGGCGTTCTGCTCGTTGACGGCACGCAGTGCAGCCAGCCGCCGCCGGCCGATTTGGGTGCTCGCCTCGCGCGCCTCGCGTGGGAGTTTCCACGCAGAGATCTCGCAGTCGATTTCGCAAAGCCCCGCATTCATCGCCGCGTCGTAGGCGAAGCGCAGATATGGCAGTTCCTGGCACTGCAGGGCCGGCAACAAATGCTCTTCCACAAAGGCGCGGAGCGCCGCCTCATCGCGCACGCCAGCCACGCGCGCGAATTCCTCAAAGCCCAGCGAGTGAGCATAGGCACCGGTGGGAAAGAGCGCATCGCTCGTCTGTAAAAGCACCGGCAGCCAGGTGAGATCAGGAGTCATGGCGGTGGGCCTTGGCGAAAGGCACGAACACGCGTTCGCAGGCGACGAAGGGGATCTTCTCCCGCTCGAAAAGCTGCCGCAAGGCGGGATCGTCAGGGACACGGATTACTTCGTCGGTCACCTCAATGGGAAAGTGCAGATTGCCGACGGCCCAGCCCAATCGAGCCACGGGAGCCGGGCGCGGGATGAGGGCGACCTCCAGCACGGGCTCGGGCTTTTGCGCGAGGACGTAGATGGCGGTGTCCGTGGCGTGAAACACCGCGCCATTCGCCAGCGGAGCGGTGAGATCAAAACCGAATTCCGTGCCGTCCTCAGCGGTCCCGCGCCAGCGGCGTTTGGCGAGGGTGAGGCGATCGACGGGGAGTGGGATGCGCCCTGCATCCTCGTTCCATGCGGCGAGCGCTTGCGAAATGATATTCACCGGATGGGCTGGCAAGACCGGGCTCAAAACAAAAAGTACCGCTGCGCCATCGGCAGCACCTTGGCGGGTTCGCAGGTGAGGATGCGGCCATCAGCCCGGACGGTGTAGGTTTCGGGATCGATTTCGATCTTCGGTGTGGCGTCGTTCCACACGAGATCCTTCTTCGTCACGTGCCGCGTGTTTTGCACGGGGACGAGACGTTTGCCGAGATGGAGCTTGGCGACGGAGCCATTTTCCAGCGCGGCGCCACTGACGAAGGTGACGCAGGTGGAAAATTTGGCGCGGCCATGCGCGGCGAATTGCGGACGGTAGAACATCGGCTGCGGCGTGGGGATGCTGGCATTCGGGTCGCCCATGTTGGCCATGGCGATGAGGCCGCCTTTCAGCACGACCTCGGGCTTTACGCCGAAAAATGCGGGCTTCCACACGACGAGGTCGGCGAGTTTGCCGGGCTCGATGCTGCCCACCTCGTGCGCGATGCCGTGAGCGATGGCGGGGTTGATGGTGTATTTGGCCACGTAGCGGAGGGCGCGAAAATTATCGGCCACGGAGTGCGCGGGGACCGGCGATTCCAACGGACCGAATTGCACGCGCATTTTGTGCGCGGTTTGCCAGGTACGCGTGATGACTTCGCCGAGGCGGCCCATGGCCTGCGAATCGCTCGACATGATGGAGATGGCGCCGAGGTCGTGCAGCAGGTCCTCCGCGGCGATAGTTTCCGGGCGGATGCGCGACTCCGCGAAAGCGACGTCCTCGGGGATGCGCGAGTCGAGATGATGGCACACCATGAGCATGTCGAGATGCTCGGCGATGGTGTTCACCGTGTAGGGGCGCGTGGGATTCGTGGAGGACGGCAGCACGTTCATCTCGCCGCACACGCGCATGATGTCCGGTGCGTGGCCGCCGCCCGCGCCCTCGCTGTGAAAAGTGTGAATGGTGCGGCCCTTGAACGCGGCGAGCGTGGCTTCGACGAAGCCCGCTTCGTTCAGCGTGTCGGTGTGAATGGCCACCTGCACGTCGAATTCGTCGGCCACGCCGAGGCAGCAATCGATGGCCGCGGGCGTGGTGCCCCAGTCTTCGTGCAGCTTCAGCCCGATAACGCCAGCGCGCACTTGCTCGCGGAGCGGCTCAGGCGTGGAGCAATTGCCCTTGCCGAGAAAGCCGAGGTTCATCGGGTACTGGTCCGCAGCCTCCAGCATGCGCCGGATGTTCCAGATGCCGGGCGTGCACGTCGTCGCGTAGGTGCCGTGCGCGGGGCCGGTGCCGCCGCCGATCATCGTGGTGATGCCGCTGGCGAGCGCGTGGTCGATTTGCTGCGGGCAGATGAAATGGATGTGCGTATCGATGCCACCCGCGGTGACGATGCAGCCCTCGCCCGCGATCACTTCCGTGGCCGCGCCCACGGCCATGCCGGGCGTGATGCCCTGCTGGATGCCCGGATTTCCGCCGTGGCCGACGCCCACGATGCGGCCGTTTTTCACACCGATGTCAGCTTTGATTACGCCGAGCACAGCATCGATGATCGTGGCGTTGGTGATGATGAGGTCGAGACACTCGGCATCGAGCGCGGTGGGCGACTGGCCCATGCCGTCGCGAATCACTTTACCACCGCCAAACTTCACCTCATTGCCGTAGCCGCCGGCTTCCGCGATGAGATCGCGCTCCACCTGGATGAGCAACTCCGTATCCGCCAGCCGCACGCAGTCGCCGACGGTCGGGCCAAACATGTCGGCATACTGGCGGCGGGAGAGATGAAGAGGCATGGGATTTCTGATTTATGATTGATGATTTACGATTTCTCCCCGGCTCGCCCGAGCCCTCCGGCAAATCATCAATCGTAAATCGTAAATCATAAATCCGTTCACAGTTTGCCGTTCACTTTCGCATTCAGGCCGAAGACTTCGCGATGGCCGGAGAGGGCGACGAGTTCGACGTCGCGGGTATCGCCGGGTTCGAAACGGACGGCGGTGCCGGCGGGGATGTTCAGGCGGAAGCCGCGCGCGGCTTCACGGTCGAAGGCGAGGGATTCGTTGACTTCGTAGAAGTGGAAATGGCTGCCGATCTGGATGGGACGGTCGCCCTTGTTCGCGATGCGGAGGATTTTCGTCGCGAGGGTGAGGTTGGCCGGGAGTCCGGCGGGGTCTTCGACGACGATGATTTCTCCGGGGATCATGGGCGGTGCGTGGAACTTTCGAATGGGCGGAGCGCTCCTTGGGGCGTCGAGCCGCTCGAACGCGGTACTTTGAATACTCCCGCCTTCATCGGATCGGCTGGTGCACGGTGACGAGCTTGGTTCCATCGGGGAACGTCGCTTCGACCTGCACCTCGTGAATCATTTCGGGCACGCCTTCCATTACGTCGGCGCGCTTTAAGATGGTGGTGCCATAGCTCATCAGGTCCACGACGCTGCGTCCATCGCGCGCGCCTTCCATGATTTCGTAGCTGATGATGGCGATCGACTCCGGGTAGTTCAACTTGAGTCCCCTGGCCTGCCGGCGCCGCGCAAGATCCGCGGCGACTACGATGAGCAATTTCTCGGTTTCGCGCGGAGCCAGGTGCATCGGATTAAAGGACTCCCGCGCCCATCAATACGGCGGCGGCGAAAATTGCCGCACCGGCGAAACGAAGCGCACGGCTCTGGGCCAGGCGCTGCAGGCCGAGGCCACCAAGAACACCCGCGCCGTGCAGGACAGCAGTGGCCAGGACGAAACCGGCGGCCGTGAATACGCCGCTGCCATTGGCGGGCATTTCGATGCCGTGCGCCTGGCCGTGGACGAAAGCGCTCGCCGCGACCACGGCGACGCTCGCCGCGAGAGGCAGCCGCACGGCGAAGGCGATCAGCGCGCCGAGCGCGAGCACGGAGGCGAGGATCATTGGCTCCATCATCGGAAGCGCCACGCCGCTCATGCCGAGGGCGCCGCCGAGGCACATCGTGCCGACGAAAGCGGTGGGCAGCAGCCACAGGGCGCGGCCGCCGAGCTGCACGGCCCACAGGCCCACGGCCACCATGGCGAGCAGGTGATCGAGCCCGGTGAAAGGATGCAGCAAGCCCCAGCCGATGCCGCCCACTTCATGGCCGGTGTGGCCGGGATGGGCGTGCGCGAGCGTGGGCGCGAAGGTGAAAGCGAGCAGAGCGAAAGCGCTGGTGGTGTATTTCATGTGGGCGTTCTTACACAGTGAGATGCTTTCTGACAACCTGGTCCGTGAGGTCCGCGATCGGCCCGCTCGCGACCACCGCGCCGCGGTCCATGATCGCGAAAACGTCGGCCAGTTCCTTGCAGAAATCGAGATACTGTTCCACGAGCAGGATGCTCATTTTTCCCTCGCTTCGCAGCATGCGGATGGTCTCGCCGATTTGGTCGATGATGTTCGGCTGAATGCCCTCGGTGGGCTCATCGAGGATGAGGAGCTTGGGGTCCGTGAGCAGCGCGCGGGCGATGGCAAGCTGCTGCTGCTGGCCGCCGGAGAGCATGCCGCCTTTGCGGGGCAGGAAATCCTTCAGGATCGGAAAAAGGCCGTACACGCGCTCCAGCTTCGCCTTTTTGTTCGCCGCCTTGCCCTGCGCGCGCATGCCGATGTCGAGATTCTCTTCCACCGTGAGATGCGGAAAAATATCGCGCCCCTGCGGCACGTAGCCCATGCCGCCCCGCGCGCGCTGCTCGGGCCGCTTGCGCGTCACCACTTCGCCGTCGAGCACGATGCTGCCGGCATCGGTGCCCTGCAGGCCCACGATGCTTTTTAGCGTGGTCGTCTTGCCCACGCCATTGCGGCCCATGAGGCAAAAGACGCTTTTGTCCGGCACCTCGAAAGTCACTCCGCGCAGGATCTGGCTGCCGGAAATGGAAACGTTGAGCGATTGGACGGTGAGCATGAAATCGAAAATCAGTGCCGCTGTTTCCGTCCGAGATAGCTCTCGATCACGCGTTCGTCGTTTTGCACTTCGTCCACGGAGCCTTCGCAGAGGATGTGGCCTTGGTGCAGCACGGTGACCTTGCGGCCGGCGGAAATCTGGCGCACGAAGGTCATGTCGTGCTCGATAACGACGATGCTGTGTTTCTCGCCCGCGAGGCTCAGCAGCAGTTCACCGGTCTTCGCGGTCTCCTCGTCCGTCATGCCGGCGGCGGGCTCGTCGACGAGCAGCAGCTTGGCGTTTTGCGCGAGCAGCATCCCGATTTCGAGCCACTGCTTTTGGCCGTGCGCGAGCGTGCCGGCCTTGCGGTGGCGATGCGCGGCGAGGTTAATAGTTTGCAGAATCGCATTGAGGCGATCCGTCTCGGTGCTGCTCAGGCGTGCCAAAAGCGAGGCCCACACGCCGCGGCTGCCTTCCAGCGAAAGCACCAGATTTTCCCATACGCTGTGATCGGTGTAGACCGTCGGCGTCTGGAATTTTCGCCCGATGCCGAGCCGGTAGATCTCATATTCCGACATCCGGGTAAGGTCGTGCTTGTTGAGATACTCGATCTTGCCCTCGTCGGGCTTCGTGCGGCCGGTGATGATGTCGAGGAAGGTGGTTTTTCCCGCGCCGTTCGGGCCGATGACCGTGCGCAGCTCGCCCACGTCCATGTAGAAATTGAGGTCGCGAATCGCTTTGAAGCCGTCGAAGCTTTTGTTCACGCCCTCGGCGGCGATGATGAAGGGACGCTGGCTCATGGGGCGATGGAGGCTCCTCCCGATTTCGCCACCTCCGCCGCAGAATCCACGGCGTCTTCTTTCTTTCGCCGCGACAGCCAGGCGCGAATCTGCCCGGGCACGCCCACGATGCCCTTCGGCATCAGCAGCACCACGAGAATGAACATCACGCCGAGAATGATGGGCCAGAGATCCGGATAGGCGCGCGAGGCCCAGCTCTTCATCGCATTCACGGTCACGGCGCCGATTACCGGCCCGAGCAGCGTGCCGCGGCCGCCGAGCGCCACCCACACGATGATCTCCAGCGATTTCGCCGTCTCCATTTCGCTCGGGTTGATAATGCCTACTTGCGGCACATAGAGCGCGCCAGCGAGACCCGCGATGATCGCGCAGAGTACGAAGACGAAGAGTTTGTAGTTCGCCGCGGCATAGCCGGAGAAGAGCACGCGGGTTTCGCTGTCGCGCACGGCGCGCTGCACGAGGCCGAATTTCGTTTTCGTGAGCCAGCGGCACAGCAGATACACGCCGAGCAAGAGCACCCCCGTGGCGATGAACAGGCCGCGCACCGTGCCGTCCTGCCGCAGATCGTGGCCGAGGATGAATTTGAAATCGGTAAAGCCGTTGTTGCCGCCCATGAGCATGTCATTGCGGAAGAACAGCAGGCAGGCGCCATAAGTGAGCGCCTGCGTGAGGATGGAAAAATACACGCCCTTGATGCGCGAGCGGAACGCGAGGAAGCCGAAGACCGCGGCCACCACGGCGGGCAGCACGATGACCATCAGCAGCGCAAAGGCGAAACTGGAAAACGGCACCCAAAAGCTGGGGAGCTGCTCCCAGCCGAGGAACACCAGGAAGTCCGGGATCGGCTTGTGGTACTGGCCCAGGTCGCCGATCATGCGCATGAGGTACATGCCCATCATGTAGCCCCCGAGCGCGAAGAACAGCGCCTGGCCGAGGCTGAGCAGCCCGGTGTAGCCCCACAGCAGATCGACGGACATCGCGAGCACCGCGTAGCAGAGATATTTTCCCCACAGGCCCACGGTGAAAATGTCCACCATCCCCGCTGCATTGAACGCCAGCATGAGGACCATGAAGCCGACAATGGCAGCCACCACGGAAAAGACTTCGATTTGGGTACGGCGCGCGTTCACTAGCTTTCGAGGCTGCGGGATTTGGTGGTGAAGAGGCCGGCGGGTTTCCACTGGAGGAAGAGGATGATCGCGCCGAGCACGATGATTTTTCCGAGCACGGAATTGCCGAGGTATTGCTCGAGCGATTGGTTGGCCATGCCGATGCCGAGCGCGCTCAGCACCGTGCCGAGCAGATTGCCCACACCGCCGACGACGACGGTCATGAAATTATCCACAATGTATTCCTGGCCCATGCGAGGCCCGACGGTCCCAATCTGGCTCACGAAGGCTCCGGCGAGCCCCGCGAGGCCGCTGCCAAAAGCGAAGGTCAGCATGTTTACGCGCTCGGTGCGCACGCCCATGCAGGCCGCCATCTGGCGGTTTTGCATCACCGAACGAATGAGCAGGCCGAGCGGTGTCTTTTTCAAAAGCAGCTGCGTGCCCGCGACGATGGCGATGGCGAAGCCGATGACGAAAACGCGGTTCCAGCCGATGCCTACATCGTTCCAACTCCAGCTTCCGCTGAGCCAGGTCGGCGAGGTGACGGAGACGTTGTTCGAGCCGAAGGTGAGCTTGAAAAGCTGCTGCAGCACGAGCGACACGCCCCACGTGGCGAGGAGCGATTCCAGCGGACGGCGGTAGAGAAAGCGAATCACGCTCCGCTCCAACGCCAGGCCGGCGATGGCGGCGACGAGAAAGCTCAGCGGCAGCGCGGCGACAAAGTACCAGCCGAAACTCGGCGAATTTTGGAGGCCCAGGCCAGGAATGGAGAAGTGCATCCCGAAGGGCGACGCTTCAAATCCGGTCCCAAAAACGCACTGCACCACGTAGGTCGTGTAGGCGCCGATGGCGATCATCTCGCCATGCGCCATGTTGATCACGCCCATCAGACCGAACGTGATGGCCAGGCCGATGGCGGCGATGAGCAGCACGCTGGCGCTGCTGATGCCGCGAAAGGCCGTGCCTGCGCCATTCACGAAAGACACGTGGCTGGCGATTTTGTTGAGCGCCGATTCCGCGGCGGCTTTGACAGGGGGGTTCACTGGCGCGGCGGCCACCTGCTTGAGAACGTCCTGCGCAGGGATGTAGCCCATGTCGCCCAGTGCATTGCAGGCAGCGATCTTCACCTCATCGCCGGCTTCCACCTTCGCCTCGGCCCGGGTCTTTTCGTCGTAGTCCTGCAACTCCTCGTCGTCATCGTAGTCGGAGGTGTCCTCCGCGCCGTCGGGCTTCAGCTTCTTGAGTTTGAGCTGCGTGATGGCGATGCCGGCGGTGAGCGCGCGTTTCACGCGTCCGTTCGTTTCTTTGCCCAGGCGGGCCTGCAAAATCGGGATGCGGATTTTCTTTTGCTCGGCGCCCATCATCTCGGCGAGGAGCAGCCGCTCCTTGTCCTCCGGCGAATTCAACCGGATGCGATCCATTACCACCTTCATCGCCTCGCGCATGACGCCGTCGCACTCGGCGGCATTGAGGTCCGAGGCCAGCAGCAGCAGCGGCTTGCCCTCGGCGTCCTTCATTGGTTCGTCCGTCAGAAATTTGTGAGCGAGCTGGGTCTCGGCGCTGTCCTTCGCGTTTTTCTTGGGCTCGAGGGTGACCAACGTTTTCACGCCGTCGGCGTCATAGACGAAAATCTCGCTGTTCTTCCACTGCTCCAGCAGTTTGCCGATCTCGGGCGATTCCTGCGCGGCCATGGCGCGGATGAATTTGCGCTGCTCAGCGCCGTCCTCGATGGCGATGGCTTTGGCGATCAGCTCGCGCTTGGTTTCGGCCGAGACTGGGAGGATGAAAAGGGAAACGAGAAGGGCGAAGGCGGAGAAAAATTTTAGAGCTAGCGCCCGATACGCGGGACGCAGTCTGGAGTGCGGTGCCTTGGCACTGCTCTGCGGCAGGGCGCGGCTTGTCGCGCGTGGAAGGGACACCTTTCGTACCTCGTCTGGCTCTCCCACCGCGCGCAGCAAGCTGCGCCTTCCACAAAGCGGTGCCAAGGCACCGCACTCCAGATTACGCCCCGTGGCGATGGAAGCGCGTTCAAGTTTCTGCCCTGAAATTTCGCTGCGGGATTTTGGCATTTTTCCAAAAATCAGTCGGCTGCTCACCGCAAGGGCGGGCCCCTCTTCGAGGCCCGCCCCAGGGTGAATTGGAATCTGCAAAGCGCGGAATGCGCGCTATGGCTACGGCGCTGCTACTTTGCGGCCGTCTTCGCCTTGAAGGTGCCCTTGAGCCACGGTTCGCCGAACACACCCGGGAACTCCTTCAGGATCTTGAACTGCCCGTCGGCCTTGGTTTCACCGATGTAGACGTTCTTCGTCACGTGCATGTTCTTCTGCGTCTTCACCGTGCCGCCCGGGCCGTCGAAGGACACACCGGCCTGGAGCGCGGCGCGGACCTTGTCCACGTCAAAGCTCTTGGCTTTTTCCACCGCGGCCTTCCACAGATAAACGCCGTCATAGCTCAACACCATGGGCGAGCACGTCACGCGGCCTTCCTTCTTGATGCCTTCCACTTTCGTGGTCTTCAGCCATTCGAAAAAGTTCGTGGTGAACTTCTTGTTGGCGGGCGTCTTGATGGACTCGAAATACGTCCAGCAGCCGAGCTGGCCCACGAGCTTGTC
>OUNM010076270.1_pt1 | contig 35040 bp, 37 predicted proteins | sample 1769961 | NCBI WGS metagenome assembly OUNM01 (sample SAMEA3914820, study PRJEB12502) | metagenome | biome: forest; material: soil | place: USA | collected 2012-03-12 | depth 0.3 m | reverse complement strand
GGCTCGGAAGAGACGGCGCGTTCTCTCGACGGGTCGGCTGTCGATGCTTGAGCCATCGGGCTTATGCGGAGAGGAAACCTGGGGAAGGCGGTTTGAGCTCCGCAGACGGGTGAGCTCCGCTCGGGGAAGCTCGGTGGCAGCTTCTTGATGTCGCAGTTGTTAGCATGTGGTGGTGTTTTGTGATAGGTGCATGTGCAATAAGGTGGGGGTGGATCGCTTGGTTCGGAGGCTGTGGCTCCCAGGTCCTTGTGCTAGGGAAGACAACCTGGAAGCGGATGCAGCCAGCCAAAAAGCCGAAAGCTACACCGGGGGTCCTGGGGCAGGGCAGGCTGCGTTTTGGGGCGCCGTGGTTGGACGCGTTTGCCAACCAGCGATGAATGAATGAATGGCAAGGCAGCAGGGGAAAGCAAGAACAAAGAGGCAGCAAACAGCCTGCCGATGGGCTTGAAGATTCACGGCGCGCCGTCTTTGAGCTCTTCTGCCCTTTCGCCGCTTGCTGTGCCTCTCTCCCCGCGACCTGGTCTGTTCCTAGGTGGTCCTCGGTCCACGGGTACGTATCAGGGAGCTGGGTAGGGGGTCGGTGCGATGCCTGGGTCAAGTGGGGAGGGAGGGGTGAACAGGGTAGCTCTGGAAAACGCCCGCTTGTCCGTTTGTTGGAGCAGGCTGGCCAGCGAGCTGCCTGTTGACTTGACAGGCAGACACGGGAAACGCGCAGCTGCAAGAGAAAGACGGGACAAAAACAACTAATGCATACCTGATGAGCAGAGACGGCAAGGCGCGCAGGAAGTAGATAGGGGCAAGAATAAACTAACTACCAGGGCTGGTTCGCACAGCGATAGTTATGTGAAGCCCTCTGCAATGCTGGGGATGATTTAAGGCTGGAGTGGGTGCAAGTCAAGGCTCGTGGGTCCCGCAGTGAGCGAGGGTTGGGAATCGCGGGACAGCCAAGCGTGGCAGCGCGGCCGGGCGTGAGTGTGAGTGTGGGTGCAAGGCATGGAGGGTGTGGCCTTAGCAGCCGACATGTTGACGTCCGAACTTCGCCAAACTACGCCAAACTTCGCCAAACTACGCCAAACTTCGCCAAACGAACTCTAACAGCTTCTACGCACGAACCCCCCGCTGCTCAGTGGAGTGGTCGAGGGGGCCCGTTACCGGCACATTCCGCAATTACTTCAGCTTCCAGCTTCTGGTGCTCTAGAGACTTGGGACATCCCAAATCTGTCTCGATGACGGGTGGGAGTCTGAGCCTGTCCCCGTCTGGACTGTGCACAGCACATGCCGGGTGTTGTTGGATTTTAGACAGGGGCTTCCAGCTCAAATACCTAAGCTGTGTTTTCAGTTGACAGCAGCACATTGCAGAAAACAGCGGTTGGGTTCATGAGCACCGCCCTACTCTCTGGCAGCAGGAGTGTTGCCAGAAGTGGGCGTTTCAGCCCTGCATCCAAGACCCACAGCAAATGAGAGCTTTCAAGACCGACAGCGCATCACAGACTCAAGCACGACCTTCAACGATGACGTACCCGTCTAGGTAGACATTGTAATGGGCCCAGGCCCTGACCTCTCCAAGTCCATACCACGCCTCGAGCACGCCTCTCCCCCAGGTCAGGCATGTTGAGGAGGAGACAAGGCAGCTCTTCAGATGCCGAATCCCAAAGTAATTCATTAGACATCATGGCCTAAGTGCTGATCCGATGAAGGGTCCCTATCCAAATGCTCACGAGCCTTCAACAAAGTCTGATCCGATGACGACGACTGGAAACTGGTTGCAAGTCCAGATCTTTAACCACACACCAGCAGTGTGCTGATATCCAGAAGCGAGCAGGCAAGCACCAGATTTTGTGGGACTCGGTCCGGGAGCAGCCGGAGTGGCGCCAACGGATGATCCCTGTCAAGCATTTTTTTGATGCCCATGGGTCGTCCAAGCAATCCACTGTCAACGGGCCGAGCAACCTGATCTGCATGCATTGACGAAAGAAGCGACATGAACGACAGCAGAGCGAAATCACATTGTGCAATTCATCAGACAATGAGAAAGTCGGAAATTGCGTCAAACGGGTTCCATTGTGGAGTTTATTCGTCTTAAACTCCCCAATAACCAACAGTCAAAACCCAACAGCTCTCTTGGTCCTGCGCCTCGCTTCCATCAACTTCAAAAAGGCAGGGTTCTTTGTTGCAAGCACAGCTTCTTGAGCATTGAGCTGCGTTGGCTAGGTTGGCTGCCTGTCTTCACAAAGCTCAGACACCCGGACACGGCAGCCAGCTGAGGGAGAACGGCAAGTGGTTGGCTGGTTTTGCAACAAGCTGCAACCGTGACGGTGCTGCCATGGAGCGCAAAAGGATCGTGCACACTCTTGACACGCCATATTCCACAGTCGAATGGTCAGCAAGTCCCTTCAAAGCCCCCAACTTGTCTGTGTGATTTGCTTGCTGACTATGCAGAAAAGGCCGCGGATAAGCCAGGAAGACCAGGATGCCATTCTGGAGCTCCTTTGCCAGTAAGCCTGGTCCAAGCCCTTTCTCTTCCGGTCTCTGACGCGGTTCCTACCCAGGCTTCTGGCTCCCATTGGGGCCCATCGCAGGTCCTTCATCCGCCCATCCAAGGGGAAACGGAAACGGTCCAGGAAGACAGACGATGCAGAAATGCCCGCCGCGGCAACAGCAGCCCCTCCTGTGCCGGAATTAGTCAGTCACGTCGATGTCGGGCTCTCTCAAATCTCCCGGTCCTTGCAAGTCATGTCCGGCAAGGACAAGCTGGGGACGCTGTTAGGAGGCGCGCCATCCAAATTGGGAACAGCAGACGCTGGCGGCGACAGCAGACCCTACGCTGTCGTTTTTGTGGCCCGCTCCGGCCAGTCCTCGGCATTTCACAGCCATTTTCCCGAGATAGTAGCCCTCGCGACTCGCGCTCAGCCATGCGAGAAACCCATTCGGTTGGTCGGTTTCTCCAAGGCTTGTGAGGACAGGCTGAGCGCAGCGCTCGGGATTCCTCGAGTCTCTAGCGTTGCGCTGCGGGAAGACGCGCCGCACGCCAAAGGGCTCGTTGACTTTGTCCGAGAGCATGTGGCGCCCGTCGAGATCTCGTGGCTTCGGGAGGCTCAGTCTGGCAAGTTTCTCGAGACCAAAATCGATGGGGTTCCCACCAAGGTCGGGACCAAGAAGCCGAGGGTTTCTTGATCCGAGCTCGCCGGAATGCCGCCACCATCCATAGCCGGCACCTCCAGCTTTTCGGTGGAGTACATAGCCAGAAACAACTCTCGCTGCTTCCCGATATCTGTATCAGCCTTTCGGTGAGAAAACATTCTGCACGGTGGATAGGGCGAGGGTCAAAACAGGCCGGCATCGCGTCAACGCACGTCTCCGAAGTGGCCACGCAGTACCGACATTGAGTCTCGAGTGACATCAAACGCCAGGCGCATGGGGCGTTTATTTTCTACTTAAAGTCAACCCTTCTAGTAATATGAGGGCCAAGGAATGTCTGCACCTGAGACTCATGCCTACCATGTACTCATCGAGGACGAAGTTTCGTTTCCATGTGAAGATCCGAAAACCCTCCGGTTCAACGACACCGCTACCATTCACAGCAATGATCGAGGACGACGCCGAGTCTAAACAAGGAAATGACTACGTACTTATCAATACGCCGTCACATACGACCGAAATCATGCCTAGATCAGGGCATGAGGGCCTAATCTCGGCGATAGACTCTGTCCCTTGGCCCGGCCGGACATACATGATCAGAAATCGGGCCTCAGACGGGGTTCTGGCGCGGGAGAATGGCAGTTTGGTGGTGAAGCGAGGCATGGATCTGACAAGCTGCGGTTGGCATTGGGCCTGCGTTGAGAATGAGGATGGATGGCTTGGTTTCCGGGAAACAAGCTCGGGTGTTTACCTGGGACGTGATGATCGAGGGGGATTCAAAGCCTCGGCTTCAGAACACCGGACGCCACAGCTTTTCGACTTGAGAAGGCACCCCGGAGGAGGATATCAGATGTTGTCGATCCGTTGGTGGACTCGGCTGCGCATGGCAGTTGACGTGAAAAGCCGAAATCTCGTCGAAATCTCAGGGTCCGGAGAGATTGTTGAGACCGCGCTGTGGGATTTTGTGGACATCTAGGAACAATTAATGCATCAGTATAGAGGTGTGGTTTGCTGATAGAACGAACATGTTCACGGATATCAATCTATTTTGACCCCCAACGCCCCGGCCCATGAAAACAACCCATAATCTTACATGCCACCCACCCCCTCAAAACCGACTAATTCCCCTCCCAAAAATCCACGACACCACCCAATAAACCGGCACCAAAAACTTGTTCCGCCACGACATACTCTTGGTTAGATACGCCCCGCGCCAGACAACCCACGCCGCCCACCCCTTGAGCTCGTCCGCCTGGCTCTGGTGTATGGCCTTCCAGCTACCCAGGTAGGTTAGGGTACCCCAATTACGGAATTTGAACGGCCTGGCGGCCACGGCGGCCGACCCGCCCGCGTTGAGCCGCTTGGCGAGGTGCGTCGCCTGCTGCGATGCGACCTGCGCTGTCTTGGGGAGGGAGGGGTTTGTCTCGAGGACGGCGCAGTCGCCGATTACGTAGACGTCGTCGAGGACTGGTTGAGGGGATTGGTCGTCGCCTTTCTGAGAGGGGTTTGTTGTGCGGGCGCGGAGGTGGGCGTCAGTCATGATGCCGCCGCTGCGGGCATCACGGAGCAGGTGGCGTGGGGTGGATTGGCTGGTGGTTGGGGGGTTGGGGCCCGGAGCGGCAATAGCTTTTGAGGCGAGCTTCGCGATTAAGGGGTTGGCCATGAGTCCGGTGCTCCAGACGACTAGGCCTGCGCCGACTTCGTCGTCGCCGGACTCTTTGATCTTGATCTTGACTGCACCGTGGCGGCGGCCGAGGTCACCATCGGCGAGGCGGAGCCGCTCAAGATGATGCTCAGTCTTGACCTGGATATTTTGCCGGGCAAAAGTATCCATGGCGTACTTGGCCAACGCTTGATCGAACATAGGAAGAACCTTGGGAGCCACGTCGTATACCGTGATGGTCACCAGGGGCACCAGGGTCGGGTACATTGGCGCGAGGTCGTCGCGGATTAAATCGTGGAGCTCCGCTGCGAACTCGATGCCCGTGGGCCCACCGCCGACAATGGCAAAGTGCAAAAGCTGACGCTTGTCGGCGTCGCTGAGGTGGTCGGACCCGCGAGGATATGAGCACTGCTCGAACAGGGAGAGAACCCGCAGGCGGATGCGCCGAGCGTCGCCAATGTCACGGAGGAAATGGGCGTGCTCCCGTACCCCTTCGATGCCAAAGGTCTGGCTGTACGCGCCACATGCGATGACCAGCTTGTCGTACGGGATGTCAATCAGATCGCCCTTGTCGCTTTTGGGTGCTGCGGGAGCTTTCTTCAAGCTGTCGCCGGCCTCAGCGGACATTGGTGCTGGGAGAACAGTCTTGCTGGCAGCCTCCTCGGCAGCATTGGTCTCGACACGGATCGTCTTGCGGTCAAAGTTGATGTCGTCGGCCCAGCCTTGATAGAATCCAATCTTTCCTGGCAAGCGGCGGACGGGCTCCAAGATGCTGCGGAACTCGAGGGTGCCGACAGAGGTGGAGGCGAGGAGGGGAGTGAAGACAAAGTAGGAGCGCGGCGAGATGACCACACGCTCATACTTGGCCGGGTCAAGAGTCCTGGCAAAGCCGTAGCCAGCCCAGCCTGACCCCAAGATCACCACTCGTTCTTTGCGAGTTTCATTGCCTGGGATAGTGGGTAAAGATCAGTCACATGACTCTAAGGAAGGAAGGGGGCGGACTGACTTTTGGCGAGACTGAAGGCCCGTGTTGGTACATGTGAGCAAATAGCAAGCTGGTTGACGTTACAGCGAGTGAGGCTACCCCGAGGGGCTATTTTCAAGGAGGAATGTGAGAGCGATGGCATCATGGATCTTAGGCCTCTTGGTTGCCCAGTTCAGGGGTATCGAATGTTGTATTCAGCAACCTTCATCTTCACCAAATCCAAGCATTGAACGGCTGTGCTCATGGCGAGACCGAGAATAAATATCTGCATTCCGGAGGAGTATTTGTCACCATAAAAAAAGGAGGCTCGGTGGGTGGGGCGTCCCGAGACTGCCCGTTGATGTCATGGGGCTCCCGGAGCGGACACAGCCAGCGCCACGGCAAACACCCATCTGGCCCTGAGTCAACGTTCCCCGAGCTCCCCGCTGACAAGCAGTAACGAAGCCAGAAAGAGAACCGAGTCTTAAACGAGAGCCCGCCGCGGGGATTCCCACGTCGACGCAAAGCCATAGCTTCCTTAGCTGCCCACACTTCGCTGCCAACTGAATGCCTGCTATTCATTGTTGTTAAAGTCGACGAGGCTGAAACGGACCCTCGCCAAGGATGTGCGTCATTGTCCACTGCCCGACGGGACTAAAAACGGCTTGTGCCGGTCGGAAGCACCGGCCGAGATGGAGTGGCCCGTGCTCGCATTCGGGAGACATCGGAATGAACATGGCAGCTCTGGTGGAACGGGGTTGAGGACACAAACCTATTGTGGGATAATGCCGAGTCACCTGTCTGACCGTCCGCTCAGCTGTCTCGTTTTGGATGTTCGGGGTGTCAGGGCGCTGGGGATGGGATAGAAAAGCTGTTGTCGTGATCGAGCTGGGTGAGGGTTAGGGTTTCAGGACGAGTTTCAAGATGGTTGCTGTGAGCAACACTACAGCAAACGGAACAACGAACGAATCGAGAAAGCAAAAGGGGGAATGGGAAAGTGAACAGAAACTCCTTGGTCGGTCAAGTGTCCGACTTTCAATGAGAATATCTGGCTCATGTGTCGCAAGGGATTGTTCGTAAACATGCCTCGTTTGCGGAGAGACATCGCCTTGCATCGTTCCCCTTGTGACCTGACCCTGGCTGGACCCGACCCGGAGCACCCATGAATGGCATTGTTGGCATAGATCCTGCTCTCGCATGTGCACCTGCTCTTGACAACACGAGTTCGGATTTTATGGTCGGAGGGTTAAAATGGGACCGAAGATGAATGGATTCTGTCGTGAATGCTTGGATACATGGTTCTCTTCTCCCCAAACCAATGTTTGTTCTCCCCAAACCAATGTTTGTTGTCCACTGCCCGATGAGGCTCAGGGGTAACGCAGAGATGGGTTTCATAATGAGGGGCCGGCGGGGGTGAATCGTTGCTCCAGGACAAGCTATGGCTCAAATCGAATCCAGAGTCAGGGCCAGGCCGGCCATGAGCAACGGGCGCAGACTCGACAAGCTGTTTGAACGCGTTTTTCGTCCTTGGTTTGCTGTGTTGCCCGGTCAAACGAGTTGCATCTGCAGTCGGTGCTTGAAGTAGAGGCAATCGTCGTTTAAACGGCTCTGATTGGCTGCCATCCGCGCAGAACCAGGCGCTGGACCGCAGCAAACAGGCACAGTAGGCAGGGAGGCATCCTTGGCTGCGGTCTGTGTGGGGATTCGGGGTGCGGGCAAGGCACGGCTCGCTGCTGCGGGGTTGCCCCGACAACGGGGCCGATGATGCGCCGGCGGCTTGCTGCACCTTGTTTACCTTGACAGGCCAATCAGCGCAGCGCATGCACTCTTGTACCACCCCTCAGGACAGCAGGAGGCTCCCTTAAACACCAACACCGGGTTCTATCAGCTGCGCAGCGGCTGTTGATCTCACACACGCTCTCTCGCACTCCATTTCCGGTGCCCGGACACAGCTGTTGCACGGTCGTGGCCAGCATTTTCTTTGCGACGGCAATCCCTTTGTTGATACCCTCTGCAGAGCAAGTTGGCATCAATCAACGTCCCTTCCTTCGCATCCCTTCACACACATCCCTTCGCACTTTGCGACCCTTTGCGCAATTGCCATTGCGATCGACTCCAATTTGTGCGACTGCGCATCCAACCACCTCCCTGGTATTATCTCTTTTTTCCCTGCCCCAGGCAACTCGACGTTTTACTTGCCGCGCATACGCAAAGGTATGCGCTCGCAATAGACAACAGCAACAATCAGGAACGAAAGAGCAGCAAGCAAATACCCCGCCACCCCACCGGGTGATACCCTCTGAGCATGACCTCTGAGGATCCAGTATGTTGTCGCATGTCGTGTGGCGCTTGGGAATCGCTTCTAACATGCCCATCCGCAGGTGCAGCCTCTTCGCCTTTCCAAGAGCAGCACCATGCCGATGCCTTCTCCAGCAAAGGCGCTTCCGCGCGCGCTCTCGGAGATCTCGCCGACCGAGAAGCGGCGAAACTCGCCCAGCTGGAATCAGACCAACAAGGTGAGACAGCCGCGTGCCGTCTGCTAGCCGAGAGTCGCAAACTGACCGATTGTTTCCCACGCGCCAGAAAATGACCCTCACCGACTCGTCACCATTCCAATCATCGCCCATGGAGAACACCACTTCCCCGCGCATGTTTTGGCAGAACCGCAACACAGAAAACAGTTTCTCCAGAACTCGCTCTGGCTCGCCGACCCCATGTCGCCGCTCCTCCATTGAGCGCCTGCAAAAGGCCTCGCGCGTCAAGAACAGCAACATCTTGGCCCTCGAACAGAAGCAGGAATACGACCCCACCCGGGTGCCCCACGTCGAGCGCCCCTTGGCCAAGGTCCAAGGCAACGCTTTTGGCGGCAGCGGTGCCGCGGGACTCCGCACCGAGAACCGCCCACTCGGCCACCACAGGAGCGAGAGCAAGACCAGCATCCCCACCTTGAGCCCATCCAAGACCGCCTTTCCGCAGTCAGCGACCTCACCTGTGCGCCCGGTGACACCGAGCAAGGACCAGCCCTCGCCCTCCAAGTCCTCGCTCTCCTCAAGCCGCTTCAAGAGCAGCTTCGACCCCGAAACGGGCACCTGGACAGAGGTATCAGGCGACGAGCGCAGCCTCCCGGAAGGCCGATCGCTCCATCGCCACCAAAAGAGTGTCACATTTGACGCGGCTCCGCCCCAGGTCAACGAGTACGAGATGGCGACCCCGGATCTCTCGTCCATCGGAAGCAACTCGAGAGAGGGCAGTTACGAGTCCGAGTCTGAAGACGACGACGACGACCACTACATGATCCACGGAAGCGCCGACCCAGATGACAGCTTCGATGCCTCCCTCGAGGACACCGACAAAACCCCTGTGGTGGGTCCTGACGACTGGAGGCAGGGCAGCCATGATGATCCCTTCGAGAAGAGCCCCATGCCAGAAGACCTCCCACCCATCCGGAAGCCTCTCCACCACCGCACCGACTCATCCAACTCCAACGGCGAGAGCCGACCCTTGCCCCCTCTTCCGGGCCTGGGCCAAGCTGGCAGGAGCCTGCCCTCGCCGCCGGCGGCATCTGATGATAAGTCCGAGGCCCATAACATTGGAAATGGCAGGATGCCGCTCGAGGAGCGCCTGCGACTTATGATGCTTTCTGGAGACGGTAAATCCGCGGCCGAGCAGCAGCGCGAACGCCGTATGAGGCGCGCCGGTCCTCGTGAGCGCGCGGAGAGCCAAACTCCCGAGCGGGAGAGCAGAAGCCCCAGTGTGCAGCCTCCCTCGGACTACGAGGAGGAAGACACCATTGGAGAAATCTCGGGCCTCGAGGAGTACCAGCTCCCTCCGCGCATCTCACGCGAATCCATCCTTCGCCGTGTAAACGGAAATAAGCCGTTTGAGCGGGAGTCGGATTATCACTTTTCGTCTCCGCCTGCCCTTTCGTCGCCCGAACGCGCCCCTCAATACGACCCCGACGTGCCCATTCCTAGCACTGAGGACTCCTTGATGGAGGACGACGAGGAAGACGACGACAGCGACGACGTCTCTGACGATGGTAGTGTCATCATCAAGCGTGACGTCGAGGGCAGGGATTTCGACGTCTATTCGATCCCCGACATGTACCAGCACTCAGAGACACTGGACGAAGATGAGCTGGATGACGAGAAGAGACCATCAGACGATGACAGCGAGAGCCAGTACTCTGAGGAAGAGGAGGCTCATGACGACAAGGCGCGCGCTTCCGAGGAGGACCAAGTTCCCACCCCACGAGCTTTTACTCCAGTGGATGAGCCGGTCGCTGTCGTCCAGGAAGATGACGCTCCCGCGTCCTTCAAGCTGTCTGGTCGGCTTGGTGAGAGTGACTTCTCCAACAGCTTCGACTCCTGCATGCTCGCCAAGCCTGAAGAGCCAAAGGTTGCGGCGGAGCCTGAGAAGTTGAGCATGTCTGATGATCAGGCCCGACCGTTCACGCCCGAGCAACAGCTCACGAGGTCACTTACCAAGCCAGAATATGATGGCTCCGGGTGGGGCGAGCCTGAGGAAGCGTACGACGAGCCAGGCACTCCCGACTCTGTCATTCATCATCCGATATTCCCGACCCAGGAAGAGGAGGCGGCCCGGCACTCCCCCGCCATTCCTGAGCAACTCGCAACCATCAAGTCCGCGTCCGGCTCTAAGCTAAAGACGCGACCGTCTGCAACGCCCTCGGATCTGGCAGCCATGCGGGAGGCCCGCCGGCAGGTCAGCCGCGAGGTGCCCCCAATCCCTGAACGGAGCCGTAGCCGCCTTTCGCGCGACATGAGCGCCGGAATTGGCGAGGAGAGCGGCGACTTCCTTGAACGCCACCCGAGTTTCAAGAACCGCAGTCTGACGCTGGATTTTGACCTGGGTCTCAGCCTGGACCAGGACTTTGACCGTGTCATCGAGGCTCAAAAGGTTGCGTTCCACCAAGTTCCTTCTGTCCAACCCTCCACAACCGCCGCCAGCTTGTTCCAAGCGGAACACGAAGCTGCAGGACCACACCTAACCCTATCAGCGACCGTAGACAACCTGAGCACTAACATTTCCCAACGAAAACAGCGCGGCTACCTGATGCGCCAGAACACGAAGGTCGTTACGGCCAGCGACAAGGACATGGATGATTCCCGCGCATGCCGCTCGGCGGGCAATTCCCCCGTGAAGGCGGCACGGCCACAGTCGTGGACCGTAGAGCCGTGGAGCGGCGGCCAGAGGAAGCGGAGTATTCGTAAGAGGCACCCCGTCTCAGGGCCTGTTCCGCCCCTGCCTGGCCAGGAGAGCAACGCCGCGGCGCTGGGCCAGGTCAATGAGGAAGACATGGCCGTTGAGATGGCCACCGAGGAGAGCGGCGAGCGAGGCAGGCTCTTCGTCAAGGTGATGGGAGTCAAGGACCTTGACTTGCCGATCCCGAAGAGTAAGTCAATGAGTCCATACCACCCGATCCCTATCTACAAAGCGCAGCAGCTGACAGCAGCCATAGATGAACGGACGTGGTTCAGCCTCACGCTAGACAACGGCGTCCACTGTGTGACCACCGCATGGCTCGAGATGGCTCGCAACGCGCCCATCGGGCAGGAGTTTGAGCTCGTCGTGCCCAACGACCTCGAGTTCCAACTCACCCTCAACGTCAAGCTCGAGAAGCCCGCGCCGGCGCCCATTAGCAAGAAGGCGCTTCCTTCCCCCACCAAGGCCAGCAAGCCCAAGACGTCCACCTTCAGCCGCGTCTTCGCCTCCCCCAAGAAGCGCCGCGAGATGGAGCAGCGCCAGAAGCAGCAAGAGGAAGAGGACCGTCTCGCCGCCCAGCGGGAGGCGCAGGCCCGGACCATGATCAAGTCGTCCCAGCACCCGACAGCGTGGGACCTCCTCAGCCCGTTGGCGGCCGAGGACGGCAGCTTCGCGCGCGCGTACGTCTGTCTCAAGGAGCACGAGCCGCGCTGCTTTGGCCGGCCGTACCTGGTGGAGGTGGCGGCGTTCAACGAGTGGGCAACAGAGGAGGCCGGCTTTGCGTCGAGCGTCAAGAGCAAGCGCAGCAACGCGCCGGGGATGGGCGCGGGCGTGATCCGACGTGCGCCGTACAAGATCGGCAAGCTCGAGCTGCAGCTGCTCTTCGTGCCGCGGCCCAAGGGCTCCGTCGACGACGACATGCCCAAGAGCATGAACTCGTGCATCCGCGAGATGAAGGCCGCCGAGGAGCGCCTCGCCCGCTCCTGGGAGGGCCACCTCAGCCAGCAGGGCGGCGACTGCCCGTACTGGCGCCGCCGGTACTTCAAGCTCGTCGGCGCCAAGCTCACGGCCTACCACGAGGCCACGCGCCAGCCGCGCGCCACCATCAACCTGGCCAACGCCAAGCGGCTGATCGACGACCGGCGCACGCTCATGGAGAAGGAGACGACGGGCAAGGGCGGGCGCCGCCGCCGCTCGGCGTTTGCCGAGGAGGAGGAGGGCTACATGTTTGTCGAGGAGGGGTTCCGCATCCGCTTCAACAACGGCGAGCTCATTGACTTTTACGCTGACTCCACCGAGGACAAGGAGGGCTGGATGAGGGTGCTGGCCGAGGTCATTGGGCGCGACAGCATCGGGTCGGTCGAGGCCGCCGCTGGGGCGGGCGACGATCTGGCGGGGGGCAGCAGGATGAAGGGCAAGTGGTGTGAGTTGGTGCTGAAGAAGGAGGAGGCGCTTAAGAAGAGGGCTGAGGGGAGGAGGGTGCACTCGCGCACTAAGAGTATGTATCTGTGATGATGACGGGATGGGCGATGGGATAATCATGTGGAGTTTTGTGTGTTGTTTGGAGTATGGTGATGAGGCTGTTGTGGGAACATGGGACGGGGAGGGATGGATGGATGGATGGGGTGCATGGAAACGCAACGGGCACATGAGGCGATCTGGCTAGCTACGTCGGGCTGGCCGGGCCTCTCTTGCTTTTTTCATTTTCATTTTCTCTCCTCTTCTTCTTCTGCTTATTCTTCTTCTCCGATCCGCCCGTCTTCCACATGCAGTGAGGTCCATCTTTGGGGGTCCGTTTTTCACATCTATTATCTTTGTCGGTCTAGCAAGCGTACTCTGTCTGGGTGTTTTGTCTCTTCGCCTGGTTTGGAGTTGGGTCTTGTCGAGTATTGTTTTCGTTTCAATTCATTCCGCCAACTGTGCTTTTGCTCGATTAGAGAGTGGAGGGATGTGGAAAGGCGAAAAGTTCGAGCTGGCTTGACTAATGTGAGGAGGGGTGGTGAGCCGGACATCCTCTCAGGGGTTGGGGTTGCTCAGTGTGTTGTGTGCTTCTTTGTGTATTGAGTTTTTGTCTTAGGACTGTAGGGAATGCATTTGCAATTGGCATGTTCATGTTAGGGCCGTTGCGAGGTGCTAAACATGGTTATGATCTGACTGTTTGATGTGTTGAAAGTGAGATTCGTCAGAGACTGTTATCCAGTCACAGCATCTCTCAACAGACCACAAACAATGCAGAGGTGGGGGAGATTCAGTTTCCTTCGACACCGCAATCTCAACTCATACGGCGCCGTCACCATCACTCTTGCTTCTGATTCCATTCAACACACTCGGCCAGGGTGACACCACTGCCGCCGAAACAGTCCAATGCGCTGCCAATCGTCAAGTCCACCTTGCCGCCGCTAAGTTCCTTCACCTTCTCCAGATCTTCCAGATTCCGTCCTCCGCCAGCATAAGTTACTGGGATACTGCACCACTGTGCCAACTTCTCGACCAGCTTCCCGTCGATGCCTCTCTGCAAGCCCTCGTTGTCGGCTGCGTGGATGAGGAACTCGGAGCAGTATGGCTCCAGGCGTTTGATGGACTCTGAGGAGGGTTAGAACAGGCCGGGCAGAGAAGTTACTGAGTAACTAGGGTTGAGTGATTACCTTCGCACACTTCCATGTCGGTGATGGTCTGCCACTTGTCCATGGCGACGAACCACTTGTCGCCGCCATGTCTCCGGCAGCTGAGATCGATCACCAGCTTGCTCTTGTCACCGTCCAAGGCGGCGAGGACCGAGTCCAGGCGGGACTGGGAGAAGGTGCCATTGGGAAAGAGAAAGGAGGTGATGATGACCTGGGAGCACCATCAGTCAAACTTGTCAAGTCATGAATTGGAATAGAGACATTGGAAGTGCACCAACCCTCTCGGCGCCGGCATCGATCCACTCTTTGGCGTTGCCGTCGTGGATGCCACCGCCCACCTGTAGGCCCCCCGGCCACGCTGCCAGGGACTCCCGGGCGGCGTCAGTGTTGCCCGGGCCGAGCATGATGACATGGGCGCCGGCAAGGGCATTGTCTCGGTACAGCTTGGCGAAATGGGCGGGCGGATGTGGTGAGACAAAGTTTGTTTGGAGCGCGGCTGTCTTGCTGTCCAGCGTGCCGCCGACAATTTGTTTGACTTGACCTGCGTGCAGGTCAATACAGGGCCGGAAGCGTGTCATTTTGGTTTCTGGGTTTTTGTATCTTGGTGTCGCAAATCTCCTATGTACAACAACGACTCGATGGTTACCCCGCCAAAATACAGAATAGGTACAGAAAACACCCCCACTCCAGTGCTTCTTTTGGTGTTGCGGCTGCTGGCTGCCCTGCTGTGAGTTTCGGAGGGGCAGTCCTTGGCACTCCCGATAAGATAAAAAATATCACAGCAGCTCGGAAGCCTGCAGCCGTCGAGGTTCTCCCCGGAAATGAATTTTTCCCAAGCTCGCGACGCTCAGGTCCTCACAAGCAACCTGGAAGGCCATCTAAACCCCCGACAAACTCAATTTCCAAGCACCCGTCAAAATGCCGAGCCTGCTCGGGAAACGAAAGTCGCGGCCCGTCGAGGAGGGACCAGATGCAACTGCCGATGCCCAAGAGATGCTGAGGCGGCACTTCGAGGCGCGTTTCAAGCCGCTCGCCGTCGCTGCCCCTGCCACCGCCGCCAACGGTCTTGACAGCGATGACGGTGATGGTAGTTACGGCAGCGATGGCAGCCAGTCAGGCTCGGATTGGGGCGGTGTTTCGGACGGCGAGGGTATGCCCATCCCTGGTCGAGGCGGCAGTCCAAGAACCAATGCCCCGAGCTGACACCGCTGGACAGACGCAGAAGGCTCCAATGCTATCGAGGTCGTCGACCACACATCAACCGCCTCACCAACCGCGACTATGAGCAAGCGCGAGCTCAAAGCTTACCTCGTAAGCTAGGCTCCCATTTTACCCTCCGAAATTGCTGACTCCCGGCCCAGTCCTCCCGGCCACCCGACCCCAGCCGCTCCGCGGCGCAGCCCATCGCCAACCCCAAAAAGACACCAACCGACCCGGACCAACCCGAGGACAGCGCCGCCTTCCTGGCCAACGACCTCGCCCTGCAGCGGCTCATCTCCGAGTCCCACATCCTCTCGGCCGCCGGCGCAAACGCTTCCCACTGGCAGTCCCAGCACGCCGCCGGCACCGCCGCCAACACGCGTGCCTTTGCGGCTGGCCGCACCGCTCGCAAAACCACCGACATGCGCGTGCAGGCCCTGGGCGCCAAGGAGAGCATCCTCAGCCAGGCAAAGATGCCCATGTCCATGCGGAAGGGCATCGTGGGTGCCGCCGCCACAAAGGAAGACAAGCGGAGGAGGGAGGCACGTGAGAACGGTATTATCCTCGAGAGGGAGGCCAAGAAAGCAAAGACCACCAAGCCGAAGGGGAGGGGTGATAGGCCAGTCGATCTGCCGGCCATTGGCAGGATGCGAGGCGCCGAGCTGCGCGTCAGCGCCAGGGAGGCGCGGGCTATCGCAGACTCGGTGAGAGCCCCGGCGGGTCGAGGAAGGGGGAAGAGGAGGAGGTGATCGATTGCGCCTTGCTCGTGCTGATGCAACGCCCTACGGAGCAAACACTTCGTACTGCAGACTCACACTGTTCCGTGTGCTGGTTTGCCACTGCAGGGGCCTTATTCCTCCGAAGAAACCATCTGCCTTGGAGGAGCCTAACTCGCCGTGCCGCTGGCGAAGAGGGTAGGGGGAAGGGACGGGCAATCCTCCGGCATCCACCCTCTTCGGTCCCGGATGCTTCAACGGCCCCCGAGCATTGGCAGCCACGAGTTCGGACCGTGCAGAGATGGCAAACAAGCTTTCGGTGGCTTGGTGTTGAAACAAACTCTATTTGACCCGCCCGACGCGACCCTGTCTACAACCTCCCGCCGACCGGTTTCAGAACAATCAACGTTCGGTTCACCCGTCGGCGTAGCAGACGGCCTGCCACCTGAGGCATCCTTTACCCCTGAGGCTGCCGTACCTCCCTGGTGGGCGGCCAAGCCAGGCTGGGCTGGGCCGCAACGTTGGTCCGGAGAGGGAAGACGTTCTCGTCAGCACGTTGTTCGTACCCTGCTATCAGCTACGCCGCAGACGGGCCATGGAAGGCAAGAGGCGGGCACTGTGGCACATATCGTCATCAGAACCGTCCCTTACGGACTCTAGATGAACTTCCGGTAGCTATGCACGTTGGATCGGAAGGATGTGGATCAGTCCTAGGCAAACTCGATTCTATGTGTACATTGCATGCGTACAGATCTACACGCCAGTCAGATGACGACAGCAATGTCACCATGTGTAATCCACGTCTACAATCTGTTACACTACCAACCAACAGTCAACCCCTGTACTTGCAACACCACCAAGTAAGTGTAAGAACAACAATCCCCTCTTGTTGTCATACAGACCCCGATGGACAGGGCCGCCTGCCCCGGCCGATTCAACCGATCGGTCCCGCCTTGGCAGGCCCGCTGGCCTGGTCAGACGGCTGGGCATGGGCTACCAGCCATGTGTGCCTGGCCGGTGTCTGTCACCTAAGATTTTCGGGTAGATCGTATGCAGATCGTCTGTGATGCGTCGACGAGGACCTCTACTGGCTGGTCATCGGAGTAGAATACCCCTCAAACCACAATACCAACAGAATGCTCTCTCTTGGATGCTCCCACCGTGTATCGCAGTGCATGGAGCGGAAACCATGCACCTGAGGTCAGGCTGGGCCAAGGCTGATGAAGGAAGCGAATTTACTTGCTTACGTGCTGGCACATACCTGCTCACGTAAACAAGTCTGGTGTTGAGTACCTCAAAGCGTCAATAGATTCACCGCCTGGTATCTCTCTCCGGCGCCAGCTACAAGCGGCAGCCCATATGCCTATCAAAAACAAGCCACAAGAGGAAAACAAACAAACAAACGGGAAGTAGACAAAAGTTATATATATACAAGTCTTGCCCACATGCCTCCATCCTCCTCCGTGTGTCCCACCCGATCCGACGTATCTCCATGTCAAAGGGAGACAGACGAAAGGGGGAACCAAAACAAGACCACTCCCCTCGCCACCTAGCGCGAGCAAGAAGAAATAAGACCTCTGCCCTGCGCCTCCGTCTCTAGCGTGATCCATCTTTTTCAGACACCGCAATGCTTACTTACAGGGGGCAACTCTCGCGATCATATAAGGAGATCACACCGCCAACAAATGAAAAGAGAACAAGAATGTTTGCACCGCGGACCGTCGGGGATCCAGCGGTAGACCAAGAGGGGAACAAAAAACCCTATCCAACATGGCCGAGGAAGAAGAATATAAAGCACACCGCCGATCCCAATATCCCATCACAGACCCACTCCCGTTCAAGCCAAGCCACCCGTGTTGATGGCATGCGGTTGGCTCATCGTCATGGGCATGCTGAGCGTCTGAAGGCTGTTGAACGTTTGTGCGGGCCCTCGACTCGAGGTCGCAGACGTGCCGCCGTTGGAGGAAGCGTTGCTGCCGTTGAGAGCCGCATCCAGTGATCCGGCGACATAGCCCGTCTCCGAGGTTGGCGAGGCGTCCTCGAGCGAGTCCATCTGGTCTTCGCCGGAGTACTGCTCCTCCTCCTCGCCCGAGCCGAAGCTGCCCTCGGCGCCGTCGCTGCGGTCATGGGTGCGCTTGTGCCTGCAAAAGACATCCTGTTAGTCACGTATTCATACCTAATACGGTCTGGCCACTCTTGGGTGCGTGTTGTGTAGTGCTGTTGTGTTGTGACTCTTTTTGGCGGTGGCTTGAGGGTTGGATGACTTCTCCGCTCTTGGCTTGCCACTTGCGCAACATTGCTGCTCAACTTCCCAATTGTCGACTGACAAAGGAGATGATACACCAAAGAAATGAGGGGGGCATACTGTGCTAGGTTGTCTGATCGGGAGAACGCCTTGCTACAATAAGGGCAGGTGTAGGGTCTTTCCTGTGTGTGTGTCCTCACGTGTCTGGAAAGGTCTGGTCAGATTTACCGCCGGCGGCTAGCATGTTGACAAATGAAAAATTCGCCAAGTCTTACCGCTTGAGGTGCTCCAATCTCTTAAAGAGACGACCGCACGAGGGGATGGGGCAGGTGTGGGACTTTTGGGGATAGGGGCCGAGTTCCATGACGGTTGCAGAGCGGGCTCTGCGTACCACGTTGGGCCCACCATGCATCATCGACCGCTGGTCGTTCAGGGGACCCAGCTCGTCAGCTCCCAAGGGAGAGTAGTCGTGGTGGTGATGTTGGAGAGCCATCGGGTGAAGCGCTGGGCTGCCTTCAACGGCAGACAACGGAGTGCCGTGCCGGGAGAGATCGAGAACTTCCTTGTGCTGGTGGCTGCCGAGGGGCATGCCCGAGCTGCTGTAGGTCAGTCCCGGGGGCGAGTTGTCTGCCGACTCCTCGCCCTCGGCAACCGGGCCTACCGAAACGGACACCGATCTCCTGAGATCCGAGGGGCGGTGTGTCGTGGCTGTCGCCGCGGCGATGGCCGCGCTCGTTGCCGACAGCGAGGGAGGAATCGATGATCGCCGCCTCCGCTGCTTGTACGTCGGCGAACCTTCGATGACGGAAGAGTAGACATTGTTCGACGGGTACGTCCGCGGGTACGAAGGGCCACCCAGGTTCGATGGTGGGAGGTGGAGCATGCCGTTCAGGGCGCCGACGGGGTTGAGGTGGTCCGGGATAGCGCTGTACAGGCCCGTCTCCTCGTTGGCAATGTAAGCAGGCTCGCCACCCATGGCGAGAGCCTGTTGGGGAGGCGTCAACGGCTCAAACGAGATGCCCCTCTGGCTATATTCGTCGTAGTGCGACGAGACGAATGAGGGAGCGGGAGAGTACTCCAACCCAAACGCGGGCATCGACGTGTGGCGCTGGTGGGTCTGTGCCATTGGGACTCCGTTCTGGTTGTACTGCACACGGGCAAAATCAGGCTCGCGCTTGATCATCGGCTGTGGTTGAGGCATTGCCGGAGCCATCGCCATCGCTCCGTAAGGGGCCATGGCCTCCATGCCATCCGCCATCGGGGCCATCGAAGGGGGCATCGGGGCCATTGATTGAGGCACCGGCTGGGGCATCGGCTGGTGCATCATTTGAGGCGGAGGCATCTGGTCGATCGGCGCCATCACGGGAGAGGTGGTCTGCTGCTGGGGAAACGAGACGGGCTGCGGGTTGAAGGACGAGGAGTTGGCCTGCTGGGCCTTTGTGAGCTGCTCGTACAGCGACTGCGACGAGTCGAACTGGAACGAGAGCGCCGGCTCGCTGACGGCCATGGTGGTGGCCTCCTGGCCCATCTTCTCCCTCTTCAAGTCTCTTTCAAGGGCGTCCAGGAAGAGGCGGTCGTGTGGCACGCTGTACCAGTAAAAGACCTTCTGCTTCTTTTGTGTCCGGATGCAGTTGTTCTTGTAGAGAAAGTCGAGGAAAGCGCTCTTCGGCTCCTCGAGGGTCGCGTCGGTCCCAGATTTGAGATTGCGCAGGTCGGAGAAGATGCCCTCCTCGAACTTCTTGGAGTTCTTCACAGGGCGGCCGAAAGCCTGGAAGCGGAACGAGAGGCATCTTACGATGTCCGTCCCGGAAATGTGGAAGAGGTTGTTCCATAGCACGCACGAAACGTACTCGCCGGTTGGAAGCAGAAAGCGTCGGATGTATTGGTCAGCGGTCCAGTCAACTGGCGCCGAGAGGAGAAAATATTTGACTGCAAGGATGCGTTAGCCCATGTCGCCACCGCTCCCTGCGTGATTGCCAGCACTCACGGTTGTCAACTTGTTGCAGAGCTACCTGAGCATCCTGGGGAAGTGATTGCTGAGCCTCGGCGCTCAGCATGAACGTCTCTGGGATTTGCTGTCCAGCCATGGTTGCATTCTGCGGGTACATGGCGCATGCAAAGCCCGGCTCCAAGTCGAGTCGTAAAAAACACACGCGGTGGCTTCCCGTCGCGCGATGTCGGACTCGAGTGTTGGGGATGGCAACACAGTTGGTGATATGCGACCTTGGAATCCAGCAAGGCGAGGGGGGGCGTGAATGCACAAAAGGCGAATCAATCGTCCAGTGCAGCGAGCGGATTGCAACCAGACGCCGATCTGGGCCGGTTCGTGTTCGTCAGGCGCTGCCTGGGAACAGAAATGCCGATATGTGGGTTGGTTAAATGTCGAGAGATCCGAGGCCAGCCCGTGACATGGGGGAAACAGTCGCCCAGCTATTCGATCCTCCTCGAAGAATTGCCTGAAGCGAACGGACGGTGCTGTCGAGTCGAGTGGGGATTCGGACGGCGACAAGAGAGTTGGTGCGTTGCGCCAATAGGGCAATCCGACGGGGAAACAATGGATGAATGGGATTAAAGCTCTTGTTTGAATGAAACGAAACCGATCGAAAGGATACCCAGGTATCGAGGTCTATCAAACAGGCACCGCGAGCTGGTCGGCGGGGCCGGGGGCGGCGAAAGACGGATGGGCTGCGACGCGAAATGTCGGACGCTTGAGCGGGAGCGCTGCAGTCGGCCGCTACGCAATCGAGTGATTTGCCTCTGGGGTCTTGATCGGAAGAAAAAATAGAGAAGCTGGCAGTGCAAGCAATGCAATGCACACGATGTTGCAGGAGAGGAAATATGCGGGTCTCCTGCGACACAATCCAAGAGAAGGGGAAGGAAGAAGAGGGGGGGGGAGACGAAAAGGAGTCTTGGGAAGAGGATCGCGAGACAGAGAGGGCGCATCGGTGGGCGGCCCTGGGGGGTTTAATGACTTCCGCTCGTCGCTTGCTCGGGCCCCAAGAATGCAGGGCCCAGCCGGCCAATGGCCTGCAGGGGTCTGCGGGACCTTGCAAAAGTGGGCCGCAGAAGTCTCCCGTGGTGCGCTGGACGCCGGTGGGCGCTGGGAAGAGGTGGATGGGAACTGGAGACGCTCAAGCACACAAGCCCTGCAGGGCCGCAACCGTCCGCAAGCCTGGAAGAGCTCGGTTCACCCATCACTGGGACACGCACAACTCACTCGCTCCCACCCTCCCACCCACCGCTTGCACGCACACCTCAGGCTCGAGCCCGTGGATTGCACAATGGAAGTCACCAGGGTTCTTCAGATTAAGATACCGTCGGCGTGTTTTCCAGATTAACCGAACATGGGAAGCCGTGCCTGCACAGTATCTCCGGCAGTGGAGGACTGGACGGCATGCATGCAAGGCCAAGGAACGACACCGACTCGAGAGCCTCCTGTCGGTCGGAGGACATTCCCTGCTGGGGCATCATGGAATCATGGGGGAGCGGTGGCGCTCGCTGACTTGGGCAGATCGGTCTCGCGGGGCCGACCGACACAAGTTGCCTGCCTCCTCGCACGGGAGCTATTACATAACGGTGCTGAGTCGCGCTCCGTTGCCTCTTCGCTCTGCGAACCGTTGTGGCCGGCTGCCGGCGATGGCAACATTTGGAGCTGTCTGCTGTTGCTGGTGGCGCGCTCGTGGAAGGAGTTCTCGTGGCGGAGGTCGGATTCCTGCCATCAACCTGGCACCCGCTGGGCTCGCAGGCTTGCTTGGATGGCGACGGCGTCTCTGAGAAACAAACAACACACATGACGGACAGCGCTTGGCGCGTGGGTTCGCTGGTGGACAGGCCCCCCCTCCAAGGTGGATAGCCTCAGCGACCGCCGACGGGTCGTTGAGGTCACTGCGCTCCGTCTCCGCTTGAGTGTCACCAAGAATCTGTTTTTAATTCTCGGCTTCGACTCCCATTTCATGCCTCCTCAGGTCGGCGCGTCTGCGCTGTCAACCACTCAGCAGGCCATCCGCGATTGGATGTTCCGCTGCCGGCTCCGTGGTGGCGCCCGGTTTCGACGTCTCCAAGCCAATGCTTCTTTGTGTTGACTTCCCAGGTCCCTGGCCGTTGAAGACACAGAAGCATTGGCTGTCAGCGCTGCGGGATGCGGAAGCGCTCAAAAGCCACAGCCGAGGCGGCCTTCTCTGGCGGCCCTGCCGGGGCCTGGGTCGTCCACCCGAACGTGGTGGCCACCCGCGAAATTGCTGGTCATAAAAATATCCCGCCGAGAATGCAGCCATGGGGTCGCGTCGGCACCCACCCCCTGATTGGGCATCTCGTTGTGCAGTACCGCCGACGCAGCGTTGTAATTTTCTGCAAGACAGTCAGTCGTGAGACGGCAAAGGCGGCGAGGGAAATAATACCGCTGGGCGCATCTCGGGGGGATGACATGTCTGGATGCTGTGCGATGGGCCATGGCGACTAACCCTGACAGCGCATTCGGCTTTTGTGCTGTGCTGTGCTGTGCTGGTCTGAGCCATAGCCATGCCAGCATCTCATCCAAGCCTGAGGAGGGCTTGGTTCATGACGGAGAGGGTTGTGTATGCAGGTGTTCTGCGTTTCCTATGTGCAACCCCTCATCGTTTAAAGAGATCTGATCTGAGATCTGAGATTATGACTCTTCGTCATTACTCAGATCCGACAAGCTCTCTGTGCTGTCATTTGTCTTATTCTTTTACAGGCACATCCCATTGTCTGACATCCATCCAAACGACCTTCTGATGGTCGAGGGAAAGGCATCTTCATTCTCCGTTTCTCCAGAATACGCGGCCGCCGTCCACTACCGAACGGATCAAATGCTTGCATCGAACTTTTGCTTCGCTGGACCCATGTCCGGTGTGCCTTGCAACAGATCACAGAAAACCACCCCCGATCGGGCTGCGAGCGGGCGGAATCCAAAAGCCTTCAACGTCACCCACCCTTCTCCGCTGGCTGCCCATCAGGTCATGGCGCGGCCTTGTGCCGCCATCTTGCCGACCCCCGCCTCTTGTCACTGCAGCTTGCAGGTGAACACGGGGCGGTGTCCAGCCACAGATTTTGGCCCCCCCCTGGTCTAATCTGAAACATGCTTCAGAAATAGCCCAGCGTTGACAGGCCAGGGTCCGCTCTCTTTCAGGCAAGCCCTGCCGCTTGGCGCCTGTGCGGTCTGGACACGAGCCTGCAGCTGGCAACCCCACTCGAAAGCTGCTTGCTCCGCAGCCTTTCTTCCGCTTCGACCCTCCGCCCCTGTGATCGACAACGCTCCCAGATCTCTGCCCCACTGAGCGCGGCGTCGTCTTCCTGCTTCGGGGTGGCCACTGACCATTGCATCATCTTCCTTGATCCTTCCCAAGGATACTTCAACGTCGGCAGACAGCTGGATGTACAGACCGCGGAGCCAGTCACTGCGGGCAGGCTTGTTTGCTCGAGGTTCTCTGCCGGGCTTGGGCAGCACGACACGATCTGTCTTCTCCCCCCGATGAGGGCCAGCGGGTCTGGGAGGGCAGCAAGACGCCGGCATCCAAGGAAGAGCATCCTCGACCTCGATCCCACACACATGACAGCAAGTTAGACTCAGTATGCAGCACACCTTATTCGGCCGGTGGATACGTCCGCTTGATCACCCGAACCCAGCATGTCTGAAACAGAGAAGCTCTCGGTTTCAGAAGCTCACTGCTCCCTTCCCCCCACCCCGCGGGTCAGGGACCACGGCATGTGGGCGCGAGTTAGCTCTTCGAGATTAGCCTGGGTAATGTTTCCTGGTTGAATCTTGACCTCGCTCGTCCTTGACCTTGCATTGTGCAGTTCCTGCCGCTACCTGAATCCCGCCGGCTGGTGGGGAGTGCTCTCGCTCGTTGGTGGGTGGGGGCGTCGTATACGAAGTCCTTCTTCCACAGTGCTCTGCAGAGACGCTCTCGCCCGGATCGCGGCAAGGCGGAGAGGTGGCCGGGGAGGGCTTCCTCGGGGACAGGATCCGGAGAACAACTCCGAGTGGGTGCTCTGCCCCTTCCTCGTCGAGCGGAGAGAACATCCCATTGCCCTACTCCGCCACACGGTGAATTTTTGTTCGTGATGCTGGAGAGACCTGCTCTGTACGCATGTATTCAGAGGCTGACTACGCACAGGCTTGGTGGTGAAGATCCCGTGTGCTTCGAGATGTTGACAGTAGCATTTGGTCCATGCCAACCAGGGCCCCATCTTCGCCAGGGACTCCTGTTTCACATCTTCCCGGGCAAAATAAGCTGGCTTACCGCTCGCGCCTTGCCTTGCCGCTCTGCATCTGCCCAATCAATGTGCCGTGTGCTTGAGCGGGGCTGAACTGACGGGCGAGGAAACAGGGTCTCCATGAATGAAATGGAGCTGGAGCTCTTCAAGATGTTGATTGGTGGTTTCGGGCCTCTTTGTCAAGCCGTCTGACTGGACGCCTGATTACTTTTTTTTTGCTGGCCTTTGGGGGAACGAATCGGCAGCGGATTGACAGCTGGGGGTCAAGAATAGTAGCCGAGCGGTCGAAGAAAACGGCCGCAGCGGGCAAAAGCCGGACACAGCATAGACCGATCCTATCAGATACGTCCAGATCCCGCGCTGTCCGATCTCGAGACAGACTGTTGAGCCATGCATGGGCGTAGTCCTGGTTGAATACCCGCCAGGGCGGCGGTAAGGTCTGTTGTGGTTGTGTGCCGAGTACACGCTCTCCTCTCAAATGCGACCTGGGGTGAGATCTGGTTCATGCAGGGAGAGATCTGTGTGTGCCCCCGTGTGATCAAATCCCAGCAGCACTACCTGGCATGGCGAAGGAATTACGCTGTGGGACATGCCTGGCGGGCTGAGTCGATGGACAAGTTGGCGCTCGACTGGGAAGGTCGACAAGGCTGCCTGGAGCAGTCTCGGCCGCCGACCGAGAGCTGTGTATTGTTAGAAATCGACAAGGGCCGTGGAGTCTGCTCTGTTCAAAGAGCGGAATGGTTCCTCGGGGCTGAAAGTCGCATGTGGAAAAATCACCCGGCCCTCATCTCTCGGGCTTGCTTTGGCCGTCTGGTGGCCAGTGTGCGCTCACTTCGGTGTGCTCGTCCTGGTCTCGCTCCGGAGAGTCTTCTTGGTCCGGAGTAGCGTGGAGTGGCAGTGGGCGGCGGATGCCAAGGAAGATCAAATTCAAAACACACCGGAAGAGGACCCTCGTACCGGCGCATCTCGAAACAATCGCTGGCGGGGTGGGCTGGTGGGCGTGGGAGTCGAGGCAACGGCGGCGGCGGGAAGTCGGCGCAATGGGATTGTCTTCCCGCCCTGGTCCTGCAGCTTCCATTGGTGTGCCTGGCAGCCCGCATGAGCGGGGCGTCCCTCGCTCGGCCGTGCCAGTGCGAGACGCAGAAAACAAAGCACAACAGCACCCGCAGCACCCACAGCACCCACAGCACCGCCTGGCGAGAGCTGCGGCGCAGGCAGCCCGCGGGATGGCGGAATGCGGCTTCAATGCAACCATCCGAGTCCGCAGCAGCAAGCACAGGCACGGGGGAAGCGGCAGGAGCCAGGAACGAGAGACCAAGCAGAACGCTACCACGCTCGGTCTCCCGCTGGAGGGCGGGGTACTTTCGGACTTGCCAGGAGAGGGAACGGTTGATGTCCGAATTCAGGCTGGCTCGCGTGGGCGCAGACTCCGAAACAGCACCGTTGAGCGGTTGTGATGGGGGGCTTGCTGGAGCTCCAGGGGGGCTGGTCGGGAAAAAGAGATGAAACTCAACCAACAGTGTCACAGCTTCTTCCAGAAGAACGGCAGCGGGTGCCTTGAGCGCGGGAAACGGCTCGAATTCGGACGGCGCGGCAGGCCGATTGGGCCAGGGCCCAAGATCTGCCAGCCCCGAGCTCTGCTGGGGGATGGCTGCGCTGTGTTTGAGATAGATTGAAAGGCACTCAGTTCAGTCTCAACAACTGTTCAACACGGCCGGCCCAGCGACTGCGGGTTGCAAGCTGCCGGCGCAGGTGGAATTGAGTGTCACTGACCAGCGCGAGGGTGTGGTGCATGCAGCCGAGCCGAGTGCCCTGCCTGCCTGCCTGCCTGCCCGTGTGGTGGAGCGGACTTGTGCAGGTGCGCTGCAGACTGCAGTGATGGAATGTGGGGATTTCAAGGGCCCGTGCTTCGATCAACCCCAAACAACCGACCCGCAGCGACCCCTGGCCGCTTTTCTGCCGTTGACTGGCCGAACCCACCGTCGTCATCCTGGAAGTCAACCACGGTTGCGCCACCGGCAACCGACGGGCATCCTCAATGCGGACCATCAGTCCATCACCAATTCGATTGACGTTGACGTTAGCTCCCCCCTGCCGAGCCGCACAACCAGCTCCGTGACCAGCCACCGTGCACCGCTGCTGCAAATCCCCCTTGGGCAACCGAATCACCGGGAACCCCCAGGGAAGCCAGTCCATCGCGATCAGCTGCCTTCCATTGTTCGCCGGTTTGCCGTGCCCTTGCTGGGCACCGTGCACGCTGCGTCGCGTGGTCGAGTGCTCGTGCGGCCGACCACACGCCAGGCTGACCCCGGCGCGCGTGGATGTCCTGCTTGTTCTGATCCCACCTCGCCTTATTCATGTCCTCGTCCAAGAGTCCGGCAAAACCAGAAAACCCTCATCCAGGAAACAGGTGGCGCAAACGACGATGTCGGACGAGTTCTGGAGTCTGGCCACCACAACGGCATTCAGTGTGCCGACACTGGCAAATACCAGGGCAGCTGGCCTTTTGCATGCCTTCGCCGTACTGTGTACTATGTATGTACACAGTATCGGAATCCTCCTTTTCCCAGGCCGTCCCACTTGAACATTGGGAAGCTCTCTTCTCCCCCCTGCCCGCATGTTTATCCAGCAGCCAGCAGCTGCAGGGTCGTCAACAACAGATCGACCATCTGAAACCAAAACCCTGGACGCATCATCGCTGCCGTCGTGGGCCATTGTCACGATCCCTGTCCTTTCTGCAAGTGCCAGGGGCGTCAACATTGACCCCCGGCGCTCGGACGGAGGAACACGCACATGGTGGCAAGCGGCGGCCGGGCCTCTGTCAGGTTGGATAGCCCAGCCGGGCCTCGCCCCCCAGGGGTCGGGGGTCCGGGTCGCTCGCGGGCTGTCATGCCCCTCGACCATGGCCTTCCGACTGGCCTGCTCCGGTTGCACGGCGACGAGCGGCATGAATCTTCGGGTTATCCCTGTCCCACCACGACGCATGGCCAACAGGTCCCGATCCCGGCCTTGGAGAGAACGTCATGGAGTTCCGCTCGACTCCGCCAACCGCATCATAACCTTAGTCGCCCACCATCGTGGCCGAGGCACAAGTGATAATAGGGAAAATGCCGTGTCGCTACATACTGTGTAGCTTTCGAGTTTTCGGCGTGATCGGATCCATTTCTCTCGGCTGTGAAGCGAGCATTGTCCAGCTTCCCGAGTCGGTCAACGTCACAACAAGGTCACGAAGACCCTAGAGACTTTTGGGACAAACGCAGTTCCCAGAGGGCTCAAAATCCGCGGTGAGCAGCTGAACAGGACCGAAAAGAGAGCCAAAGGTTAGTGGACCGGCATTGTTTGCCACATTGGGACCGGCACCGGCACTCGCCCCCTGAGTCTCGACCATGCCAGCGTTGTACTCGGCCAAGCCCTTCGGGAATGAAGCAAGCATCTGGAATATGTAATCTCGTCATATGGGACGAGATATCAACGGTCACAGTGTCATGCATACCACCGTAAAAAAGGGGTGTTGTGCTGAGAAAGCACTACATGGTACACAGTGTATTCAAGCTGGGATAACCAAAAGCAACGCTTGCTGACGAGTGGCGCCAAGGACCTGGGTGTTCAGCTCAGGGGCGCCAACACACACGCAGAGAGGTCAACGAAGCACAAGGGCATCTTTGTAGATTACTTGGTAGTTATGAAAATCCATCCGGGTTATGACAAGACCTTGGCTTCATCCATGCTCTGCCAAGCCCTATATCCCCTTGAGCTCCTTCTCCATGGCCTTGAGCTCCTCCCGGACCTTGGGGCAGTAATGCTTGCGCAGGAGCTCCCCTTCCCAGATGGTCGTCGTGAACGGGTTGCTCGCCTCGACCGACTCGGCCAGCGGCTTGAAGGTGCCGTCGCCCTTGCGCTCCTCCGTGTTCCACAGCGCGTTGATCTTGCGCCCGTGCGTGTGCACCACGTCGTGCAGCATGCCCAGAACCGCCTGGCACGACTTCTCGGGCATCTGCAGCGCGACAGACATGAGCTGCTTGGTGAAGCCCGCGAGCCGGAGCGGCGGGACGGAGCGGATGTTCCAGGGCGGGAGGAGCACCCCGCTGAGGCAGCGCATGAGGAGGACGGTGGTGGTCTGGAGGTTGACCTTGTTATCCCGGCGGTTGACCGGGTTGTCTGACGAGGTGTCCTCGGGGTCGGTGAGGTGGAGGGACTTGGCGCCTAGTTCGAGGTCGGGGTTGACCGACAGGCTCAGGAGGCTGCGGTAGAGGTTGGTGATGAAGAAGGAGAGGTCGAGGTGCAGGTCTGACCGGGCGTTGTGCGCGTCCTGACCTTCGAGAAGTGCGAACGCGGTGACGGTGCATAGGAGGGCTTCGCGGCTGGTGTCGCGGATGACCGAGAGTTCGTCATCCTCTGTGTCGCCATTTTCCTCGACGTCTTCCCCCTCTCCATCGTTGTGGCTGTCGCGGATGAGATCCTTGAGAGCCTCAAGAAGATCTCCGAAGAAGTCTTGGTTGATCAGATGCGAGTACTTGGCCAGGCCTTCGAGCACAGCGCCCATAAGATGTGGTGTGCGGGCCTTCAGGATACGGAAGTAGGTGGCAAACACCATCTTCAGGATCTCTGATTGCGTCTTGTCCCGCTCCTCGTGGCTGACCGCAGCGTCGGCATGAGCCATCACCTTGTCGGCCTCCTTTTGCTCTTTCAGAACCTTTCGCTCCCGCTTGGTCCTGAACTCCTTCTTTGACTTGGGCTTCTTGCCGTTTGGCAAATCGCTGGGGCGGTCGACTCTATCATAGGAAGCCTTGCCAAAGAAATTGGATAGTAATCGCAAATGCAATAGCAGGTTCAGCACGCTCTCGTCGACTCGGTACTCGCGGGCTTTCATCATCTTTGTGAGCAGAGAGACTGCCTCCATAGAGGCGTTCCCCTCCTCGTCATCCTGGAACAAGGTCTCCAGAGTCTGCTTGCACCGGGAAAAATTTGCATCAACGTTGCGAGTACTCAGTTTCTTCACGAGTATCCTCAAGAGGTCGCCGCGGAAGTTGAAGTGAGGAACCGCCTTGACCAGCGCACAGGCGCAAGTGAAGGCAATGTTGGACATGGCTTGCCCTCCTTTCCGAGACCCAGTGGGGGGAGCCGCGGCATGCCTTGCCAGAGTCTTGATGTAGCCCTGGTATCCGGAGACCAATGCTTGTTCGTATGTCCGCAACGTCTTTACGTCTTTCGAAAGCTTCTCCGCTGCAGGATCCTCTGACGCGGGCCGTATCCTGTACCCCGGGATGACATCCTTGTAGACGGTCATCTGGGTGACGATGCAGAGCTTCTGGATGGCGGGGATAGGCGTGTCCCCAATCCTCGCCAGAGCTTTGAATGCGCCCGGGTGCTCCTCCGGATTCTCGTTCAGCTGCGTCGCAATCTTGGCGAGCTCCTCCTGGGCCTTCCGTATCTGTTCGCGCTCGGGTATCTTGGGCGCCTCGGGTGCAGCCTCGGGCTCTTCCTCCACGCCAGCATCGTCGCCCTCGCTCTCGAGCCACTCAGCATCGCTCGCCACCGAGTCGGCGTCGCCATGGACTTGCCATGTCCCTTGAGAAGTCTTCACGGGAAGCCTGCCACCGACGTCATTGCCGTTCTTCTTTGCCTCCTTCTTCTTGCCCTTCCTCGTCTTCGCTTCGTATGTGTGTTCCAGGTTCCAGGTCGCGGCGCTTTTGAAGAATTGCTTTTGGACCTTGGTGTCACTGGTCCCAGACTCGGGTCCGTCTTCCCGGGGCGGCGTGACCCTTCTTCGCTTAGAAGGACGGGAGGCCATTGTGTTGGTAATGTTTGCGACTGAGTGGTGGAGAGGTGTGGTTTGCGGCCTGGTGCTGGCTGCTGCTGTGGTGTCCCTCGACCTGGAATATTTTTTTTGGACCCCTGGGACCTGAGAGCAGCAGCCCACCAGAAAGCTGGCTTATCCGGTGTCTTTCATTGGCCAACACCCTCTTATCAGCCCCTCCGACCCAGAAAAATTTCTGGCTGCAGATGGGATGCATCGGTTCGGTGTGAGAGCTGCCGAAGAAACACGGCGCGGCTGCTGAGGAGCGTCGACATTGGAAGGTCTCTTTCGTCCAAGTACGCCTCCGCTCTTTTCTCACTTCCATATCAACGGCGCATAGGGCCTGGTTGTACTTCCGGTCTTTAAACACCCAGCATACGGCTTGCGCACAGTCAATTGGCAAGCAACAAGGCCTGCGCTGCTCGACAAGAGCCGCCAGAGCTGCAAACCCGCCCACGTCAACTCGTTGACAACCACCCACCCCCAAAAGACACCGGAGACGATCTCGAAGCGATTTCACGATGGCGTCGTCCTTGGCTTCGCAGTTGGCGCAGATCGCAGCCAACTCCCGCACCAGCTTGAACGCCAAGGCACTCAAGGCCACCCACTCCAAGTCCCTGATCTGGGAGCCCCGGGTTGCCGCCAGCCAGACCTTCGCCGAGATCTACCAATTATGCCATGAAGGCTTTGAGGAGCTCTGCCACCTGGATCCCCGATTTGCGCACTATGGCGCCTCGCTGTTCAGCGAGCAGAGCCAGGAAGCCGACAGGGTCCAGATGACGGCCGAGGAGAATTCAGCCTTGGACAAGCGCGTCGACTCGTTCCTCCACCTCGTGGGCGGCCGGCTGCGTCTTATGCCTGCCGTGAAGGCTGTCGAATGGCTCATTCGGAGGTTTCGGTAAGCCATTCAATGCCAGTTCGTTGCCGACACACGCTGACCATGTACCAGCATCCACGAGTTCAGCACCGCGGCCCTCATCACCACGTTTCTGCCGTACCATACCATTCCGGCCTTCGTCACTCTTCTTTCTATTCTGCCAGCGAAGATACCCCTGGAGTATAGGTTCTTGGATCCCTATATCCGGTCTTTGACCGCCGCGCCAAGGGCTGCCATCGTCCAGCAGGCGACAAACCGACCGGAGTTCCTCTCTGCCATCTCTCAGTACACTCTCGAGTCATGCCGGGCCAGGCAGGAATATCCGGGTCTTGTGTCGTTCTGGGGTGGTGTCATGGCAGAAGCGGTCAATGGCATGCTTGACAAGATGCGGTCCGGCCGGAGGAGCATCCAGCTGGAGAACGACCATACGCTCCTTCAGCAGATCGGCCCGATTCTGAGTGAGGCCATGGTCCTGAAAGATGTCCCTGGCGTTCAGATTGCAAGCTACATGATTGTCACGATTATGGCTGCGAAGGGAAGCTTGAACGACGCTGCGCTCGCCGCCTTCATGGACCAACTCGTCCACGGCTGGACTGTTGATACTCACCGTCCTGGACTTGTTTGTCTCTGCATCCTGGCGCAGCACCGTTCGGCGAAGCAAATCTCTGGCCGTGTCGCTAAATCCCTTATCAAAGTCCAGAATCTGGTTCCCACCCTGGTTGAGATTGGCCGGGAATATCGGGTCGACAAGCTGGCAAATGGGCTTGCGCTTGCCTTCATCGACAGGCTGTCCAAGAAGGGCGATGTCCGGAGCCTTCCAGCGGTCAACTCGCTTCTTTTGAGCAACTTGCTGCAGGACAAGCAGATCAAGGTTGTTTACAAGGCTATGCTTCTAGCCGCCCACAAAGTCAATGATGAGGTGGACGAGGATGGTCACATTCGCAAAGAGATTGGGTCGTCCCTGGTCAGCTTGTCGCAGGCCGGAGGGGATGCAGGGGATGTCATCAGGTCTGCCCTCGAGGAGATTGACTTCGACATTGAAGAGCTCGAACTCAAGCTTGGAGCTGCAATCCGCCCGAAGCTTGCGATTGAGCAAAGCTCAGAGGGTGCCGATGAAGCACAAGGCACCGAGGCCGTTGACCAGCAACCCAGCCTAGACTCGACCCTCGACGAGTTGGCTAAGCTGGCGCCGTCAACAACTTCCTGCTTGTCACCGGAACCCGCAAGTTTGTTCAACGACCTCTGCACTGTCTTTCTGTCCGCCGCGGCTACGGAGAGCGATCTTCAGAGGTTTGATGCTACCCCTGCTCTGAGCCGGCCGCTGGCACCGAGCAACTCGTTCTACTTCAGCTTCTATCTCCGGATTTGGTGCGGACCGTATCCCACATTGGCCAAGGTGGCAGCCCTGGAGCGTGTCAAGTCCCGGCTGAAGGAGACCGACTGCGCGGACAAGGATTTCCAGGCCATCGTCCCCTACTGCGCCGTCGCCTTGAGCGATCCCGCGAAGAAGGTACGCCGTGCCGCAGCAGACCTGGTGGCCGTTTTGGGATCCCTCCTCAAGACCACTTCAGGGAAGTCGCGGCAGGTTTGGGGTGACAAGAGTCTGTATGGCAAGGCCAGCGTCCCCAACCCGATCGACCGTGCTGCCCTGGACTCGCTGGTCCACTCGGTCCTCATCCCCTGCCTGGAAGAATCCGTCCTTCACGAGGACCACGTCGTCGAGGCTCTGATCAGCGCGCTGGAGAGCTCGAAGGGTTCTTCTGGCGCTGAAGCAGAGAAGCGCCACTTTTCTCATGCGACGAGACTCGCCATCTTCAAGTTTTTGTGCGGCCATGCCACGCAGACGACGTTGCTGACCGTCAAACTTCGCCTGCTTCGCTCTCTCAATCAAATACGGAGCATCTCGGGGACCTCTCGAACCGATCTTTTGCTGCCGTTGCTTCGGTGGTGGGCTGCTCTCAGCCGCGAGGAAGCTGCTGAGCTTGCCGCGCGAGAGTCGGTTGAAGAGGCACTCGTGGACACGGCGGTGGGGGACGTGGTGATTGCAAGCCACGCTGCTGGTCTCGAGACATTCTTCCAGCTCATCAACGACCCGAACACAGCGCTCAGGCCTCACCTTGTGCAGGCTATCTTTGGCCGTATCATCAAGATGTGGCCATCTATGAAGTCGGACACCAAGCTCTCGACCGCTCGGTCAATGTTCAACATCACACAAACTCGGCCCTCGGCTGATCAGGGCTCCGTCGTCATTACAGAGGCTGTAGAGCTCCTGAGAAAGGTGGAATTGACGACCAATATCCTCGTCGAGTTCATCGACTCGTTGCAGGATGAGGTCAAACTCGCGAGCGAGAAGCCCGCCAATAAACGGAGACGGGTCAGCACCACGGAACAGGGCCGTAGCGTGGGCCTACAAAGCAGCCCAGAGCTCAAGGCAGCGCTGAACAAGACCACCTTCGTTCTGGAGCTCGTTCAAGACTCCAACCCGGCGAACCACCCCGAGCTGCTGCCGAGCCTCTTCACTACACTGTCTGATCTCCACCACCTCAGCACGCTCGTTGGCTCCGAATTGGGCTACCTCCAGAACCTTGTGTTGAGCAGCCTCCTTGCCATGATGCCGGCGTACAAGGGCAATAAGAAGCTGACTATTGACGCTTCCGTCGGCCACGGAGACATCTTGGCCACCTGCATTCAGAAGTCTTCCAGCCCCGCCGTCATCAACGCAGCCCTCCTGCTGGTTGCTAACTTGGCTCGGACTGCCCCGGATGTGGTGTTGCAAAGCGTCATGCCGATTTTCACATTCATGGGCAGCTCGGTACTGAAGCAGGCTGATGACTACTCTGCCCACGTCGTCAACCAAACCATCAAGGAGGTCATTCCTCCGTTGATTGATACCTTCCGGAGGAGAGGGCGTAACGTCGTCGCCAGCACCAAGGATCTTCTTGCTAGCTTTGTGACGGCCTACGAGCACATTCCCTCGCACCGCAAGCACGACCTCTTCATTTCCCTGGTTGAGAATCTGGGACCGGAAGACTTCCTGTTCGCTGTCCTTGCCATGTTTGTTGACCGATACGCCGCCACAGACAACATGATCTCATTCACGACGCATCTGATGAGCTCTTTCTCGGTTGAAATTCAACTGCAGACCCTTATCAAGCTCGAGGACCTGATCAGCGACATCTTCAAACCGAAACCTGCTTTGTCAAACGTCCTGCTTGGCAGCGATGGAGCCGGTGATCATGACGCTCAAAAGGTCGCTACTAAGCAGCTGAACCTGCTCCCGCACCTGCTTGCCAACAAGCGCCTGAAGCGAGAGATTACACAGCTTGCGGCAAGAGACGACATGGAGACGGGCAAAATCCGCGATCTCTACGCCACCCTCCTCGAGAGCGTCCTGACGCTGGCCGCCACGGCCAAGAGCAAGAAGGCGCTCTACAACCGGTGCGGTGATGCACTGTCCAACCTCTTGAACCTGCTCTCGATCGCCGAGTTCATCAAGAGCGTCGAGGCCTTGCTTGACCGGCCCAACGTCGGGCTGCGGCAGAAGGTGCTCCGGGCGCTCGAACTCCGGGTTGACAGCGAAAGCACGGCGGATCCGAAGTCGAGGGAAGCGCTGCTCGCTTTCCTGCCTCAGCTGACTGCTGTGATCCGTGAATCGGACGACATGAACTACAAGCACACGGCGGTGACATGCGTCGACAAGATCTCGGAGAAGTACGGCAAAAAGGACCTCGATGCCGTCGCGGCCGCTGCCGCAACCATCGCGGGCGATCACTGCCTTGGCCAGCCGTCACAGAGCCTCAGGGTCATGGCGCTGCTCTGCCTGGCCTCACTTGTAGACGTTCTGCAGGATGGTATTGTCCCCGTGCTGCCGGTCGCAATCCCCAAGGCGCTGGCGTATCTGGAACAGAGCTTGGTGGGCGAGGAGCCCAACACCGAGCTCCACAATGCCTCGTATGCCTTTATCGCGGCATTGGCCCAGCATATTCCGTACATGATCACTGGCGCGTACCTCGACCGGCTCCTGGCTTGCTCGAACGCGTCGGCGGCCGCGCAGCTCGATGATGAGTCGAACGGCAACCGGGCGCACTGCCTCCAATTCCTGGCCAAGCTGGTTGACCCCAAGGCGCTGTACAATGGCCTCAACCAAAACTGGGCCTCGGCTGCCAGCTTTGGTTTCTCTGTAAGTATCTTGGCTCAGGCTCTATTGCGATGTTGTGCTAACGAATGAGCAGGCTGTCACCGAGTATCTCCAGGTCCTGGGCATGGCGCTTGACAAGCACTCCAAGGCGGTCGTTGCCAAGAACGTGCCGGCGCTCTCGACCATCTTCCTGAGCTCTATGGATCTGAGGAGGG
>OUNM011290182.1_pt1 | contig 35055 bp, 26 predicted proteins | sample 1769961 | NCBI WGS metagenome assembly OUNM01 (sample SAMEA3914820, study PRJEB12502) | metagenome | biome: forest; material: soil | place: USA | collected 2012-03-12 | depth 0.3 m | reverse complement strand
TGGAGCCTGCTCAGGGAGACACGTCCGCAGCGTTGTTTCGGATGCTTTGGCGATGTCTCTTTTTTCGGTGACCACGAGATGATGTTTAATTGATTTTGTCGGGACGGCAAATGGATTCAGGGTAACATTTATTTTGGCAAGGTTGGAAGGGTCGCCCGTGAACAGCTGGGGGGCGTTTAGCTGGAATCCTGGGAGCGCGGGCTTCCAGAGGACGTCCTGCGTGCCTTTGGCGTCCGAGGTAACATCTCGCGTAGCGTCGGGCGCAGCGTGAAGGCCACGCTGGTGAGCGTCAGGGATGGCGCCCCTCCCTGGGCTCTGCTTGCGAATGGACGCTGGCCGAAATTGGACAAACTCCAGAAAGGGGAGCAAGCTCCCGCACTCAAAGGCGCTGGCTTCCCGCCGGCTGTTTCGAGCGCGGAGGCCGATTAGTTAGGCGACTTTAGTTGGTTGGCGGTTGTTCTGACCCGTCACAACGTCCGTCGGAACAACTTCGTCGCCGCCGCCATCGAAATCAGCGTAAAGCCGGCCAGGAACAACAGATCCATTCCGATGGCATCGAGTCCCGTATCCTTGAGGATGAGTTGCTTGAACCCATGGACCGCGTACGTGAACGGATCGACGACGGTAATCGCCTTCATCCAAGCCGGAAAAGCATTAATGGGATAAACTGCGCCGCTGGGAAAATAGAGCACGGTATTGAGCATGCCAAAGACTGCGCGCGGCACGAGCGGATCGCTCACGCGCACCATGAGGAGAAACATCATGCTGATCAGCGCCAGAGCTGTGAGGCATACGAGCAGCATCAGCCGCATGAGCCGGAAGATATTGAAGGGATCCGGCACGCCTGCGATCAGAGACCCCACGGTCACGAGCACGATGCCGGCAATGATCGCTTTGAGCGCGCCGGCCAGATTGAACCCCATAATGAGGTCGAGCTTGGTCAGCGGGGTAACGAGATAGCCCTCGTGCAATCCGCGCGCCTTGTCGTCGATGAAGATGATGCCGCCGCCGATCATGCACGAAACAAAGATGGCGAGTACGATCGTGCCGGGCAGGAGAAACTGGATGTAAGGCACGTAAGGATAAACCTCGACCACGGACAACGTTGCCCCGGCTGTGACATGCGGCGCCGGCAGTTTTTGATTGAAGGCCGGGATCATCCCGGCGATCGCGGATTGAAGGCTGCCCGAGGCGAATTGATCGGTGTTATCCTCAATGAGCGCGACCGTCGGATGAAAGCCGGCCAAAACCTTGCGGGAGAAATCCGGAGGAATATTCAGCACCGCACTGATCTTGCCGGTGCGCAGATCCTGCATCGCGCTGGCTTGATTGTCGTAGGCCACGGTATTGAAGGTCCGCGCATTCGAGGCTACCGCCTGGAGCATTTCGCGGATCTTTACCGCCGGTACGCCGTGATCCTGGTCCACGACCCCTACCCGGAGATCTTTAATGATGCCGCCAAAGGCATAGCCGAGGATTACGAGCTGAACCAACGGCATGACCACGGAAATGAGCACCAGGGTGGGGCTGCGGCGAAAACGCCGGAGATCGCGTTCGATGATCGCAAGGATTCGGTGCATGGCGGCGCGGTGTTATTCTTTGGTCGGCATCATGCCGCGCGGGGCAGGGGCCTGCAGGGCGTCGCGCAATTGACGGCCGGTGTAGTGGACAAAGACGTCGTCCAGCGTGGTGCTCTGCACCGAAAGTGATTTCAGCGAAAGTCCCGCATCCCGCGTTGCTTCCATGAGGGCTACCGTCGTGCGCGGCCCATTGTGCGACGAGATGCGGAAGACGGAGTCCTCGGACTTTACCTCCGCGACATCAGGAAGCCGGGACAGCGTGTTCGCCCAATCGGACGGAGCGTCGGAAAAACTCACTTCGAGAATGTTTCGCCCGGGGATGGAGGCCTTGAGCTTCAGCGGGGAATCCAGCGCCACGAGTTGCCCATGGTCGACGATGGCGATGCGGTCGCAGAGTTTGTCCGCTTCGTCCATGTAGTGAGTGGTGACGAGAATGGTCAAATCATGCTCCCGCTTGAGCCGCGAAAGCATTTCCCAGACACCCACACGGGAGACGGGGTCGAGGCCGGTCGTCGGTTCATCGAGAAAGAAGATCTTTGGCTCGTGCACGAGACCGCGAGCGATTTCCAGGCGGCGCCGCATGCCGCCGGAATACATTTTCACCGGCTTGTCCCGCCACTGCAGCAGATCGACGGCCTCCAGCAATTCATCGATCTTGCGCCGGCGCTTTTCTTTCGGAATGCCGTAGAGCTTCGCGAAGATGGACATGTTTTCATCCGCGCTCAGATCGACGTCGGAGGTCATGGCCTGGGGGATGACGCCGATCGATTTCCGCACGCCATTCTGCTCGCGGACCACGTCGAAACCATTGATCCGCGCGATGCCCGACGTCGGCGGGACCAGCGTCGTCATCATGCGAATGAGCGTGGATTTTCCCGCGCCATTCGGGCCGAGCAGCCCAAAGACCTCGCCGTGGTTCACCTGAAAACTCAGGCCTTTGACGGCCCAAAAGTCTCCGAAACACTTTTTGATATTTTCGACTTCGACGTCGTACATGAGCTTCTAAATCTTCGGCACCCGCATGTCGACGTACGCCGTCATGCCCACAGCCAGGCTGCGATCCTGATTGTCGCAGCGCAGGCGGATCTCGAAGGTCTTGATATCGCGCTTCGTGCGACTCACGTCGCGTTGCGTCGCATAGTCAGCGTCGATGCCGCGGAAAAAGACGGTGCCTTCGCGGATCGCGCCCGAGGGCAGACGCACCGGGATCTTGTCCCCCAGGTGAATGCGGTCGATGTAAGTTTCCTCCACATCGGCGCGCACCCACAGATCATCGGGATTGATCACCGTCACGATGGGCTGGCCCAAGTTGACGACCTCGCCTTGGTAGGCCGCGCGCACGTCTACGACGCCGTTGATCGGTGCGTGAATCTCCGTGTAGTCGAGATGCACCTTGGCTTTTTCCTTTTGCGCGGCCGCTGCGGCAAATTGGTGCTGCATGCTTTCCAGCGCGGCGCGGCGCGCAGCGTTTTGCTGGGCGTTGGATTTGGCCAGCGCCAGCGCAGCTTCCGCGGCTTCTTTTTGTTTCAGGAGCGATTCAAGATGCGCTTTGGCGCTGTCGAGGGAGGTCCGCGATTGATCGTAGGTTTGTTTCGAATCTGCTCCGCGCTTATACAGGCTTTCTTCACGATTGTAGGTGAGCTGCGCGTTTTCGTTGTCGGCCTTGGTCATGGCGACTTGAGAAACGGCCGAGGAAAGATTGGCTTCCGCCTGCTGGATCTGGTGATCCGTTTGTTCCTCCTGGTACTTCAAATCGGCCTCGGCCTGCGTCACCTGCGCGGCGGATTGTTCCACGTTATTGCTGTAAAAAGACATGTCGGCGCGCATTTCTTGCGGCTCGATGATGCCGACGATTTGGTCCGCCTTGACCACGTCGCCCTCGCGCACGAGCAGCTTCTGCAGCCGGCCGGACATCTGTGCGCTCACGATCACGTCGTCGGTCGTCACGATGCCGGTCAGCACGATCCGGTCGGAATGGTTGCGGGTGAAATAGGCGATCCCGCCAATGACGGCGAGAACGATGGCGATGATGGTAATCCGGCGTTTCATGGCAGCGGCGCGTTTGGGTCGGTGAAGATTCCGTAGCGAATGAAGTCGATGGCTTCTTGTTTGCGGCGTTGCAGGTTTGTTTCCGAGTAGGAGTTCGAGTGGCCGAGCTTTTGGAAGACCGGAGCCGAGGTGAAATAGAAGACGATCAAGGCGATGATCGAGACAGAGGTGTGCACCTTGTCCGCGGGGCGGAATTCGCCGCACTGCATGCCGCGCTCGAGGACATTTTGCAGCGCCTGGCTGCGCGGAATCACGAAACGGCGAAGGAGATCCGTCATGGAATCGTCGCCATTCATCATGAGCTGCTGGTAGAGCGGGGCGCAGTCCATACTTTGGCTGATGAAGTCGAAGTGCATGCTCACGTAGTTGAGCAGGACAGTGCGCGGGGAACCCTCGGCCGTGAGCACCTTCATGGCCTCGGCCGTAAAGCCCATGAGGTGGGCCTCGATGGCGGCAAAGTAGAGGGCTTCCTTATTCTTAAAGTAGTAGTAGAGCAGGGCCTTATTGACCCCGGCGGCTTCGGCAATGGCTTCAGTGCGCGCGCCGGCGAGACCGCCTTCAGCAAAAATCCTGGCCGCTGCCTCGAGGATGGCGGCGCGGGTTTCGGCCGAGCGCGTGTGATTTGGGATCGGCCCCGAAGAAGTTGCAGATGGATCGGATTTGGACATTGACTAACCGGATAGTTAATAAGTTGCTCCGAGAAGGGCGAAGGTCAAGGGATTTCGTCCACCCGGGTTTTCCCCCTACGATCCGTCCCCTTGCCGGGTATCACTTTCCAAGCGATCCTTACCCGCCCATGCCGCGGATTCCCCATCACGAACATCCGACCTCCCGCCGCGATTTTCTCTGCCGCGCCGGCGCCGGCTTTGGCGCGCTCGGGCTCACGCATCTGCTTCAGGGAACAGCCCTCGCCGCAGCCCTCGAGGATGACGCGCGCTCGATCGAGCACCCGCTGCTCGCCCGTCGCCCACCCGGCGTAGCCCGCGCGAAAAACGTGATCTTCCTCTTCATGGAAGGCGGCCCGTCGCATCTCGATACCTTCGATCCCAAGCCCAAGCTGGCCGAACTCGCCGGCAAACCGATCCCGCCCAGTTTCGGCCGTGTCATCACCGCCATGGGCGAATTCGATTCACCCATTCTCGCCTCGAAGCGCTCGTGGAAACAATATGGCCAGAGCGGCCTCTGGGTTAGCGATTGGCTCCCGCACATCGCCGGCTGCGCCGATGACCTGGCCGTGATCCGCTCCTGCTGGTCCGACGGCATCAATCACTCTTCTGGTGTCTGCCAGATGAATACGAGCTCGATCCTGGCGGGCCGGCCATCGCTAGGCTCCTGGGTGAGCTACGGCCTGGGCACGGAAAATCAGGATCTCCCGGCCTTCGTTGTGATGCAGGACAATGCATCCTCGGTCATCAATGGCCCGCGCAACTGGGGCAGCGGCTTCATGCCCGCGGTCTACCAGGGCACGCGCATCACCGCGGGCAGCGAACCGATTCCCTACCTGAATCCACCCGAGGGCGTCAGCGCCGACGAACAGCGCGGCAAGTTGGATTTCCTCACCGAAATGAACCGCGAGCACGCCGCCACGCGCTCCCAGAGCGAATTGGACGCCCGCATCGCCAGCTACGAACTGGCCTTCCGCATGCAAGCCGAGGCTCCGGAAGCGGTCGACCTGTCCAAGGAAACCGCCGCGACCAAGGCGCTCTACGGCATCGACGAAAAAGAGACGGCGGATTTCGGCCGCATGTGCCTCCTGTCCCGCCGTCTGGTCGAGCGAGGCGTCCGCTTTGTGCAACTCTACAGCGGAGCCGGCAGCCAATGGGATTCCCACGCCAAGATCGAAGAAAACCATTCCAAACTCTGCCGCGGCATGGACAAACCCGTGGCCGGCTTGCTGAAAGACCTGAAATCCCGCGGCCTGCTGGAATCAACGCTCGTAATTTGGGGCGGAGAATTTGGTCGAACGCCGATGAGTGAGAAAGGCGATGGACGCGATCACAATCCTACCGGCTTCACCATGTGGATGGCTGGTGGCGGCGTCAAAGGCGGTCAGACCATCGGCTCTACGGATGAAGTTGGTCTGCACGCCGTCGAAGACCGGCTCCACGTCCACGACCTCCACGCCACGATCCTTTGGCTCATGGGGCTGGATAACATGGGGCTAATTTACAAGTACAAAGGCCGGCCGGAACGGCCCACGCTGAACGAAGGCGAGGCGTATCGAAAGATCGTAGGCTAACCTGGGGCGCGCCGTTGGCGCCGGCTGCGCCGATCAAACATGAACTGGCGTTTAGACATGCAATTCGACGACGACGTCATTCGTCTGGTTGAGATCAGCGGACGAGTTCTCAAGACGTATTTGGCGTGCGAAAATCCAGATGCTGTGATTGATTCCTACTTCGAAGAGCGGAGGAGTTGGCCGCTTGAAGGGGTGGTAAATGAGCTATATCATCGGATGCCGTGGGATGTGGCGTGCGCGATTTATTTCACTCAGGTGGTGAAGGGAAACCTTGCCTATTTAGGGAAATGGCAGACTGATAACGGTCTCTCTAGGCCACCTCAGGAAGCCATTGATTACATCAAAAGACATTGGTGGAATATCACTCAAAGCTGAAAGGATGCGCCAAGTCCAGGTAAGTCAATCGCGATACTTCCATTGTTGGGAGCGCGAATCGTAGCCGTGAGTGAGTAACCGGGTATGTAGCTGGGCTGAAATCCTTCGGAATTCGAATGATGCCGTAATTTCGCACCGCATCAGCCGATTTGCGTTTTCGGTGTCGACGGAAGATACTTCGGAACGAGTTCTTCCAGGAAGGCGGATGCTTCCTGTCGGTGTGTGATATAGCTCGATGGAGAGTTTGCCTCTCGTTCCCAAAGTTAGCGAAGCGCTTTGGGAACGCAGCCTTTTTCCGAAACTCTGTTTCCCCGAAACCTTCACCGCCACGCTTCGCATCAATTCACCGGAAGGCGACCCTCCAGCCACGCATGCACAGATCCCGCCAGAATATCGCAGCACGACGAGGACTGAGGGATCGGTATCTAATCGACAATAGATGAAGTGCCCGTTCAGTCTCTCGCGTGGAATACCGGCTGCGCACGCTCCACGTTGGCGGAGAAGAAACAGAGTTTCGAGACCGTGTCGCCGTTCCCAAGGGTAACGAGTAACGGTCAGCCTATACCGGCGGCGGGGCCGGTTGAAACGGATTCACACCGACTCAACTCGCTCGCGAAGCGCCCTCGCCTGCACAGAATTGGAGGCCCCTGCGCCGCCGAGGCGCGAGTCTCCGGAAGCAGAGCTTCGAACGAAACTGCGATGGGAGCAGCACGAAATCCGCCCGGCAAAAATCAGCCGAGCAGCGTTTCGAGTTCTTCCACACGACGCGCGAAGAGCTGCAGGGTACGCTCGATGGGCGCCGGGACCGACATATCGACGCCGGCTTTCTGCAGCGTCGGAATCGGGTACGAGGAGCCGCCGCTTTGCAGGAAGCCGAGATACTTGTCCACACTTCCGCCGGAGAGCACTTGCTCGGAGAGAGCCACGGCGGCGCTGATGCCCGTGGAGTATTTATACACGTAGAACGCGCTATAGAAATGCGGGATGCGCAGGCACTCGAGCTCCAACTCACTGTCGATGGTGAAATTCGGCCCGAAGTAAGCGTCGAGCAGCCCTCGGTAGGCTTGGCGGAAACTATCCAGAGTCAGCGGTTCGCCAGCTTCTTCCATAGCGTGAGCGATCTTCTCGAACTCGGCAAACATTGTCTGACGATAGACCGTTCCGCGGATGTCATCGATCTGGCGATTGATGAGATAGGCTCGCATGGCCGGATCCGTGGCCGTCTCCAGCAGATGATGGGTGAGCAGCTCTTCGTTAAAGGTGCTGGCCACTTCGGCGAGGAAGATCGGATAGTCGTACGTCTGGAAAGGCTGACTGCGCTGTGAATACCAGGTGTGCATGGAGTGCCCGGCCTCGTGCGCCAAGGTGTAGACGTCGGAAAAAACGTCCTCCTTGTAATTCATCATGATGTACGGCGGATTGCCGTAGGAGCTCGAGGAGAAGGCGCCGGAGCGCTTGCCTTTGTTTTCGTAGCGATCGCACCAGCGGCCGTCCTTGAGTCCGTGCCGGAGCGCGCGGCCATACTCTTCACCGAGTGGTGTGAGCGCTTCCAGGACGCGATCCACCGCTTCGTTGAAGGAAACGTGCGTCTCGATATTCGCGACGATCGGCACGTAGGTGTCGTAGTGATGGATTTCGTCGAGCTTCAGCACCCGTTTCCGCAGTTCATAGTAGCGGAAAAGCGGCGCGAGATTTGCCCGTACGCTCGAGATGAGGTTGTCGTAAACCGCCACCGGCACATCGTCCTGAAAGAGGGCCGCCTCGCGTGCGCTGGGATAATTTCGCGCCCGCGCCTGGAAGACATCCGCCTTGATGGAATTCGACAGACTCGCCGCGAGCGTGAACCGGTGATCGGAAAACTCCGCGTAGAATTGCTTGAAAGCGCGTTCGCGGATGCCCGGATCGCGTTTGACCAGGAAGGAAGAAAACGAGCTCTGGGAGAGGGGACGCTCGGCGCCAGCTTCATCGGCGATGACGCCGAATTTCATGTCGACATTCGTCAACTGTGAAAACGTCTCGCTGTGCCCGCGCACGGCGCTATAGCCCAGCGCCAGGAGTCGCTCCTCGGAAGCCGAAAGCGTATGCGGCTTCAGCCGGCGCAACTTGCGCAAGGGAATCTGCCACTCGGTCAGCGCCGGGTCGGCGAGATAAGTGGCAAAGGTGTCGTCCGAAATGGCCTGAATTTCCGGAGCAACAAAAGCCGTGGCTTCGCCGATGCGCGTCAGCAAATTTTCAAACTGTCCTTCGCGCGCCAGATTTGCCGAGTCGGAGCTGTCCTCGGTGGAGCGAAGCGAGGCGTAGTGGCCGAGCCGCTCGATGGTCATGCTCAGGTCCTTCTCGAAATTCAGGCAATCGCGCAGCGTTTGCGCGGATTCGCCCACATGCCCACGGAATTTCCCGATGCCTTCGAAGGAGGTCTGCAAACCTTGAAACGCGGCGTCCCACGCTTCCGGAGTCGGGTAGAGGACCGTGAGATCCCAGGTGTCGCCGAGTTGCACCTGGTCGCGAGTGGGGATGGCGCCGGGCGCGCCCTCGTCCTTGTCGAAAAAGATGGGAGAATTCATGAGGAAATAGGTATTGAAATCGTAAGCTGTAACGCGCTCGGCCGTGAAGGGTGGTGCGAAAGGCGGCGAAGTCCGGCAAAAGCGCCCCGAAAGATAACAGACTACTTGGCCAGCTTCTTCTGCTGGAAGTATTCCGGGTATCGGCTCTGGAGGATGTTGAGCGTCTTTTTGGCTTCGGCATCCTTGCCGGCCTTGCGATAGGCTTCCACAGCGCGGTCGAGCGCCTTGGGTGTGATCTCCTCGTCGTCGAGGATCACCGCGACGCTCATGAAGAGCTTGGCGGCTTCTTCGAAGTTGCCGCTCTCAAATTGAATATCGCCGGCGACGATCCGCGCCTCGCCGCTGATTTTGCCTTCGGGCTGCAGTTTCAGCGACTCATCCACGGATTTTTGGGCGGCTCCGAAATCCTTTTTCCCGATCTGCGCCTTGGCCAGAGCGAGCAGGCCGAGCGCGCGCGATTGCGGCTCTTTTACCGTGGAGAGATACTTCTCCAGCGCTTCGATCGCCTTGGGATATTTTTGCAATTTCAGCCGGGTCTCGCCGAGTCGAAGGAAATCCTTGGGCTGCACTTCTTCCCGAGGCGTGAGCAGCTCGAGATACTTCTCCTCGTTTTCGAAATCGCCCTGGTGATCGAGCTGCTCCGTGAGCCAGCGTAAGATTTCGACCGGCGGCTTGGCTTTGCCCGACTTGCTATACCCCTCGATTTCCTTCTCCACGGCCTTCTGGTCGTCGAGATAATAGTCCGCAGTCATGATGAGCAGCGTGGTGCGCTCGTAGTAATGCTCCTTGTCCAGCTCGCGGGCAGCGGTCAGATTTTCCGCGGCTTTCTTGTAGTCTTTCTTTTGGAAGGCAGACGTGCCGATCCAGAAATGGGCATCCGGCGCGCCCGCTGTTTTGGGAAAATCCTTGAGCAGCTGCTCGAAAGTCGACGCCATGGCCGCGTTGTCGCTTTGCTGGCCGCGGATGAGCGCCTTTTGTTGCAGAGCGATTTCGCGTTCCTTGGTCGCGGTAGGATAGCGCCGGATGATGAGATCGAAATCCTTTTCCGCCGCCGCGAGATCTTTCTGGCTTTGATAGGCCAGCGCCCGCTGGATGAGGGCGTAGGGCAGCGATTTGTTAGTCGGGTAGTCGTCGATGAATTGCGTGAAGGCCTTGATGGCGCGTGGCAGGTCCTTGATCTGCATGGCGCACCAGCCCAGCTTGAAAAGCGCCTCCGCGCGCAGCGTGCCGCTGAGCCGGACGGATTTGCTGATCACCTCGTAAATCGGCGCGGCGGCCTGGTAATCTTGTTTCTTGTAGAAATTCTCCGCCTTCATGAGCAGCGCTTCATCGCGCTTCTCGGGATCCGGATTGTTGGAAAGGAAGGAATCGATCTCCGCAGGGAGTTTCGCGTCGCTCGCATTGTAGAGACAGGCCAGACGCTGGAAGGCGGCGTCCTTGGCGAAAGTCGAGGCCGGCCGCTCCTTGATGAGCTGATCGTACGCCGCGAGGGCCTCCGGATACTTGTGCAACTGGCGATTGGAATCGGCGATGAGCAGCAGCAATTCGCCTTGCGCGTCTGCGGAGAACTGCGCCGTCTGCGGCGTGTAGGTGTCGACGACTTCCTGGTACTTGGCCGTGTTATATAACAAGTGAGCCAGACCCAGGTCCGCCACTTCTTTCCAGCGTCCGATGGCCGGCATTTCCAGGGCTTTCTTCAAGTCGGCGCCGGCCTTGTCATTCTGCCCGAGCTCGAGTTCCCACAGGCCCGCATGGACCGCCGCCTCCGCCTGCAGTTCCTGGTTTTCCGTTTGTTTCAGGAGACTCTGCATCTGCTTGAGCGCTTCGGAAGTGCTGTGCGCATCCTTGAGCAGGAGAGCGAACGACATCTGGCTCGCATCGCGAAACAAATTGTAATCCTTGACCCCCGACAGCTCTTCGTAGATGGCGCGGGCGTCCATCTTCGAGCCCACCGCCTCTTCACAGCGCGCGGTGAAAAATTTGGCCGCATTCACGACCGCCGGCTCCTTCAGCCGCACCGATGCCTTGCGATAGCGCGGGAGCGCGGCGCTGTAGTTCTTTTCCTCGTAAAAGAGCTGGGCGACAAAGTAGGCCGCGGGTCCAATGAATTCGCCCTCCTGAAAGCGGTCGAGCAGAGCTTCGTAGGTATTCTTGGCCGCATTGTTTGCGCCATTTTGCCGATAGGACTGCGCGAGGCGAAACATGGCCGCTTCCATGAGCGGCGAGGCCGGGTACTGATCGACGAAGCGCTGATACTCCGGCGCCGCCATATCGTACATCTTGCGCGAGTAATAGCCGTCCGCGATTTCGATCTGCACTTGATCGGAAGATTTGGTTCCCGACTGCGGCGCGATGCGGATGTCGCCGGGCTCGGTCGGCTCCGGCGCCGGCGGCGGAGCGACAGGCCGGGCAGGCGAGATGACCTCCGGCTTGACCGGTTTCGCGCGGCGGACGGTCGGCGACTTGGGCGCCGGAGTGGCGCGAGGGACGGGCGTTGCGGGCGGCACGCTGCCATCGTCGATCGGATCGGCCGGCAGCGCCTTGGGCGGACGCACCGGCACCGCGCGCATGACCGGCTTGCCGTCGTCGGGCACAAAGGGCTTCAGGACTTCATCCTGGGCATGCAGGGCCGCCGTCGAAAACAGCGCGAAAAAGAGGGCAGAACGGGAGATCGGGCGCACAAAATAAATTATTCCACTTTCCCCGTGGCAAAAGCCACATTCCAGATATTGGCCTGGCGCAATATGTCGAGCACGGCCGCGATGGACTCATACTTCGCATTCTTGTCGCCGCGCAGGATGATGGCGTAGTCGGGGAAAAGTCCGGAAAGCTCCTTGAGGCGTTTCACCAATTCGTCCGGAGCCACCACCTTGCGATTCCAGACGATGCTGCCGTCGGCTTTTACATTGAGCACCGTCTGGTTCACGACCGGGACCGATTCCTTGGCGTTTTCGGCCGTCGGGACCTTGACATCGAGCTCCAGCTCCTTGCGGGCGAAGCTCCAGGTGAGAATGAAGAAACAGAGCAGGACGAGCAGGACGTCCACCATGGGCGCGATCTGAAAGGCCATGGGCGGCGGCTCGGAGCGTTTGCGGAATCTCATGCGAAGGACAAAAGCAAATCAGCGCGAACGGGGATATTGGCTTCGCGCAATATGTCGAGCACGGCTGTGATCAATTCAAACTTCGCGTTTTTGTCGCCGCGGAGAATGATGGCGCAGTCGGGGAAAAGGCTGGAAAGCTCCTTGAGGCGTTTCACCAATTCGGCCGGAGTCACCACCTTGTGATTCCAGACGATGCTGCCGTCGGCTTTTACGTTGAGCACCGTCTGGTTCACGACCGGGACCGATTTTTTGGCGTTTTCGGCCGTCGGGGCCTTGACGTCGAGCTCCAAGTCCTTGCGGGCGAAGCTCCACGTAAGGATGAAGAAACAGAGCAGCACGAGGAGGACGCCCGCCTTGGGCGCGATCTGCAAGCCCATGGGCGTCGGCTCGGAGCGTTTGCGGAATCTCATGCGAAGGACAAAAACAAATCAGCGCGAACAGGGGGACTGCGATTTGGTTCAGAAGCCGTCTTCAATGGCCAGGCGCGACGCGGCTTCCCGCTTCTTGCCAAAGCTGATGGTCAGCAGCCCCATGAGATGGGTGGTGGCGATCTCCATATCGGAGATAAGGCTCTGAACCTTATTGCGAAACAAGGCGTAAAAACCCATCGCGGTAATCCCCAGGACCAAGCCGGAAAACGTGGCGACGAGCGCTTCGGACACGCCGCTCGCCAGGAGGATGTCCCGGGAGATGGTCGCATCTCCACTGCCGAGCTTGGCAAAGGCGCTGATGATGCCGCTCACCGTGCCGAGAAGTCCGATCATGGGAGAAATGACGCCGATATCGGCCAGGAAGTTTACGCGGTATTGCAATGCCGCCGCCTGACCGCCGCCTTCCGCCTCCGCGATTTCCCGAAGGCCCTCCAGGGTTGCAGAAGGGTTTTTTGTAGCGAAATCGAGGCTGCGCTGGACGATGCGCGCCACGACCTCGCTATGCCGGCTGGAGATCGCGAGCAGGCCGACGTAGTCCCGCTTTTTCAAGAGGACATCCGCCGTGTTCATGTACTCCGGCGTGAGGATCGCGCCCCGTCGCATGGTAAAGAGAAACATGATGATCAGCATCAGCGTGATCACGGAAAGGATGCCGAGCGGAATCATGGCCCAACCGCCTTTTTTCACGAGGTCCCAGAGAATGAGCCCCGGATCAGTGGGCTTGGTCGTCGAGTGAATGGCGAAGGTATCGTCGGCCGCCGGGGTTGCTTTCGGCCGTGGGGCTTCGCTCGCGCCGCGATCGTTGATCGAGGTCACGGCATTGTCCCGCTTCGGGAGCGGGCCGCCCTGGGCTAAAAGCACCGGAGCATCATCGGATGCGGCAGCGATGGAAAGTGGAGCAACAAACACCGTGGCGCCAAAGATCAGCGCAAGAAAAAGTGAGGCAAACTTCATGGGCAGACTGTCGGCGACTGTAGCTTTCGCTCGTAGGGATGCAACACAAAGCGCCCGGCGCCGTTAACCCGCGCTCCAGGGCGGCAGCTTGGCCGGCGGCAGAAACGCCGGGGCGCCGTGGACGGCCATGTGGCGCTGGTAAAGCTTTCCTCCGGCGGTCACGAAGAGCGTTTCGAATTTTGCGCCCCCGAAGCAGACGCTTGTCGCCACGCCACCCGGCATGGGCAGAATGCCACGGGAGCGGCCATTGCGGTCAAAGACCTGCACGCCGAGGCGCGTCGCGACATAGAGGAGCCCATTTGCGTCGATGCAAGCGCTTCCCGCCCCGCTGTCGTCGGCCCAATCCGGCACATGAGTCCAGTAGTACTGCTGCTTCAATTCGAGCGTACCGTCAGCTTTGATGCGGTAGCTGTAGCCCCAGTGTGTGCGGCTTTCGATCACAGCGAGCCAGAGGCCGTCCGGGGAAAGGGCGATGCCGGTGGGCCGATTCAAGCCCTCGTCGAGCTGGGTTTTCGAGCCGTCGGGCTTGAGCAGCCAGACTTTGCCGGTTTCCGCCTCGGTGGCATAGAGGTTGCCCGCGCTGGTCACGGTGACGCAGGCCGCATGGATCCCCTCGGCGATCAGTGGGCGGTCGTCGGCGCTGAAGGCAAAGGCTTGATCGGCCGGAGCGGAGGTCTCGTCGTTCACGCTGCCGTCCAACGCCAGCTTCCGTACAAGCTTCATGTTGTCGTCCCGGAACAAGACTTCGCCCTGTGGGTTCACGACGAGTTGCCCGCAGGCGTCGCCGGCCGCGGCCACCGGACTCCACGTCGAGTGCGGATCCAGGATCGCTTTCAACACGACATTCTGTGTCCGTCCGATGTGCGCCTCAATCGGCTTGGGCCAGTCTTTCCACAGATAGCGCATGGCATCGGGAAAAAGGGCGGTCGCATGTTTGCCGCTGTGCGGGCCGTCGCCCCAGACGTGTTGATGCTCGTAGCCGGCAAATTCCAGCGCGCGATCCAGTGTCTGATTGCCCATCCACCAGTCGCCGACTTCAGGGCCGCCCATCCATTCGTCATTCTCGCCGTCCTGTTGAAAGATGCGGATCGGCTTGGGCTCGGTCTTGCGTACGAGCACCGGGTAGCGATCTCCGCCGCGCATTCCGACGAAGGTCCCGATCGCCGTAAAGACTCGGCGAAACTGATCCGGCCGTTCCCAGGCCAGCGTGAAGGCGCCAATGCCGCCCGTGCTCGCCCCGCCCGCGCAGTGGTCGTTGGGATCCCGCGAAAGCTTGATCGGCAGGCCATCCGGCGTCTGGTGTTTTTCCACTTCGGGAAACAACTCCTCGACCACGTACCGGCCGAGGGAATCATTGAGCCCGTCAAATTCGAAGCTGCGGTTGAAGCGCGGATTGTCCTTTCCCTCCGCGGAAGCCGCCGTGCCGGAGGAAATGCCGATGCCGATCGTGACTGGCATTTCGCCTTTGTGAATCAGATTATCGAAGACCGTCGTCGCCTCGAAGCTGAGCCCGTCGAGGCCGACGTAAACGCAGGCCGGCTTGCCTGCCGAGTAGGCCGCCGGCACATAGACGGTGATGAGGCGGCTGGCTCCGGGAAAGATTTGGGAACTCTGGAAATTGAAATTGATGACCTTGCCCTTCGGCACATCCGCCTGCGGCTTGGAGTCGGGCCCGGGCTGATAGTCGTCGATCGCGTGAGGCGCAGGAGTCTGAGCCTTCACTCCGGGAGCAGCGAAAGCAACGGCGGAGACGCAGAGCGCGCCCAGGATTCGGGTGGAAATTCGCATCGGCTGGAGATTGGGAGAAAGGGGCAAAGCGACGCCGCCGGACCACGGCGGGAACGAGCGGGCGAGGCTATTTCGGCTCGCGAGCTTCAGCAAGAACTCTCCTTGCCGAGGCGGCGCACCTGCGGCATAACGACCCGCTTCCACATGACCAGCCCGCAGCAAACTACCCTCGCCAAAAGCGCCAGCCTGATCGGACCGGCCCTCCACACCGGAGGCAACGTCACGCTCACGCTGCATCCCGCTCCGGCGGGGCATGGCCGTAAATTCAAACGAAAGGATCTGCCGGATGAACCGGTGATCGATGCGCACATCGGCAACGTCAAGACCGTCGAGCGCGCCACCACCATTGCCGAGGGCAGCGTGAAGGTGCAGACCGTCGAGCACGTCCTCTCGGCGCTTGCGGGCATGGGCGTGGACAATGCGCTGATCGAGATGGACGCCAACGAGCCGCCGATCGGCGACGGCAGCGCGCGGCCCTATCTGGAGCTCATCCAGCAGGCTGGCACGACCGAGCTCGGCGTGCCGCGGCAATATTTCGAGGTTCACGAGCCCATGCATATCGAGACGAAGAGCGGCTCGATCATGACGCTGGTCCCGGATTCCGGCTTCCGCATTTCCTGCACGAATGTCGGCCCCGAGGGCCGCTTCACCCAGTTTTTGTCGACGGAAATCACCCCCGCGGTTTATGAGAAAGAGATCGCGCCGGCCCGAACCTTTGTCTTTTACGAGGACGTCAAGCCGCTCATGGAGAAGGGGCTCATCAAGGGTGGCAGCCTGGAAAATGCCATCGTCATTCGCGGCGAGTCGGTCCTGAGTAAGGAGCCGCTGCGCTTCGCCGATGAATTCGTGCGCCACAAGATCCTCGACATCATCGGGGATCTCGCGCTCTTCGGCCGGGCCATCAAAGGCCACGTCATCGCCGTCAAGCCGGGCCACGCTTCGAATGCCGAGCTGACCCGCGCTCTGGCCAAGCAACACGCCCAGACGATGGCTCTGATCCCGCCGGTGACGACGCCGAAGACGGGCGACGTGCTCGATATCAAGGACGTGATGAAGCTCCTGCCGCATCGCTATCCCTTCCTGCTCGTCGATCGCGTCGTGAGCCTCGATGCGGAAAAGCGCTGCACCGGGATAAAACAGGTCACGATGAATGAATGGTACTTCGCCGGACACTTCCCGGGGCACCCGGTGATGCCGGGCGTGCTCCAGCTCGAGGCCATGGCGCAGGTGGGCAGCATGCTGCTCCTCAGCGCGGGCGGACAGGCCGGGAAGATCGGCTACTTCATGAGCGCCGACGACGTGAAGTTTCGCAAGCCGGTCGTTCCCGGCGACACGCTTTTCATCGAAGTGGAAATGCTCCAGCGCAAGAAGGCGATCGCCAAGGCGCGCGGACGGTGCCTCGTGAACAATGCGGTGGTCTCCGAGGCGGACATGATGTTTGGCATCGTCGACACGTGAGCGCCGCCGAAATTCATCCCACGGCGATTATCGATCCGTCGGCGGAAATCGGTGAGGGCTGTCATGTGGGGCCGTATAGCATCATCGGCCCCGGCGTGCGGCTGGGGCAGGGGTGCTGGCTGCAGCATCACGTCACGATTCAGGGACCGAGTGAGATCGGCTCCGGCAATCGCTTTTACTCCTTTACGTCGATCGGCCAACAAACCCAGGATCTGAAATACGAAGGCGAGCCGACCTATCTAGTGATCGGCAACGACAATGTGTTTCGCGAATTCGTGACCGTAAATCGCGGCACGGCGCCCGGCGCGAAGACGGTCATTGGGAGCCAGGGGAATTTCCTGGCTTACAGCCACGTGGCCCACGATTGCACGGTGGGCGATGGCGTCATCTTTTCCAACAACGGCACCATCGCGGGACATGTGGAAGTCGGTAATCACGCCGTGATTGGCGGCCTGACCGCGGTGCATCAGTTCTGCCGCATCGGCCGTCATGCCATCATCGGCGGCTGCTCGAAGATCGTGCAGGACGTGCCGCCTTTCATGGTGGCCGATGGAAATCCGGCGCAAGTGCGCAGTTATAACAAAGTGGGCCTGGAGCGGCATGGCTTCGAAGAACAGGCCGTGCGTTATGTCAAAGAGGCATATCGGATCATCTACCGTTCGAAGTTGAACCTGCAGCAGGCCATCGACCAGATGCGTTCGGATCTCCCATCGACGCCGGATATCGATCATCTCATCGAGTTTGTCAGCGCCAGCCCGCGAGGGATTATTAGGTGAAGTTGGTCGAGGGTTCAGGAGCGAACCAAATGAATGATTTGCGCCTATTGCCGTATAAACACCCGTTCTCCTGACTCTTCTTGAAGGCATTCTGGACCCGTCTCAGGGTCAATTAGCGCGTCGCGCGATTTGAAATCTCGGTCGCGGTGATTTTCGAAGCGATCAACAAAAGGATTTAAGGCGGTTCCGACCGTGTATATAATATCTCTGGGATTGCCAATTTTTGGCACGGCTTCGACTTTTATGTAATATCCGTTGCAGCCCCATTGCAAATACAGGGTGCTCAAACTTTCAAATGTTATTTCAATCGAGCCCACCCCGAGAGCGTTGAGGATCTCGTCGTGCAAATCCTTCAGGCGAACCAGTCGCGCAATTAGCGAGCCGTCGTGAAACCTGTCCTGAAGCGTCTTCAGTGATTCAGGAGGCCCGAATTTGATGAGTAGAGTCGGTTGAATTGCCTCGATGAGGTTTGTTTGTGGATTAATAATGACGGCAACCCGAAAGATTGGCGCGTCCGAATCCGCTGCGTCACTTTTCAACTCGTATAAGCACTTATCGCGATATTGCCCTCACTGCAGACCCAGCTCTTTCGCATCGCTCAAAATCTTGGCGTCTTTCAAACTCGAAAGCTCTCGTTCGCGGAACTGCTGGAGTTCCTGACTCAGTCGCCACAATCTTAATTCATACCTTTCGGGATTTTGGCCAATCTGTTTGGAATCCGGCTGCCTTACGTCCTCTGCAAGGGCTCCCGAATAGGCAAACCAGATTAAAACTGGTAAAAGTCGAACGATTTCCTTCAAAGTAGAACAGAAGCGCAGAGATTTTAGGGCGGCGCGTCTGTGGGCTGTGGTCATTGTCAAATTCGCGAGACCGGCTCGCGTTCGTTCAGGCTTCCACACCGCGGGCACTTCGGGAGTTTCTCCTCGGTTGCGTCCTGAAATTCGAAGGCGCAGATGCGGCAGCGCACCACATTGTGAAAAGCCGCGCGCTCCCTGCGCGTGCGTTGGCGCTCGGTGAAAGCCCACGCCACAAAGATCGGGCCGAGCAACAGCGCCAGGTAGATTGCGGCCAGACCGCCAAAGGTGACGTGGATCATTTCGCGGAACCGGCGACGCCAGCGGTTTTCGGCGGCGTATTGCCATAGATTTCCGGCCCCCACGCGATGGAAGCAAAGCCCCAGGCCATCTCGCCTTCCACCGGCGCGAGCGAAGCCGCCGCCAGGGCGCGCGCCGCTACGGCATCCGCCGTCTGCGCGGAGGCGGAGTCGCCGCTCGGCCGCTGCAAAAATACGTACTGCACCTCGCCGCGCGGCGTGACCCCGAGCAGAAATTGCGCGTCGCCCAGCGGCGTCGCGCTTTTGGCCTGGATCACTGGCCGGGTCGTCCAGGCGCGCCCCGCCAGTCCGCCCGAGAGGCTCAGCTTCGTCTCCGCCATAGCGACGAGCGATTTTTGCGGCGCGGGCGCTTCGGCCGTGGCGCTGCGGATGACCTCCATCGCATCCCGGCCGGAAGGGAAGGGCATGGCGCTGATTTCCCGCGGCAGGTAGCGCGCCGCGGTGCGGGTCGTGCCAAAGGAAGGCAGGTAGGTCGCGGTGGCCAGGCCCTGGGCTGGCGCTTCGGCCTGCCCTGCAGCGAGCGCCGGATCTTCTGCCGCCAGCCAATTCATGAAGGCGGCATTTTCCGGCGCCGATGGACTGAGCAGATAGACGTGGGGCGCCGGCCTCGGGATGGTCGCCGTGGGGGCGGTATTCACCTGGAAAATGAAGAAGGCCACGGCATTAGCGGCCAGCGAAAGAACGATGAAAACCGGCAGCAGTCGGGGAAAGGTTCGCGTCTCCCACCAGGCAAAAGTCAGTGGAACATCCGGCTGCTCAGCAGCGGCAGGCTCTGCGCTCATGGACGCCGCTCGGGTGTCGCTGCGAAGGTCACGGCGTACCCGCGCAAGAGCGCTTCATCGGTGATCTTCATCACCAGCTCAAAGGGGGTGGAGCGGTCGGCTTTCACGATGAGCGAGCGTTGGGCTCCGCCCTCGGTGGCGATCTGTGCGGAAAATTCCTCGATCGTCAACTTGCGCCCCCGAAAGAAGACCGCCGGCGCGGGGGCGGCAGTAATACTCACGATCTGCGCCTGGCTCGGCGGAGCCAGGGTAAAGGAGGAAAGGGGGAGATTGACCGCCACGCCTGGCTGCAGCACGAAACGCGAGCTCATGGCAAAGAGCATGAACACGAGGAAAAGCACATTCACCGTCGGCGCCATGGGGAAGAGCGCGAGATTGAACCGGACCGTGCGCGTGAGTTTCAAGGGGGGCGTGGAATTGGCGCGGCCTGCGAGGAGCAGGCGCCCGGGGACTTTATTCCTTGCTGCTGCGCAGGCTGCGGGCAGGGGTCTCGAATTCGATGATCTCGGCGTTCCCGCGTCCGTCGAGGATAAGATTCACGATCTCGATGCCGGCCCGCTCCAGATCGTGCATGAGCGAATTCACGCGGGAAGACAGGTAGGCATACGCGGCGCAGGTCGGGATGGCCACGATGAGGCCGGCCGCCGTGGTGAGCAGGCTTTGGTAGATGCCGGCCGAGATGTCCGTGGCATTCGCAAAACCGCTCTGCGAGGAGATGTTCAGAAAAGCTTCGATAAGGCCGGTGACCGTTCCGAGCAGACCGATCATGGGGGTGACCAGGCCGATGGTGGCGAGCAGGCCCAGCCTCCGTTCGAGACGCGGCACTTCGAGTTGGCCCGCCTCCTGGACGATTTCCTTCAGTTCCTGCCGCGGCGCATCGTGGCGCAGGATGGCCGAGTGGATGACGCGCGTAACGGGCCCGGGCAGGGCGGCGCATTCCATCTGCGCCTCCGCCCAGCGTTGATGCCGGGTGAGGTTGGAAATCCCGCGCAGGAATTCTCCCACACGAATGGCAGCCCTATGAAAATACGCGACGCGTTCGAGGAATACCGCGCCCGCGATGACACTTCCCAGAAGGATAAGCCACATGAGCGGCCCCCCCTTCTGCATAAAATCGATCGGGGTCATTGAAGAGGGGTTTATACCTGCCAATGAACCGGCTGGCAAGCCGTTCCGCAGGAGGGGGCGCCCGGGGCGATTTCGCACGCCGCCGGCGGAATATTCCGATTGCCCGGATTCATCGATCACCCTTGAATCCTGCCTTCTCCTTCGCGCCTTCGGGCTTTCACCTCATGAATCCTCGTCCATTCCCACCTCTTTTTGCTGCTCTGCTCTGCCTTGCCGCAGGCCGCGCTTTCACGCAGGAAACCCAGCCTCCGGTCGTAGTGCATGCCGGCCCGATCACCGCCACGCTCGCCGATGGTGAATTGCGCTACCTCCAGGTGGGGGATCGCGAAATCGTCCGGCGAATCTATTTCGCGGTGCGCGACGACACTTGGCGCACGGCCACTCCGGCGTTCACGCGGATCGATTTTAGTCAGGAAGACGACACCTTCAAAGTCCGCCTCCGCGCCGACTGCAAGCTGGGCGCGGTAGACTACTCGTGGACCGGGACGATCACAGGCTCCTCCACGGGAGAGATCGAGTTCGAGGCGGAGGGCGGCCCGAATCACCCCTTTAAGTCCAACCGCATCGGACTCTGCCTGCTCTTCGGCGCCGACGCGCTCGTCGACCAGAAATTCGAATACCGCAACGAAGCCGGCGAGATCGCGCCCGGGCAATTCCCGCGCCTCGTCTCACCCAAGCACGTCGCCGATAAATTCAGCGCGCTCCGCTACACCACGCCGAATTTCATGCAGGTCGATGTGAAGCTGGAAGGTGCGAAATTCTCCATGGAGGATCAGCGCAACTTTGGCGACAGCTCCTTCAAGGCCTTCGCGCCGTTGCCCTATGCTTACCCTGAGGTCTCGGGCGACGGCACGGAGCATCAAAAGATCACCCTCAGCGTGCTCGGAGCCGAACGAAAACCCGCCGTCAAGGCGGATCCCTTGCGGCTCCGCATCGGCAACCCGATCCCCGGAGCCAAGATCCCGCAGGTGAAAGACGTCGAGCCCAATCCCAAACTGACCGCTTTCAGCGCGATCAACGCGCAACGCGAGACCTACCAGGGCCAGAAGGTCATCACGCTGGCCTTCAATCCCAGCACGCACCTGCGCGATGACGACATGTTTATGGAGAATCTCGTCACCCCGCTCGACCAGGTGAAGACACTGCATTCCTTCGCGCCGGATGCCGTGATCCACTACGACCCGGTCGGCTTCGACGCCGCGCGTCCACCCGGCGCGCCCACCGATCCCCGCAGCGAGACGGAGTTCGGGGCTGTCTGGTCCGCCGCCATCTTAAAAGAGATGGCCCTTGCCGGCGTGGAGTCGGTCGGGATGGTCGTGGCTGGCGATCCGGCGCGAAAGATTCAGCACGCCATCGGCGCCCATGCCGGGACGCAATTGCTCGAGACGATCATCGACGGCCCGAAATACCCCGCCGCGCGACCCAGGATCGATGCGCTCGCCATCATGGAAGGGCAAACCCGCACGATTTGGTTACTGAATCTCACCGGCGATCTTCAGGAAGTCGACGTGGCCGGACTGCATGCGCTGCCGGCGCTGCAGCCTTGGGAGGTGAGGGAACTGACGCGGGTGACGCCGACGGTTCCGTGACGTGCGGCGGCAGGTCCGCCGCGACGCGCCGTGAACGCGGTTTGCTTGCGAACCGCGACGCGCGCAAAGCGCCCCTGCCGGGGCGCATCGCTTGTTTGTCCGTTTCCGGGGGTGATTACCCCCGGCTACTTTACCGCAGCCCTCCGGGCTGACAGTCTTGCTCCGAAATTGGCCAGACTTCAGTGCGCCTTTCCTTGGCTTACCAACCGAGGGCAATCGGGCTTGCCAGATTCCCGCTTCTGCCGCTAAATCCCGCCATGCGCAAAACTGCTTTTTTCACGGTCTTCACCATCATCGCCGCCGTGGTGGCCGCGGTCATCGTCGTGGGAGCCAATCCCGCGTGGTTGCACTGATCGGATGATTGGGGGGGGCGGGCAGATCCGGAGGGAATACTGTTCCCCACTGGAGCTTGGCCAATTTTCGCCTTAAGCCGTCAGTCCAAAAAGTCAGGGTGTAAGACCGCAAGGTTTTGGTGTGCGTGCGATTCTGAGTCGCTTTCGGAGTGGGCGTTTGAACCAAGTGCAAATTGGACGGCTTTTGCACTCTGAAGATTTGATTCATCACTTGGCAGGAAGGGAACTACGCGCAACGAGCCTTTCTGCGTTTTGCCCAGCTGGGGGCGATTACGCTGCGATCGTTGTTATACGGCATATCCTCTGTCTGTGAGGGTTTGCGGGGCGCGGTTCCTGCCCCGCCACGTCTCCGGCACAGCGCGCGAGGTTGCAAACCTCGCCTACATTGGCGCCGCTTTGCGTTGCGGTTGAGTGCGAGGCGGGCGTGGGGTTGTTGCGACTTTTGGTCGCGTTGGCTAGTTAGCTTTCGAAGGCTTGGATGACAACGGGTTCCTGCTCCGCCACTTCTCCGGCACGCCGCGCGAGGTAGGAATACCTCGCCTACATTGGCGCCGCTTTGCGTTGCGGTTGAGTGCGAAGCGGGCGTGAGGTTGCTGCGACTTTTGGTCGCGCTGGCTAGTTAGCTTTCGAAGGCTTGGATGACAACAGTCGCATTGTGACCGCCGAAGCCGAAGGAATTGTTCACGGCAACGCGGATCTTGTGTTCGCGGGCGACGTTGGGGACGAAGTCGAGGTCACATTCGTCGTCCGGCTCTTCGAGATTGATGGTGGGCGGGACGATGCCAGTTTGGATCGCCTTGGCGCAGACGACCGTTTCCACAGCGCCGGCGGCGCCGAGGAGGTGGCCGGTCATCGACTTGGTGGAGGAGACGAGGAGGCCGTTTTTGGCTCGGTCGCCGAAGATGGCTTTCACGGCGCGCGTTTCGGCGATGTCGCCGACCGGGGTGCTGGTGCCGTGCGCGTTGACGTAGTCGACGTCGGCGGGGTTCAAGCTGGCGCGATCGAGTGCGAGGCGCATGCAGCGCTGGGCCTGCTCATGATTGGGCAGGGGGGCGGACATGTGGTAGGCGTCGGCGGTGGTGGCGTAGCCAACGATTTCCGCGACGATATTGGCGCCGCGCTTTTTCGCGTGTTCCAGTTCCTCGAGGACGACCACGCCGGCGCCTTCGCCCATGACGAAGCCGTCGCGGGCTTTGTCCCAGGGACGGGAGGCGCGGGTCGGGTCGTCGTTGCGCGTGGAAAGGGCTTTCATGGCGGCGAATCCGCCGATGCCGAGGGGCACGATGGCGGCCTCGGAGCCGCCCGCGAGGAAGGCCTCGGCGTCTCCGTCGCGAATCATACGCCAGGCTTCGCCCAAGGCGTGGGCGGACGTCGCGCAGGCGCTGACCGTGGCGAAATTCGGCCCCTGAAGGCCAAATTCCATCGAGACCATGCCGCTGGCCATGTTGCCGATGAGCATCGGAATCATGAAGGGCGATAGGCGTCCCGGGCCTTTGTTCATGAGGATGGTGTGTTGGTCCTCAATGGTCTTGAGACCGCCGATGCCCGAGCCGAGCATGACGCCAAAGCGCTCCGGATCACCGACCGGCGTGGTGAGGCCGGCATCGGCCATGGCGAGCTTGGCGGCGGCCATGGCGAGCTGCGTGAAGCGATCGGCGTGGCGCGAGTCCCGGTGCCGGTTGAACCATTTGCCCGGCTCGAAGTCCTTCACCTCGGCGGCAAAGCGGCAGTCATACTGCGAGGCATCGAAGAGGGTGATCGGTCCGACACCGCTGACTCCGTGGGTCACGTTTTGCCAGAAGCTGGGAACATCGGCCCCGATGGGCGACATGACTCCCATGCCGGTGATGACGACTCTGCGTGGTTGGCTCATAGACGAAAGGGGCGTAACTCAGCGCACGATGGCGCGGGATGCAAACGGAAACTGGGGAGGCGTTATTTGCGCTAGCGGGCTGCGACCAGGTTTTTGCCAGTCATTTCCGCGGGTTGGGCGACGCCGAGCAGGCCGAGGATGGTCGGGGCGACGTCGGCCAGAATGCCGTCGGCAACGTGATGGCCGCCGGCATTTTCGGCGACGTAGATGAAGTGTACGAGGTTCGTCGTGTGGGCGGTATTTGGCGAGCCGTCGGGGTTCCGCATGAGCTCGCAATTTCCGTGGTCGGCGGTGATGAGGAGCTTGCCGCCGAGGGAGAGGGTTTTCTCCACGACCTGGCGCACGGCGTCGTCGATCGTCTCCACGGCGCGAATTCCCGCCTCAACCACGCCGGTGTGGCCGACCATGTCGGGGTTGGCGAAATTGAGGATGACCGTGTCGTAGTTCGGCAGCGCGTCCACGACCTTGCGGGTGACCTCGGGCGCGCTCATCTGCGGCTTGAGATCATATGTGGCGACATCCTTCGGCGACGGCACGATCTCGCGATCTTCGCCGGGAAATTGCACCTCGATTCCGCCGTTGAAGAAGTAAGTCACGTGCGGATACTTCTCCGTCTCGGCGATGCGAAGTTGCTTCAGTCCGGCCTCGCTGACGATTTGACCGAGGATCTTCTCCAGCGATTGGGGTGGAAAGACCACCGGGCAGCCGTAGGTTTTGTCGTACTCCGTAAGCGTGACGTAGTTGACCTTGGGCTGGACCTCGCGATCGAAGCCGTTGAAATCCGGGCGCAGAAAGGCGAGCGAAAGCTGCCGGGCGCGATCAGCGCGGAAGTTGAAAAAGAGAATGGTGTCGCCATCGCGCACCCGCTGCTCGTTGGCGTGCGAGAAAATGATGGGCTGTAAAAACTCGTCGGTCGGAGGCAGTGCGGTTTCATCGACCTCTTCGACTTCATCACCATCCTTCTCCTCATCAGCCTCAGAAGACTTGCTGGAAGCCTGGGCGGCGTAGCGTTCGGAAACCGCCGCTGAGGGATCGGCATCGCTTTTCGGCCCGCGCCCCAGGACGATGGCGTCCCACGCCAGTTTGTTGCGATCCCAGCGCTTGTCGCGATCCATCGCAAAGTAGCGGCCGATGACCGTGGCGATCTGCGCCTTGCCCGCAATGAGTGAACCAAGCTTGGCCAGATATTCCGCGCCGCCCGTCGGCGAGGTGTCGCGCCCGTCGGTGATCGCGTGGATGAGGATGTCTTCGACGGCGGCGGCGTGCGCGGCCGTGGCCAGCGCGGCGGCGTGCAGCAGGTGGGAGTGAACCCCGCCATCTGAGACGAGTCCGAGCAGATGAAGGCGGTGACCTTTGGCCTTGGCAAAGGTCTCCTTCAATACGGGATTGGACGCGAGTTCGCCATCGTCCACGGCTTTATTGATGCGCGTGAGATCCTGGTAAACGATGCGGCCGGCGCCCAGGTTGAGGTGGCCGACTTCCGAATTGCCCATCTGTCCATCCGGCAGACCCACGTCGAGCCCGCTGGCCGAGAGCCGGCCCATCGGGTAGGTCGCGTAGAGATGATCGTGAAAGGGTGTCTTGGCGAGCAGGGTGGCGTCGCCGTTTGCTTCCGCTTGGGCGCGGCCGCCGGGGTTGATGCCCCAGCCGTCGCGAATGATGAGGACAACAGGCTTTTTCGACATGGCGCGATGAAAGTAAGAAGGTTGGATTTCGGCGAGAAAATTGTCGGAGACGACACGCGCCGCCTTGCTGGAGCGCGGTCGGGGCGCGAAAGTTCAAAGGCCCGCCTCGCGAGGCGAGAAGACGGGCGAGCTGTTACGGCTGCCCCTCGAATTTGAAAAGGAAGAGCTCCGCCTGGTTTCCCTCGGAGTAATAGAGCTTCAGGGCTCCATCGCGGCCGGCGACATCTTCCCGCACAGCCTTGCTCGCGCGGCGGCTATGCACCTGGCGCACGCCAAGATGATCTTTGGCGTAGAGTTCGCCCCAGACTTCCGCGCGCACGGCGGTCTTGGCCTTGGCGGCGAGCGAGGCGGCGAGCTCAGCCGGCGACTGCAGCTCGTATTTCACTTTGCTGGCGGCTTCCAGCACGGCGTAGCTTTGGCCTTCGGCTTCGATCAGTCCCGTTTGCGGCTTTTCCGTCCACGCGCTGGTCTCGACGGCCATGCGGATGCGGTGCTCCTGGCCGGCATCGCGGCTCAGTTTGGAAAGCGTATTGATCGCCACCCGGATGCGGCCCAAGGGCGGAGTTTCCAGCGTGAGCCAGATTTGCTCGGGTTCGGCAGTCTTGGCGGGCTCGGCTGAATCGGTCGACTCGGCGGGTGCAGCGGACTTGGCTGGATCGGCGGGCTCGGCGGAAGGCGCAATTTCTATGGTGTAAGGGACGCCGACGACATGAACGAATTTCGGCGGTGAGGTGCGAATGCGCTCGTACAGGAGCGCACGCGCGTCAGGTCTTCTCCTTTGCATGATGATTGCGACTGGTTCCGACCACCGAGCGCCCGGATCTTCCGCGCTTCGGATTGGATCCCCCTTTTTGCTCCCTGGTCTTCGGTTTCGATATATCGGTGCGGTGCTCGATCTTTTCAACCTTTCCGCACTTGAAATATTGGGCGCGCAAGGCGGCGTAGATCTCTTCGCGACGTTCGAAAAGCCGCTTGCGGGGACGAGGGGGCACTTTGGTGAGAGCGTAGGCCGTGATCAGCGGCAGCGTAATAGTCGAGTCCGCGTAGCACACGACGCAATCGGGGAGGTTGCTCGGGTCGATCTTGCCCCAGCTCACCGCTTCGCCAGGGGTCGCGCCGGAGAGGCCGCCCGTGTCGGGGCGCGCGTCGGTGCACTGCAGGAAATAGTCGTGACCGCGCTCCTCGATGCCCATGACCTCCTGGATCTGCGGCTCGGTCTGGAGCATGAAATTCTTCGGCGAACCGCCGCCCAGAATGAAGACGCTGGAGGTCGAGCCGGAGGACTTGGCCGCGTAAACGATGGCGGCCGTCTGGTTGACGTCGCGATTTACGTCGATGAGCAGCTTCGAATCGCGGAGCGCCATGGCGGCGACGTTCATGCCGATCGAGCTGTCACCGGGCGAACTCGTAAAAATCGGCACGCCGAATTGATAAGCGGCGCTAAGGACGCTGGTCTCCTTCAGGCCGAGCTTCCGCTCGCGCTCGTACACATACTTGCCGAGCAGGTAGTGAAATTCGTCCGTCGCCATCGTGCGCTGGAATTCCTCGCCCTGGATGACATGGCGGACAAAGGCATCGGTATCGAGCAGCACGTCGTAGTCGAAGAGCACGTCGTAGATGCGAATGATGCCATCGCCGCGCAACTCGACGTCATTGAGAAACGGCGAGCCCGCGTAGAGCTCCATGCCCAGCCCGAAGTGCAAATCGTGATAGAGATTTGCCCCCGTGGAAATGATCCAGTCGACGAACCCGGCCTTCATCAGCGGAATGATGGCGGACTTGCCGAGTCCGGCGGGCGTAAGCGCGCCCGTGAGCGACATGCCGACCAGGCCCTCGCCGGCGATCATCTTCGTGGTAAAGAGACGGCAAGCCTCAGCGAGGCGTCCCCCATTGTAGGCGCAAAAAGCGGTGTCGATGAGATCGGCGGCCTTCATGCCCTTCACGATCGGCGACGGAAGCAGGCGCGGAAATTTCTTATTGAGGTTGCTCATTGACGAGCGGTCGACCGTAACGGTTTCGGCGGGTGGGTCAATGCGCTTCTCCATTCTGCGGTTACTACTTTTACCGATGGCGCGACTCAGCGACTTACCCGGTGTTTAACCGGGGTTGCCGCCCCAGGACACGGCGTAAAACTTGCGACGATGCGGGCCTCACCCATCCGGCTACGCGCGCCCCGCCCGCTGTTTCCGCCCGCGGCAAATCGGAAGGGGCCGAAAATGCGGCCCTATGATAATTATAATACCATACAGACAAACCCTCTCGAGAAGCGAATATAACGATAGCTTCTATGATCGAAGTGAACCGGTTCCCCCCACGGAAAAAAAACGAGGATGCATCCTCTGCTGCGGCTCACTTCGAGCAAGCGCACTCCGTGGCTACGCAAATGGAAAGAAGTCTAGGCGGGACCCAAGGTAATAAAGAAGGCGAAATCCTCGACGCCCTTCCCGCGCAAATCGCGCTCCTCGATGCCGCCGGCACGATCCGTTATGTTAATCGCGCCTGGCAAAATTACGCGGAGCGGAACGGAGCGACGGCGGCAGGCGTCGGGTTGGGCGGGAACTATCTGAAGCAGGGGATTTCTGCGTGGACTCTCCAGGAGGAAGATGCGCAGACCGTGGTGGCCGGAATCGCTCGCGTCGTGGAAGGCGACCAGTCGGGATTCGCCTTGGACTTCCAAGCCAAGACGGACGACGGCCCGCGCTGGTTGAAAATCGTGTGTGTGCCGATGCCCCGCCGGGAAGATGGCATCGTGATCCTCCAAGTAGATGCGACCGACCGCGTGCTGGCCGAGGAAGCGGCGCAAGCCGGCGAGCAGCAGTTCCGCACCCTCATCGAGTACGGGACCGATATCATTTCCATTCATGTGAAGGACGGGACCATGGTTTATCAAAGCCCGTCGGTGCGCAGCGTGCTCGGCTACGAACCGGAAGAGCTGCTCACGAAAAATATCTTCGAGTACCTCGCTCCGGAAAGCATCGAGCCGGTGCAGGCGGCGTATCGCGCCATGCTGGATGCGCCCGGCAAACTGGTGCATGTCGAGGCCTGGCTGCGGGCAAAAAATGGCGGCTATCAGTGCTTCGACTGTACGGGGCGCAATCTTTTGGACGACCCGCTGGTGCTCGGGATCCTGTTCAACGCCCGCGACATCACGGAGCGCAAACGGGTGGCGCAGGAACTTGAGGAAAAGGCGCAACTCCTCGAGTTGGCGACGGATGGCATTTTCATCTGCGATGCGCAGGGCGTGATCACTTCCTGGAATCGTGGCGCCGAGCGTATTTATGGATGGACGGCGGCCGAGGCCATCGGCCGTCGCGCTGCGGAGCTGCTCAATGGCAACAACCGCGAGCGCGAAGAGGTCCTGGCCGGCTTGAAATGCAAGGGCTACTGGACCGCAGAAGTGGACCACAAGTCCCGATCCGGCGCGCGTCTGCGCATTCTGAGCCGCTGCTCGTGTCTGCGCGATGACGCCGGCCGGCTGAAATCGATCCTCACGATCAATTCCGACATCACCGAGCAGCGAACCATGGAGGAGCACTACTTCCGTGCGCAACGCATGGAGAGCATCGGCCTTCTGGCCGGCGGGGTGGCGCATGATCTGAACAATATTTTCACGCCGCTCCTGCTCTCCCTAGAACTGCTGCAGGAAGATATCAGCGACACGAATCGCGATCTCATCGAGACCATGGAAGTGAGCGCCACGCGGGGCTCGCAGATGGTGAAGCAATTGCTCACCTTCGCCCGCGGCGTGGATGGTGAGCGGCTCCGGGTGGACGCGGGCGGGCTCGTCGCAGAGGTCCAGAAGGTGGCGCGCGATAGTTTCCCAAAGAACATCGTTCTGCGCGTGGATGTGCCGACGGACGTCTGGCCCACAATCGGCGATCCCACGCAGTTGCATCAGGTTCTGCTGAACCTCGTGGTCAACGCGCGCGACGCGATGCCGGAGGGCGGCAGCCTCACGATCACCTTGTCGAATGTCGTTATCGACGAACAGTATGCGAGTTCCGATCCCGAGGCGCGCATTGGCAACTACGTCCTCTTTCGGATCACAGACACCGGGGAAGGCATCGCGCGGGAGGTGCTGACGCATATCTTCGAGCCTTTCTTTACGACCAAGGAAGCGACGAAGGGCACCGGTCTCGGGCTCACGACCTCGCTGGCCATCACCCGCAGCCATGGCGGTTTCCTGAAAGTCGAGAGCCAGCAGGGGCTGGGCTCGAGCTTCTCGCTCTATTTGCCGGCGGATCATCGCGATGCTCCGGCGCAAGCGTCGACCGCGTCGCCCATCCTGAATGGGAATGGCGAAGTCATCCTGCTCGTGGATGACGATGATGGAGTGCGGCTGGTGACCCGTCGCACGCTGGAGCGCCACAATTATAAGGTGCTTCTGGCGGTGGATGGCGCTGACGGCGTGGCGGTCTTTGCCCAGCATTCCCATGAGATTTCCCTGGTCGTTGCCGATGTGGTGATGCCGGTGCTCAATGGTCCGCAGATGATCGGCGCCATCCGCCGGATCAATCCCGACGTGAAGGTGATGGCCACCTCCGGCTTTGCGGATAAAGGGGCGAGCGCCGCGATCCAGGATCTCGGGTTGCCGGTTTTTCTGCGGAAACCGTATTCGGCGGAGATTTTGCTGCGAAGCATCGGGAATCTACTGGCGAATTGAACGGTGGCGCTCCCAGAAGGGGAGCCTCTTGCGCACGAATTTGGCCAATCTCAGAGCGCTGCTTTGCCGCGCCTTGCCGCGCGCTTGCAAAATTGTGCGTATTCGGCGCACGCTTCACACCAACGCTTTCCTCCCGGCGGCGAATTGAAGTATACAGTGCATCGACCATGAACGAAACCGAGAGCGACGAGCAGTTTTACCGTGAGACCGAGCACATCGCTTTTCCAAAGCTCGACGACCGGCAACTGGCCCTGCTGGAAGCGCTGGGCCAGCGGCGCAATGTGCGGAGCGGTGAAATCCTTTTCAAAGCCGGCGCCCGCGACGTCAGCATGACCGTGGTGCTGAGCGGTGAGATCGAAGTTTTCGAGGCGCGCGATGGACACGAGCAGATCCTGGCTACGGCCGGACCGCGGGATTTCATCGGCGATGTGGCCATGCTGAACGGCACCTCGGCCATGGCCAACGGGCGAGGGAAAGCTGAATCCTCGGAGATCCTCGCGGTGCCTGCCGTCAGTTTGCGGAAGGCGCTGGCGGAATTGCCCGGCCTGGGCGAGCCAATCGTCAATGCTTTCATGATGCGACGGAAGCGTCTCCTCCGCGACCGGGAGTTTGCCGGCATGCGGATCATTTCTGCAAGCGGTTCGCGCGATGGGCATCAATTGCACGATTTTCTCGACAAAAACCACATCCCGCACCGGCTCATCGAAGCCGAGAGCCCGGACGGAAAGGCCCTCTGCGAACGGATGCATCTTAGCCCCCGCGATCTGCCCATTTTGGTCGCGGCAAATGGCTCGCGCTATCGCAGGCCCTCGCTGCGCGAGGTGGCGCAAATCGCCGGGCTGCTCCGACCGCTAGTCCAGGACAACGAAGCGGAAATCCATTGCGATCTCGTGATCGTGGGCGCCGGACCGGCGGGACTGGGCGCGGCCGTCTATGCGGCGTCGGAGGGATTGAAGACGGTGGTGCTGGAAAGCTATGCGCCGGGCGGACAGGCGGGGTCCTCGTCGCTCATCGAAAATTTCTTTGGCTTTCCCACGGGAATCAGCGGCGGAGATCTGACGAATCGCGCGCAACTGCAGGCCTTTCGTTTTGGGGCGAAATTCTCCACGCCTTCCCAGGCGATCTCGCTCAGCTTCACAGATGGGCCGTATCCAGCCGTCATCGGCGTCGAAGGTTGCGCCGCCGAACTGCGGTCGAAATGCGTGATCGTGTCGACCGGCGCCGACTATCAGCGTATCGAGGCCGAAGGGCGCGAGAACTTTGAAGGCACCGGCGTCTATTATGCAGCCACGGCGCTGGAGGGGCAGCTCTGCCGCGGCGTCACCGTCGTGGTCGCAGGCGGCGGCAATTCCGCCGGGCAGGCGGCCATGTTTCTGTCGGAAGGCGCGGAAAAAGTTGTGCTCGTGGTGCGCGGCGACGATCTCGCGAAAAGCATGTCGAGCTACCTGTCCAGGCGGGTGGAAACGAAGGAAAACATCGAGATCCTGCGCAACACCGAGATTCGCAAGATGTTCGGCGGCAAATACCTCGAAGGCATCGAGGTGGAAAACAACCGCACCGGCGAGCGCCGCACGATTCAGACGCCGGCGGTATTTTCCATGATCGGGGCGAAGCCCTGCACCAATTGGTTGCCGCCGGAAATCGAGCGGGACGAACGCGGGTTCATCAAGACGGGCGCGGCCGTAGCGAACTCGCCGGCTTGGAAAGGCCACACGCGCCAACCGGGAGCTCTGGAAACCAGCCAGCCGGGCATTTTCGCCGCGGGAGACGTGCGCTCCGGATCGGTGAAACGTTGCGCAGCGGCGGTCGGGGAGGGCGGGACTGCGGTTGAAGGCGTCCACGCGGCGCTTGGAACCTATTCGTGATAAAAATTCCAAGGAAACGTCACTTGCGCGGTTAGCAAACGTGAGCTAGATACGCTCGCGCTCACAGGCTGCCACCCCCGCGGCTTGAATTCAGAAAAAATGAGTGGGCGCGAGATTTGCTTAAACAAAAACGACGCATCGTGGCGGTTAGCAAGAAATTCTTGCCCTTCGCCACCTAATGAACTGGCGGACTAAAACGTGTTCAGGAGGTGAGCGAGGAGCTGTTCTGGCGAACAGCCACTCGAATGCGACAGCCATCTCAAAACAAGTCATGAAGACCAACACCAACGCGCAACAATTGGAACGCATCAACCTGCTCGCCGCAGGTTTATTGACGGCCGCGGGGGCGCATCTGCTCCTCAACCTCCTCGGGATCCCGAAGCTTCTGTCGTCCTCGACGCCAGGCGCCTTGGGCATCCTTTTCACTGCCTTGAAGGTGTGCTGGACCTTTGCCGGCATCGTGGGAGCCGGGTATGTAATTTATAACGGCAGCTATTTCCTGAACGCCCGCAGCATCGCGCGTTCCCGCATCGCCGCGCGCGGCGCGATGGTGCTGCCTTTGCTCGGCTTGACGGGCTTCATCACCGTCTTCGCCCTCGTCCCGCTCGGCGCATTCACTTTCTGGCTCCTGAAACAGCCGACCTGGATGGCGCCCTTTGACGACGTTGACGTGGTCTACACAGATGCCGAAGGCAACGATCTTCCGGAAGCCGCGGCAGAAGATTCGGCGGAAGCGCCTGTCGACCAGGAAGAAGCGCCCGCGACTCACTCCGAAACGGTGGGAGTCTAAGTAAGTGAATTGCTAGTTTACGGGATGCCGCGTGGGCATCCCGCGCCGGCCTTGCCAAGGTCGGCGCTGGAGGGTGGCTGATTTTTTGCCTGGCATAGCTGGCAAACTAAGGTCTTGCCCGAAAGTCAGATCCAGGCCGGGAGGCGGCTGGTTTTTGGAGTGCGAGAGCTTGCTCCCGCTTTGTCCGTGTGGCAATTTTCGTAAGGTTAAAACTGCCAAGTCCGCGTGCAATGCCGCAAGGTTTTGGAGTGTGTGCGGTTCTGCGCCGCTTTCGGAGAGGGCCAGTTGAGAGAAATTCACGTCAGCTGAATTCTCACGCGCGAAGACATCGCATTCACGCCGATGGGGGGGAATCGTGCAATTACGGTGCGCCTCGACTTACATACGGAGCCTGGGCAAAAGCGGAGAAGCTCTTTCCGTGTAGTTCCCTTCCTGCCGAGTGGTGAAACAAATCCTCAGAGTGCAGAATCCATCCAATTTGCACTTGGCTCAAACTCCCGCTCCGAATGCGGCGCAGAACCGCACGCACTCCAAAACCTTGCGGTCTTACACCCAAACTTGTTGGACTGACGGCGCTGAAACATAGCCGTCGGCCGTTTTCCCAGCATCCAGTCTGGCAGCTTTCTCCGGAAAATTGGTCAATCTCCATCCAAAAACGACCGGCGGTCTCGCTCTCCTAATTCGCCCGACCGACCGGGCGAGTCGCTGGCATCCCTTCAGGACGCAAAGACGCCGGTGGCTGAGCCACCGGCGTCTATTTGCGCCGACTTAGCGATCAGTTCGGGGCCGGCGTCGCTTTGCCTTTGCCACGTTTGTCGCCTTTCCCGCCGTCCTTCCCTGGGGCTCCCGGTTGCGGCTGCGGCGGGTTGAATTCTTTTGGCTTTTCCTGCGGCGGCTCTTTGCGTTTCGGCTGGTTATCTTCGGACGACCTGTTTTCGACCTTCGGCTGGAAGTTTTGCGGTGGTTCGCGACGGACGTCGGGCTCTCTGGGCTCCTTCGGCTTTTTAATTTCCGGCTTTTCCTGCACCGGTGGGCGATAGGCCTCGGGTGGCGGGAAGTTTCGCGGCTGACTTTCTGCCTGCGGTTCCTTTGGTTTCGGAGCAAAGTTTTCCGGGTTATTTTTCTTACGCTTTTCTGGATTCACGGGCGCGCCGGGTTGATTGGGCGGCGTGAATTTCTCCTGCGGCGGATTGTATGGTTCCGAATTGGCGGGCTGAACAGGGATCGAAGGCTTGTCTTTATTTCCCTTCTTGCCTTTGCCGGGTGGCAATTCATTTGGCGGATTGAAGCCTGCTGGAGGCTCCGCATTGGTTGGAGGATTATTCTTTGCGGGCGGATTGAAGGCTTCGCCGGGTTTTCCAGGGTTGCCGCCATTTTTGCCGGGTTTGCCCGGTTTTCCGCCCGGGAACTCATTGGGCGTCGGTTCGGTCAGAGGCTCAGCGGGATTGATTGGTTTGCCTGGCTTGACGATGGCGCCGGGATTGGGATTCGGGTTGACGCCTTTGCCTGGGACCTTGGGTTCTTCTTCGACGTTATTTGTCGGTTGGCCGGGAACTGGCGTGACGTTGTTGCCTTTGAATGGTTTGCCGGGACGAAGCGGTTGGCCTTCCTGTGTGGGTTGGCCGGTCGCGGGTGTTCCCGGTTTTGCAATGAGAGGATTGTTCGGATTGATGGGCCGACCGGGTTTGTGGCCCTCGGTGATGCCGGGAGGCAGCGCCTGACCGGGCTTCAGCGGGCCGCCGGGCTTGAGCGCGGCGGGTCCTCCTTGGCCGGGTTGGCCGACTTGCCCCGGTTGATTGGGTTCCCCGGGTTGATTTGGCTGGCTTGGCCGGCCGAATTTGCCGCCGAGGCTGGCGGGCAGGGGGGCGGGGCGCGGGTGGTGGGGGGGGGGGCCCC
>OUNM010220230.1_pt1 | contig 35080 bp, 21 predicted proteins | sample 1769961 | NCBI WGS metagenome assembly OUNM01 (sample SAMEA3914820, study PRJEB12502) | metagenome | biome: forest; material: soil | place: USA | collected 2012-03-12 | depth 0.3 m | reverse complement strand
CAATCCAACAGCTACGTTACCAAGCGGCAGTCGATCAAGCTGCTCGGCGAGATTCTGCTGGACCGCGCCAACTACAACATCATGACAGCCTATGTCGACCGCGGCGAGCACCTCAAGATCTGCATGAACCTGCTGCGCGACGACCGCAAGATGGTGCAGTACGAAGGGTTCCACGTCTTCAAGGTTTTCGTCGCCAACCCGCACAAGTCGGTGCCCGTGCAGAAGATCCTAATTATGAACCGGGACCGCCTGCTGCAGTTCCTGTCTCACTTCCTCGAGGACCGCACCGAGGACGAGCAATTTATCGACGAGCGCGAGTTTCTGATCAAGCAGATTCGCATTCTGCCGTCCGCGCCCGTGCAGCCGCAGCGGTAGAGCCGTCGGTGAGGGGGGTGAGCCAGGGATGGGCTGTGTTGTGTGCGTGTGAGTGCTGCGTGGGTGGGAGAGAGGACGGCGTTGCGGCGTAATAGAAGCTGGGAGTATGGCGACCTGGAATGTTTTCTTACTCATGGGGCATGGGCATTGCGAGGGGGTAGGGTACAGTACAATACTACTGCTTGCTTTTAAGGGGGCTTCGCTCTTTGAGTTGGGGAAGTCCTGAAAGTCCATATGCCCTCCATCGCATTCCGTGTTTCCCATGCATAAACAGGCGTTTGTGTTGTAGAAGGCGTTGTCAATAATCTGCTAAAACACAGAACGGCAGCTCCCTCCCTCTAAACCAGACGACTTTTTGGCAACCCAACCTGGAAGATATGGTTGCAGCTCGCACTGCCGCTGTCAGATAACGATCAATGCTGAATTCACCGCCATATCCTCCCCCCAACCCGCCGCCTTCAAGATTTCGACTGAACTCGCTCCATCCCACCAGCTTGCCGAACCTCCCTCCTTCCCGGGGTTCTTCAAGTTGAAGTTTCTATGCCACCTCCAGACACCAACTGCAGATGATGGGATCAAAAGTTGCGTAGCTGCCGCGTCCGAAGTTTCCCAATCAAACGATAAGTAAAGGCAAACAAATGACATGTGTCTCCTCGACGGTTTCCCATCATCTACCCACTGTTCTCTCCATGCACCCATGGTGCGATCATCTCCTCCAGCAGCCTGCTTTCTTCGTCAACCTGGGGCTGCTCAGCCTGGTCCTCTCGCAGGGTTTCTTCTTGCCGTCTGTTGTCGTTGCTGAATGTCAGATGGTTTCCTCCTGGTGAGAGCTCTATCTTGTCGATGACTCGGGCCAGGTTCATGGTCGTAGCGCGGACGCTGGCCATGTCTGCTGAGCTCGCGGAAGGTGTTGTGAGACTTGCGGGGGTTTGGTACGCGGCCTCAGGATGGTCCTTGGAGGTGGCGTCGTTGTTGTTGGCGGTGTTAGTGGCATGGATTTCGTCTAGTGTCTCAGCTTCGAGAGTCGGGAAGGGTGTGGGTGGCTTGTTTGGAACGGCGTGTGCGTGGTCAGGGACAAAGGCTGGACCATTGCCGAAGATGGAGTTCTCGGGTCTTCGAGGCTGGTCGACTTGACCATGGAAATTGTTGCTGTTGATTTTGTTGTTGCCCGGGGCTCTTCTCTCCGAGTTAGGTCTCGACGGACTTCTCGGGCGTTGAGGCTCGTGGGAAATCTGTCGCTCTTGCCGGGGTTGTGGTGGATTTGCTCTCTCCTGGCTCTCCTGGACGCCTCTGCACAGCTTCCTCAACACGGGACGTAGCGTGTTGGCTCGGCGCCGAGGGCCAACTCGCTTGTGGTACCGTGGTGCGGCTCGATTGGCGGGTGGCCCTCGCTTTCGAGGTCGCCCGCGAGGGCGAGGGGAGGCTTCTTCCGCGACTCGTGGCGCTACCTCCGCCGCCGCCAACAATTCTTCCCGCGGTGGTTCCGGAGAGTTTTCTGGCATTTTGGCTGGACGGATGTTGCTCCTGGGAGGTAAATTATTTGTTGGGCCGTTAGTTTCTGAGGCATATGAGCGGTCTTGAACCGACTGGCCCAGGGTTATGTATGCCTGGCTCGAGGGAGAGCAGCGAGATAGAGCGCTCGGCCATGGATTCCTGCCGGCAAGGCGAGTTGATCAATGGTCTCGGAAAAGGAAAACCAGAATACTTTGGGTGAGGCCAGGAAGTGTGGTTCCTCGGGGGGGTTCAGGTTGTGTTTCGTTTCTTGGAACCAGTGCCTTCCAGGGCAGTTCTTGCCTCCCAAGTCAGTACTATTCCATAACTCCCGTCCCCATATCCCCCTCTTTCCGTATTTTCATATTTCCATCTTCCTGTCCTGATTCCGCATCGAGTTGCTCGAATTCATTTCTGCAGAACAAAATTTCCCCTGTCAAGCCAATAATACGGTAGCCTTGTGTTCTGTCTTTGAATATGAGCCTCTCGAAGTTCACCAGATTTAGCACCAAGAACCAGCCAACGTATTCTCGTTATCCATTTCGATGTCGTCCACTTCACCCGCTTCGCTGGGCTCACCAGGCGCTTCTGACTCCTCGGGCTCAGAGTAATCCTCATCAGGCACACCTTGTGAAATGAATCTAACCCACACCCACCTCATCGTATCATTCCCAGAGATGAGCATTATCGGAAAAGCAAGCCTCTCCAGACTGCTCCCCAAAGAATGGAAACTTCCTGGACTTCTCGGATTCGTCCCGGACGCAAACATCAGTCGAGGCATCCCAAACATGCACCTCCCCACTGGGGGCTAGGTGTACCAGCTCTGCCCGCCTAGGCTCCACCATGACCTTGGCCAACTCCCTCATCCTCGAGCGCAGCGCATCCATCGGGCTGGCCCAGTGCCATTCTCTCGGGCGCGCGCATCTCCGACTTGTGTTGAGCTTCGGGTTGTGCTCGGACACGCGCCCCAGGTACAGGCTCACGGTCAGCTCCGCCAGCGTCACCGTCTCGGGGTCGATTGGCAAGAGCGCGGCGGAGCAGATCCTCCGCAGGCGCAGCCTCAACGTCCGGAGCCGGCCCAGCAGTCGCCGGACGGTGTTGCAGAAATCCACGGGCGTTCCGTCGTCATACGTCACATCGGCGCCGCACAGGTCCAGGTCCAGCACCACGACGTGAGTTTCGAGGTACGGCGCGAGGCTGTTCAGCGGCATGTAGCCCGCGTGCGCCGGGTCGGCGGGCCAGTCGCCGTTCCGCCAGCGCGTGGCGAAGCGCACGGTCTGCAAGTTGCGGAAGTTGCAGAGCATGGCGCAGAAGCGGGTTAGGTTGGCGGGGGTGTTGAAGCACTCCGTTGGGTCTGGATGGCGGTCGCTGCCTCCGGCTCCTCCTCCTCCTCCTCCATTGACCCCGCCCATCCCTGCCCCGGTTCCCGTCCCAATGGTGCCAGGTTTAGGCAGGCCGTCCAAGACGATGTTGACGCATTGCAGAGACTTGCGAAGGAGGGCGCGTGAGTGATTGAGAGCAGGCGACTTGCGGCGGACCAGGCGGGAGATGACACGGGGTGTGAACTCGATGCGCCGGAAGAAGGATGGGTAGGCGAGGGCGTACCACTGGCGGGAGAGGGCCAGACGGCGGACATCTTGCTGGAAGAAGGAAGGGGGCAGGCTCTCTAGGATCAGGAGCCAGATCTCGGGGGGCAGCTGTGGAAACGAGGCCATGGCTAAGGTTGGGGAGGAAGTTGGGTGTAGGTGTGTGAATGAGGCGGAGGTTGGGTATGTTTATGTTTATTCAGTTCTGCGGAAGCTTCATCGAGGTTGACCATGATGACGGGACTAAGAGGGAAACAAACCGGCCAGGAAAACGAGTCTTGAAGACCGGGAAGGTGCTAGATTGGTTCCTTGCAGCACAGCGCAAACGCCAGGTGAAATGCTAAACGCGGCCGACCAATCTCTGTCTCTCGAGGTGTTGCAAAAAATGAGCAAAGGCAGACTTCGCAGGTTGAACTGAGAACCCCTGCCAGAGGGGGGCAGTGATGCAGCCATGATCGGGCTGCATGCGAATTGCACAGTGCGCTTACGGCCTTGCTACCCCAGACTCACAGTGCCGGTAACTGACGCACCTGGCTTCGGCCTGGAGTGATGGGATTGGTGATGGGGGGAAAAGATGGTATGGAAAAGACAAGAAAGGGGCAAAGCACAAGAAAGACAGAAATCAAACTCCTTGTGCTCAGTCCTGGCCGTTGAAGGCCACCATCACAGTGCCGATTTAGTAGGAGGCACAAAAGCTGGGGACAACCAGCGTGCCAGGGTGTGGTTCAGTGTGGGCCTAGGCTGTTGCAATCCCTGCGCCGAACAAGAAACCCATCCACAGTTCATTCATCATGAGCGAGACAGACATGAAGATTGATCCGGCACGGGCATCTGCTCTCATCTCGCAGCTGCAGGGTGTCAGCGAGAGGGTGGCCGCGGTGGCCAAAGGCCGCGCAGTACGTGCTCTGTTTCATTTCCATCCCAGTTCCCACGCCCCTCCCACGACGACGTCTTACATCCCATGCTGTGTAGGTGCGGTTGGTGGCCGTCTCCAAGCTCAAGCCGGCCAACGACATTCTCGCCCTGCACGAGTCGCCGGCTCGGCAGCTGCACTTTGGCGAGAACTACGCCCAGGAGCTGAAGGAGAAGGCCGAGCTGTTGCCCAGAACCATCCAGTGGCACTTTATTGGCGGGCTGCAGTCGGGTGCGTTTTCCATGATTCGGCAGCGGAACCGACCGAGACTGACACAGGTCTGGCAGGTCGCTGCAAGGACCTCGCCAAGATCTCCAACCTCTGGTGCGTCTCGAGCATCGACAACCTCAAGAAGGCCCAGCTGCTGGACAAGTACCGCGGCGAGAATACCAAGGCAGAGCCCGAGACTCCCAAGATCAACATCCACGTCCAGGTGAACACCTCGGGCGAGGACTCCAAGTCGGGCTGCGCGCCGGGAGAGGAAGTCGTGTCGCTGTGCCGGTCCATCGTCGAAGACTGCCCCAACCTGCACCTGCTGGGCCTGATGACCATTGGCGCCATTGCGCGGAGTGTGGCGACCACGGCCGAGAACGAGAACGAGGACTTCAAGCTGCTGACAGAGCAGAGAGATCTTGTGGTAAAAGAGCTGGGGCTGGACCGGGAGCTGGAGTTGAGCATGGGCATGAGCGAGGACTTTGAGGGCGCCATCGCCATGGGCAGCGGCGAAGTGCGTGTCGGGAGCACCATCTTCGGGCAGCGGCCGGCCAAGTCCGAGGCCAAGGTTGTGGCGTAGTTGTGTTTCTGGGCGATGGAGATATTTGCAGAGATGTCACAACATGATCGAAGGTTCAGACATGCTCAACTCCTCGAATGTGTGCCGAGGGGAGCAATGGGCTTGTTGGACCAGGAGGATCAAAGTTGTTGGTACATGTACAAATGTAGGATTCCTGCTCTGTTCCACGAATTCCGTTCTTTTTTGTTTTCTGTTCCGTTTTTGGCACGTTTTCTTCTGAGGTGCTCAGGATGACACCTGAATGCAACTCAATCTTGTTTGGGAGCCTGCTGCAGGCTGCAGCTGCTCCAGGCCGTGGAGTCACTTCCCGTCGGTATCGATGACCAACGGGAGCTCCCGCCGTCCGTGCGTCTTGGCTTGGAGGGGCAGCAGGGAAGCACCCCGGTCGCGCTGGCGGCGTTGCTCGGGAAACCCAAACAATCAACAACAGGACAGGGCAATGACAGGCAATTGGTTCGCAGAGCGCCAACGCAGGGCTCAAATCAGGGTCTTGACGCTGAGCTCTGCAGGGAGCTCCCCGTCCCATCTTCTCTCCTCCGCAGCAGACACAACTTTAATAACAATACCCCGTTATACCCTGCACAAGCACTCCAACATTGCTCCCACTTGCAACCTTTCATTCTTGGGTTTTGCTCTGCGCGGAGTCTGGGACTCGAGGCAAGCGAAACTCTCCCTCGCTTGTTGATTCTAAAGATACCCGCACCGCATCATCGCATCGCATCATCGCATTCCAGCCGGCATCGCATTCCAGCCGGAGCCCCCCTCCTCATCCACCATCCCAAGATAAACACACACATCTCAGACCTCCAGCTTTATCGCCAACCCGCCGCCACAATGCCGGCCATCGAGAGGGACGCCCCTCGCGACATGGACAGGCCGCTGAAACACCAGCATTCCGGATCTATGGATCACCGTGCCCTGGTCCCAATGTATGTCATCATCAGCATCATGTCTACTTGCCCCTCCACCGTCTGCCAGAGTCCCAGACATCCAGTCCTGCAAACAAACCGCCAACGGCCATGTCATGTCGACCCTCTGGCGCACGCTAATGATCAACAGGTGGGACAGTTCTGACCCCGAGCGGGCACCGCCTCCGCTGCCTCTGAACCCGCAGTCTCCCGGCGTCTCGCGCACAGGAACGTCGAGTGCCATCCAATCGGCCCATGCTGCCATGGCTGAGAAGGCCCGTGAGAGCGCCGCATTGGTGCCGCACTTGCCGAAGCGCGCCGCCGACTCTTCCCCAGAACGACCCGCCCTGCGGCCACCCTCCCACCGCCGCATGCAGTCCTCGGTCAAGGACATCAGCCTCCTGATTGAGGCAGGCCGCGACTCCCTCCAGCCCACACCACGGTCGCCCGAAAAGATGGAGAGGCCAACGACGCCTCAGCGGAAGGACACCAAGGACACCAGGGACGTCTTCACCGAGCCCAAGGAAGACAAGCAGGAACGGTCGGCCGCTGGCACTCCAACCCCAGGTCCCAGCCTGACGCCCATCATCCGTCCGATTGTGCGAAGGCCGCATCAAAGCATCCTGGGCGAGAACACCCCCCCTCAGTCGGCAACTATGCTGGCCCTGCAGAACATGAGCACCCAGAGCAGTTGCAGCACCCCCGCCCCGAGGGAGCCCGAGGCTCCCCTGGCCAACATCACCAACGGCGCCAAGGCGCTGGTCAAGGCTCCTCAGCCTTTTGACGCACTGTCCGATCAGATCCTCACCCTGACCAACATTGCGACCACGCTCCAGAAAGAAATGTCGCTGCTCAGCAGGCGAAGCAGAGACAATGCCACCGATCTACTGAGCCTGAAGGAAGCCACGAATACCCGCGACGAGGACATCCGAAAAAGCCTCCGGGAACTGATGACGGACGCGAAGCTGCGGCCCTCGGCTACCCGGGACCCCTACGGAGGGCCCCTGCTTCTGGAGGGAAGACACCACCAGCCCTCGTCTCCGACTCAGACGTCAAAATCAGCCCCCCGGCCATTCTCGCTGCCGCGAATACCCTCTCCATCCAGCTTTGCTGCCTCGTTTGACAGGGAGTCCTTGCTAAGCACCCCATCTCTCATCTCCGACGCGCCTTCGCCCTCACCTGCCACCGTTGCTCTTCTCGAGAAGATCATCCGTGAAATGGGCACCAAGGAAGGCCAGGACACCCTCCTCGGCCGCCTCGCCGACTTGGCCGACAGGCTTTCCGGCATGGCCACGGCCGGAAAGGTTGAGGAGCTCGTCCGCTTGGTCAAGTCCAACCAGCAGCACGCTGTTGTGCCTGCCGCTGGTGCAAACCGAGGGGGCAGCGCCAGTGGCGGGACTCGAGACCGCAACTGGAGTTTTGGCGTCGACGATGACATGTCGCAGCAAGGAGCCCTTGATTTTCTTCACACCGCCGCCTCCGCTTCGCAGGGCTCACGGCTACTCCCAGCCCAAGAAGGCCGGACATCGCGGGGCGCTGATGTCCTCAACGACGACGTCTTGAAGGCTGTCCGTGGTGTCAAGGACAGCGTCGCCCAAGGCGGCGGTCTTACGGCTGAAGTCAAGGCTCTCGTCCGGGAGCTCCGCGGTGAAGTCCTGGGCATGGGGCGCGAGATTGGCCGGAGGCTGGACGAAGTTGCTGAAAAGAACCTTGATGAACCCGAGGCCGTCACCAAGGCCGAGATGACCAAGGTCGTTGAGGAGGGTCTGGCTGAGATGCACTTGCAGATGAACAGCCTCCTTCGCGAGCACCGTCGCCAATCTGCTGCCACCACCACCTCCCGGGAGTCCTCAATCGACTACAAGGAAATCTACAACAGTGTGCGGGCCGCTCTCAAGGACACACAAGCAACCAAGCCTCGTACTCCCGAGCTCCGGAGAGAGGACGTCATCCATGCTGTCAAAGATGCCTGGGAAAAATACAAACCCGAGATCGAGATTCAGCAGATTGGCTTGGAGCGAGATGAGGTCCTTGCGTGCCTCCAAGAGGGCCTTCGCGCATATGCTCCTCGGGACGACCGACCTCGCGGAGCCACCAGTGAGGAGGTTTTCCAGGCCGTTATCGACGGTCTCAAGCACTACCAACCTCCCAAAGTCGAGACTCCCGCCTCTCTGTCGAAGGACGAAATCCTCGAGGCTGTTAGGGAGTGCTTGGAGGAATTCGAGTTTCCCGTCGCGCCTTCAGCCATGGGCGCCGAGGTGACTCGGGAGGATATGTTGGATGCCGTTAAGGAGGGCCTTCATTCATTTGACTTCCCTGCGCCGCCGCCGCAGCCTTCCGCCTCAGATCTTACCAGAGACGATGTGCTCGACGCTATCAACGAGGGCTTGCAGGCATTTGACTTTGCAGCCGTCCACTCCAATGCTCTGGTTCCTCAGGGTGCATCAAAGGGGGACGTGTCGGACGCAGTGAAGTCGGGTCTCAAGTCGCTCGACTTGTCATCTGACATCATCGATGCCGTCAAGGAAGGTCTTGACACATTTGATCTTCCAGCGAGCGTCTTTCAGGCCGTTATGCAAGGAGTCCAGTCGTCCGAGTTCTCGGCTGCCGTCTCTGTCTCCATCCCCCGGCCCGATCTTTCGAGGGTCGATGTCGCCGACGCCGTCAAGGAGGGTATTGAGAGTCTTGACTTCAACAACACCGTCACTCTCGCTGTTAAGCAGGCAGTCAAGGGTCTTGACCTTTCCTCGGCCTCTTCCACTGCCTTGATCCCCGGCGCCGATGTCTCCCGTGTCGATGTGGCTGATGCTGTCAAGGCGGGGCTTGCGTCCTTCGACATCCCCAAGGAGGTGACAGACGCAGTGAAGAAGTCGTTGGAAGGCTTTGACTTTTCCAACTTCTCTTCTGCCTTGGTTACTCGGCCAGACCTTTCGCGCGGCGATGTCGTTGCCGCCGTCAAGGAGGGTCTCAGCACGGCCGATCTCTCCAAGGATGTTGCAGATGCGGTGAAGCGGGTTCTGGAAACTTTTGACTTTCCCACGCTGACTGCATCTGCGCCTCGGTCTGACTTGACCCTAGTCGATGTGGTTGACGCGGTCAAGGATGGTCTCGACTCTTTGGACCTCTCTGCCGATATCGGAAATGCAGTGAAGAAGGAGCTCCAGGCATTCGACTTCTCATCGATTCCATCCACCGCACTCGTCGCACCAGGAGGCAACAGCGACGACGTCACCAGCCGTCTTCACGAGATCAAGGACTTCTTGCAGGCCGAGATCAAGGCTGCTTCGGAGGAAGCCAAACAGAATCTGGCAGCCAACGTCCGGGATACCGAGCGCATCCTCGACGCAACCAAGGATGGATTTGAGAATCTTCGCCTGGACATGGAAGACTATCTCGACCGGGCAAAGAGCGAGGCGGACCCAGAACGGGCTACGGACGAGCTCCTTCGTACTCTGGACAGTTTCCGTGACGAACTGGCCGAGCTCGTCAAGCGGTCCTCCGACAGCTCCAGATCCATGCTCAAGGAAGAGATCGAGTCTCTCCGAGACGCGGTCAACTCGTCGCTGGTCCCGGCGCTCCCACAACCGGGTAATAACAAGGAGCTCCTTGATGCTCTCCATGATGGATTGGGCAGTCTCCGCTCAGAGATCAGCACACGACCGATCGCTGGACTCACCGAGATTCTGGACGCATTGCAGGAAGGACTTGGCGACATCCGGGCGAGTATCAACAATCTTCGCGACAAGCCTGCAGATTTGACAGCCAACGATGAGATCCTTGATGCACTCAAGGAAGGGTTGGATACGGTGCGTTCCGAAATCGACACCCTCCGAGAGGAAACCAGGAACGACCGGGCCCTGGCTACCATCGACAACAATGCGAACGCCGTGATTCCTGTCGAGGGGACGTTGAAAAACGATGACATCAAGAACCTCGAGATTCTCATCAAGCAACTTGGCGTTAAGGTTGAGGCCATGGAATCGTCGCCGAAGCCCGTGGTTACCTCTCTCTCGAAGGAAGACCTGGCTGACATGGAGAAAACCCTCCATGACGTCGCGGCATCCATTGCTGGAATGCCCAACCGAGAGCCCAATCGAGAGCCATTTGAGGTTCTGGAGGACAGTATTCGTAAGATTCAGGACACCGTGAACGAGTTGGCAACCAAAGAGACCGCAGCCCCTCCGCCGCCTGCTCCCTTGAGCACAGATCCAGCCTCAAGAGAAGATGTCGAAGCCATCGAGACGATCCTCCGCAATACCAAGGCACGCCTTGACGATCTCATCGAGGGCGAGCAGGCCGTTCGCAAGGACCACATCGACTCCTTAGAGACCATGGTTCTTGAGGCACGGGAGAGCGTCAGCGGTATCGCATCGCAGTTTGATGGCATCTCGCGCAAGGAGCACATCGACACTCTGGAGGCGTTGATCCTTGAGACTCGGGAAAATCTCAGCGGTGTGGCCACGCAAATGGATATCCTGTCTCGCAAGGAAGATGTGGCCATGGTCGAGTCTCTCGTTACGCAAATCATTGGAGCCTTTGATGAGATGAAGGAACGCCACGAGAAGGCTCTCGAGGACCCCGAGAAAATCACCAAAACCGATGTCGAAGCCGTCGAAGCCGTCTGCATTGACACCAAGGCGCTTATCGAGCACATTCAGAAGGTCGACCTTGTGGGTCTTCCTTCAAAGGAGGATGTTGAGGCATTGGAGCTTCATCTTGGTGATCTGAAGGAGCGCCTCGACGCGCATGCCGAAGCCAGTGTCAAGGCTTTTGAGGAGCGCCAGGCCGAGACCGTCGGCGTTGGTGTCAGCGTCACGGAGGTGAAGACCGTACTTGAGGAGTTCCAGATCCTTGTCAGATCGAAACTCGAGGACGGCGCGCGCGGCATCGATTCGATCCATACCATTCTCGACACCTTGAGCGAAAATCTTCAAAAGAACGACAGCATCGGCGAGGATGTGAAGGAGGTTCTCGACACCATGAAGCTGGAGTTTGAGGATTCCAAGACTGGCCTCGTGGGCGTCAAGATTGAGCTGGACGAAAAGCTTCAGGCTGCGGCTGACATACTCCTCGCAAAACTTGATGAGCGCATGACCGAGCTGATGACCAAGTACGAAGAGCTCCAGCTGATTCAAGACGACCGTGCTACCAAGAGCGAAGCCAGGGATCTTGAGACGGAGGCTGCCGTTACCGGCACCAAGGTGATTGCTGAGGAGCTCAAGTCTCTCGTCGACACTCTTGGCACGGCTGTCACTGATTCTATGGAGAAGATGGAGGAGGCGTCCAAGACTGTCTTTGACCGCGTCGAAGAGCTCGTCATGAGGTCGGATGAGAATCACACTGACGGAAAGGCCGAGCATCAGCTCACCCGAGAGCAGGTCCAGGAGGCCATTGGCAAGGTGGAGGGACTGCAAGGCCAGGTTTCCGAATACCAACCCAAGATCCTCGAGACCGTTCAAGAGGTCATGCTGCTCTTGGCACAGCATTACGAACACCTCAAGACGTCTACGATGGCAATCCAGGAGCGGGTCGAGCACCCAATGCTTCCGCCGCCGCCGGAGAAATACGACGACACAGCACTGATCGAAAAGTTGGATACCCTTGTCGGCCATACCCAGGTGGCTGACAAGGCATTCGAGCACCTCGGGACTCTCGACCAGGTCCATGCTCAGGTCAAAGCCACTGCCGTGGAGCTGGCAGCCTTCCTCGGAGCCCAGACTCAGCGCATCGCCGATGACCACGATGACCGGGAGAAGACTCTGCAAGAGACTACGATTGCTCTAGAACGCCGCCGAGAGGAAAAGGAGCAGGTCGAGGCGCTCATCGTAAGCCTCAGGGAGGAGGAGGCGCGTCTCAAGGAGAGCATCACCGTGACAATGCCTGAAGAGCAGACCAAGATCAATGAGCAGTTCTTGATTACCCTGCAGACTGAAGAGTCTCGACTCAGGGAGGCCACCACCACTCTCATCGAGGAACAGGCGCAGCTGAAGGAGACCTTCCTCAACACCCTTATGGAGGAGCAGGCTCGACTTATGGAGACGAATGTCGCGTTGAAAGAGGAGCAGGAACAAATGAAGGAGGCCTTCCTTCTGAGCCTGAAGGAGGAGCAGGCGCGATTGATGGACACGAATGTCGCGCTGAAGGAGGAACAGGACAAGTTGAAGGAGATGTTCCTGACCAACCTTCGTGACGAAGAATCTCGGCTCAAGGAGATGAACGATGCCCTCCGCGAGGAACAGCAGGTTCTCAAGGATACATACCTTGCCAATCTCCGAGAGGAGGAGTCCCTTCTCAAGGAAGTGAACGCCACCCTCCGGGAGGAACAAGCAGGTCTGCGCGACAGCTTCTTGGCCAACTTCGTTGAAGAAGAGCAGCGTCTACGCGAGGCCAACGAAGCCTTGCGACAAGAAAAGGAGCAGATCAAGGTTTCCCTCAAAGAAGAGCAGGAGCGCTTCAAGATCGAGCTCCTCGCCAACCTGATAGAGGAGGAGTCTCGCCTCAAGGACGCCAACGCCCTTCTCCGCGAAGAGCAGGAGCTCCTTCGCGCCGACTTCCTCGCCAGGCTCAAGGAAGACGAGTCCCGCATCACGGACAGCCTGGCTTCTCTGCGCTCGGAGCAAGACAACCTCAGCCGCCAAAAGACACGCCTCACAGCCGATCTCTCCTCCCTTGATACTGCCCTCCGGATCCGTCGCGAGGAGCTCCACGAAATGGAGGCCCGCGCAGAGAGCCTCGAACGCCGCATCCTCGAGGGCGTCATGGACCACTCCCGCGTCCTCCTTATGGCCAAGACCAACCGCGCGACCGCCGCCGCCAGCGCGCGGGACTCGATGAGCCGCAAGCGTGTGCCGTCTTCGTCGCTCGCCAAATCCGCCGACGCGGCCGCAACCCCTCCCGCAACAACCAAGAACACAGCCACCACTAAACCCCGCAGCGCAATTACCATGGCCATGTCGGCGCGCAGCAAGGCGGCAGCCGCAGCCGCGGCTGCCAACACTCCCAACGGGACACCGACTTCCGCCAACCGCCGGATCCTGTCGCTCAGCCAGATCACCAACAACGTTCCCTCCGGCGGCATGAAGCGCAGCCAGAGCGTTAGAACCGCCGGCGGCGCTGCTGCCGCGAGGGGATTGCGGAAGAGCAGCTGGGCTGCGCCGCCTGTCCCTGCTGTGCCCGCTGCGGCGGCGACAGCTAAGGGGTATGGGGACTTGTTGACGACGGGTGGTGAGGACGACAAGGAGAATGTAGGAATGGATTTGAGGGAGGGTGATGAGGATGCCTATCACGCGCGCGAGATGTCGGCGGATGAGCCTGTGCCTGTGCCTCCGGTGGAGATTGTTGTTGAGGAGGTCGGGGTGGCTAATGAGGAGGAGCTGGTGGGTGGTGATGGGCATGAAGGCCAAAAGGACGAGGAGAGCGAGAATGAGGAGGACCGGTTTAGTGACCTCGGAGACGAGCAGGAGGAGTCTGACGGGAGGAGTCTGAGGCGGTCGAGCCACGGTACGACGGTGATTACGCCTGCGGACGAGCTTGACCAGGAGGAGTGGTCAGAGCATGAGGAGGAGCGCGAAGAAGAGGTTGGAAGTGGGGAGGAAGATGAGAGCGATGATGTGGATGATGCGGCGAGCGATTGGACCGAGAGTGTGGTTGGGAGGGAGAGTGATGTGGGCTTGGGGATGATGGAGGAGAGGGAGGCCGTTGTGCCTGTTGTGGCGGCGGTTTAGGCTGCAGTGGCTGAATGAGGCGTGGCTGTCGGGAATGGGGGGATAAGGGGAAGGCTGTCGTCTGTTGGTTTCTTCCCATGTTTATTACGATCATGACGGTTCTTTGTTTGAGTAGCAGTGTTTTGGTGGCAGGGCGTTCTTGGTGTGGTTGCGACAGCAAGGCTGATGGTGGTGGATTTCTGTATGGATAGCTTTTCCAGCCATGAACATGATATTGAGTTTGGTTGCTACTCTTCGTAGTACATTTTTTTGCAGCGTGACACCGCTTATTCTACAGTAGATGATCACATTTTGAACGGTCCCTCGGGCTCGAGGTGATTCAACGATGCCTTGGCCCGATCTTGTCTCTCCCGTCCATCCACGGCCGCAGCACCTCGGGGATGGTCACGGCCATCTCGTTCTCGTCCCACCCGTTCTCCAGAATGGCGGCCAATACACGCGGCACCGCCAGGGCGGTCCCGTTGACGGTCCACGGATAAACCAGTTTCCCGCCCAGCTTGACGCGGGTGGCAAGGCGGCGGGTCTGGTAGTCGGTGCAGATGCTCGCGCTGGTGACCTCGCCCCATCCCTCGTTCCGGTCGCGGCGCGAGGGGAAGAAGGCCTCGATGTCGCACTTGCGGGTGGCCGAGGCGCCCAGGTCGGTCGTCGGCATCTCCAGCACGCGGCAGTGCAGGCCGAGCGAGCCCAGGAGCTCGGTCTGAAGGTCGAGCATCTCGTCGAAGAGCTCCTGGGTCCCGTCGTGCTCTGGAGGGGTCCAGGCAAAGAGCTCGACCTTGGTAAACTCGTGCACGCGGTACAAGCCCTTGGTGTCGCTGCCCCGGCCGCCTGCCTCGGCGCGGTAGCAACGCGAGGCGGCCACGCGCTTGAGGGGAAGGTCGGAAGCGTCGAGAACGGTGTCGGCTTTCATGCCCGCGAGGGGGATTTCGGCCGTGCCGGCAAGGCAAAGCTCGGGTTTCCCCCGCGCGATGTCCTCGGGCGGTTGGGCGATGGTGTAGATCTGGGTCTCGCCGTTGGTGTCGCGCGGTTGGAAGCCGCAGGCGCCTGCGATGTGGGAGTAGACCATGCTCGGCGGGCTCACCTGCCGCCAGCCAGCACGGGTGGCGGCGGCGAGGGCGTAGTTGACCAGAGCCTGTTCAAGCTGGGCGGCTTCGTCAAGGAGGTAATACCACCCCCATCCCGAGGTGCAGGAGGCGCCGGCAAAGTCGAGGATGCCGAGCTCTGCGCCGATGTGTACGTGGGAGCGCCAGACGCGGTCTGATGGCGCAGGACCGGGCTCCGGGTGGTCGTTGATGTAGCTCAGCACGCGGGGGTCGTTGCCGCGCGGGGTGACGTCGCTAGTGAGGTTCGGGATGGCGAGAGCGAGGCGCTGTATATCTGCTGAGAGGGAGGACTCGGCGTCTTCGATGCCGCTCAGGTCGGCCTTGACTTTGCGGGCCTCCTCGAGCAGCTGGTCCCGCGAGAGCGCGCGGAAGCCGGCAGCTTCCTCGTCGGCGTCGTCACGGCTGGCACAGGGATCGGCGAGCTGACGGCGGAGCAGGTTTCCCCGCTCGCGCAGGCCGCGGCCCTCGCGCTGCTTTGCCTGCCATTGGGCCCATAGTTGGTTGATCTGGGCGGGGTAGGCAGCAGCAGCGTGGTAGTTGCGCTCGCGGCAGTTGTCGGCGTAGAGATCTGGGTTCTGGCGGATGTGCTTGACGTCGACGACGGCCTTGGGTGCTGTGGGCGGGTGGCGGACGGCAGGCGGAGGCGGCTGGTGGTGCTCGGGGGCGGTTGGCGCGTCTTGCCGGAGGGTGCGCGTGGTGTGGAAGAGGGCTGACGGCGGCGCCCGGGGTTTTGGGAGACGGCAATGGGCAGATGTGGCAGGGCGTCTGGGCGTCGGAGTCTGGACGAGGCATCGGAGACAGGTGAAGGGCCTGCTCAAGGGCCTGCCTGGCCCGGCAACGGGCGGCCGCATGTCGAGAAATTGGCTTGTTGTTCTGGGGTCAAGCCAAGACGAGAAGGTTGTAGATCATGTAAACAATGGATACTGTTGTTCGTGACGCATGCCGTATCATGGGTATCATAGTGAGATGGTGGTTGAGTTGACAGATCGGATCATGGTGGGTGGGTCTGAGCTCGGCGCAGAGCCGGGTTGCCAAGCACAGGATTTGCGGGAGCTTTGACCATCAGGCCCAGGGCAGGCAAGCGACTTGGGTCCCTGATTGACATGCACACATGTTTGTCCAATTGCTTCTTTCATCCAAGACCAAAGCCGTCTGCCATCATTGTGTAATGCACCGGGGCTCCACACAAGGGGTGGCCAATGGCTGCGAGACCCAAATACGAGGTGCGAGTTGATGCCCCTTTCTCTTTCATCCTTTCATCCCGCTTCACGTGCCGAACCCGACAAGAAGCCCTGGTTCCCAACAAGTCCCGACCAACAACGAACAGCCCATCAATGACATCGTGACATCGGATGCCCAGGCTCCAGGCACCTTGAACCAGGAGACCAGCCATCCGAACCCGTCCGAGGCCATCCGAGCACGCCGAGTCATCCAAACCCATCCCGAGTTTGCCACCGTCTCCCCTCTTGTCCACAGTGCATTCCATTCGGACCTGATCTGCCTGACGAGTACAACCCACGGGTGGTTGCCTTAAGCAACGAGAGCAAGTCAGTGGTGCGCGAGTGGCAAGATCGACGACAGTGGGTTGCCGAATCAGCACTGTGCGCCCCACTCGCCCTGCATTTTCGCCAGCGCCGCTCCCGGGGACACGCAGCGCCCAGTGGACCCCTAAATCCCCCCGCGGCCAATTGGCTTGGGCCCGGAGGGGCCCACGGGCAAGGGGCCGTCAACATGAAACAGGGAAGAAAGCGGACGGGGCGTTTGGGCTCTCCCGACACGCGCCCTCATCCATGCCGGGGCCGGGGGAAATTTCCAGGTCGGACGGGGCGCGGTGAACAAAAACTCAAAGGGTGATCTTCACTGGCATCAGAATGGATAGCGTTGCACTCCACTCTCCTTTGTCACCGGCCCCTCTCGCTCCCTCGAGGCCTCTCCTCCTCCACAGTACATACCCACCGCGCCGTATGCGCCGCTCTCGTTGATCTGTTTTCGAACTGTTTCCTTCTTTTTTCTGGACAATCGCTTGGCCGATCTCTCCTCCACAACCCCGCTGGTTGATGCCATCGACGACGACAGAGGCCTCTCTTCCCTCGTTTTCCCTCTCTTTGTGTCCCCTCAGTCCCGTGTCCTGATTGTACTCTGCGAGTCAACTCGGACATCCCCCCCTCCCTCGCTTTTCCCCTACTTCCAGAAGCTAGCCTTCTGGTCTCGGTTTCAGAGACCCCGTGCCGCCGCCAGCAGGTCACGTCCCGACGTCATCCCACGCTACCTCCCGACTCTCACACGACAGTGCCACATTCTCCAAACGCATCCCTTGGATCCCTGCGGCTGAGACAACCATCGACGAGCCTCCCTCCCGATTGGGACTCTCGAAAATGTCATCAATGTCGCCGAGGTCGCCCCAGAGTCGGGGCTTCCTCCCCATCACTGGCGACGCCAACAGCACGGCCGTCGATTTGCAGGACATCCCCTTGCACACCATTCGATCCAACGCCAGCTCGACCGGCACCCGGCGGGTCAACACCCAAGGCATGGATGAGAAGCATGCCCTCTTCGACAAGGCCGTTGGTGGCCCCGCCGGCCGGAGGCGCATCAACAAGGACCTCAGGCGCGCCGGCTCGACGGGCCTGTCCGACGACACCTCGCTCAACGCCATGGGCCGCTTCTACAACACCATCATCGGCTTCTCCGTCGTCACCCGCTACCTCGTCTACGTCGTTCCCGTTGCCGTTCTGCTCGTCATCCCCATCGTCGTCCTCCCTCTCACCGGTGACAAGGACCGTGTGAGCCTGGGCGACGAGCGTCGCCACAGCCTGTTCTTTCTTTTCCTCTGGATCGAGATCTCATGGCTGGCCCTCTGGGCGGGCAAGATGGTCGCCCACTTCCTGCCCTTCCTCTTCATATTCTTCTGCGGTGTCGTCAGCTCCGGCACGAGAAAATACGCCACGGTCCTGCGCGCCCTCGAGATCCCGCTCTCGCTCTTCTTCTGGGGACTCTCCTCGTGGCTGTCATTCAAGTTCATGTTCCAGGGTGCCAACAGGGAGTGGGCCGATGTCATTGTGCGCCTCCTGCTGTCGCTCTTCCTCTCGTCCGCCGTCCTCTTGGGAGAAAAGTTTTTTGTTCAGCTCATCAGCATCGGCTACCACCAGCGCTCCTTTGCGAACCGGATCCACGACTCCAAGCGCGAGATCTACCTCCTAGGTCTCATGTACGAGGCCTCGCGGACTCTCTTCCCCATGTACTGCCCCGAGTTCGCCCACGAGGACTACATCATTGCCGACAGCATCGAGGTCATGCTCAAGGGCAGCAAAACCCGCATCGCCCAGGGAGGCGTGGCCGCCGCGCCCATGAAGTTCGTGGGCAACGTGGGCCGTCTGGGCGACAAGCTCACCTCCGTGTTTGGCAACATCGCCTCCGAAATCACCGGAAAGCAGGTCTTCAACCCAAACTCGGCCCACTCGGTTGTCGTCGAGGCGCTCGAAAAGGTCCGCAGCTCCGAGGCCATGGCCCGCCGCATTTGGATGTCATTTGTCGTCGAGGACCAAGAGGCCCTTTCCATGGATGATATCATTGAGGTCATGGGCCCCGCCCACCGCGAGGAGGCCGAGGTGTGTTTCAACGCCATCGATGCCGACCAGAACGGCGACATCAGCCTGGACGAGATGATCCGCAAGGTGGTTGAGATCGGCAAGGAGCGCAAGGCCATCGCGAACAGCATGAAGGACATTAGCCAGGCCCTCCTCGTCTTCGACAAGGTCCTTCTCTTTGTCGTCCTCATCATCGTCATCATTATCTTCTGTAGGTCGCCCGCCTTTGTCTTTTTCCCGATGTTTGCTGACCAGCCTTTCTCCAGTGGCCGTCTACCAGAGCAGCTTCATCACCACCCTTACCACGGCTGGTACCACGCTGCTCTCGCTGTCCTTCGTCTTTGCCGTCACCACTCAGGAGTTTCTGGGCTCCTGCATCTTCCTCTTTGTTAAGCATCCTTACGATGTCGGCGATCGTGTGGACATCACGGGCCCGGAGAAGGAGCAGTTGACTGTCGAGAAGATCTCGCTGCTCTACACCGTCTTTACGCGCATCGACAAGATGCAGGTGGTGCAGGTGCCCAATATCGTCTTGAACAACCTCTGGATAGAGAATGTCACACGAAGCAAGGCCATGAAGGAGGTTGTCGACGTCAACGTTTCGTTCGACACGTCGTTCGAGGACATCGAGTTGCTGCGCCTCGAGATGGAGAAGTTCGTGCGCGCATCGGAAAACAGCCGCGACTTCCAGCCGGACATCGCAATTGGCGTGGGCGGCGTTGGCGATTGCGACAAGCTCACGCTCAAGGTCGCCATCAAGCACAAGTCCAACTGGCACAACGATGTGGTCCGCGCCACCCGCCGTTCCAAGTTCATGTGCGCGCTCACGCTCGCGCTCAAGCGCGTGCCGATCAATGGCCCCGGCGGCGGCGGAGACGCTCTCGGCGGGCCTGCCAATCCGACGTACAGCGTTGCCGTCACCGACGGCTTCGCGACCGATGCTCGCACCAAGTCCGAAAACGACAAGGCGGCCAAGAAGCTGGCAACCCAGACCGCCGAGGCGTCGGCCAACGCGGCCGCAACCACCGCCGCCGAAGTGCGCGCGGCAGACAACCTCAATACAACCAACCCAGTAGACGAAGTCCTCGACGACTGGGGCTACGAAAACACCCTCGGCAGCCGTGATCCCTCGGCCGACCGCAGGCGGCCCTCGGAGACGGGCGCCGCCGCCACATCTGCCGCCCGCTCCGACGTCCTCAGTGGCATCAGCGGCCGCGAATCCCAGCGCGGCCGCCGCAGGGCCGGCGAGACCCTGCCCCCGCACGCCCTGGACGGCGACGACACGGGCATGCCCGCCGTCCAGCTGACGCGCACCTCGACCTCGACGCGCCCTGGCAACCGCTCCTTTGACGTGGAGAGGAACGCCGGCATGCCGCCAGGCCCCTACAGCACCTGGACGGCGTCGTCGCCGCCTCTTGGCGCCTCGGGGGCCGGCGATGCCACGCAGATGCAGCCGCTGGCACGCTATGCCTCGCCGCCGGCGTCGCACCTCGCTGTTCAACAGTCTGGGGTGGTTCCGGGGAGGACACTGGTCGGTGCGAGGCCCACCGGGGCCGGCGCGAGTCAGCCTGGTTATGGCCAGAGCCCTCCCGGGGGCCCTTCGGGGAGGCTTTAAGGGTTTGTGAGAAAGGACAACTCACTGCAGACATATCCGAGTGATTTACTCTCGGCGGGATGCGGAATGCATTAATGGAGATAGAAACTCAAAACTTAATCAAATGGCGTTGGGGAGGCCACGGAGGTGTTGAATTCTGTTTAACATATAGAAAAACCCCAGCTTTGGTCTGGCATAGAGGTTAGGGACAAACACAGCATCGCTTGCGTTGCATTATCATGTGCATGGCCGATTCCGGTCTTGGTCTTTCCAGTTTTCAACTTCGTGTAAAGAGGAAGAGACTTGGACCTAGAACAGAGACTCTAGTCCAACATCCGAGCAGCCCAACGGTCATCTTGAAAATGATCTCTTAGCAGATGTGCTCAACCTTCTCCTCACCCCCGACCCTCTCCCCCAATTCGGTCTTTAGCACCCTCCCAAATAGCTCCAGCAACACCTCGAAGCACGCCTTGGTGATGGCCGGGTCATAGCGCCCCTTGCTCAGCTCGTCGCGGATGAAAGCGTGCTGGGCCCAGGCGAACTCGTGGAAGCTGAAGACGACGCCCGCGGCACGGAGCTTGGCGCGGATCAGGTCGCGCCCGGCGTCGGGGACGTGGGTGTCCTTGAGCCCGAAGATCAGGGCCGTCTCGCCGCGGAGCCTGGAGAGGAGGTCCAGCGTGTGCGGACTGGAGGGGGAGGGCGCGTCCGGAGAGGAGTTGGCGGACGGGTAGGGGCCTAGGGTGCGCGAGTGGACGTCGGTGGCGAAGTAGCAGACTGAGGCTGTTATGCGGGGGTCGAGCTGGAAAGGTGAGTAGGTCAGTCTGTGTAACTCAATTGCAACTTGGGAGGATAGATGAGGTATGCGTACGGCGGCGCGCAGGGCGAGGTGGCCGCCGAGGCACATGCCTGTTGCGCCGATGCGGCCTGTGCAAGTGGGCAGGGAGAGGAGGTAGTCGACAGACTTGTAGGAGTCTTGGTCGTAGGACTCGAGGGTCTGCCGGCCATGTCAACAATCTACTTGAACACAAACACACAGACATGAGGTGGGCTTGCCCACCTTGGTTATCTTCCACTCATTGCCCTGGTCTGTCCCCGGTACGTCGTATGCCAGGGGCTCGGGGCCGGTAAAGTCATGGTAGCTGCTCGGCGCGGCGACGATGTAGCCCTGGCCGGCGATTTGTCTAGCGAAGCGAGCAACGGGGCCAGTGACTATCTCCGCGGACACAACACGATCAGTCGTTCGGCTTTTGTGAGACAGAGGCTGTCTGTCATCGCTGTACCTTGGTAGATTTCACTGAAGAGCACAACGCCGGGGAAGCGACTGGGCGGGAGTGTGAGCTAGTTGATGTTGACGAGTTAACACTGAACACTCACGCGTTTGGATATCCAGCGATGGTGGGGTGGAACAAGAAGATTCCTAGTTGATGGCTGTTGTTAGTAACATTTCTTTGTTTCTTCCATGTGTGTAAGATCCCATGGCTCTTGGGACGAGAGAATTGAGGCCGACGAGTCAAACAGAGCGAGCGGCAAACAGAACAAACAGAGCCAGACAAACATACTCATTGAGCTCTCCTTGCCATTGGCCGTGGTCTGCACATCGGCAAAGCTCTCCTTGATCAACATGACGGGCAATGGCTGTCTCAAAGACAAATACCTTCAGCTCTACAACGATTTTCGACTGCTGTCTTTGACCTTTGGCAGCTTTGAGTCTTCTGTTCTGAAGCAGCGTGTGCCTTACTGAGCATGCCCCACCTCTGTCCGGAGGGGCAGAATCGACCCGGTGCGGGGCAGTGAAACCTCGACGTTATCTTATCGCCCGGGCATGAATGACTTCATCGACTGGATACCTATGGTGGGGAAGAAGAGCAAGCTCGCCAGACCCGGGGAAGCTGTCCATTTCCGAATAAACTGTCCTGCGACGAAGAGCCGGATAACCACGCCATGTGGATTGAAGCAAGGCTGGCAAGGCAGGCAAGGCAGAATGGCAGCGACGCGATCGCAACATTGGAAAGCTTGATTTTCTCGACGGCGGTGCTTCAGGCACCCACACCGCAAAGGCGGCTCAGCTGGAAGCTGTGACATGAATGTGGGTCCCCTGGGGTACTTTGGGGTACATGGCGATGACCTGCAGCATTCCAGGTTGCCACATCCGTTCCGTGCCCTCGACTGCACTGCGGCTGCGAGATGCAGCGCCCCAGTCGAGTCTCAAGCCGTGCAGCATGCTGTGGGACCTACTTTATTTGATGAACTCAATGGAAAGACGACAAGGCCGCCGAATGGTTGGGTAGTGGAAGGCTGGAGGGGGGCAATCCTCACAGGGCGCTGACGTACGCAGGATGGCGTTCAGCTCCAGAGGCGATTCCGGGATCATGGCCAGGCAGCTCCCACCTATCTGACTACGTAGATAGTGTAGAGTCATGCTCCTGGTTCGCGACAGCAACCATAGCAGAAACCCGGTGGCCAGAGCTTCCCAGCCCAAGCCCCTCGTGTTTGTGGGAGCTATCTCAGCTCCAGTCGAGAAGATCCGGATTCACCAAGAATGCACCAGGGCCCGGCGCTGTCTGCACATGAAGGAAAAAAGCCTTGCAGACACACAATCGGATGCTGCAGAAACACAGGGGGCGAACAAGGCTGCTGGGGCGGAGCCTGGCAGAATATTCCAGCACTGCGTGGAGGGATCGAGAGGCTGCGCGGGGTTGCCAGGCCAATCGTGAAGTAGCTCGCCGTACCCGTGTGTGGTGGGGTGGGAGAAACCCACGGAAGACCGTGGAACCCACGCCCAAGAACAACCCTGCGCTTAAATTCAGAAGCCTCTTCTGCCCCTCCTTCTGCTCCCACCACTTCCAATCCATCAACCCAATTCTTCTCGCTGCCCGTCTTCTTCTTCCCACCACACTCTCGGGAAGCTCACCAGCGTGTTTCCGCCCAGCACTTTTCCATCTCCCACTTCATAGCAGATCGCGCACACAGACAAGATGGCTCCCGCCGTCGGTATCGACCTGGGCACGACCTACTCGTGCGTCGGTGTCTTCCGTGAGGATCGGTAAGTTCTATCCCGAGATTTTTGCGACCCGGGCCGGGTCCGGACACGGTCGCGGGTATGGTTGAAGTCGCGGTCGGTATCATGCCGACCTGCAGCTCGATGCGCCCGCCCGCCCGCACCCCGGTCCTGACGTTTCGCGGGGAATGGCTTCATGGACAGCTTGCTAACCGATTATTTTGACAGCTGCGAAATCATTGCCAATGACCAGGGCAACCGCACAACCCCCTCGTTCGTTGCCTTCACCGACACCGAGCGTCTGATCGGTGATGCCGCCAAGAACCAGGTCGCCATGAACCCCTACAACACCGTCTTCGACGCCAAGCGCCTCATCGGCCGCAAGTTCAGCGATCCTGAGGTCCAGGCCGACATGAAGCACTTCCCCTTCAAGATCATCGACCGTGCTGGCAAGCCCGTCATCGAGGTCGAGTTCAAGGGCGAGACCAAGGTCTTCACCCCCGAGGAGATCTCCTCCATGGTCCTGACCAAGATGCGCGAGACTGCCGAGTCCTACCTGGGCGGCACCGTCAACAATGCTGTCGTCACCGTTCCGGCCTACTTCAACGACTCCCAGCGTCAGGCCACCAAGGACGCCGGCCTCATTGCCGGCCTCAACGTCCTCCGCATCATTAACGAGCCTACTGCCGCCGCCATCGCCTATGGTCTCGACAAGAAGGTCGAGGGCGAGCGCAACGTCCTCATCTTCGACCTTGGTGGTGGTACCTTCGATGTGTCGCTCCTGACCATTGAGGAGGGCATCTTCGAGGTCAAGTCGACTGCCGGTGACACCCATCTGGGTGGTGAGGACTTCGACAATCGTCTTGTCAACCACTTCGTACTTGAGTTCAAAAGGAAGCACAAAAAGGTATTTCATAACTGTTCATCCTTTTTTTCTTTTTTCTCTTTTCTTTTTTCTTTTTTCTCTTTTCTTTTTTCTTTTTTCTCTCTTCTTTTTTCTTTCTTGTTTTCTTTCCCCCTTTTATCTCTCACTTCGTTTCCTACCTCGTTTCCTACTGCGTTTCTTATCTCGTTTCCCCCTTTGTTCTCCCCTTCATCTCCCACTTCACTCCCTCCATTGTTTTCTCCTCTGCTACCCTATTGTTTTCTCTATCTCTCACTTTGTTTTTCCCTTCATTTCACAGCCCATTTTTCTTTCTGCTCTCCCCAGGATTTCCGGCTCCGCTGTCTTCTCCCTAAGCTACTCAATTTTTCTACCTGAACTTTGACTAACTTTCCACAGGATTTGTCGACCAACGCCCGCGCGCTGCGTCGCCTGCGCACTGCTTGCGAGCGTGCCAAGCGCACCCTCTCGTCGTCTGCCCAGACGTCGATTGAGATTGACTCGCTCTTCGAGGGTATCGACTTCTACACCTCGATCACCCGTGCCCGTTTCGAGGAGCTCTGCCAGGATCTCTTCCGCTCCACCATCCAGCCCGTGGATCGCGTCCTGACCGACGCCAAGATCGACAAGTCTCAGGTCCACGAGATCGTCCTTGTCGGCGGCTCGACTCGTATCCCCCGCATCCAGAAGCTCATTACCGACTACTTCAACGGCAAGGAGCCCAACAAGTCGATCAACCCCGATGAGGCCGTTGCCTATGGTGCCGCCGTCCAGGCCGCCATTCTGTCCGGCGACACCTCGTCCAAGTCGACCAACGAGATCCTTCTGCTCGACGTTGCTCCTCTCTCCCTCGGTATCGAGACTGCTGGCGGCATGATGACCAAGCTCATTCCCCGCAACACCACCATTCCCACCAAGAAGTCCGAGGTCTTCTCGACCTTCTCCGACAACCAGCCCGGTGTGCTCATCCAGGTCTACGAGGGTGAGCGCCAGCGCACCAAGGACAACAACCTGCTCGGCAAGTTCGAGCTCACCGGCATCCCGCCCGCTCCCCGTGGCGTGCCCCAGATTGAGGTCACCTTCGATCTTGATGCCAACGGCATCATGAACGTGTCGGCTCTCGAGAAGGGCACTGGCAAGACCAACCACATTGTCATCACCAACGACAAGGGTCGCCTGTCCAAGGAGGAGATCGAGCGCATGCTTGCTGAGGCCGAGAAGTTCAAGGAGGAGGATGAGGCCGAGGCCGGCCGTGTCTCCGCCAAGAACGGCCTCGAGTCGTACGCCTACTCGCTCCGCAACACCCTGAGCGACTCCAAGGTCGACGAGAAGCTCGACGCGTCCGACAAGGAGACTCTCAAGGCCGAGATTGACAAGATTGTCGCCTGGCTCGATGAGAACCAGCAGGCCACCAAGGAGGAGTACGAGGAGCACCAGAAGGAGCTTGAGGGCGTTGCCAACCCCATCATGATGAAGTTCTACGGTGCTGGCGGTGCCCCTGGCGGCCCCGGTGGTGCTCCTGGCGGCTTCCCCGGCGGTGCTCCCGGTGGCTTCCCCGGTGGTGCCGGTGGCGCCCACGACAACGACGGCCCCACCGTCGAGGAGGTCGACTAAAGGGCTGGTTGACATTGGGTTGGCGTTTCTGCTTTTTCTCACGCTGGTAGATTGGATCCGCGTCAACGAGCTGCGGGTTATGCGCTCTCTTGGGATGCGGAAACATCGGGTATGGGGTAACACCTAGATCTGGTTTTTCTTTTGATGATCATGATACAGGGGAAAAGTCAGGGAGGCTGCATGGGCTGTACTTTAGTTACGATTCCCGTTTCCTTGCAATGAACCAAGGAATATTTCATCTTTTACAACTTTGCAGCGGCAAGTGATAGTGACATGAATGTTGTAGACGGGTGGAGTTTGATGTGGCAATTGTATGGATGTTGTGTGGTGGTTCATGATGCTGATGATGCTAAAAGGCTGCGGAGTTTTGGGTGCGTCCAGTGGAGCAGCAGACAGATACTTATGACATTTCAACGAGGTATCCATCGCCAAGGAGCAACCACCACACGTGCGTATGTAAATGCCATTTCGCGCTGAATTCTTCTCACTTCTTCTCCTTCTCCATCTCCTCGCGCACTTTCCTCCTCCTCTCAGCGTCCGCCCTCTGAAACTCAGCGTCGTCCACGACCGGCGGGCTAAAGGGCGCCCGGAAGGCGGTGCCCGGCGCGACGCGCTCCTCGCGGCTCTCCCACACGTCCTCGCTGCTCGGCCGCCCGCCGCCGTACTTGGCCTCCTCCTTGGCGCGGTAGTGCTCGCGGATCGCCTCGGCGCGCAGCTCGGGCGAGTACGACTTGGTGCGCATGCAGAACCAGAAGTCGTCCCAGAGCTCGGTGCAGGGGCGGGCGGAGCCGTAGCGGTAGACTGCGTTCCATTGGGACCCGGGAGTGTGGCAGTGCCAGGCGTAGTCGAAGGCGTCGCGGCAGGATTGGGTTGTCGGGAGGAGGTGCTCGGACATGGCGTACGAGTGCGGGGGGCGTTGTTTGGGCGGGAGGACCGCGGGGGAGGGTGGTTGTTGTTGTTCGGGGGCTTGGGACTTGGCCGACCAAGGGAGCCAGGAGGTGAGGGAGGAGGAAGAGGGAGCCGGTGGTTGTGGCGGCGGCTGTTGTCGTGGTGGTTGTTGGTGGTGTTGGCTCGGGCGGGAGGAGGAGGATTGGGCGTCTTTCATGAGCATGTCCATGAACATGGCCATCTCGCGGTCGGCGGGCTCGGCGGGTGGTGTTTGGGTTGGTGGTGTGGCTGCTGGCGGCGCCGCCGCGGTCGAGGCGGGCGGTGGTGCTCGGCTGTCGCTTGAGCCCTCGGGCTTGGGCGACGGCGAGGACGACGACCAGAACCAGGTCATGGTGAGGGTGGGTCTCGAGATCGATTGGCTGGGTTTTGCTGCGACGGTGCTGCGGTCGGGGACTCTTGGTGTTGGGATTCAGGTCAGGTTGGAAGAGGGGAAGTGAGGGGCAGGCTGCCGTCCAGAGAGGGGAGGGTGTGTGGTCGTTTGGGCAGTCCTTCAGTCCAGCGTAAAGGGCCTGCAGCTGCAGCGGGAAACTCGTGCATCAGCCTCGCGGTGATTGGCGCGTCGACTAAAAACTGCAGTGGGGCAGCGGCCTGCATGGCGGGCAGCGTGGAGGTGGGGTCTCGTCCTTCGGGCCACTGGGCGCCTAAATAGACAGTGACGCTGGTGCGCGCGCCGAATAAATCCAAGGAAGCCCAGCAACCCACAGCGGTGCGGGGCTGTGAGTTCAGACCTGTGCATGGTCACTTTAGACAACCGGGCAATGACCTCACTGCGAGCAGGCAAGCACATGCAAGCAGCTCTCCGTCGCGTGTTGCCTCTGCACACATCAGAAACCCTGAAATTGTAACCCCCAACTAGCAAGCCAGCCAGCCCTGCATGTCCGATGTCTTGCGCACAAGACGGAAATAATCTGATTGATTGAGCCCAACTCATCCTCACACACCCGCTCCCACAATCTCAGTCTGTCCCACACGCGCGCAAGGCAGGGGACCGCCCGATCGTCAACAATTCGTCTCATCTCGAGCTGCCATGAAGCAATGATAACGGGACGGGTCCTGTTTCGGCCGCGCTCGGCCCGGCTTGGGCTCCGGGCACCGTGTCTAGGCCGCCTGCGGACACGACCCATCGTCAGATGCGAGAGCACCACGGGCGCCGTCGGAAGCGAGAAGACGGGACATATCGACGCCGAGCCCAACGAGTCCGTCCTTTTCTTTGACAGTATGTCCTCAGACCCAACCAGCACCTGCGCGAGAGGCTACCAGCCGGGTCTGACTGCTCCCTACAGACCTCGTCCCCCTTAGGGTCAGCCCGCTTCTGCTATGGAGGCCTTGGGAGACCACCGAGCTGCTCAAGCGATTCAACAATGCTTCCCTGGGCTTCCTTGACCCCATCAACCTCGTCAAGCGTGCCATACCAGAGAGCGCCCCTATTCAGGTCACCGAGATCCTCCCCCGGTTGAAGGAAGGTGGCGCCTACGTCAAGTTCACGTATCCGCGCAGCATGTCGGCTGCTGAGATAGAAGGTATTTGTTCTGTTGCCTCTCATCCTTGCCGTCGCCTTATGCTGACACTACGACAGCCGAGGTCGCAAAATCCCTCGACAAAAACCCCATCAGGCCGTGGTTCAGCCCCTTCCGGGGCATCAAAGCAAGCCTCGTCTTAGGCCGGCCCTGGCTCGAGGACCTCTACCGCCTTCCAAAGAGTCGCCTCAGGGTCGAGTTCGTGCCTGCCCAAGACTCGGAGCCCCCCGCCGAATTGTCACAGGAATCCCTGTACAGCTTGTTCCGCCGCTATGGAAAGATTGCCGACATCACCTCCCAGCCCCCGGACTCCAAGGTGTTGCCCAAGTTTGCCTACGTCGATTTTGTACTGGTTCGGGATTCCATCATGGCCAGGAACTGCATGCATGGCTTTGTCCTCCAGGAGGAGGGCAGCAAGAACCCCACTCGCCTTCGCTTGTCCTTCGAGCAGCGGGTGAAGCCGCATCACATCTGGGACTGGATCACCAACCACCCGAGGATTGTCATCCCCATCATTGCTGCCTTTCTCGCCGCATTCACTGTTGCCGTGTTTGACCCTATCCGAGAGTTTTTTGTCAAGGTATATCTAGCTACTCATCTATCCTCTGGGGCAGCTTGCTGACCGTTTCATCAGCTCCATGTCCAAAAGTCTCTTGAATTCACCAACAGCAAGCTGTACAAGTGGCTGAAGCGCCAGACCTCGGACATACTCGCCTTCCGCCACAATAAGGACAACGACGCCGGTCTCAATGCATTGTTCACCCACCGGAAGGATTTGATCGACTCGATACAGAACAGCCTGCTTGAATCCGTTGGCACCTTTGTCGTTGTCCATGGGCCACGTGGTTCGGGGGGTAACGAGCTAGTCATGGATCAAGTGCTCGCGGGGCGCCGCGACGTGCTCGTCGTCGACTGCAGGCAGGTGGTAGAAGGGCGCGGCGAGGCCGGGACAATCAGCAAGCTAGCCACCCAGGTCGGCTACCGCCCTGTCTTCTCGTGGGCCAACAACATGAGCAGCATGGTCGACTTGGCCATTCAGAGCACCACGGGAGTCAAGGCCGGGTTTTCCGAAAACCTCGAATCCCAGGTTGTCAAGATCCTACAAACCACCGCCGCTGCCCTTGAGGCGGTCTCGCTCGCTGGCAGAAAGAAGAGCGACAAGGACGCCCACCTGTCGGACGATGCCTATCTGGAGGCCCACCCCGAGCGGCGGCCCGTTGTCGTGGTTGACAACTTCTTGCACAAGAGCGAGGAGAAGGCCATGATCTACGACAAGTTGTCCGAATGGGCGGCCGCGCTGGTGCAGTCCAACATTGCCCATGTCATTTTCGTGACGACCGACACGTCTTTCTCCAAGCCGCTTTCCAAAGCCCTTCCCGATCGCGTCTTCCACCAGATCACCCTAGGTGATCTGTCGCCCCGTGTGGCCAAGCACTTTGTCGTCTCACAACTCGAACCCGAAACCGAAGCTGAGGAAAAGGAGGACAACGATACACCAACCATCACCGAAAAGCAGCTCCGGAGGGATCTGGCAGAGCTCGACGAGTGCATCGACGCCCTCGGCGGCCGCCTAACCGACTTGCAAGTCCTCGCCCGAAGGCTCAAGATTGGCCAGAGCCCGAAGAAAGCCGTGTCGGATATCATCGATCAGGGCGCATCCGACATCCTTCGTATGTTCCTCCTGGCCAACAAGGGCGCCGGCGACGACGACAAGAAGTGGTCGACGGAGCAAGCCTGGTATCTGATCAAGGAGATCGCCACCAAGGAGAGCCTGCGCTACAACGAAGTCTTGCTCTCCAACACCTTCGCCTCGTCCACCACGGCCGGTGCCAGCAACGCCGAGGCCGCCATCGAGGGCCTCGCCAACGCCGAGCTCATCACGGTCAAGTCCCACCATGGCCGGCCGTCCACCATCCGCGCCGGCAAGCCCGTCTACCAGGCGGCGTTCAACCGGCTGCTCGAGGATCCTGTCGTGAAGGCGCGCATGGATCTGGCTTTGCTTACCGAGTTAGCCAAGGTTGAGGCCAAGAACATCGACAAAGCCGAGACGGAGCTCAGCCTGCTGGGCAGCTGGCCCTCGCAGCCGCACCAGACCGCCGACCGCGTCAATTACCTGCTGGCGAAACTGCAGAGTAGCCAGCTCAAGATCATGGCGTTTGAGAAGGAGATGGGCGGGCTGAAGAAGGTGTTAGCCCAGGAGTCCTGAGATGTGGACATCACGTGTATCTCGATGTCATGGTGGGGAGCGCGAGAATGTGTCTGAGGTCAATGGATAAATACCCTCTTCTCAGCCTTGTATTCGTACCTAGTTGGAAAGACGGGCATTGCGCCCTGTGATACCGCTCGCTCGCCGCTGCAAGAAGACAGACGACAGACAAGTTTGATTTGATCCTCGCCAAAACGCATCACTCCGTGACGTGAGGGTCTCGTTACCATAAACTACCGACAACAAGCAAAAAACACAAACGCTCCTCCCAGACAATTTTCCATTACACCTTTCGCAATACAGATAACCGTACCAAGGCAGCTTTTACTCCTCCTCGCTGCCCTCTTCTTCCTCGCCGCTAACCTCAACCTCCTCATCGGCGTCTTCGTCATCCCCGCCGGCTTCCTCTTCCGGTGGGGGACCGACTGGCACCTCTTGCCCTTGCGCAAAGAAGATGCGGGCGGGCCGGTCGTAGTCATTCTCTACGGTGTACTCATTGTCTATATCAAGACCAGTCAGTCAACGAATCGTCCTCTTTTCCCCACCGGAACGGCTGAGACAAGAAGCGGATGGCTTACATCTCGGCACAATAAATATGCCGCCCTTGCTGATGCGGAAACTCGTCTCCTGAACGGTTACCAACACCCGGCCGGCGTGCACAAAGAAGATCATGAAGACCTTGCGCGAGTTCTTGAGGCGCTTGATGGCACCCGGCGGGAGGTCGACGACGCCGGCGCCGATGAAGCCCTCACTGAACACCTTGGCGTAGCGGAACTCGCCGCCAGCGACGGCGGTCGTCTTGATAGCAGGGCCGCTGATGGCGAGCTGCTTGTCCATGACGCTGACCAAGTCGTTGGGCGCGGGCGGGTTGAACTCGTACTCGGGCTGCCAGACGACCACTTCACCAGTCACGGTCCCCGGATCGAGCTCCCACACCTCGGCTGGCTCATCGGCATCCTCTCCATCATAATCAAACCCACCACTTCTTCTCCTCTTCTTCCCACGCCCCTTTTTCGCGCCACCACCACCACCCCTTCGCGATTTGGCCCTGACCTCGGGCTCGGGCTCGTCCACGCGCACCACCTCCTTCAGGCGCGAGAGCACCATGGTCGACTTGTGGGTGCGGCCGGCGAAGGCATCCTCGGCCTCGTCCTTGTCGAACTCGACGCGCTCGTTGCGCCAGTAGGCGAGCGGCTTGAACGAGGTGCGGCCGGAGCGGGTGCGGTGCATGGACGAGCCCGGGTCGCCGGGGGTTTCGCGGCGGTTGATGAGAAGGCCGCGCGATTTGGGGAGCGGCGGGCGGCGGGCAACGGGGGCGAGCTGGGAGGCGTCGTTGGGGTCGGAAATGGACGATTTGCGGGCACGCCCGCGGCCGCGGGGTTTTGAAGCGGCGGCAGCAGGCGGTGCTGGCGGGTTCTTTTTGGTCTTGTCCGCGGGCGAGGTGCGCTGGCGCTTGGGTGCGGCGCCGGCGGCATCAGCCTCGTCTAGCGATCGTCGTTTCTTGGAGAGGTGAGCGGGAGGCGGTGCTAGTGCTGGCGGCGCCTTATCAGCTTTCGGTGGCCGGCCTCGTTTTCCTGGTGGCGGCTTCGATGTCGGCTCTTGCTGGTCTTGTTCCTCTTCCTCTTCCCGTTCCACAGCAGCCCCGCCTCGTAGGTTTGCGGACTTCGCTGAGATAGCGGTCTTCTGCTTTTGCGGCCGTCCAGCCTTCTTCTGCGCAGCGGGAGCAGGTGGTTCCTCATCCTCACTTGGCGCTGGCTCAAGCTCTGTTTGTGGCAGATCGTAGTCGTCGCCGTCGTTCAGCATGGCCATGGACTCTTCGATGAAGTCGTCAACGCCGTCGTTCTCGTCTCCGTGGCCGCCCTCGTCACTTTGCGCTTCTTCCTCTTCCTCTTCTTCTTCTTCTTCCTCCTCCTCCTCTTCGTCGTCGGGATACTGCAAGGGTTGCAAGCGGTGGCCATTTGCTAGACCCTTGCCCGCTCCCAGGCGATTCCCTGCAAGGGGTTGTGAGAGCGAGTGTGGCCCTCCGTTTGCGACTGTCCTAAAGTCGAGACGGCGTTTGGTTGAGGCTTGGTTGGCAATCGGCTGGCTACTGGACCTGGAGCTGTCGTCTCTAACGATGGCACCGCGGGCCGGCGACGACGAGTTGCGGGCGATCAGGCGGTTTCGTTGGGCGGGAGAGTTGAGCAGCGTCTTTGCGGGTGAGCGGACGCGGGACAGAGACCCTGAGAACCTACTCCCATGTCCGTTGAGCAAGGCCGCTGGGCCGATTCCAGATGCTGTAGCCGGGCTAGTCAGACCTCCAACCCCTCCACGAGCCAGCTTCTCCCTTGGATCCAGGTTGGTGTGCGTACTTGTAGTGATGTCCATTGCCTCCTCGCCGCTTCCATATTCGTCTGATGCTTCCTCCTCCTGTTCCTCCTCATGATCCGACTTGCCCGGGGACGAAAAAAGGTTCTCGATGGGTTCCATGCCATGTTCGTCGCGCACGCCCGAGTCGGGGACGGTCACGCCCGTTTTCCTGCGCCAGCATCAGCAACCCTTTGCTGCGTGTTCCAACAAAACACGGAGTCCCGCGACGTACCTCCCTACCACGCCAAGCTCGTAGATATGTTCTCCCTGTGGCGCGAGGGTGCGACGCGCCAGAGACGGTCGAGGCGCCATGTTGAAAGGCGCGCGAGACGCGACAGCAATTCGATCGTCGAGCAAGTTCGTCTTAAAAGTCGGAGGGGTATACTCTGCAGCTCAGAGTGTGCTGTGCCTGAGGAGGGGTTGCTTCAGGGGCTGAGGAGATGCAGGCAACAAAAGGACAACACCCCGTTGTTGTTTACTTGGGTCAATTGTAAGGAGAGGGAGGGCCCGCGCGCCCGGGTCGCGTTGTGTCTTGCAGCGCTGTGTGCATGCAATGCTTGGCTCTGGATTTTTGGGGCGGCGCACTGTGTTAATGCCCCATAAATTACCCCATTCTGTCCGTATGATTGGCCAGACCCGCGACGCGCTCCCTCGAACTGCGTCGCGTCAAGCTCGGCCCCTCCAAGACAGGGGTGTGGAATCGCATTTCTGGATGCTGGGATCTTCCCGTTGTCGCTGCACCCTGTCCCAACAAGGATACCACAAAGAAAGAAAGAAACCACGATACTCACGATGGCTACAGACGCCGATGTTGCGATGGAAGACACACAGCAAACCCAGCCTGAACCCCCCTCCGACTCCGTCTTCGTCCCCCCCTCGATCCACGAACATACCCTCCTCGCCGGCGATTCGTACTCGCACTTCTCCCCCGTGCCACCCGCCCTGCTCCCACCGCCCGACTCCCCTCCCTCCACGGCCGGTCCACCCTGCGCACTCGGGGTCGACGAGGCTGGCCGTGGCCCGGTTCTCGGCCCCATGGTCTACGGTGTCTTCTACCTCCCGCTCCCGCTCTCGAGCCCGTTGCTCCGCGACACCCACCATTTCGACGACAGCAAGGTCCTCACCGCCTCAGTCCGCGCCTCCCTGATGCAGACTCTCTGCACCCCCGCCAGCGACCTCCACGACTCTTGCGGCTGGGCCATCGAGGCGCTCTCGGCGCGCGACATTGGCTCCGGGATGCTGCGCCCCGGCCTCTCGGCGTACAACCTCAACGCGCAGGCCATGGACGCGACCGTGAACCTGATCCGCGGTGTGTACGCGCGCGGCGTCAACGTACGCGAGATTTACGTCGACACCGTCGGCCCGCCCGCCACCTACCAGGCCCGCCTGGAGCGCGTGTTTCCGACGGCCAAGATCACCGTTGCCAAGAAGGCCGACAGTCTGTACCCGTGTGTCAGCGCGGCCAGCGTCTGCGCAAAGGTCACGCGTGATGTCGCGTTGGAGACGCTGTGGAAAGCTAGGGCGAGGGGGAGGGATGGCGGCGAACAGGAAGGGGAGGAGGAGGAGGAGGCCGTGGCGGCGGCGGCGGCAGCGGTGGAGGAGGACCAAGAGAATATGGCGTGGGGCTCCGGGTATCCGTCGGACGCGAGATGCGTGTCTTGGTTGAGGGGCAACATGCATCCCGTTTTTGGCTGGGGCCCAGAGTGCAGGTTTAGCTGGGGGACCGCAAAAGACATGCTGGACGCGAAAGGGGGAGTCAAGGTGGAGTGGCCCGTGGACGAGGACGCCGACACCCAGCGGATGACCGATTTTTTCGTCGCAAAAGACCAAGACATGGATGCGGATGAGCTAGGGACCTGGTTCGGTACACCGGCCGGCTTGGAAGCGTTTTGATGCTTTGAGGGGAGCTGTCTACGTCTCGACTGTGCATAAGTGAAGTGCTGGTAATTATTGTTTCGGATTGGTATTATTGGCGTTAAAGGAGTATGAGTTGGGCATAATGATGAAGATATCCAGTTGCCGCAGTCGCCGACTGCCCCGTCTCTTATACACCAACAGAATCAGCTATCTAAAAACAACGGCGTCGGCCGATCAAACCCCATGTCCCCTTCAATCATACGTCTAGATGTCATCATCGTCTTCATCCACCTGTGCCTTCTTGCCCCGGCTATCCAACCGATCCATGCTGATGGAGCTGCTGCCTTGCTGTCTGCTGGGCATGGCGATAGCTTGCCTGACCGTCTCGTTGCTCTCCAGGAAGGTGCGCAGCTTCTCCTTGCCGATCTCGACGGCTTGGTTGGACGCCGCGTTCGCCATCTGCATCATCGGGCCAAGGAGGTTGAGCGTGTAGGCGACATAAGTGCCGCCGCCCATGAGGATAATGAGCATGAAGAGGATGGGATTGCGCAGAACTAGCCACACAGTCAGCAAACCCGTTCTCGATTCGAGGAGGGAAAAGGAAGAAGGGGGGGGGGGGGGGGGCAAACGCCCCCTT
>OUNM010086559.1_pt1 | contig 35114 bp, 27 predicted proteins | sample 1769961 | NCBI WGS metagenome assembly OUNM01 (sample SAMEA3914820, study PRJEB12502) | metagenome | biome: forest; material: soil | place: USA | collected 2012-03-12 | depth 0.3 m | reverse complement strand
GCCAGGGCCGCGGTGTGGGGCCGGGAGATTCCGGGACTCGACGGCGTGCCCGCAGGCGCGGCATTCGCGGCCTTGGCGCTCGGTTTCCTTGGCGACGGCGAACACCGGCTCTTCCGTAACGGCCGTTGGTTCCGGCTCAGCGGGAGCCGGGGCCACATCCTGGCACGATCCGGATCAGGCCTGGGTTTCCAAGCCCGCTAAACCCGAGCCAGGCCCGGGCTGCTCCCGCGCCGGCACGCAGCGCCGTCTTACACGCTCAGGGCTGCTGGACCGACGGGCTGTTGACCATCGTGAGCGCAGCCCGCTCCATGTAGTCCCACAGCGTTCCTTCGTGAAGCGGCGACAAGCCGAGCGAATCCACTGCCGCGCGCATGTGGAAGAGCCAGCGGTCCTTGGCTTCGGGCGTCACCTGGAACGGCATGTGCCGCATCCTCAACCGGGGGTGCCCGCGTTCCTCGCTGTACGTACCTGGACCGCCCCAATACTGCTCAAGGAACATGAGGAACCGTCGCTTTGCCGGGGCGAGGTCTTGTTCCGGGTACATGGGCCGGAGCAACGGATCTCCTGCGACGCCGTCGTAGAAGACATCGATGAGCTTCACGAAAGTCTCGTGGCCACCGATGGCCTCATAGAAGCTGTCCGTGTAGGCAGGCTGGCTGAACGGATCGTTTTGCATCAACTGCCGCCGTTCGGCCGGCTGCGGTGTTGAGGATGCCGGCTGGCCGCCCATGTCACTCACCTGCTTTCTGCTCTTGAATCTTGAGGGATTCCTTTGAAGATTGAGGCGCGCCGGATGCGGCCGTTTCGGCAGGCGCAGTGCCCGGGGGCGCCGGCGGAACGTCGTCCGGGACTGCTGGTTCCGCCGGCACGTAGTCGCCTTGCGAGCGGTTGCCCACCCTCAGGATCTCTCCGTTGCGCAGATACCAGATGGCGCCGTCTTCGGCCCGGAGACGGGTGATCCGGAGGCCTACGGATTCAACGGTGCCGATCACCTCGGTGGTCACGATCACGTCGCCGATCCCGAACTGGTCCTCGATGGTGATGAAGATGCCGGACAGGAAATCGCGGATGAGCTGTTGGGCGCCGAAGCCAATGGCCACACCCAGAATCCCGACACTGGTGAGCAGCGGTGCGATATCCACATTCAGGTATTTGAGGACGTAAATGATGACAATGACCACCACCACCACGCTCAACACGCTTGTCAGCAGCGAACCGATGGTGTGGGCGCGCTGGGCGCGCCGTTCATGGTCGAGTGCCCGGAAGGCCGGTTGGACCCACCTGAAATGCGGCTTCTTGAAGAAGCTGGTGCCCTCTGCCACTCGGCGGGTAATGCGCAGGATGATGAACCGGGCCACGACCCAGACCACCAGCCCAATGCCCAGCGTCACGAAGATGGACGCGTAATCGATCTTGGCTGCATCGGCCACGATGTTGTCGGTCGACGAGGCGACGTTCATATGCGGGAATGCTCCTCACGGGATCCAATTGTTCGCCGGGCCCTTGATTGCCGGGCGCTGAACACTTTGTCCACGGTCAACCCTATCGCCGTAGCGCGGCCGCATGCGCATCGTGATTCCTGGCGTGACGGCCTTTTCGACACCTGACTAACTGGCGGCCACCGTCGTGCTCGGCTCATGCAGAACGGGAAAATTGACGCTCCTGGCGATAAAGCACACCTGGTTGGCCTCATGGTGCAGTTCGTCGACGAGGGAAACATGCGCAGGGTCGGCAACCGTGACCTGCGGCTTCAAAGTGACGTTCTCGAACTGGCCGCTGCCGTCGCGATTGAGCCTCATCATGCCCTCGGCATGGTCCACGTAATCGGTGACAACCACCCCGTGTTTGACCGCGACATGCAGGAAAGACAGCATGTGGCACTGGGAAAGAGCAGTGAGGAGAAGTTGCTCGGGGTTGTACCGGCTACGGTCTCCATGGAAGGTGGGATCCGAGGAGCCCTTCAGGACGGGCAAACCGGGGATCTCGACGTCGTGGTCCCTCGTGTAGCCCCGATAGGTGGACGTCCCGGTGCCCAGGTTTCCGGTCCAGCGCACGGTCAGGGAGTAGCGGTGTTCGTCCAGGCTCATGCAGAAAGTCTAGCGGCGGTGATTTCGCACGCGGCACACGGAAAGGCCCCGGTCCCGGTGAAGCGGAACCGGGGCCTGACCGTGATTTACCCGACGGCTTCTAGACGTCTGCCGCGCGGGCTTTCAAGGCGCGGGCAACGCCGTCGCGGTTTTCGAGCATCATGCGCCGCAGGGCGCTGCTGTCCGCCGGCAGCTCAGCGAGGAACTTGTCCGTGCGGTCAACCGTGGCCTGTGTGGTCAGCTGCGCCGGGTAGAGCCCGACGACGATTTGCTGGGCCAGCGCATGGGTGCGGGTAGCAACAATCTCCGGCACAGCCTGAAAGTACTCTTCGGCGTACGGCTCCAACAGGGAGGTGTCCAGCACCCGGGTGAAGCCCGTGACGGCGGAGCTTTGAATGGCGTTGGAAAGCTCGCCTGTGACCACGATCTTCTTCCACGCGGCGGCCTTGGCCTCGGGGGTGGGAAGGGCTGCCGTCGCCAAAGCGGCCGCGTTCTGGCCATTGGCCGTGTGGTCGCGCTCGAGTTCGGCGTCGATCCGGTCCGGGCCCTGGCGGCCGCCCACCACCAGCGCCGTGAGGAGTTCCCAGCGCAAGTCCTGGTCAACGGTCAGGCCATCCAGGACGGTGCTGCCGTCCAGGACCGCCTGGATCGTGTCCAATTGGGAGCTGCCCGCGGCAAGCAGCGCGAAGGACTTCACGAACTGGAGCTGGGCGTCCGATCCGGCAGTCGCGGTGGTCGAGAGTTCCCACAGCATGTCAGCGGCGGCCACCGTAGCGGCATCCTTGTGCTCGGCTGCGACGTAGTAGGTCAGGGTGGTGGCCAGTTGCCGGAGCTGGGTCTGGATCACGGAAGAATCGGTTTCGGACGCAATGTTCGCCAGGATGAGCTCGGCGTAGCCACGGGCCGGGGTTTCGCCGTCGCGGGCCGCATCCCAGGCCGAGCCCCACACGAGGGTGCGCGGCAGGCTGCCGGCGAAGTCCTTCAGGTGGGCCTTCGCGGTGGCCAAGGATGGGGGGTCGAGGCGCACCTTGGCGTAGGCGAGGTCGTCGTCGTTGAGCAGGACCAGGTCCGGACGTGGCTTCCCGGCAAGGGCGGAGACGTCGGTCCGGGGGCCGTCGACGTCGAGCTCCTCCCGGTGGGTCCTCTCAAGCTTGCCTTCGGCCGAGAGGTCGTAGAACCCGACGGCGAGGCGGTGCGGCCGCAGCGTGGGCTGTTCGTCGATAGCCGTCTGCAGGATCGCAAAGGACGTGATGATGCCGTTGGCGTCGACCTCGAGCTCGGGGGAGAGGGTATTGACGCCGGCAGTCTCGAGCCAGAGCTTGCCCCACTGGTCCAAGTCGCGGCCGCTGGCGGCTTCGAGTTCCTTCATGAGGTCCACCAGTTCGGTGTTCTGCCAGGCATGCTTCTGGAAGTATTCGCGGACACCGGCCATGAACTGTTCCGGTCCCACCCAGGCAACCAACTGCCGCAGCACGGAAGCTCCCTTGGCATACGTGATGCCATCGAAGTTGACCTCGACGTCCTGGAGATCGTTGATCTCGGCGAAAATCGGGTGCGTCGTGGGCAGTTGGTCCTGCCGGTACGCCCAGGATTTCTCCACCGAGGCAAAGGTGGTCCACGCCCGGTCGAATTCCGTGTTCTCGACGGCAGCCAAGTGGGACATGTACTCGGCAAAGGATTCGTTGAGCCAGAGGTCGTTCCACCATCGCATCGTGACGAGGTCCCCGAACCACATGTGGGCCAGCTCGTGCAGCACGGTAATGGCGCGGCGCTCGATCTGGGCGCCGGTGACCTTGCCCCGGAACACGTAGCCTTCGAGGATGGTCACCGCGCCGGCGTTTTCCATGGCGCCGGCATTGAACTCGGGAACGAACAGCTGATCGTACTTCTCGAAGGGATACGGGAAGCCGAACTGGGCCTCGAAGAACTCAAAACCCTGGCGGGTCAGTTCGAAGATGTTGTCGGCGTCCAGGTACTGCATGAGGGACTTGCGGGCGAACACCCCGAGCGGGATGACGCGGCCGTCCGAGCTGGTGACCTTGCTGCGGACCGATTGGTACGGTCCCGCGATCAAGGCAGTGACGTAGGAAGAGATGCGGGGAGTGGGGGCGAAATGCCAGACCGAGCGCGCACCGCCGTCGTCCCCGGGAGTGGTTTCCACCGGTACCGGAGTGGGTGAGTTGGAGATCAAGTCCCAGTGCGAGGGCGCCGTGACCGTGAACGTGAATGCGGCCTTCAGGTCCGGCTGCTCGAAGACAGCGAACATGCGGCGGGAATCGGGCACCTCGAACTGGGTGTACAGGTAGACCTCGTTGTCCACCGGATCCACGAAACGGTGCAGGCCCTCACCGGTGTTCATGTAGGGGGCATCGGCAACTACCCTGAGTTCGTTCTCCGCGGCGAGCCCGGGCAACTGGATGCGCACGCCGTCGGACACTGCTGCCGGATCGAGTTCGGCGCCGTTCAGTGTCACGCTGCGCACGGTCTCCGTGATCGCATCGATAAAGCTCGAGGAGCCCTCGACGGCGGAGAACTTCACCACCGTGGTGGAGCCGAAGACCGTGGCGCCCTTCGTCAAGTCGAGGGTGACGTCGTACGAGGTCACTTTGAGCAATTCCGCGCGCTGTCCGGCTTCGGCGCGCGTCAGGTTCAGGCCTGGCAAGGTTTGCCTCCAAGAATGGTGTCGAGAAGCCGGTTGGTTTCAGCCAGCGCCGGCGCTGTGAAGTCATTCTTTCACTTGATCCCGCCTTGGCAAGGCAGCTCGATCACAGTGTCGCCTGCGCGGGGTAGCGTTGGAATATGGGAAAGATGCGCGACTCGTTGGACCTCCGGGCACTCCGCTTTGCGGTGGCATTTCCACTGCTGCTGGCCGCCGCATTTGCTGTTTGCGCCCTCATGTTGCGCAGCAACCTTCCCGATCCTGTCGCCATCGCGTGGAACGCCGACGGCGGAATCAGCTTTGCGCCGTTCCTCGCCTACGTTTTAGGCGGCGGAGGGTTCCTGGTCCTCGCGGGCTGGCTGGTGTTCATCCAGGCGGTTCCCCTTGCCCGCCCCGTGATCATGCGCCGGGTCATGATGGGCATGGGCCTGATGGTGACCCTCTTCATCACCTCCGTTCTGGCCGCCGGCCTCGTGGGGCAGACGGGACTGGCCGACGCCCGCAGCTCCCACGTTGATGCCACGGTCCTCGCGCTGGGCGCGGGCGCGGCGCTGCCCCTGGGCGTGGTCATGATGATGGCTTTCAAGCCCGACCCGCATTGGACACCGGAAGACGACGCCGCCCTCGAGGCCGAAAGGATCCGGACGGAAGACCCCGGCCTGGCGGAGGATTCCATGTTGCTGTGGGTCCACGCCCGGAGTTCGGTGTTCGTGATGATCTGCGTGGCCACCTTGTTCCCCGCCATGTTGATCGCGATTGCCCTCCCGTGGTTGGGCGCATTGCTCGCAGTGGTCGCCGTCATCGGAGCCTGTTTCCTCTTCGTCCGGGTCAGGGCGGACAGGGGAGGCGTGCAGGTCTTTGTCGCGGGCGTTCTGCGGGTCCTCACTGTGCCTGCCGTGGATATCGCAGGCGCTGCCGCGCAGGAAGTCAGGGCCGCCGACTTCGGTGGGTGGGGACTCCGGCATCACGGAGGAGCCACGGCCATGCTCGTCAGCAGCGGTCCCGCCGTTGTCGTCCGCCAAGTCAGCGGCCGGAGGGTGGCGTTCAGCGCCGGGACCTCGGCCACTGCGGACCGGCTCGCAGGAATCCTGAACCGCGTCGCTGCGCGTGCCCAGCGCGGCGAGCAGCCTCCGGCCTCGTGAGGCCGAGGTCCCCGGTTCGTCTTAAGAGGTGAGCCGGGGCCCGATCCTAGTAACCTAGGAACCGCATCCCTCACCGCCGCGCCCGGCATCGCCGCGTTCGCGCGCCAGACTGAATGGACTTCCTGTGACCACACCCCGCGTCCACATCGCCACGGACCACGCCGGCATGGAGCTCAGCGCCCACCTCGTAAGCCACCTGACGGCCAAAGGCTACGACGTCGTTGACCACGGCCCCAAGGTGTACGACGCCCTTGATGACTACCCTTCGTTCTGCATCAACGCCGCCGCTGCCGTAGTCGCCGACCAGAAGGCGGGCGTTCACGCACTGGGCATCGTCCTGGGCGGATCCGGCAACGGTGAGCAAATTGCCGCGAACAAGGTCAAAGGTGTCCGGGCCGCACTCGCCTGGAACCTCTCCACCGCGAAACTGGCCCGCGAGCACAACGACGCCAACGTGGTTGCCGTTGGAGGACGCCAGCACACCGTCGAGGAAGCCACCGAACTGATCGAGGCCTTCCTGGAAGAACCGTTCAGCAACGACGAACGCCACGTGCGCCGCATCGGAAAAATCGCCGTCTATGAGAACACCGGCGAAATCGTTGCGTAGTGCCTGAAGGGCATTCCATCCATCGCCTGGCACGCCAGTTCCAGGATGTTTTTGCCGGCCAGGTGCTGGAGGTCTCCAGTCCCCAAGGCCGGTTCGCAGCGGGCGCGGCGCTTTTGGACCGCCACGAACTGCTCGAAGCGACGGCGCACGGCAAGCAGCTTTTCCTCCGTTTTGACCATGGGGTTCTTCTGCATGTCCATCTGGGCCTCTACGGTGCGTGGAGTTTCGGTGGCGATGAATCTTTCCGCGGGGCCTCGAGCATCGGTGCGCCACGGCGGATCGGCGAACGTGAGACTTACCCGCAAGACGCAGGGCAGGATGCCGGGCTGGGTGCGGATTCCCGCGCAGGGAGCGCCGGAATCGGCTACGCGGGTCCGCCCGAGCCCGTGGGTGCCGTGCGCGTGCGGCTCGTTTCGGCGAACGGCTGGGCAGACCTGAGGGGCGCCACCACGTGCGCAGCGATCACCGAGGCGGACGCCGCGGCTGTCCTGGCCCGCTTGGGTCCCGATCCCCTCCACAACCGCACTGGGGACCGTGCGGAGTTCATCCGCCGCTTGCTGCGCCGCAAGACCGCCGTCGGGCTCCTCCTCATGGACCAGTCGGTCGTGGCCGGGATCGGCAACATCTATCGCGCGGAAGTGCTGTTCCGCCAGCGGGTTGATCCGTGGACTCCGGGCAGCTCCCTGGACGCAGAAACCGCCGGACGACTCTGGGATGACACCGTGTCGGCGATGTCCGACGGTGTCCGTGACGGCCGGATTGTTACGACCCCGCCGGCTTTGTGGAGCGGCGGGAACTCCGGAGCGTTCGACGGCGAGGCTCACTTTGTCTACAAGCGGCAGGGGCAGCCATGCCGGCGATGCGGCGAAGCGGTGGGGATGGCCGAGATCGGTGCGCGCAAACTCTATTGGTGCCCCGGCTGCCAGAACTGAAGTCCGCCCTTGGCGGTTGCAAACATGCGGAAACACGAAGGGCCCCTCGATGAGGGGCCCTTCGTTCTGTGGAGGGGACGACGGGAATCGAACCCGCGTAATCAGTTTGGAAGACTGAGGCTTTACCATTAAGCTACGTCCCCGGGCAAGACCGTATGGATCTCTATCAACTCACAGAGTGTTCCGCACATCTTTCCGGCGGCTTTTGAAGCCGGATATAACTAAACCTAATTCAGGGGCCAAGTGTCAAATGTGCATTCTCCGCCGAGATGCCCGTAGACTGTCCTGTGCATTCACGGGGTGTAGCTCAGCTTGGCTAGAGCGCCTGCTTTGGGAGCAGGAAGTCGCAGGTTCAAATCCTGTCACCCCGACTCTGTGTGCCTGTCCCGATCCGGGACGCGGCAGAACCCCATCCCACAAAACCAGGAGTACTTAGACTGTGAAGAGCGCTGTCGAGAACCTCACCGCCACGCGGGTCAAGCTCAACGTTGAGGTTCCCTTTGAGGAACTGAAGCCGAGCATCGATGCCGCTTACAAGACCGTTGCTTCGCAGATCCAGGTTCCCGGGTTCCGCAAGGGCAAAGTTCCCTCCAAGCTGGTTGACCAGCGCGTTGGCCGCGGCTACGTCCTGGAGACCGCTATCAACGATGGCCTCAACGGCTGGTACCAGGCTGCCGTCCAGGAAGCCGGCCTCCGCCCGCTGAGCCGCCCCGAGGTTGAGATCACCGAGGTTCCGGACCCGTCCTCGACCGACGGCGAGCTGAAGTTCCAGGTCGAGATCGACGTCCGTCCCGAGGTTGAACTGCCCGACTATGCCGGCATCAAGATCGAGGTTGCCGCAGCGGATTCCTCCGACGCCGACGTCGACAAGGCCCTCGATGAGCTCCGCGGCCGCTTCGGCACGCTGAAGTCCGTTGACCGCCCGGCCGCCGATGGCGACTTCCTGACCATCGACATCACCGCCACGATCGACGGCGCCGAGATCGACTCCGCCACCGGCCTGTCCTACCAGGTTGGCGCAGGCACCATGCTTGAAGGCCTCGACGAGGCTGTCACCGGCCTTTCTGCCGAAGAAGAAGCAATTTTCGACACCACGCTGGTTGGCGGCGAGCACGCCGGCGAGGCAGCCCAGGTGAAGGTTGCTGTCAAGACCGTCAAGGAGCGCGAGCTTCCTGAGGCCAACGACGACTTCGCCCAGTTGGCATCCGAGTTCGACACCCTTGCCGAACTGCGTGAAGACCTTGCCAAGCAGGCCGCTGAGTCCAAGGTCGTCGGCCAGGGCGTCGAAGCCCGCGACAAGGTCCTGGACAAGCTCGTCGAGCTCATCGAGGTCCCGGTTCCGGACTCCGTGGTCGAAGAGCAGCTCGAAGCGCACTTCAACCCGGAGAACGCCCACGGTGAAGGCGAGCACGACACCGAGGAACACCGCGCCGAGGTCAAGGCCAACACTGCCCGCGCCTTCCAGAACGAGATCATCCTTGACGCCATTGCCGACAAGGAAGAAGTGAGCGTCAGCCAGAACGAGCTGATCGACTACATCGTCAGCACGGCCAGCCAGTACGGCATGGACCCGAACCAGTTCGCCCAGATCATCGATCAGAGCGGCCAGGTTCCCATGATGGTTTCCGAGGTACGCCGCCGTAAGGCTCTCGCGGTTGTCCTCGGCCAGGCCGAGGTTGTCGACTCCGAAGGCAACAAGGTCGACCTCAGCGACTTCGTGCGCCCCGCCGGCGAAGAGGTCTCCGTCGAGGAAACCGAAGAAGCGGCTGTTGTTCCGAGCGACGACCCTGCTGCAGTGAAGTTCTAGTTTCAACTCAAGCCGCCCCCGGATCCTTGATCCGGGGGCGGCTTGGTTTAAGCCCGGCCGGCACCAAAAGCGGCACCCTTCCGCAATCGTGCGCCGTCAGCGAACAGCGCGATTTGGGAGAACAAATCGCCGTGGAAAACGGTTAGTGTCCAAGTAGTGAAGATCAGGGATGGCAAGTTCAGCAATGGCCCTGTCACCAGCGAGAGGTAAGTACTTATGTCACAGCACGCAGAGGCCCCCAGGATGGCAACCGTCGATCCAGCGGCCCAGGACAACTACATCTACAACCGCCTGCTGAAAGAGCGCATCATCTGGCTCGGATCCGAAGTCCGTGACGAGAACGCCAACGCGATCTGCTCCCAGCTCCTCCTCCTCTCCGCTGAAGACCCGGAGAAGGACATCTACTTGTACATCAACTCTCCCGGCGGCTCCGTGACCGCCGGCATGGCCATCTACGACACGATGCAGTTCATTCCGAACGACGTCGTGACGGTTGCCACCGGGCTCGCAGCCTCCATGGGCCAGTTCCTCCTTTCCTCGGGCACCAAGGGCAAGCGCTACGCCACGCCCAACGCCCGCATCCTGATGCACCAGCCTTCCGGCGGCATCGGCGGCACGGCGTCGGATATCAAGATCCAGGCGGAGCTGATCCTTCACATGAAGAAGGTCATGGCCGAGCTGACGGCCGACCAGACCGGACAGACCGTGGAGACCATCCTCAAGGACAACGACCGCGACAAGTGGTTCACGGCTACCGAAGCGCTCGAGTACGGCTTCTTCGACAAGATCTCCGCCCACGCAGGCTCGGTGGCCGGCGGTGGCGGAACAGCCAACTCGTCGAATTCCGAGAAGTAACCGGCAGCAAGAAACATTCAGATCAGGAGCAATAAAAATGAACTACAACTTTGGATGGTCTGCCGGTAATCTCCCGTCCAGCCGCTATGTCCTCCCGCAATTCGAGGAGCGCACGCCCTACGGCTTCAAGCGCCAGGACCCGTACACGAAGCTCTTCGAGGACCGCATCATCTTCCTCGGTGTGCAGGTTGATGACGCTTCCGCCGACGACATCATGGCCCAGCTGCTGGTGCTCGAGTCCACGGACCCGGACCGCGACATCACCTTGTACATCAACTCCCCGGGCGGCTCGTTCACGGCCATGACGGCGATCTACGACACGATGACGTACATTCGTCCGGAGATCCAGACCGTGTGCCTCGGCCAGGCGGCCAGTGCCGCGGCCGTGCTGCTCGCGGCAGGTACCGCGGGCAAGCGCCTCGCCCTGCCCAACGCCCGGGTGCTGATCCACCAGCCGTCGCTGTCCGGCGGCCAAGGGGGCCAGGCTTCCGACCTCGAGATCCAGGCCGCAGAAGTCATGCGCATGCGCTCATGGCTTGAGGACACGCTGGCCAAGCACTCCGGCCGGACGCCGGAACAGGTCAACAACGATATCGAGCGCGACAAGATTCTCACCGCTGCCGAGGCAATGAACTACGGATTGATCGACCAGGTGCTCGATTCCCGCAAGATCAAGCCCCAGGCGATCGCCAGGTAACTGGCCAAAACTCGACGCCGGTGCGGTTCAGGAAATATGGACCGCATCGGCGTTCTGTTTCAACCCAAGCAGCCCATTGTGTCCTACAGTGGAAGTTGTCATGGTGGCGCCCCCGCTGCGATCTTGCGAAATTGCGGATAGGTACGGGGCTGCACCACCCGCATGAAACGAAGGGATTCCCACATGGCTCGGATTGGCGAGAGCACGGATCTGCTGAAGTGTTCTTTCTGCGGAAAGAGCCAAAAGCAGGTGCGGAAGCTGATTGCCGGGCCCGGCGTGTACATCTGCGACGAGTGCATCGAACTCTGCAACGAGATCATCGAAGAGGAACTCGCCGAAGTATCGGATCTTGGCAGCTTCGAGTTGCCCAAGCCGCGGGAGATCTTCGACTTCCTCCAGGAATACGTCATTGGCCAGGAGCCCGCGAAACGCTCCCTCGCCGTCGCGGTCTACAACCACTACAAGCGCATCCAGGCGGGCCACGCACCGAAGACAGGCCTCGGCGAAGGCGGACACCACGAAGACGTGGAGATCGCCAAGTCAAACATCCTGCTGATCGGCCCTACCGGCTGCGGTAAGACTTACCTGGCGCAAACCCTGGCCCGCCGTCTGAACGTACCCTTCGCCGTCGCCGACGCCACGGCCCTGACTGAGGCCGGATACGTCGGCGAAGACGTCGAAAACATCCTGCTGAAGCTCATCCAGGCCGCCGACTACGACGTCAAGAAGGCCGAACAAGGCATCATCTACATCGACGAGATCGACAAGATTTCGCGCAAGAGCGAGAACCCGTCGATCACGCGCGATGTGTCCGGCGAAGGCGTGCAGCAGGCCCTCCTGAAGATCCTCGAAGGAACTGTGGCCTCGGTTCCGCCGCAGGGCGGACGTAAGCACCCGCACCAGGAATTCATCCAGATCGACACCACCAACGTGCTGTTCATTGTGGCCGGTGCGTTCGCCGGGCTCGAGGACATCATTGGATCGCGGTCCGGACGCAAAGGCATTGGTTTCGGAGCCCCGCTCAACGAGGTCAAGGACAACGCAGACAGCTACGGCGAGGTGATGCCGGAAGATCTCCTCAAGTTCGGGCTCATTCCTGAATTCATTGGACGCCTGCCGGTGATCACCACCGTGTCCAACCTTGACCGTTCAGCCCTCATCCAGATTCTCTCCAAGCCCAAGAACGCCCTGATCAAGCAGTACCAGAAGATGTTCCAGCTGGACGGCGTCGAGCTTTTGTTCGACGACGACGCCCTTGACTCGATTGCGGACCAAGCCCTTGAACGTGGCACCGGAGCCCGCGGCCTGCGGGCCATCATGGAGGAAGTGCTGCTGCCGGTCATGTTCGACCTGCCCAGCAGGGACGACATCGCCAGCGTCGTCATCACTGCCGACGCCGTGAACAAGAAGGGCCAGCCCACCATGATCGCGCACGAGGTCATTGCGAAGCGTCGGAATAAGTCCGCCTAGCCTGAGGTTGGCATGATTGGTGCCGGACACCGTTTTGTCCGGCCAACGCGCCCCCTTACGCCTATCGAAGGAGTTCCCTGTGCCCGAGCAGACTGCCAACAAGGTCGATTTCTGGTTCGATCCGATGTGCCCTTTTGCCTGGGTGACATCCCGCTGGATCGGTGAAGTGGAAGAGGTTCGCGGCATCGAGACCAACTGGAACGTCATGAGTCTTTCCGTCCTCAACGAGGGCCGCGAGCTGCCTGCCGAATACACCGAGAAAATGAAGCTGGGCTGGGGACCTGTCCGTGTCATCATTGCCGCCCGCGAGCTGCACGGAAGCGAGTACATCAAACCGCTGTACGACGCGATGGGTTCCCTCATCCACCACGAAGGCATCAAGGATTTCTCCGAGGTCATCTCCAAGGCCCTGGCTGAAACCGGCCTCCCCGCCGAGTTGGCCCAATACGCCGATTCCGAGGAGTACGACGTCCAGTTGCGTGCGAGCCACGAATCGGGCATCTCCCTGGTGGGCCAGGACGTCGGCACTCCGGTGGTCGCCGTCAACGGCACAGCCTTCTTCGGCCCGGTCCTCACCCGCATTCCCCGTGGCGAGGAAGCCGGCCGGATCTGGGACGCCACCGTCACGTTAGCCGGCTACCCGCACTTCTTCGAGCTCAAGCGCAGCCGCACGGAAAGCCCGGAATTCAACTAGCCTGAGCGGTGGCGGTTGTCTGAACCGCAGGCACGGCTATTTCAGGAATCGCGACGTTCTACGGTCCGCGAGGATCTTTCCGTTTGTCTGGCAGCCAGGGCAATACTGCAACGAAGTGTCGGCAAAGGACACCTCGCGGATGGTGGTCCCGCACACAGGGCACGGCTGGCCCGCCCTGCCGTGGACCCGCATGGTGTTCCGCTTCGTGTCCTTGAGCTCGCTTGAGGCTTTCCCGACGGCGGCGGCGACGGCCGCACCCAGGACACTTTCGATGGACTCATAGAGGACCCGGGTGGTGTCCTTGTCGAGCGACTTGGCGATCGCGAACGGTGAAATCCTGGCGGCGTGAAGGATCTCGTCACTGTAGGCGTTGCCGATGCCCGCAATGACACTTTGGCTCCGAAGGAGTCCCTTGACCTGGTGCGCGCTCGTGGAAAGGATTCCGGCGAGGGTTTCCACCGTGAATTCAGGGCTCAGCGGGTCCGGGCCGAGCGTCGCGATCCCGGGAACGTCCAAGGGACTGCGCACCACGTAGACGGCCAGGCTCTTCTTCGTCCCCGCCTCCGTCAGGTCCACTCCGACATGGGTTGAGCCGTCGCTCTTGGTGAACCCGAGCCTCGCGGCAATATTGCTGCCGCCCATGCGCAGCTGGGTGTGCGATGGCTGCTCCGTGTAGCGGAGCCACCCTGCCTTGGCGAGGTGGAAGATGAAATGGATGCCCTCGGCGTCGAGGCTGACGAATTTTCCGAAGCGTTCCACTCCGGCGATCTTGCGCCCTTCCAGGGCCGAGTAAGGCGGATCGGCCGTCTTCAGCACGGCAAAGGAAGTGATCTGGATCTTCGTCAGTTCGGCACCGAGAAGATTCCTGCCCAGGAAGGCAGTCAGCCCGGCCACTTCGGGAAGTTCTGGCATAGCAACACTGTGCCACAAAGCGCCCAGCCCCAGAACCCCGGGCGCCTGCCACGGGGCCCCGAATTACATGCTAGTAGTTCCCCAAGAGGGCTTGTGCTGGCCGGGGAGCGGGTCAAGAATAGAACTTACCCACTTCGAAAGAAGAGGGACACGGAAACCAGAGATTCAGTGATATGCATCTGACGCAGCCTTCGGCAAAGTTGGATGCAAGCTACCAGTGACGAGGTAGGAAGACCTGAAAAGTCCGAGGATTCCGCCAGACTGCCAAGGCGTCACCAGGCAGCCGAAGAGTCGAAGCCCCACCAACGGCTAACGCTGATGGGGCTTCCCCTTTGCCCGGAAACTCCCGGCGGCCCCGGAAATTCCCGGGCTCGTCCAAACTACGCCTGGGCGGGCTCCTCGGCAGGTGCCAGGACCACGTCGCTCACCGTCAGTTCGCCGTCGCCGGCTACCAGTGAGATCTCCTGTGCGTTGGCTGCGGCCTTGAGGTCTCCCAGACCGGCTTCCAGCTGTGCAACGAACGACTCGGTGGCGGTGATGGTCGCGGAGAGGACCTCGGTGCGCTGCTTGACCTTCGCCTCGGACTTGGCCTTGCGGATGCCGCTCAACGCGATGCCGACGGTGCCCAGCATGGTGGTGTCGCCGTCGACGATTTCCACGGCCGCCGGCCACGCCGCGCGGTGAACCGAACCCGTGCGCCACCAGCTCCAGACCTCTTCGGTGGCGAAGGGCAGGAACGGCGCGAACAGCCGCAACAATGAGTCCAGCGTGGTGGCCAGGGCTGCAAGCACGGATGCCTGTTCGGTCTCGCCGGCCGCACCGTAGGCGCGGTCCTTGATGAGTTCCACGTAGTCGTCCGTGAACTGCCAGAAGAACGATTCCGTGATCTGCAGCGCGCGGGCGTAGTCGTAGTTGTCGAATACCTTGGTGGACTGCGCCACGACGTCGGCCAGCTGGGCAAGCAGTGCCCGGTCCAGGGGGTTGCTCAGGACAGACAGGTCCGCGCCGACAACCGAGTTCTCCGTAGCGCCCAGGTTCAACACGAACTTGGAGGCGTTGAGAAGCTTGATGGCCAGGCGGCGGCCGATCTTCATCTGGGCGATCTCGTACGCGGTGTCCGCGCCGAGCTTTGCAGAGGCGGCCCAGTAACGGACGGCGTCGGAGCCGAACTCGTTCAGGACGTCGGTGGGAACAACCACGTTGCCCTTGGACTTGGACATCTTCTTGCGGTCCGGGTCCAGGATCCAGCCCGAGATGGCGGCGTGCTTCCATGGCGCGCTGTTCTGCAGGGCGTCCGCCCGGACAACCGACGAGAAGAGCCAGGTGCGGATGATGTCGTGTCCCTGCGGGCGGAGGTCGAAGGGGTAGACCTTGCCGAACAGTTCCTCGTCACGGCTCCAGCCGCCCACGATCTGCGGAGTCAGCGACGACGTGGCCCAGGTGTCCAGGACGTCGGCGTCTCCGATGAAGCCGTTGGGCTGCTCGCGCTGGGACTCGTCGAAGCCGGGGGCCGCGTCTGCCGCAGGGTCTACGGGAAGGGACTCGTCGGACGGCAGGATCGGGTTTGCGTAGTCCGGGTTGCCCTGCGCATCCAAGGGGTACCAGACGGGGATCGGCACGCCGAAGAAGCGCTGGCGCGAAACGAGCCAGTCACCGTTCAGCCCGGAGATCCAGTTCTCGTAGCGCGAGCGCATGAAGGACGGGTGGAACTCGATCTCGTGTCCACGCGCGATCAACCGTTCGCGGCGGTCCTCGTCCCGCCCGCCATTGCGGATGTACCACTGGCGCGACGTGACAACTTCAAGGGGCTTGTCGCCCTTCTCGAAGAAGTTCACGGGGTGCGTGATCTTCTTGGGCTCGCCATCCAGCAGATCGGCGGCAATGAGAAGCTCAACCACTGCCTCCTTGGCAGAGAACGCCGTCTTCCCGGCGATTGCCGCGTAGGCTTCCTTGCCGGCGTCGGTGGTGATCCACTCAGGAGTCTCGGCGATGATGCGGCCGTCGCGGCCCATGATGGCGCGCGTGGGCAACTGCAGCTCGCGCCACCAGGTGACGTCGGTCAGGTCGCCGAAGGTACAGACCATGGCGATGCCCGAGCCCTTGTCCGCCTTGGCGAGCGGGTGGGCTTTGACCTCGAGCTCGACGTCGAACAGGGGGGACGTGACGGTCTTGCCGAACAGCGGCTGGTACCGCTCGTCGTCGGGGTTTGCCACCAATGCGGCGCACGCGGCGAGGAGTTCCGGACGCGTGGTCTCGATGTAGATCTTCTCGCCGTCAGCGGTGAAGAAGGGGTAGCGGTAGTACGCGCCTGCAACCTCGCGGTCCTCCAGCTCGGCTTGCGCGACGGCGGTGCGGAACGTCACGTCCCACAGGGTGGGGGCCTCGGCCATGTAGGCGTCCCCGGCGTTCAGGTTGGCGAGGAAGGCGCGTTGGGACACTGCCCGGGAGGTGTCGTCGATGGTGCGGTACGTCAGGTCCCAGTCAACGGACAGGCCGAGGGTCTGGAACAGGTTCTCGAAGACCTTTTCGTCCTCGACGGCGAGTTCCTCGCAGAGTTCGATGAAGTTCTGGCGCGAGACGACGTCGAAGTCGCGCTGGTTCTTCGCCGGCTGTGCCGGGGGGCGGTAGTCGGCGTTGTAGGGAATGGCGGGATCGCAGCGGACGCCGTAATAGTTCTGCACTCGGCGCTCGGTGGGAAGCCCGTTGTCGTCCCAGCCCATCGGGTAGAACACGTTCTTGCCGGTCATGCGCATGTAGCGGGCCTGGACATCCGTCTGCGTGAACGAGAACATGTGGCCCACGTGGAGCGAACCGGATGCGGTGGGCGGGGGAGTGTCAATCGAGTAGACCTGCTCCCGGGTGGTGTCCGGGTTGAACTTGTAGGTTCCTTCCTCCAGCCAGCGCTGCGTCAGGGCAGCCTCAAGGCCTTCAAGGGCCGGCTTGTCGGGAACATTGATGGGGGCGGTGGCGGGCGTGTCTGTACCCTGCGTTGATTCAGCCATGCGCCAATTGTTTCACGGTCTTGCACCACCCCGCCCCGCCGCCCCTCTCTTACCCAGTTGTCCCACTGCCTGCGTCCCAGGCGGCGTATGACGTACATGGTGTTGACATGGCCCACACGCGTCTCAGGCGATGGGACAACTGGGACAATGCAGCCCGGGGGATGTCCACATACGGCAGTTGAAGCTGGAATTGCTTGGTCGGCGTGAAGCACGGTTGAGCCATGGACGAGATTCAGCGCATGATGCAGCGCAATTGGGGTGTATGCCGCTTCAGCCATTTACGGCGGATGGGCCTTGACCGGTTCCAGATCCGGGACCTCGTCGACCACGGGCTCCTGCTGAAGACTGCGCGGGGTACCTATGCCCTTCCGTCGGCCAGGCCCGACATTGTCAAAGCAGCCGGGCAAAACGTTTCCTTGGCATGCGTGTCTGCAGCCTCGGCACGGGGCTTATGGGTCTGGAAGGCGGCCGCAAAGCCTCACGTTGTCAGAGACAGCGCCAAGGAGGTTCCCGGCTGCGTGGTCCACCGGGGCAAACGTTCAGCCAGGCAGCTTGTGGTCTCGGACTTCGACGCCGTGTGCCAGGCCTTCAGGTGCGTCCCGGCGTGGCAGGCACTTGTGGTGGCAGAAGGGGCCGTTGCAGGCGGACGAGTCTTGCTGCGGGACCTCCTGTCGCACTTCGCTGGGTCCCACGACTGGCGGATCCGCCTTCTGATCGGCAGGATCCGCGCCGATTCACAGTCCATGCCGGAGACGTTGGCGCGCCTGGCCCTGGAGGACGCAGGGTTCCATGTGGACACGCAGGTACAGATTGCCGGAGTGGGAAGAGTAGATGGTGTCGTCAACGGTGGGCTCGTGTACGAAATTGATGGTCGGAAGTTCCATTCGGGGCCACAGGAATTCGAGAACGACCGCAGCCGTTGGAATTCCCTGGTCATGCAGGGCATCCCAGTGGTGCGTATTCCGGCGCGTTGGGTTCTCCGGGATCCGAATTCTGTGCTTCCCATTGTGTCCGGGGCACTCTCGGCGATGAAGTCCGCGTCATCTGTCCCAGTCTTGGTGAGGGAAGGGATCGCTGGTGCCGGAGGGGTTGACGTCCAGCACAGGGGAAACAGCGAATGGGACAACTGGGAGGGGGACGCGGCGATAGGGTGGTGACATGACTGAGGAAGTACAGAAGAAGACCGCGGTAGTGACCGGTGCCAGCACGGGAATCGGCGAAGCCACAGTGCGGGCCCTCGCCGCCGATGGATGGAAGGTATTCGCTGTCGCCCGCCGCGCGGAACGGCTCGAGGCACTCGGCGCCGAGAGCGGCGCAGTGCCGTTCGCCGCGGATATCACCAACGACGACGACGTGGCGGCCTTGCTCTCCACCGTCACCGAGGCAGGGGGAGCGGACACGCTCATCAACATTGCCGGCGGCGCACGGGGCGCGGACACCTTGGCCAATGCGCAGACCGAAGACTGGGACTGGATGTACCAAGTCAACGTGCTCGGCACCCTGAAGCTGACCCGGGCCTTCCTCCCGATGCTGCGGGCCAACGGCGAGGGCACAGTCCTGAACCTGACATCGACCGCGGGATTCACGGCCTACGAGGGCGGCGGCGGGTACAACGCGGCAAAGTTCGCCCAGCACGCCATGACCGGCGCCCTGCGGCTGGAGGAAGCCGAGAACAACATCCGTGTCATCGAGGTGGCGCCAGGCCTGGTCCGCACGGAGGAGTTCGCGCTCAACCGCCTCGGCGATGTCACTGCTGCAGCCAAAGTGTATGCCGGGGTCGAGAAGCCGCTCACGCCGGAGGACGTCGCCGACGTCGTCAGGTACGCGGTCTCGGTGCCGCATCACGTCAACCTCGACGAGATCATCGTCCGTCCTGTGGCACAGGCAGCCACCCACAAGTTGATCCGCAAGGGCTAAGGTCGCGGTGTCGCGCGCCCCATGCCTCCAAGTGGAGCTCGCGGCGCCGCTGCCGCTAGACTTGTGGCACAAGCTTTGACCCGGACATCACCGGTGAGCTTCCGGAAGAACGCCCACGCCACCATGAGGGTCAGTAGAACCGGACGGGTAAGCCCGTCACAGCAGCAATGAGCGGCCGACGCCGGAACAGCTCCTCTTCACGGGGAGCAGCGCCAGCGACGGTAAGTGAGGTGGTACCGCGGTACTGGAGCTGTTGGAAACAACGGCCTGGCGCCGTCCTCGCATCCTGAATGAAACTTTGTGTTCACCGGCTCAACCCAGGATGAAGAGATGACGTATTACCCCAAGGCCTCCACCGCAGTGTCAGGCACAGCTCCGTCCGGCACCTCCACAGGGGTGTCCGCCTCCGTGAAGTTCCCGGAGATCGAAGAGCGCATCCTCAAGTACTGGGATGAAGACGGCACCTTCCAAGCCAGCATCGACCAGCGCAGCGCCGACCTTCCCGGCGGCCACCCCGGCAGCAACGAGTTCGTCTTCTACGACGGTCCTCCCTTCGCCAACGGGCTGCCGCACTACGGCCACCTCCTGACCGGCTACGCCAAGGACCTGGTAGGCCGCTACCAGACCCAGCGCGGCAAGCGCGTCGAACGGCGCTTCGGCTGGGACACCCACGGACTGCCCGCCGAACTCGAGGCCATGAAGCAACTGGGAATGACGGACAAGACCCAGATCGAAGCGATGGGCATCGACAAATTCAACGACGCCTGCCGTGCCTCGGTCATGAAGTACGCAGACGAATGGAAGAGCTACGTCACGCGCCAGGCACGCTGGGTGGACTTCGACAACGACTACAAGACCCTCAACGTCGAGTACATGGAGTCCGTCCTGTGGGCCTTCAAGCAGCTCCACGAGAAGGGCCTCACCTACAACGGGTACCGCGTCCTGCCGTACTGCTGGAAGGACGAGACGCCGCTGTCCAACCATGAGCTGCGCATGGACGACGATGTCTACAAGAACCGCCAGGACCAGACCGTCACCGTGACCTTCCCCATCAAGGCAGGGGAGTCGGAACTCTCCAAGTCCCTTGAGGGTGTTCAGGCGCTCGCGTGGACCACGACCCCCTGGACACTGCCCACCAACCTGGCGCTCGCTGTCGGGCCCGAGATCGCCTACGCGGTGGTTCCGGCCGGTCCCAACGGCATCAAGGCCGCCTCCCCGGAGGCCCCGGTCGCGGGCAGCTTCCTGCTGGCCTCCGATCTGCTCGGCACCTACGCCAAGGACCTGGGGTACGACGACGGCGCTGCCGCCACCGCCGCTGTCACCGCCAGCTACACGGGCACCGAGTTGGCCGGCCTGGAGTACGAGCCGCTGTGGGACTACTTCTCCGACACCGAGAAGTACGGAACGCAGAACGGCTGGCGTTTCCTGGTGGCGGACTACGTCACCACCACCGACGGCACGGGCATCGTCCACCAAGCACCGGCCTACGGTGAAGACGACCAGAAAGTCTGTGAGGACGCGGGTATCCCCGTGGTCCTTTCCGTCGATGAAGGCGCCAAGTTCCTCCACCTGTTCGCGCACGGACCCCTTGCCGAAATCTCCGGTCTGCAGGTGTTCGATGCCAACAAGCCGATCACGCAGGCACTGCGTTCCGGCGGTCGTTTGGTCCGCCGGGCCAGCTACGAGCACAGCTACCCGCACTGCTGGCGCTGCCGCAACCCTTTGATCTACCGTGCCGTGTCTTCCTGGTATGTGGAGGTCACCAAGTTCAAGGACCGGATGTCCGAACTGAACCAGGAGATCAACTGGATCCCGGGCAACGTCAAGGACGGACAGTTCGGCAAGTGGCTGGCCAACGCCCGCGACTGGTCCATCAGCCGCAACCGTTACTGGGGCTCGCCCATCCCGGTGTGGCAGTCCGACGACCCCGAGTACCCGCGCACGGACGTTTACGGCTCGCTCGCCGAGATGGAGGCCGATTTCGGCCGCCTTCCGATGAACAACGACGGCCAGGTCGACCTGCACCGCCCGTTCATCGACGAACTCACCCGGCCCAACCCGGACGACCCGCGCTCCCCTGAAGAGGGCCAGTCCACCATGCGCCGGGTCGAGGACGTCCTGGACGTCTGGTTCGACTCGGGCTCCATGCCCTACGGCCAGGTGCACTATCCGTTCCAGAACGAGGAATGGTTCGACACCCACAACCCTGCCGACTTCATCGTCGAGTACATCGGGCAGACCCGCGGCTGGTTCTACATGCTGCACATCCTGTCCACGGCACTCTTCGACCGGCCGGCCTTCCGCAATGTGATCAGCCATGGCATCGTCCTGGGGTCCGACGGGCAGAAGATGTCCAAGAGCCTGCGCAACTACCCGGACGTCTCCGAGGTCCTGGACCGCGACGGCTCCGACGCCATGCGGTGGTTCCTGATGTCCAGCCCCATCCTGCGCGGCGGCAACCTTGTGGTCACCGAGCAGGGAATCCGCGACGGCGTCCGCCAGGTCATCCTGCCGCTGTGGAACGTGTACAGCTTCTTCACCCTGTACACGAACGCCTCCAATGGCGGCGCCGGCTATGACGCCAAGCTGCGCTATGACGGCTACACGGACACCCTGGACCAGTACTTGCTGGCAAACACCGGCGACCTCGTCCGCAACGTCACCTCCAGCCTGGACGAATACGACATTTCCGGAGCCTGCGATGAACTGCGCAGCTACCTGGACATGCTCACCAACTGGTACGTCCGCCGCAGCCGTCAGCGCTTCTTCGACGAGAACACGGACGCCTTCGATGCCCTCCACACGGCCCTCGAAGCGGTCTGCCGTGTCTCGGCATCGTTGCTTCCCTTGGTTTCCGAGGAGATCTGGCGCGGCCTGACCGGTGGGCGCTCCGTGCACCTGGCTGACTGGCCCGAGGCCTCGCTGTTCCCGGCAAACCCGGAACTCGTCGAGGCCATGGACCGTGTCCAGCAGATCTGCTCCACCGGTTCCAGCCTGCGCAAGGCCGCCAACCTTCGCGTCCGCCTGCCGCTGCAGGAGCTCACGGTAGTGGCACCCGGTGCGCACACGCTGGAAGGCTTCGCCGCCGTCGTCGCGGATGAACTGAACCTGCGTTCCGTCCGGCTCCTGGATGCCGCTACGGCGTCGCCGGAGGAATTCGGGATCGAGCAGAAACTCGTGGTCAACGCGCGCGCCGCTGGTCCGCGACTGGGCAAGAATGTCCAGCAGGCCATCAAGGGTTCCAAGTCCGGCGACTGGTCTGTTTCCGATGATGGAGTGGTCACGGCAGGGGGCCTCGAGCTGGAGCCGCAGGAGTACACGCTTGAGACCGTCGTCGCGGAATCTGCAGGCGGAGCGGCTGTCGCCGTCCTTCCGGGCGGTGGCTTCGTGGTCCTGAACACCGAAGTCACTCCGGAACTGGCTGCCGAAGGCCTGGCGCGCGACATGGTCCGTGCCATCCAGCAGGCCCGCAAGGACGCAGGACTCAACGTGAGCGACCGCATCCACACCACGGTCCTGGCCGTCCATGACGTTGTTGACGCCTTGCGCGCGAATGAAGAGCTGGTCAAAACCGAAACCCTGTCCCTCAAGCTCGACCCCGTCGTCTCCGGCGACGCCGCCGAGCCGCAGATCACCGTTACCAAGATCGAGGCCTAGTACATGAGCGACGAATTCTCCGTAGAAAGCGTCTACGCCGAACTCCTGGGCCGCGCCCCGGAAAACAAAATGGAGCCGCGGCTGGCGCCCCTGTACCGGGCGATGGATGTGCTGGGGGAGCCCAACAAGGCATTCCCGATCATCCACATCACAGGCACCAATGGCAAGACCTCCACCGCCCGGATGATCGAGGCGGGGCTTCGCGCCCACGGCTTGAGCACTGGCCGCTACACGAGTCCGCACCTGTCGAAGGTCACGGAACGCATCAGCATCGACGGCGAGCCGGTTTCGGATGAGACCTTTGTCCGGATCTGGGACGAGATCCGTCCGTACCTTGAGATCGTGGACAAGGAACTCGAGGCCGATGGCCAGCCCCGGCTCACCTACTTCGAGTGCCTGACCATCCTGGGCTTCGCGATCTTCGCTGACCAACCCGTCAATGTCGCCGTGATTGAAGTGGGGCTGGGCGGCATTACCGATGCCACGAATGTGGGCGACGGGCAGGTGTCCGTGGTGACGCCGATTTCGCTCGACCACACGGATCTCCTCGGCGACACCACCGAGGACATCGCCCGCGAGAAGGCTGGAATCATCAAGCCCGGCGGTTTCCTGGTCAGCGCGGCCCAGCCCGTGGACGCCGCGCAGGTGCTCCTGGAGAAGGCGCGCGAGGTTGGAGTGCCGTTCCGCTTCGAAGGCGTCGAATTCGGGGTCGAGTCCCGCAGCGTGGCCGTCGGGGGCCAAGTGCTGACCGTCCAGGGGCTCGCGGGCCGCTATGAGGACCTGCTGCTGCCCTTGCACGGCGCCCACCAGGCCGAGAACGCGGCAGTCGCCGTCGCTGCCCTGGAGGCCTTCTTCGGTGGAGGCGAAAAGGAACTCGACGGCGACCTCCTGCGCGAGGCTTTCGGCAACGTCACCTCGCCCGGCCGTCTTGAGGTGGTGCGCACCGCTCCCACGATCATCGTGGATGCCGCCCACAACCCCGATGGCATCCGCGTCTCAGCCGAGGCAATCGAAGAGGCCTTCAGCTTCAGCAAACTGGTGGTGGTCCTCGGGGTCCTGAAGGAAAAGGACGCGGAAGAAATCCTGCGGCAGCTCAAGGAATCCCTGGGCGGACTGGCAGAGGAGTTCTGCTTCACGCAGTCCAGCTCGCCGCGGGCCATCCCGGCAGCGCAACTGGCCGATCTCGCCGTCGACCTTGGCTTCGGTGCGGACAACGTCCACATCGCCGAGAAGCTGGATGACGCGATCGAGTGGGCCGTGGAACGCGCCGAAGCCAACGATGACCTGGCCGGCGGGGTACTCGTCACGGGTTCCATCACCGTGGTGGCCGAAGCCCGCATGCTCCTCGGGAAAGCAGGTTCCTGAGCATGGCCAAACTCACCAAAGCCCAGCGCGAATGGCGGCCCGGGATGCCCAAGAAGCGCCGCTCCACCAAGGTGATGTTCGCTTCGACCGTGTTGCTCCTGGAGGCGTTCGTCGCGTTCTTCGCCACCTTGGCAGTCTTCGGGCTCAAGCGCGGCGAGGTGCAGCCGGCGCTGATCCTGACATTCGGGATCACCCTGAGCCTTGTGCTGATCCTGGCTTGTGCCGTCCTCAGCAAGCCGTGGGGCATCGGTGTCGGCTGGGTATTGCAGCTGGTTTTGATTCTTTCCGGCTTCGTCGAGCCCACGATGTTCGTGGTGGGGGTCCTCTTCGCGGCCTGCTGGTGGTACGGCATCCGTGCCGGCATGAGGATCGACCGCGAGAACGCCCAGCGCGATCGTGAGCAAGCCGAGTGGAACGCTTCGCACGGGGAAGACTCTGCCGGGCAGTCCGCCTGAGCGAAACCCCGTAAACTGGCTGGGAAACCCACACACTCAACATTGGAGCAACTGTGAGCATTGAGCGCACCCTTGTACTGATCAAGCCCGACGGCGTCGCCCGCAACTTGAGCGGCAGCATCCTCGCCCGCATCGAGTCCAAGGGATACTCCTTGATCGAATTGAAGAAGGTCAACGCCACCCGGGAGTTGCTGGAGCAGCACTACGAAGAGCACCTCGGCAAGCCGTTCTACGAGCCGCTGGTTGAGTTCATGCTGAGCGGCCCGGTTGTCGCCGCCATCTTCGAGGGTCACCGCGTGATCGAAGGCTTCCGCTCCCTCGCGGGAACCACGGACCCGACGACGGCGGCGCCGGGCACCATCCGCGGCGACTTCGGCCGTGACTGGGGCCTGGCAGTGCAGCAGAACCTGGTCCACGGTTCCGATTCGGTGGATTCCGCCGAGCGCGAGATCAAGATCTGGTTCGGCGCGTAGTTTTCAGGCACGCCAAAAACGAGCAACGCGGGGTCACTTACGGTCCATCCGGAGGTCCGGAATGGGCCGTAAGTGACCCCGCGTTAGTGCTCAGTAACCGGACGTGCCGATGAAGACATTGATGAAGGCGAAGAAAATGCTTGCAATCACGGCAACGTAGAGCAGCGCGGAAATGATCCAACCGGATTCGCTGAGGATCCCGGCAAGGCGCGCGGGCGCTGGAATGACCCCGTGCGCTACGTTCCTGATGGTCACGAAGACGAAGAGCGGGATCATGCATGCCCAGACCACCATGCAGAACGGGCACAGGATGTGAATGACATACAGTGCCTGGGACCAGAGCCAGACGATGAAAATGAAGCCCAGGGTGACGCCCGTCTGCAGTCCGATCCAGTACCAGCGTGCGAACTTGGCCCCGGCAAAGATAGCCATGGCGGTGGTGATGATCACGGCGAAGGCGACAATGCCGATGAACATGTTGGGGAAACCGAAAACCGAACTCTGCGGTGTCTTCATGACGCTGCCACAGGAGACCCATGGATTGAGGTCGCAGGCCGTGATGTGGTTGGGGTCCTGGAGAACCTGCAGCTTTTCCAGCACAAGCGCCCCTGATGCCAGCCAGGCAATGGCGCCGGTGGCGAGGAGGAGCCATGCAAAGGGGCGGTCGCGGAGCATGCGGGGCATGGTACCGTCAGGGCTCCTCCCGGCTTTCTCCTGCCGGAGGGAGCGGGCATCGTTGTTGGCCAGGTTCGGGCTGGCGGGGCTCGGCATGGTTGGCTGTCCTTTTCTGGATGGCCCGGCGCAGGACCGGGGACTGCTCTTGGGAGGATTCTAGCCGCGGAGGCTGGATGACGCGTCCAGCGAGGGCGGCGGCACGGAAGCATTCAGGGCGTGTTTCCTGCCGGGGGTTCGGGCGTGTGAGAGAATGAACATGGCCGGAAGCCGATCCACATGCGGAATCCGGTCCGGTATCTTGTTCCCAAGACCGCCAGTCATATGCAGGGCATGCCCAGGATCCAATGATCCCCGGTAGCGCCGCAGTGGCAATGGACGGCACCTGGTTGTGGCATTAGAACAACGGGTTTGGAGCGAAGCCGGCTTTCCGTGGATGCCGCACCCCCATGCTGGTGCGAACCGGAAAGACTACTACTGACTTCTGTCAACGCCTGCGGGTTTTGACAATATTGCCCCTCTGGGCACCGGATGTGGCGGTTGCGCAAGGGCAGGAGTGTTGCCACATATGGATAACGAGCAAGTTGTAGCCGCCGCCGAAGATGCGGCGTCCACCGAGACCACTGAAGCACCCAAAAAGGTCACCCGCACCCGCCGCAAGGCGGCGCCGAAGACGGTCGCCGCGGATGAAGCCCCCGACGCCGGAGCTCCCGCAGCTGACGCTGTGCCCCCCGCCGAGCCGACGGACATCGAAGCGCCCAAGGCTCCTGTCCGGCGCACCAGGGCTCGAAAGAAGGTCGAAACTTCCGAGCCGCTGCCAGGTTTCGCCGAAGAAGCGTCCGCGGAGGGTGGCGAGGCGCCGGAGGTTCCCGCCGTCGTCGAAACTGAAATGGCTGCACAGGCCGAAGCTGCCCCCGAGAAGCCGGTCCGCCGCCGTCGTACGACGAGGGCGAAGAGCGCCGAGCCCGTCGCCGAAGAAGCCCCGGTTGAAACACCGGCCGCCGAGGTTGCCCTGCCCGAGGAAAACACGGTGGAACCGCCGGCTGCGGAGATTGCGCCCGGGGAAACCGCCGAGGAACCTGCCGTCGAGGCGGAAGCTGCAAGCCCGATCGCATCGCTGTTCCTAGAGCCTGCGTCCGTCACGTCCATGATCTTCCAGGCACCGGACTTGAGCGCAGTTGCCAGGCCGGCCGTCGTCGAAGAAGCACCGCAGGCTGACGCTGAGGAAGGCTCCGAGGACAACGAACTGGACGAAGCCGGTAGCCGCCGGCGGCGCCGCAGCCGTGGACGTCGTGGACGCCGGGGCAACGAGCGTGACGAAGCCGCGGGAGAGGAAACGTCCGCGGAGTCCGATGACGAGGCAGAAGCCGGTACTGAGGAAGCCCTCGAAGAAGGCGTGACTTCCCGCCGTCGTCGGCGCCGCCGTCGTGGGGACCAGGACCTGGAGCTGACCGGCGGCGGAGACGACGATCCCCCCAACACCGTCACCCGTGTCCGCGCTCCCCGCGCACACGTTGAGTCCACCACCGGCTCCGACCGCGTCACGAGCGTCAAGGGCTCCACCCGACTTGAAGCCAAGAAGCAGCGCCGCCGCGAGTCCCGCGAGACCGGCCGCCGCCGCCAGGTCATCACCGAGGCCGAATTCCTGGCCCGCCGTGAGTCCGTTGACCGCCAGATGATCGTCCGCCAGCGCGACGACAGGATCCAGATCGGCGTCCTGGAAGACGGCGTGCTCGCGGAGCACTTCGTGTCCAAGACCCAGCAGGATTCCCTGATCGGCAACGTGTACCTGGGCAAGGTCCAGAACGTGCTGCCGTCGATGGAAGCCGCGTTCGTCGACATCGGACGCGGCCGCAACGCTGTGCTGTACGCCGGTGAAGTCAATTGGGATGCCGTCACCTTGGAAGGCAAGCCGCGCCGCATCGAAAACGCCCTGAAATCAGGCGATTCCGTGCTGGTCCAGGTCACCAAGGACCCCGTGGGCCACAAGGGCGCACGCCTGACGAGCCAGATTTCGCTCCCCGGCCGCTACCTTGTGTACGTACCGGGCGGTTCAATGACCGGTATTTCCCGCAAGCTGCCCGACGTCGAGCGCAACCGTCTGAAGAAGATCCTCAAGGACCGCCTCCCGGAGAACGCGGGCGTCATTGTCCGCACGGCCGCCGAGGGTGCTTCAGAGGAAGAGCTGACGCACGATATCAACCGCTTGCGGGCCCAGTGGGAAGGCATCGAAAGCCAGTCCACATCCACCAAGATCCTGGCCCCGGAACTGCTGTACGGCGAACCGGACCTCACCATCAAGGTGGTCCGCGACGTCTTCAACGAGGACTTCTCCAAGCTCATCGTCTCCGGCGATGAAGCCTGGGACACCATCGAGGCCTACGTCACCTACGTGGCGCCGGACCTGGTGGGACGCCTTGAGAAGTGGACCTCGGATCAGGACATCTTCTCGGCCTGGCGCGTGGACGAACAGATCCACAAAGCCTTGGAGCGCAAGGTCTTCCTGCCCTCCGGTGGTTCGCTCGTGATCGACCGCACCGAAGCGATGACGGTTGTTGACGTCAACACCGGGAAGTTCACCGGCAGCGGTGGCAACCTCGAGGAAACCGTCACCAAGAACAACCTCGAGGCTGCCGAGGAAGTGGTCCGCCAGCTTCGCCTGCGCGACATCGGCGGAATCATCGTCATCGACTTCATCGACATGGTCCTGGAATCCAACCGCGATCTCGTGTTGCGCCGGCTGGTCGAGTGCCTCGGCCGGGACCGTACCAAGCACCAGGTCGCCGAAGTGACGTCGCTCGGATTGGTCCAGATGACCCGCAAGCGTATGGGCACCGGCCTCCTGGAGGTCTTCGGCGAGCAGTGCGAAACGTGCGCAGGGCGCGGAATCGTCACGCACGACGAGCCTGTGGAGCACCGTCGGGCCAACGTGGTGGCCGCCGAACACCACCACCCGCGCACGGAGTCACAGCCGGCCGTCCGGCCGGAACAGCGCAAGCGCCGCCGCGGCAGGGGCACGGGTCCGGGGACCACTGAGCTCCCGATCACCCCTCCCGTGCCGGTCCACTCCGTGGAATCCGCTGATCCGAATCGCCAGGCAGCCACCCGCGCCGCCCTTGCCACCATCGCGGCTGCCGCCCACGCGGCCCACCTGCACGACGACGAGCTCCACCACGCGGCCGAATTGCTCGCCGACGGGCACGTAGCGGAAGCAACCCCGGTCCAGGCCCCCGCGGCCCCGGCCCAGGCTCCTGCCGCTGCGTCGAGTAGCGAGGAACGTTCGAAGCCTGTGCTGCGATTCGGCGGCGAGGAAGTGGCGTTGCCCTTCGTCCACCACGAAGAGGAGCCAGCGAGTGGCGCACCTGCCATGAGCCTGGATCTGTTGGCACAGGCATTCGCGGGCCTCGGAGAAGCTCCGGACACCGCCGTGACGGCGACAGAAGCCAAGGAAGCACCCGCCGGGGCCCAGGCGGCCGTTGCAAGCGTGGAATCCCCGGAGCCGGGTTCGCGTGGACGCCGAGGCCGCCGCAACCGTAGTGCCAGCCGGGCCCAGGGTGCCGCCAACGCCACCAACGTGGAGCACCACGAGGTTGCCGCGGCCGCCTCCGGTGGGGCCGCGCACGAGGCAAAGGCGACGGACGCCGCTCCGGCCAAGTCGACGGCGGCAGCGGAACCGATCATCCTCGGAGTCGGCGTGCCCAAGTCAGAACTCTAAACGCAGTACCCTGTCCGAAGCCCCGGCTGTTCCCGCTCCAGTGGAAACCGCCGGGGCTTCGGCGTTGCTGGTCAATCGACCGGACCTCCCTACAGTGCGGTTGCAAAGGCCGATTTCAGCGGGCGAGGCGTGATCCGGGTTAAGCTAGGGGACTGACACGGGGTGCCGCGCACCAAGCCGGCTGAGACCAGACCCGTTGAACCTGTCCGGTTAGCACCGGCGAAGGGATGTCTCGCATGACTGTTCCGGCGCAATCAGCCGTCTACCCGCTCAAGACCGTCCAGCGCCCTATCCCCAGGGTCCTGAGCATTGCCGGCTCAGACCCGTCGGGTGGTGCCGGGATCCAGGCGGACCTCAAGAGCATCGCGGCCAACGGCGGCTACGGCATGGCCGTCATCACGGCGCTCACGGTACAAAACACCCAGGGCGTCACTGCCGTCCATGTGCCTCCCGTGGAGTTCCTGCGCCAGCAGTTGGACGCCATCAGCGACGACATCACTGTTGATGCAGTCAAGATCGGCATGCTCGGGGACGCGGCCGTCATCCACGAAGTCCGCCGCTGGCTCGGGGAGGCCCGCCCCGCCGTCGTCGTGCTGGATCCGGTGATGATCGCGACCAGTGGCGACCGGCTCCTGGCGGGGTCCGCTGAAACCGCACTGCGGGAACTTCTGCCCCTCGCTGACTTGGTGACCCCCAACCTTCCTGAACTGGCCATGCTGCTAGGAGAACCTGTTGCCACCGACTGGGCATCGGCGTTGGAACAAGGCAAACGCCTGGCTGCCGCCTGTGGAAACACCGTCCTGGTGAAGGGCGGCCATCTGCAGGGAGCGGGCTGTCCCGATGCGCTCGTCAACACCGGGGGAGTCCTGAGCCAGGACGTCGTGGAATTCGCCGGCCAACGGGTAGAGACCCGCAATAGCCACGGCACGGGATGTTCCCTGTCGTCGGCGATGGCGACGGCCAAGGCGCGGCTCGGCGATTGGGAGTCCGCCCTGCGTGTGGTCAAGCCCTGGCTTCAGGAGGCCCTGACCCGGTCCGAGGTGCTGGAAGTGGGGAAGGGCAACGGGCCGATCCATCATTTCCACGGGCTCCAGCATTCCCTTCAGCCGGGGGATTTTGCCGTCCGGATGTGGGAAGCCGCCCAAACGGAACTCGCGGCCATTTATGGCTTGGACTTCATCCAGCACTTGCAATCCGGCGGGCTCAGCGAAGCGCAGTTCAGCTATTACCTGTCGCAGGATGCCATCTATCTCAACGGCTATTCCCGCGTCCTGGCGCGGGCAAGCGCCCTCGCTCCAAGCGAAACCGAACAGCTGTTCTGGGCCCGCGGCTCGCAGATGTGCCTTGAAGTCGAGTCCGAGCTGCATCGGAATTGGCTCAGCGGACGCCAGGTAAGGGGAGGGCTCGGCCCGGTCACCAAGGCCTACGTCGACCACTTGCTGGCGGCATCGGCGTCGGGCAGCTATGCCGTTCTGTTGGCTGCCGTACTTCCCTGCTACTGGTTGTACGCCGAAGTGGGACAGCAGCTCCACCATGGCTACATACAGGCGGGAGCGTCGGACGAGCACCCTTACGCGGACTGGCTGCGCACCTACGCAGACGAGGCTTTCGCCGAGGCCACCCGCAAGGCGATCGACATCACGGATGCCGCCGCCCAGGCCGCAACACCTGCGGAGCGCACCGCCATGATGGAGGCGTTTGCCCAATCCTGCCGCTATGAGACAGCGTTCTTCGATGCTCCAAGATTGCACGGCTAAACCCGCGTTCCTGTTGCGGAAGGATGGGAGTAAGGCCGGTGCCGGAGCGCGCTGCAGCGTGTCGGAGTGGGGATCCAAGCTTTTCCCGCCCGGCAGGGTAAGGTGGACGGGCACGGTACCGGATGGCGGCATAGCCAGTCTGTGGCAGCCATCACGTGGCAGCCTCCGGACCTGGCCTCATTTGCAGCCGAAGGCGAAACTAGCGTAATCTAGATCTTCGGTGCTTACGCCAACACTTGGGTTATGCCCCCAGAAACCGTTCATTTGGAACTGACCTTTCATTTGGAACTATTCGAGGGATGACTCATGGATTCCGTACCGGAGTCCACGGCGTTGAGGCACAGCGTGAACCAGGCCCGTTTTCGGATCGGGGTTCCGCACGCAAATTTAGTAATAAACGTCGAGAGAAGTGAGTGCCCAAGTGGTGTACGCGATTGTCCGCGCAGGCGGCCGCCAAGAAAAGGTTTCCGTTGGAGACTACGTAACCCTGAACCGCGTCCCCGGTGGAGCCGGCAGCACCCTTGAGCTGCCCGCACTGCTCCTGGTGGACGGTGACAAGGTCACCTCCGCTGCTGCGGATCTGGCCAAGGTCAAGGTTACGGCTGAGATCCTCGAGGACCTCCGTGGTCCGAAGATCGTCATCCAGAAGTTCAAGAACAAGACCGGCTACAAGAAGCGCCAGGGTCACCGTCAAGAACTGACCAAGATCAAGATCACCGGTATCAAGTAACCACTGGTTGCTGTTCAGGTTTTCAACAGATTCCCCAGAATTTAAAGGCAGGCATTTCAAATGGCACATAAAAAAGGCGCGAGCTCCACTCGCAACGGTCGTGACTCCAACGCCCAGTACCTCGGCGTAAAGCGCTTCGGCGGCCAGGTCGTTTCAGCAGGCGAGATCATCGTCCGCCAGCGCGGCACCCACTTCCACCCGGGCGCCGGTGTCGGCCGCGGTGGCGACGACACCCTGTTCGCCCTGCAGGCAGGTGCGGTTGAGTTCGGTACTCGCCGTGGCCGTCGCGTAGTGAACATCGTTGCTGCTGCAGCTGCAGAGTAATAACACGTTCTGAACGGGTGGAGCGGGCCGTATGGCCCGCTCCATCTGTCTTTTTAACCGCACTAGAATTTACTAGGGCGGGCGGCGGCGCATCAGCCCGCAACGCGCACTTCAAGCAGTAATTTCCACATAGAGGAGAAACACGTGGCGACCTTCGTAGACCGGGTAGTACTTCACGTATCCGGCGGAACAGGCGGCCACGGCTGTGTCTCTGTTAAGCGCGAGAAGTTCAAGCCCCTCGGCGGACCCGACGGCGGCAACGGCGGCAATGGCGGCGACGTCATCCTGCGCGTCGATGCCCAGACCACCACTTTGCTTGACTACCACCACGCACCGCACCGGCACGCAACCAACGGCGGCCCCGGCATGGGCGACTGGCGCGGCGGCAAGAACGGTGAAACCCTCGTGCTTCCCGTGCCGGACGGCACCGTGGTCAAGACCAAGGACGGCGTTGTCCTGGCCGACCTCGTAGGTGAGGGCACCGAGTTCATTGCTGCCGCCGGCGGCCAAGGCGGCCTTGGCAACGCCTCGCTGTCTTCGCAGAAGCGCCGTGCCCCCGGATTCGCCCTCCTCGGAATTGAAGGCGACTCCAGTGACATCGTCCTGGAATTGAAGTCCATCGCAGACATCGCGCTGGTTGGCTTCCCCTCCGCGGGCAAGTCCAGCCTTGTCGCGGCGATGTCCGCGGCGCGGCCCAAGATCGCCGACTACCCGTTCACCACCCTGATCCCCAACCTTGGCGTGGTTCAGGCCGGTGACGTGCGGTTCACCATTGCAGACGTTCCCGGGCTGATCGAGGGCGCAAGCGAAGGCAAGGGCCTGGGCCACAACTTCCTGCGCCACGTGGAGCGTTGCGCCGCGTTGGTGCACGTGCTGGACTGCGGAACCTTGGAAGCGGATAGGGACCCGCTCTCGGATCTCGCGGTCATCGAGCAAGAGCTGGACAAGTACGCCGTGGACATGAGCTACGCCGGCGTTGACGGCGAAGTCGTCCCCCTGAACGAACGCCCCAAGCTTGTTGTCCTGAACAAAGTGGACCTGCCTGACGGCAGGGACATGGCCGAGTTCGTCCGTCCCGAACTGGAACAGCGCGGCTACCGCGTCTTTGAAGTCTCCGCCACGAGCCATGAAGGCCTGCGCCAACTGAGCTTCGCCATGGGCGAGATTGTCATGGCCGCCCGCAAGGCCGTTGCCGCTGCGCCTCCCAAGGTCGCAGCGCCCGTCCTCCGCCCGCGTGCCGTCAACGAGTCCGGCTTCAAGATCCGCCGCGAGGAAAAGAACCTCGAGCCGCTCTTCCGCGTACTGGGGGAGAAGCCGGTCCGCTGGGTCAAGCAGACCGACTTCACCAATGAAGAAGCCATTGGCTACCTCGCCGATCGCCTGGCGAAGCTTGGCATCGAAAACGAGTTGTTCAAAATGGGTGCCGTCCCGGGTGACACCGTGGTAATCGGCGAAGAGGACGGTGTCGTGTTCGACTGGGAGCCCACCATGATGGCGGGCGCCGAACTCCTGGCGACGCCCCGAGGCACGGACATCCGTGTTGCCGACATCGGTGACCGCCCCACCCGTTCGCAGAAGCGGGATGAGCAGATCGAACGCCGCGAAGCGAAGGCTGCAGCACGCGCCGAGCTCGAAGCCGAGCGCAAGGCGGGCATCTGGACCGAGTCCGTCAGCGGCCGTCGTCTTCCCAAGCCCCTGAAGGAAAGCGGCCTGGAAGCCGAAAATGACGACTAGCACGGCCCGCATCGCTGAGGTCACTCAGGGTGACGACGCCGCCGAACGCCAGGCACTCGCCGGAGCCAAGCGGATCGTGGTCAAAGTGGGTTCGTCCTCGCTGACGAGCATCAAAGGCGGCATCTCGGAGAAAGCGTTGACGGCACTCGTCCACGCCTTGGCCGAGAAGCGCAACTCCGGGACGGAGATCATCCTGGTCTCCTCCGGCGCCATCGCGGCGGGTCTCGCACCGCTCGGCCTCGCCAAGCGTCCCAAGGACCTCGCAACACAGCAGGCCGCGGCCAGTGTGGGCCAAGGGCTTTTGATGGCGCGCTATTCGCAGGCTTTCGCTGCGCATGGGGTCACGGTCAGCCAGGTCCTGTTGACTGCGGATGACTTGATGCGGCGCACGCAGCACAGCAACGCATACCGGGCGCTGGACCGGTTGCTGAACCTCGGCGTCGTTCCCGTCGTGAACGAAAACGACACCGTGGCAACCCACGAAATCCGCTTCGGTGACAACGATCGCCTGGCCGCTTTGGTGGCGCACCTGGTGCGGGCGGATGCGCTGGTCCTGCTCTCCGACGTCGACGCCCTGTATGACGGTCCGCCGTCGCTGGGTGCCAAACGCATTCCGCTCGTCAGCGGTCCCGCTGACCTCGTCGGGGTGACTATCGGCAAGGCCGGCAAGGCCGGCGTCGGAACCGGGGGCATGACCACCAAGGTGGAGGCGGCGTCGATCGCCGCAGGCTCCGGCATCCACGCCCTCGTCACCTCCACGGCCAATGCCGCCGCCGCACTGGCAGGCGAGGACGTGGGAACGTGGTTCGCCATCAACGGCAACCGCAAACCCGTCCGCCTGCTGTGGCTGGCCCACCTCGCTTCAGTCCGGGGCCGTTTGGTGCTCGACGACGGCGCAGTCAAGGCCGTGCGCGACCGCCACACCTCGCTGTTGCCCGCCGGAATATCGTCGGTGCAGGGAGACTTCGAGCCTGGCGATCCCGTGGAGATGGTTTCTGCCGAGGGCGCAGTGATTGCCAGGGGACTGGTGAACTACTCGGCGGAAGAGCTTCCCCGCATGCTTGGCCGTTCAACCAAGGAGCTCGCCAAGGACCTTGGCCGCGGATATGACCGCGTAGTTGTTCATGTTGACGACCTCGTACTGGTCCAGCAGCCCCGCTCCACTAAACTTGGAGAATGACTGAGGCCCTTACCCCTGATTCTCCTGTGATAACTGACGCCCTGGCTTCCGGCAATGCCGCCCAGGTGCCGGAAACTCCGGAGACGGGAAACGCGCCGCTCACCACCGAGCAAGTGGAGGCGGCCGTGCATTCGATTGCCGACCGCTCACGGCAGGCCGCGCGGCACATGGCCCAAGCGAACCGTGCCTGGAAGGACCGCGCCCTGCACGCCATCGGCGCGGCTCTCCGGGAACAGCAGGGGCCCATCCTCGCCGCCAACGCCAAGGATGT
>OUNM010713723.1_pt1 | contig 35191 bp, 27 predicted proteins | sample 1769961 | NCBI WGS metagenome assembly OUNM01 (sample SAMEA3914820, study PRJEB12502) | metagenome | biome: forest; material: soil | place: USA | collected 2012-03-12 | depth 0.3 m | reverse complement strand
CTCCCGCCTACGCGGCGTCCATTCCGAACTCACCGATCCGCCGGAATTTCTCGTAACGCCGACGGAGAAGTTCATCCATCGGGATCTTCGAAAGCTCCTCGAGGTGCTGAAGGATCACCGACTTCAGTGCCTCGATCGCTGCGCCCTGATTCTGGTGCGCGCCGCCCAGCGGTTCATGGATCATGTCATCGATGAGCCGCAGCTGCAGAAGATCGCGGGCCGTGAGCTTGAGAGCCTCGGCAGCTTCAGGCGCGTGCTTGCGGTGCTTCCACAAAATGGCCGCGCAGCCTTCGGGCGAAATCACCGAGTAATAGGCATTCTCCAGCATGAGCACGCGGTCGGCGACGCCGATGCCGAGCGCTCCACCCGAGCCGCCTTCGCCGATGACGATCGAAATAATAGGCGTCCGCAGAACCATCATTTCGCGCAGATTCACGGCAATGGCCTCGGAAATGTGACGCTCCTCGGCGCCGACGCCCGGATAGGCTCCGGGAGTATCGACCAGCGCGATGAAGGGCAGGCGGAATTTTTCGGCCAGCCGCATGAGGCGAAGGGCCTTGCGATAGCCCTCGGGATGAGCGCTGCCGAAATTGCGCTTCAGGTTTTCCTTCGTATCACGGCCTTTCTGGTGGCCAATGACCGCGCAGCGATGATCGCCGATGCGCGCAAATCCGCCGGGCATCGCCGCGTCATCGCCGAAGAGGCGGTCTCCGTGCAATTCGATGAATCCACGGAAAGAAAGCTGGATGTAATCGAGCGCATAGGGTCGAGCCGGGTGCCGCGCAATCTGCACACGTTCCCAGGCGGTCAGGTTGGAATAGATCTCGCGCTTCGTCGCCGCGATCTTCTCTTCCATCCGGCGGACTTCCGGATCGAGGTTGATGTCGTTTGCGCTGGAACGCTTTTTGAGGTCAGCCAAGGCCTCCTCCAGTTCGACGATCGGTTTTTCAAATTCCAGAGGCTGAATTTTCACAGGCAGTTTCACTCGATGGTTACGGGCGTATTCTTGTTGATCATGGCAGCCAGCTCTTGCATGGCTTCGGGTTCGAGACCATAGCCGCCACCGGGTGGCTTGTTCGGAGGCGGGGCATCCGGACCATGATCGGTATAGAGACTATGTCCTGCGGGCTGAATGACAATCCAATGATCAGCATCCGAGTACGCTTCTCCCTTGTCCTTGTCGAAAGGCGTCACACGCTGGCCGTTGCTCCAGGCAATCTCCTCAGTCACCTTTCCGGTAAGCTTCGGCGGACGCGGCGTCACGGCCGGCTTCTTGCCACCCTGCCCAGCGGCCACCTTGGGCTCGGCACCGGATACGAACGGATACTGCTTGAAGAATTTTCCGTAGTTGTTGAGCACGACCTTCCGGTTCCGGCGATCGATGACCAGTGAGAACTCAGTGGGCGCGACCGAGAGTCGTTGCCCCAAGCGGAGCATCGTCCCATGGAGGTCATTCGCCTTCATGATGAGCACCGGTGTCGTGTGCATCTTGATCGCCACCCGGCCGATGACTTCGCCCTTTTGCACCACGTAGTAGGTCTTTTCCGGCGCAGGATAATTCGACAGCATGATGTAGCTGTTGATCTCGCCGAGGCGGGACCGGACCTCTTCAGCCTTGCTCGATTCCGGGTAGTGCTCCAGAAAGCGGGAAAAACCGTCACGTGCTTCCACGAGCTTCGCGCTCTGCTGAAGATCCACGCAGCGCGCAAATTCCGGCAAGGTCGGATCAGGCGGCGGTGCCGGCGGCGGGAGCAGCTTCTCAGCCTTCAATTCCTGCTGCGGCTTGATGAAGAGCTTCCACGTAAAATAGCCGCCCGTGCCAAAGACGATGACGGCAAGAAAAAAGACGGCGAGGAATTTCACAGGTTCAGGCCAGAAATCATGAGTTGCTGCTGGAGGACATGACAATCATTCGCGCGGGGGCGACTCCCGGCGTACGACCTTACAGCAGTCCGCGGCGGCGAAAATCGCCAAGGTTGCCCCCTGCCGATTCCTGAATCATATCCGAGGCAAATTTCAAGAGGGAGACTTCCCATCCTTCATCTACGCCCTGAATAATTGCGCTGAGTGGATCCTCCGAGTGATCGACCACGCCCCGGAGCCGGTCGATGACTTCTTCCATCGAATTGTGCACCACGCTCTCGGTGACGTCGGTCTTGCGAAATTGGAAGCCGTACTTGAGCACGGCCAGTTCGCTCGAATGCTCCTGCATCCATTCGGCAAAAGCCTCCGCGCGCTCGCCGAATCCCTCGAGGAGCATTCGGTGATAATGCCCGGGCGTGATGATCTGCGGACGCTCGGCATGCAGGCGTCCATCGCGAATCCGGATCTGGTCCGCCCGATCCATGAGCTCACTGACGAGGAAAAACCGGAAACTGGTGGAGCCGAACGTCTCGATCCGCCGCTTGGGCGCATGGATCACCTGGGTGTTCTCGATGGCAAATTGAATCGTATCCTCGTTGAGCATGGATCGAAGGACGATAAGTGCGAGTCGTGATTCGCGCAATGCCAGGGACACCAGGAAATCCGCCGGGCGCATGACGAATCGGAAAGGAATCCGGCCATTAGAAGCCGAAATCACCCCGAGTCCGAGCGCAGAGCGTCGGCGACAGTCAGGATACCGGACGCCCCAATTTAAACCCGCACCTGCCCGGTTCCCCGGAGCACGTATTTGTAGGTCGTCAGCTCTTCCAGGGCCATCGGCCCGCGGGCGTGCAGCTTGTCGGTTGAGATTCCGATTTCGGCGCCGAACCCAAATTCACCGCCATCCGTGAAGCGCGTGGAGGCATTCCAGTAGACGGTCGCCGAATCCACTTCTCCGAGGAACTGCTCCGCAGTCTGCTCATTTGTGGTCACGATGCCGTCGCTGTGATGCGAGCCGTTGGCTTCGATGTGCGCAATTGCTTCATCGATATTGTCGACGACTTTCGCGGCCAGGATCAAATCCAGAAACTCCGTCTGGTAATCGGCTTCGGTCGCAAGCTTCGTATCCTCGCCGAGAAGGCGCACAACCGTCTCGTCACCACGGATCTCGACGCCATGCTCGAGCAGTGTTTTGCCGGCAGTGGTGAAAAATTTGTCCGCGACATCGCGGTGCACCAGGATCGTCTCGATGGCATTGCACACGCCGGGCCGCTGGCACTTGGCGTTCACGATGATTTTCTCCGCCATTTCGAGATCCGCTTCCTTGTCGACGTACACCGCGCAGATGCCGTCGTAATGCTTGATCACCGGCATGCGAGCGTGGGACACGACCGTCTCGATGAGCCCCTTGCCGCCGCGTGGAACGATGACGTCCATATACTTGTCCATCGCGCAGAGGTGCCGCACCGCCTCGCGGTCAGTGACCGGAATGAGCTGGATGGCATCTTCGGGCAGGCCCGCCTTCGCGCCGCCGCGACCGAGTGCAGCGGCGATCGCAATGTTCGAGTGAATCGATTCCGAACCACCACGGAGAATAGTTGCGTTGCCGGTCTTCGTGCAAAGAACAGCCGCATCGCTGGTCACGTTGGGGCGCGATTCGTAAATGATTCCGACGACGCCGATTGGCACCCGGATCTTTGTGATGCGTAGGCCATTTGGACGCGTCCAGTCACGGATCGTCTCGCCCACCGGATCCGGCAGGAGAACCACTTGGCGAATGCCGTCCGCCATGGCGTGCAGTCGCTTGGGATTCAGCGTAAGGCGATCGAGCATCGCACCGGAGAGGCCCGCTGCTTTCGCTCGTTCCAGATCGCGCGCATTCGCGGCGAGGATCTCCTCCGAGGCGGCCTCGATTTCGTCGGCCATCGCCAAAAGCCCGCGATTCTTTTGCTCGGCGCTCATGCGCGCCAGCACGCGGGAAGCCGCCCGGGCTCGGCGCCCAAATTCGAGAATCTGTTCTTTCAGGTCCATTATGTCGTCTTGGTAACGAAGCGCGTTCCAGCGGATTTGCCATCGGCAATCGCGGTGATCTGCCCTTCTTTGCGTCCGCTGGCGATCCAGGTCGGGATTCCGGCATCGGTGGCGATCTTCACCGCCTGCAACTTGGAGCTCATTCCGCCCACCGAAAGTCGGCCCTTTTCCTGGCGGACCAAGCTCGCGACGGCGTCGATGTCTTCCACTTCAGGAACGGTCTTTCCGTTTCCATCGAGCAAGCCATCCACACTCGTGAGCAGGATCAGCCGATCCGCGCGAGCGAGCATGGCGACTTCGGCGGAGAGCCGGTCATTGTCGCCAAACCGCAGCTCTTCCACTGCCACGGAATCGTTTTCGTTGATGATCGGCACGACCGACCGGCGATCGAAGAGACACTCGAGCGTATTGCGCGCATTCTCGTAGCGCGTCCGGCTATCGAGGTCGCCGTGCGTGAGGAGCAGCTGCGCCACAGTGAGGCCGTGCTTCTCGAAAACGCTGGAATAAAGCTGCATGAGCTTCGATTGGCCGACAGCCGCGCAGGCCTGTCGGGCCGACAGCGATTCCGGCCGCTCCTGCAACCCGAGCGCTCCGAGGCCGGCCGCAACCGCACCGCTCGAAACGATGAGGCAGACATGCCCGGCAGCGACGAGCTCGGATACTTCCCCGGCGAACCGGCGAAACTGCGGCTCGTCAAGCGTATTGCCTTCCGCGTTGGCGAGGATACCGGAGCCAAATTTGAGGACGATGCGCATTGAAAAAAGGAAAACCGCAAGGCGTAAGGCGAAGCAGCCCGCGTGTCGAGCCGACATATGACAAAGACCGCAGCTTCAAAGCAGCCTCAGCAAGCTAATCCGGCGAGCGATCCCTGCGAGTGAATCTTGCCGAGATGCTCGGCTCAGCCGTCACTCCTTCCGAAGCGGCTGCCGTGTCCAATAGGTTCCGTCGGCCCAAAAGATCGTATCGCCGTGAATCAGCCCGGTATTCTGGCCATTCCAGCCCTCGGCTGTAACGGTATCCGCAGCGTCCTTGCGCAAGGGCCACGCGTCACCGAATTCGTTGCTTCCGACGAGCTTGTCGCCATCGAGGTGGATCTCGCAGCCCCGACTCGGGCTGCCAGCCGCGTACCAGCGGCCGGTCAGATCAGCGTTCCCAGTAACGGAAGCCGTGAGCGAATTGTACCGAATGATGTTGCAGATGCCGGAGACTCCCTTTTGCGAAGCCTTCCCGCCGAGATACCAGAATCCGTCATTCCCAACCGCCACGGACACCGATTCATCAGCGGCGAGTGGGCCAGTCACGTTCACCATCGTGCAGATCCCCTCGTCTTTCTTGATCAGGCGAATCGGCGGCTGACCCTGCGTCCAGGTGCGAGTCTCCGGTTCGGTGGATGCCGATGCCGTGACCTTTTCATGAGCCTCCGTGCCCTGCCGATGCAGCGTGAAAAGCCCCCAGCGCGTCCGGCCTTCGAATCGATTATCCGCCACCAAATCCAGGCTTTCCGTTCCCCACTCGTCCCAGAAAATCACGAGCATCGGCCGGTCCCGGTCCGCCGACAAGATCCAGCGGGCAGCACTCGCACCGGCCACGACTCCGTCCGGCCGGAGCTCGAGTTCTCCCTCCCAATGCGGATGCTTCGCGATCCATTTTCCAGTGACCGTCCAGCCTACTGGCTTGCCCGATTTCTCTGGTTGGGCAGCCTTGGCTTTGCCTTGCGTCGCATCCTCCGACAAGGCAGGCGACGCGAGTGCGCAGACGATCAGGAAAACGAAAGGAAGTGGGGAATGCTTCATACGTTGGGAGGCCGCAAAATGGAACGCGCCGGACTCTATCGGAAGACCTCACGGCGGTGAAGCCGCGAGTCGAGTTCTTTGCATGTAATCAGCGCGCCGCAGCTGCACGGACAGCGCCAGCCCGCGCGCGATTCCATGCAGATCGCCGCAGGCGCGTTGAAGTGCGCGTCAGGCCGCCGCTCAACGTTATTCGTCGATACCAAGCAAACGCCGGGCATCCGGCGAATCCTTGTGCAGACTGACGGGAACGTTGTGGACCTGGACTTTCTTGCCGGTCCGCTTCTCTTCTTTCGCCACCACGACGAGACTGTCGCAGTGCTCGAAAGCATACGGGATATTGCCCGTACTCATCGAGAAAACGCCCTGCAAATCGAGGGATTTGAGTGCCTCGATACAGTCCTTGATCCGCTCGCCGCTGAGCTTCGAGAAGGCTTCATCGATCGGTACCAACGCGAGCGACGCCAGCTTGCTCCGCGTATCGTGGCGTTTGTAAGCGCGGAGATAACTCGCAAGAATCGCGATGAAGTAAGGCGATTGATTCTCGCCACCGCTGAACTTGCCGCTCTGGCGATCCACCCGGGAAGTCGCCTTCACGTCTCCATCCTCGCCAATGACGTCGACTTCCATGTCGTAGTCGTAGTAGTACCGGTAATCGAGAAGCTTGGCGGCCTCGATGCTATCCGGCTGCTCGACGAGGATATGCAGGAACTTGGTGATGGCATCCCGCAACTCGGCATCGGCGGAAGCAAAGAAAAGCTCGTCCTCGTGCGCCACAGCGCTCGCCGTGAGCAGCTTGTGATAGAGCGCGAAATCAGGATTCTCCCATTTTACGACCCGATAGCGGTTGTTGCCGATCTGGCGTTTTAGATAGCCATTGAGCAACGAGCGCGTCGTCTCCACGTCATGGAGCGCATTGCGCAGCTTCTCGAGGATCTGCGTCCGGAAGAGCCGTCCCCAGGACTTGCGTTCGCGCTCAGCCTTCGCGCGGTATTCGGGAATCTCGCTTTCCTCGAGCTTGGCGAGCTGCTTGTCGTAGGAGGCATTCTCCGGCGAATCGAGCGGCAGATCGTCGAACTTCGAATGCACCATCGCCAGTTCGCGCCGTTCGGCGACGACTTGCTGCCAGTGCTCAACCGACGCCTTGTCGCTGTCGTGGAAGAACTCCGCGAAACGATTTGCCGCAGCGTCAGGCCGCGGATGGCGGCTGAACATGTCGGCGCGCAATTCCTCGATTCGCTGCAGCCAGGGCGAGACGTCCGTTTCGTTCTGCACCCGTGCGAAGCGTTCCTTTGCCTCGCGCTCAGCGTCGCGCCGGCCGTCGATCCCGCGCTCGAGTTCGTGCAGCTTCGTGCGCTTTTCGCTGCGATCCAAGCGGCGCTGCTCTTCGCGCAGAACGCCGAGTTCTCCTTCGAGGCTCGATTGGCGCTCGGTGAGCTCGTCGAAATGGGCGCGATCAATCTGGTTCAATCGCACGACATTCTCCTCGAGTTCCGCCTGAAGCTTCGGCAGCTCCACGGCTCGCGCAAGATCTTCGTAGAGCGAAGGGGGCAGATCCATGAGATCACGCAGCCGGGCCTGCATCGTTTCGATGTCGTCGGCCAGCGGGCGCAACTTGCGCTCTTCGACCACGAGGGCATCGCGCTGCTGCTCCTTCCAGGCCAGCTGCTGGTGCAGACCACGTTGCCCGACAAAGGGCAGATTGTCGTAATGCCGCGGACGCTCGACAAATGCGCCTCGGCTCATGAAACCGTCGGGCGTGATCCCCGCTTCTTGCTGGCGCAATTGCTCGCGCGTATCGGCGCAGATCAGGTCGCCAAAGAGATGGCTTACCAGCGCCTCCGCCACAGGATGCTTCACGACCAGCTTTTCCGCCAGCGAGCCCGGTTTGACCGGCCTTCGGAGCTTCAACGCCTTCGCGGGATTGATGAGCGATTCGCCACGCGCCTCGTCGCGGAGCTGATGATAGATGCCTTCCGCGGCATCGTAGTGCTCCGCGGAAACCACCACTGCAAACTTGCGGGTAAATGCGACCTCGATCGCGGGACGCCAGCGTTCCTCGCCATCCTTCACTTCACAAAGCTCGCGCAAGTGCCGTGCTGGCATTTCGGACCCGGTCGAAAGGAGCGAGCGATTCAAGGCATCGAGCAGCCGCGTGGGAAATGGCAGCCTGCCATTGCTCAACGCCCCGATTTGCTCGCGCAAATCCCCGAGCTGATGACGGATCTCCGCGAGGCGTTTCTGGCTTGGTTGCGCCAGGCGCACCGCATCGGCCGAGGCTTTCTGCGCAGCCTCTCCCAGCGCGCGGAAGCTCTTCCCAAATTGCGGCACTCCGCCCTTCTCCATAGCCGCGACGGCACGTTCGACCGCCTCGAGAGTCCCTTCCTCGAGATCGAGCTGCAAATTTGAAAAATGCTTCGCCCATTCGCGTGCCCCGCGCACTCGGGCGGTCAGCGCAGATTCCAGCGAGCGCCCCGTCTCCTTGAGCCGGTCAATCTCGATGGTGAGCCGCTGATTGCGGTTCTTGATTTCGAGATACAGCGCGCCACCAGCCGATTCGCGGATGGCGTTTTTCAACGCATCGAGTTCCGCGCTGCGTTGGGGAATGAGTTTTTCCAGCTCCACAAGCCGGGACTCTTCTTCCGCCCAGGCAGCTTTCAGCGCACTGACCTTCTCTTCGTCTTCACGAAGAAGATTCACGGCATGTTGATGCCGAAGCTCGACTTCGAGGTAACGCGCCAGGACGGCGTCGCGCCGTGCATTGAGGTGCTCCTTGAAGAGATTGGCGATCGTCTGCAGCCGCGTGAATTGATCGTTCAGCTGCGTGAGATCCTTCTCGTAACGCAGGAATGCGCGATAGCTGTCGCTTACATCCCTCACGTCGAGCCGGTCCGCCGAGAGGATGAAGAGGCGGCAGAATTCGTTGAAGCTGCGCAGGAATGTGAACGACATCGCCGTCGGCAACAGTCCGCGTAGGACCGAACGGTCGAAGTTCAGGTGCACTGGCTGCGCCATGTGCGTGAGGTATTCGCTCAACTCCGCGTAGAGGCGGCCGCGCATGCCTTCCTTGTCGATATGCGACTCCACCAGAGCCTTAAAGGCGGCGTAATCGAGCGGGCGCTTCTGTTCATCGAGGAAATCATTCCGCTCGAGCGCAGCCGGAATGTAGAAAGGCGTCACGCGTCCCTGCGTCTCCGCCGCACCGGTGAATTCGATGCGGAATCCCCAGGTCTCGAAGCGCTTGCGATTGGGCCATGTGAATTCCATCGCGACGTACGTGATCGCCGAGTCGCGCATGTACTGGATCACGCCTGCTTCTTCCTGCTTGGTATCTCCCAGGCAGTAACCCTTCAGCGACCGGTCGGAATGCGCGCCGGTGGCCGATTGATTGAACTTTACCAAACGCAGGTCGCCAATGAGCACGAACTGGATCAAGTCCATGAGAATGGACTTGCCGGAGCCAGTCACGCCCGCGAGGAGCAGGTTACCCGTCACCGTGACCGAATCGCGGTAGCCGTACCAGTTCAGCGCATGCAGCCGGGTAAGATGAATGGCGCGGCTCACGGTGTTTCCTCCCCTTCTCCGGCCTCGGCGGCAGCGGCGTCTGTTTCAGGCGCGCCGGCTGCGGCCAGATGCCGCTCGGCATTGCGATTCCACTCTTCGATATTCTGGAAAGGAATCACGCGCTTGAGTGTCGGCAGGACTTCGATGACGCCTTCCGTCATTTCCTCCGCCGGGTAGAAGCGGAGCAGGTTCTTTCGCTGCGCCAGGCTGAGAATTTCCTTGAGCCGGGTCGGGCTCGGAAGATGACGGCGCAGCGGCTCGAACTTCGTCTTCAGAGAATCGTTGAGCTGGCCGGCGGTCAGGCGGATCGGCGGCGCTTCGCCGCGATCGCGGACCGCCGTATCGAATTCATACCAAAGGGTGAGCAGGACCAGCGTGGCATCGAGCTTGAGCCGCAGCGTAAAGGCCGCGGTCTGCGGGACGGCTTGCACCAGGCGGATCTCATGATCCCAGAAAAGCTTGAGATCGAGCAGCGCGGCCAATTCATCGACCCACTCCCGGTTTAAATGGCACCAGTGGTAGAGCTCGGTCTGGCCCGGCTCCGTTCCGAGGATCGAACCATTGGCCAGAAGACGGCGCAGCCCTTCTCCGAGACGTTCGCGGTCGTTGTTGGAAAGCCGGCCCAGAAGGCCCTGGCCGGCGGATGCAGAAGCGGTGAAACTCATTTGCGGGAAAGGGTGAAGCGCTCGATGCGATAGGTAAGCTTCGGGTCGTAATCCGAACGATCGGCATCGGCGAGCTTGCGCAGGACCTCGATTCGGTAACGCGAGTCGCTCGCATTGGCGTGGAGAAGGCAGGCGATGAGATCGGCGATATCATCATCACAGCGGATCGGAATGTCTTCCGACGCGATGCTCTCTTTGTTGTGGAGCACTTGATCGACGAAGCGATTGGCGCGAGCCACCGTCATCGAATCGCGCATGGCGCTGTGAAGGCGGCGAAGCGCGTCGTCCTGCTGATCGTCCGAGGCCTCGTCGTCAAGCGGCGCGATTTCTCCAGCGGCGCGTCGCAGGCGTGGAATGTAGAGTGATTCGAGGCCGGCCAGGAGCCGGGTTTCATGCAAGGCAAGCTGGGGAAACTCGATCCCCTCATTGAGCTCGGCCACGCGAAGGCCCGCGAAATGACGGTTCAGCGATTCGAAGAAATCCTGCACCCGGCCGCGGTTCTCGCTCGTGGTCTCCTGCAGGTACCGGAATCGCGCAAGCGAGCGGCGAGTGAATTCCGCAGTGCGGCGATCCACGGCATCGGCCACCGGCACGACGGCCTGGAGGAGATCGACCAATTCTTCGACCCGCTGTCGAACCCGGGCCATTGCCTCTTCGGGAGCGAGCGACGGTTCGCGCCGGAGCAACTCGGCCTGCATCTTCTCGAGGATGCTGGGGTCGAATTCCATCATCTCCACGCGCCGCCGCGCCTCGGATAATCTCAGGGGCAGCCGGGCATGGACGAGCTCGGCATAGCAGGCGCTGCCGATCCGCTCGGCGAACCGGTCGAAGAGCACCGCGAGATTGTCCTTTATCGTCGTCGCGGCGAGTTGCTCGCGCGTGTGCCGGTCGATGGCCGATTGCATGACGCGCAACTCATTGATGCCGTCGCGGAGGTTGGCCGCGCAGGTTTCCACGTGCTGCCAGGGCTCTTCAAAGAGCGGATCGTGCTCTTCGTCGTAATGGGTCACCGTGCTGCAAACGCTCACGAGTTTGTCGGAGAAAGTCGTCGCTGCCGGAAAGGCCAGTTTTCGCAAAGTTTGCACCATCGCGGAAGCCGCCGGAGCGAAATGGACCACCTTGCGCCAGTCGGCGCGCTCTTCCTCCTCGAGCCAGCCGGCCCGGCAAAACAGCGCAACTACCGCGCGAGCCTTGTCGCGCGCACTCGAGCCCGCAGGCGCGGTGTCGTCGAGCGGAAGATCGGCATGTGCCTCCACGGCCTCCTGCACGAGCCCGACGGCATCTTCACGCTCCAGCCCATCCAGGCGTTCCGTGGCCACCCGCTCCAGTGCGTCGAGGGCGTCGAGATATAACGGGGCCGCAGGACCAGCCAGGACACGAAAGAACTCCGGTTTGACCTCCCGGAAAAGCGCACGCGAAAGAGCCATCGTCATTGTCAGAACAAGCAGCGTTCCACCGGCCGGCCTGCACGAGGCGGATGGGTGCACACAAGGATGAAGATGGAGTTTCGGATGATCACTTTGGAAAGTCTGATGAAGCCCTATGGCCTAAACCGGCGTCGAGCACAGAAAAAAAATGGACCAGATCCATGCCGCAGAGGAGCGAGACGTCAAGCGGCGTTACCTGATCACCTCCAAAATTGGTCGCCATATTTCGTCACGGGAAATTTCTTTGCGCGTTCCCGCTCCCATGCCTAGGCTCCGCTTTCTATGATCGACCTCGAATCGCTGCCCGACCAGCACGGCCACTTCGGACCGTACGGCGGGATGTTCGTACCGGAAACCTTGATGACGGCGCTGAATGAGCTTACCGCCGAGTATCTCAAGGTACGTCACGACCCAGCGTTCCAGGCCGAACTCGCCGATTCGCTCCGCAACTACGCTGGACGTCCGACCGCGCTTTACTTCGCGGAGCGCCTCACCCGTGAACTCGGCGGCGCAAAGATTTACCTCAAACGCGAAGACCTCCTTCACACAGGCGCGCACAAAATCAATAACGCCCTTGGTCAGATCATCCTGGCCAAGCGCATGGGCAAGACTCGAATCATCGCCGAGACCGGCGCTGGACAGCACGGTGTCGCCACGGCGACCGTCGCCGCCCGCGCGGGATTGGAATGCGTGATTTACATGGGCGCGGTGGATGCCCAGCGACAGGCGCTCAACGTCACCCGCATGAAGATGCTCGGCGCAAAGGTCGTAGAGGTCACTGCAGGCCAGCAGACCCTTAAGGAAGCCATCAACGAAGCAATGCGCGACTGGGTCACGAACGTCCGCACGACCCACTACATCCTCGGCACGGCTTACGGAGCGCATCCCTACCCGATGATGGTGCGCGATTTTCATCTCGTGATCGGCAACGAAGCCCGGAAACAGATCCTCGAACGTGAAAATCGCCTACCCGATCTACTCATCGCCTGCGTCGGCGGTGGAAGCAACGCCATCGGACTTTTCTGGCCGTTCCTGAAGGACGAATCCGTGAAAATGGTCGGCATCGAAGCCGGTGGTCGTGGGATTCGTGATGGCGACCATGCCGCGCGGTTCCAGGGCGGAAAACTCGGCGTTCTCCAGGGCGCAAAAGCCTGGTTGCTGGCCGACGAAGATGGCCAGATCCAGCTCACGCATTCGGTCTCGGCCGGCCTCGACTACGCCGCCGTCGGGCCTGAGCACTGCTACCTGCGCGATCTCGGCCGGGTGGATTACGATTACGCTACCGATGACGAAGCGCTTGCCGCCTTCCTCCGCCTCGCGCGCACCGAGGGAATCATTCCGGCGCTCGAGTCTTCCCACGCGGTCGCGCACGCCCTGAAGGTCGTGCCGAAAATGAGCCGCGACCAGATCGTGGTAGTCAATCTCTCCGGACGAGGCGACAAGGACGTGGCCCAGGCAGCCGAACATCTGGCTGGCAAACTCTAGGCTCCTTGACGTAAGAAAACCCACCCCACCGCCAATCAGGCGAGCCTCATGACTCTGCTCGACGCAGAAACGCTACCCACCACGCAGCGCGCGGAGATTTCAATCTCCCACCTCGTTCCGCTTTCGATCCGAGAGCGGGTCACGGTGACGCCTCCTCCAGATTGGGTCGTTCCTCGCACCGTAAATGAGCACTTCCGGCCGGAGATGGATCGGCCGGTCACCGTCCTGTTGCTCGACGCGCAATCTCACGCCAGCCAGCGACTTTTCTATCGGCGAACCGTTCAGCGGATGGAATCGCTGGGCGGAATCCAGAGCCAATCGCAATGGCGGCTCGAGTCCTTTGATCCCCGGACCCAGCGTCTTACCCTCCACTCAGTGGTGGTCCGTCGCGAAGGCCGGGACATGGATCAGGCCAAGGTAGACAGGATCCTCTTTCTCCAACGCGAAAACGGCCTCGACCGGAACCAGTCGCTCGATGGCTGCCTGACGCTGGTGCTGCTGCTGGAAGACGTCCGCGTCGGCGACATCATCGACGCCAGCTACACTCTGGAATCGATCCCGCAACTCATGCCGGAACGCTTCTGGGACGGCGTATCCCTTCCCCTGCAAACTCCGGTTGGCGAGTTCCACTATTCCGTCCGCTTTCCTGCGGATTCCGGGATGCGGCACAAGCAGACCTCCAACATTGGGGAACGGTCGATCGAAACGATCGGGGCGGATACCCGCTGGAGTTGGACACGCCGAAAAATCATTCCGCTCGAGCCCGAGGCGAACCTCCCGGATTGGCGGCCTGACAATTCCGGCATCGAGGTTTCGAACTGCGCTTCGTGGGGCGAACTCGCTGCGGGAGCCTGCGCTGCGTGGCATGAGCAATTCGATTCACAGGAAGTCGTGGAATGCGCGAGCGCCTTTGCCGCCACACACGCCTCTCTGGCAGAGCGGGTCAATCGAGCCATCACCTTTGTTCAGGATGAGATTCGCTACCTCAGCCTGATGTCCGACGATGGCGGCCAGATCCCGGCTGCGCCTGGGCTGGTGCTTCGCCGCCGCTTCGGCGACTGCAAGGACAAGTCCTTCCTGTTGGTTCACCTGCTGCGATGGTTCGGCGTGCCGGCGCGCCCGGTCCTGGTTCACTCGACACGTGGGAAGGGCGTGGAAAACTCGCTCCCTTCGCCAAACGCGTTCGATCACGCAATCGTCGAGTATGAGCTCGAGGGCCGCAGACGCTGGGTCGACACCACCCTCTCTTTTCAGGGAGGAAGCGCGTTTACGCGTCATCTGCCTCACTTCCGCATCGGCTTGCCCATTGGCCCCGAAGTGATCGGCTTGGAATCGATCAGCGTCTCGCCCTCGTCCGACTTTTACGAGTTGCGGGAACTCTTCCGCCTCGATACCACGGGCCGGCCTTCGATCATGACCGTCTCGGTCCACGCTGGAGGTAAGGAAGCCGAAGAGTTGCGCCGCCAGATCGGGCTTTACGGAGGCGAAGCGATCTCCCGGTTGCGCGAGCAGCATTACCGGAGGCTCTTTCCGGATGCCCGGCGATACGCGAAGCTGGAATGGTTCGACGACCGGAAGAAGAATGAATTCCGGCTGATGGAGGCTCTCGAAGTGCCGCGCGCAGTCGTGTCCGTCACCGAGCGTTCAGGGTACCTGTTTAGGTACGGGAGCTATCTGATGCAGAATCTGCTCAATACGCCTGACTCGCAAAAGCGCTGGCATCCTTACGCTCTGCCGCAGGTCAAAAAAGTAGATCATTGGATCGACCTGGAATCGCCGGCCTTGCCTCGTGGTGAATCGGGTTCCGTGCAAAAGCGCGACGAATCGTTCCGCTTTGTACAGGAAGTCAAAAAACTCTTCGGTCGCTGGTCCTTCCACTACACGGTGCGGTTTCTCGAGGACGAAATCCCGGGAATCCGGTTTGATAAATATCGCGAAAAAACGAAGGAAATCCTGCCGTCCACGGTGATTTCGGTAGCCCTGCCCGAAGGGATCAGCGCTCCGCAGGGTCTCCGCCGGAATCGTCGGCTTCCACCGCAGACGCCGGCTCCCGCCAGCTCGGGCAAGAATGGCAAGCATCCTGCCAATCCCGGAGAGCAGGCCGATCTGACCAACGATCCTCTGACGGCCAAACTCCTCCCTGCCAAACCGGCACCACCTCTGCCGTCGCCTGAGATCAAGAAGTCAGCCGCTTCCCAGCGATTGAGTCCGCGAATCGACGTGCGGATTGAAGAGCCGGCACCATTGGAGCGATCGGAAGACCACCCCCTGGTGGCGGAAACTTCGTGGAATTTCGCCCCTTCCCGGCCAGCCTCGTCTCCCGATGCAACCGAGGCGAAATCGAGGTCCACTCAGACGAAGCAGCGGCCTCGTCGCAAGCGGCCGGGCGATAGTTTCCGTCGGATCATTGCCGTGCTTCTCGCCATTTTCGCCGTTGCGACAGCATACGTCTGGGTCAGAGCGCTAAAAGGCCATGGTGGCCCACCCGCCGCCTCCGCAAATGCTGCCTTAGAGAATCCCGCATCCATCGATCCAACGCTACCTTCTACCGATCGAACAATCCGCAAAGCTCACGGAAAAAAGGCGGGCCCCGGCGACGACGACGACGAGTAGCCGTCAGGAGCGAAGCGAAAGCACATCGGATGCATGCCCTCTGCCAGTCATCGAATCAACGTTCTTTGACAGGCAAAGAGGTCGTGCTAGGTTGCCCCAAGTTTTCGGTGTATGATGGACCGCGAATCACTCCCGTTTCCCGCCCGTAGAGTTTCGTCGCTTTGTCTCGACTATGGGGCAGACGCTCAAACTTGTGACGACCGCGATGCCGTTGATGTCTCGGAGCGAGGAATGCGGCTCCAGTCTCGATGGAGATTCGAGATCGGCACCCAACTCGCCGTTTCGTTCGTCTGTGAGCACGATCGTTTCGGCAATACCCGCCTGACGGCAGAAGGCATTGTCGTCTGGTGCGAGGAGTGCGTGGGGAAACCTGGCACCTTCGAAAGCACTCTCCTGTTCCTCGAACTCCCGGATGAGCTGAGACAAAGCCTCCGGGAGTTATCGTTTCAACTGGCAGCGGCCAGGTAAATCGGCCGCGAGAGAATCTCGCAAGGAGCGGTTCAGATTCCCCTTCCCCTCTCCTGGTGCGTGAGCGCACACGCATGGGGCCTGCATTGCGCCATGTCGGTAAAAACAAACAGCGCGCGAATGAATTCGCGCGCTGCATGAAAAACATCACCATCAGCCGCAGGTCTTGCCGTGCGGTTGAGGGAAAGGAAGCAGTTGCCGGTTACGCGACTGCGGCGAGAGCCTTGGCGGCGCGGCTCTTCAGGCGGTTCGCCTTGTTCGGGTGGATACGGCCGGTCTTGGCGGCCTTGTCCACTGCTCCGGACAGCTTCTGGACGGCGCCACGAGCGGTATCCTTGACACCGGCCTTGACAGCCTGGCGAGTCTGCTTGAGCTGGGTTTTGACTCCCGTGTTGACGCGCTTGTTCCCAAGCGTGCGGCGGGCAGTCTGGCGGGCGCGTTTAGCGGCGGAAGCGGTATTGGCCATAAAAATCAGTCAGATGGAAAAGGGTGGGGAAATTAGCGGTTACGCCCCGGTTGTCAACGCTGCATTTGTTTTTCCGATACGAATGCACTTTGAACTTTGAACCCGCTTTCGAAAATCTAGAGTCCCGAGGGTACTTCTATGAGCGATCTTCGCCAACGCATCCAGGAGGCCGAAAAGGCCGGTAACCTTCTCGAAAGCAGCGTCCGCAACCTTTTCCAGCTTCTCGATCGAAGTTCGTCTCCCGTCTACGAACAGAGCATCGCCGCGCTGGTGGAAGAAGCTCAATGGGACGAATTGAACGATCGCTTTTTTAAGACGCTGGCATTCGGCACAGGCGGGCTTCGCGGGCGCACGATTGGCAGGGTTGTGACGCCCGTAGAGCGTGGCGAACTTCAGGCGCTGGGGCGTCCAGAGCGTCCGTGCGTCGGCACGAACGCCATGAACACCTATAACATCTCGCGGGCGACCCAGGGTCTCGTGGCTTATCTCAAGGAATGGATGCGCGCGAATGGCATCGCCGGGAAACCAAAGATCGCGGTCGCGCACGATACCCGTCATTTCTCCCGCGATTTCGCAGAGCTCACCGCCAAGGTCGGCACGGAGCTCGGCTGCGATGTCTGCCTCTTCACGGCGCCGCGCTCCACGCCGCAGCTTTCTTTCGCCGTGCGGCATCAGAACGCCCACGCCGGGATCGTCATTACGGCCAGCCACAACCCGCCGCATGACAACGGCTACAAGGTCTATTTCGGCGACGGCGCGCAGGTCGTGGAACCGCATGCAGGCGGGATCATCGCGAAGGTGAACGCCATCGAGTGTGATGTCTACGAGCCCGTTCCCCATGCGGAACGCGGCAAGGTCATTCCGCTCGGCGAGGAAATCGACGCCGCTTACATGGCGCGGCTCAATTCGCTGGTCCTCGATCCGGAACTGGTAAAACAGGCCAGCAACCTGAAGATCGTCTATACCTCCATCCACGGAACTGGTGGCGCGATCATCAAGCCGATGCTCGCTCGTCTGGGTTTCCATTACACGACCGTGCCGGATCAGGAGATTCCGGATGGCCGTTTCCCGACCGTCAAATCGCCGAATCCCGAAAACGCCGAGGCTCTTTCCATGGCCATCGCGCAGGCCAATGCCGAGGGCGCGGATCTGGTGATCGCGACCGATCCCGACTGCGACCGCATGGGCGTGGCCGTCCGCAACCGCGCGGGCACCATGGAACTGCTCTCGGGCAATCAGATCGGTTCGCTCATGGCGTACTACCGGGTCAAAAAGCTTCTCGAGCAAGGCGTGATCACTCCGGAAAACGCCAGCCGTTGCGTGATCATCAAGACCTTCGTCACGACGGATCTGCAGAAGGCGATCGCCGACGGACATGGCCTGCGCTGCGTGGAAACGTTGACTGGCTTCAAATACATCGGGGAAAAACTCGGAAAATACGAAGCAGCGCTCCCGGCCGACATTCGCGCGAATTATCGCACCCTGCCGGAAGCGGAGACCCGCGCAGCCCGCCTCAGTCATTCCAGCTTCTACGTCTGCGGTGGCGAGGAAAGCTACGGCTATAGCGCAGCTGACTTTGTCCGCGACAAGGATGGCAATGGTGCCACGGTTGTTTTCGCCGAAGTCGCAGCCTATGCAAAGAGCCGCGGACTCACGATTCCCGAGCTTCTCGACGAAGTGTATGCCGAGTACGGCTTCTATTTGGAAAAGAACGGATCGCTGACATTCGAAGGCGCGGAAGGTGCCATGAAGATCTCGCGACTCGTGGCTTCCTACGCCAAAGAACCGCCAACCGAAGTCCAGGGCATCGCCGTCCGCGAAACGCGCAATTTCGCGACGCAGACTTTCCACGACATCGAAGGCGACCAGATCCCGAAGGAAAACATGATCTCCATCGAACTGGCTGATGGCCAGCGCGTCGCCGTTCGCCCCTCGGGCACAGAGCCGAAGATTAAGTTCTATATGTTTGCCCGCCAGCTTCCGGCCAGCGGTCATCGCTTCAGCGCGGACGAGCTGAAAAAAATCAAATCAGACGTGAAATCCTCTCTCGATTCCCTCTGGAACTGGGTGCAACGTGACGTCGAACAACGCCTAGCCCGTTAACCTCCCCGCTACCCCAAATGGCCAGAAACGAAATCAATCTCGATGGAGCAGAAATCTCAGTCATCAAGGCACTGGGATTGTCCGGAAACGACATCACCGGAGAAGACCTCGCGGCGCGGGTTCCCGATCTGCTTGAGGCGGAATTGATCGATACAATCAAAGGGCTCATTACAATGGGGTACATCGTCGCGGACAGTCAGGCTTTTTATGATTTGGAAGGCATGGCGAAAACGACGTTCAGCATCAACTCCGGATATGCGCGCGATCTGAAGGACGCCATGGATCCACGGTCCACGGAACGTCCGAAAAGCAAGCGCGTAAGACGGGAATGACCGGGACCGCTGCGGCGCTGCCGCGCTCTCCGCAGTTTGCACCCCACCCCTTGCAACCGTTTCTGCGGCGCATCTGGCCGTGGCTCGCTGCCATTTCCAGTGGCGTCCTGCTGACGCTGTCGTTCCCGCCATTTGATCAAGGCTGGCTCATCTGGTTTGCCCTGGCTCCGCTCATCTGCGCGGTCTGGTTTTCCGAAGGATCACGCCGATCACGCTGGCGTCCGGCCTGGCTTGGTTATGTCACCGGCATCGTCTATTTCACGGGCGTATTTCACTGGCTGAGTAATCTGGGAACACTCTTCCGCAACCCGATACTATTCGGTCTGCCGCTGCTGCTTTCTCTCGTTCTAGGCCTTTATATCGCGTTCTGGGCTTGGTTTATTTCTTGGCTTCCCACGCGGGATGCCGATGCCTTTCGGTCTTCCCGCCGAAACCTCGCAATAGGAGTGCTGGCGGCCTGCGCCTGGGTCGTCCAGGAATGGGTGCGCGGCTGGCTCTTCAGCGGCTTCGGCTGGAATGGGCTCGGCATCGCGCTCTACAAGAACCTGCCGATGATCCAGATCGCCGAGATCGCCGGCGTCCTCGGAGTTTCCTGGCTCGTCGCGTACTGCAACGTCATGGCGGTGGTCGTCGTGCGCCGAATCATCGGGGACCTCGGCCTACAGTTCCTCCGGCGCATTCGCTGGGAGTTCAGCATCAGCATGGCGGTCGTTGCCGCTGTCTTCGTCTACGGAATATTCGTGCTCTTCCGTCCTCCGGCGATTGAGCATGTCCCGCTTCGCGTGGCGATGATCCAGCCGAATATCCCGCAGGATGAGAAATGGAGCCGGGAGGCCGAAGACCAGGTTTTCGAAAAACTTAAGGCGCTCACCGCCCGCGCGACGCAAGCCAAGTCCGGCGTTGATGAACAGAAGGCGAAGGCGCTTTTCGACCAGGCCAAGTCTGATCCGGGAAAGCAGGTTTACATCAACCTTCCGTCGATCTCGAGCATTCATCCGGACCTTGTCGTCTGGCCGGAATCCGCCATGCCGCGGGGCATGTTTGCCGACGATTACAGCTACGACTTCGTGCTCAGTCAGGTGCGCAACAGCGATTTCGCGCTCCTGCTCGGCACCATCCTGTCGGATGAACCGAGCGGCAACGACTACAATGGCGCCGCGCTCATTTCCGACAAAGGCCAGCGCATCCAGCTTTATCGGAAGATGCATCTCGTTCCCTTTGGGGAATATCTTCCGCTTCGACCAGTCCTCGGCCCAATCGCCGGAGGTCTGGTGCCCGGCGATTTCACGGCAGGAACGACTCCGAATGTCATGACGCTGTCATCGCCGCAGATCCGTTTCGGGACGCTGATCTGCTTCGAAGACACGCTCGGAGATCTGTGCCGCCGCTTCGTCGGCAATGGTGCGCAATTGCTCATCAACCTCACGAACGACGGTTGGTTCCTCAAGTCGGCTGCAGCAGAGCAGCAGTTTCATCACGCACTCTTCCGTGCCATTGAAAACCGGCGTCCCCTGCTCCGCTGCGCCAACACGGGCATCACGGGATCGGTGGATGCTTTCGGCCGCACCGAACGCTGGGCACCGCCCTTCACTGAAGCCGTAGTGGCCAGGGAAATCGCAGTGCCGCGAAATCCGGGCTACACGTTTTACACGAGATTCGGAGATTGGCTGGCTTACGCCTCGCTCGCATTCCTCCTGCTTTGGACGATGGTCCGCATCAATCGCAAGAGCTTTCGTCCCGGCGGTCCATCCCTCCGCGCTGGCGAGGAGCCTGCATCTTCCAAACCCTGACCGCAACGCCCCGCGCATGGAACCAACGTTTTCTCCCGTGCAAGCCCCGGCGGCAAAACTGAAGCTTTCACAGCCTCTTTCGCTGAATCGTCCAACGCTTGTAGTTTCGATCCACGATGTCTCGCCGCAGACCTGGGCGGAATGCGACCGGATCGTCACGGAGTTCACCGCTCTTGGATTGAAGCGCGCTTCCCTGCTGGTCATTCCGGATCACCATGGACGCGGCCATTCGCTCTTGAACCAGGACTTCTGTTCGTGGCTCGCGCGGCAAGTCCACGTCGGCCATGAACTCGTCATTCATGGTTACACACACCTCCGCGCCGCCCGAGAGGGAGAATCGCTGAGGGAAAAAATCACCACCCGTTTCTACACGGCGGGGGAAGGCGAGTTCTTCGACCTGGATACCGCGACAGCCGCGCATCTGGTTGAACAAGCCAAGGAAGAATTCCGTGAGGCTGGATTTGAAACCGAAGGTTTCATTGCGCCGGCATGGCTGCTCAGTAAGCAAGCCGAAGCCGGCATTCGGCAGATCGGCTGCCAGTACACGACACGGCTCGATTCAGTCATCGATCTTCAGGCCGGCCGCACTTACTACTCCCAATCACTTGTCTGGAGCGTGCGTAGCGCGTGGCGGAGGGCCATGAGCCTCGCCTGGAATGGCGCCCTTTTCAGCATGCTGCGCGGGAATCCACTCATGCGTATCTCCGTCCATCCGGCGGATATCCATTATCCGATGATCTGGCGCCAGATCCGGCGCTGCGTTGCCCGCGCCCTGGAACAGCGCGCCTCTTACACATACGAACGGTGGATCGCACGGCAGAGGGCAATCGAACTGACTACCATCAAATAACTTCCCCCCGGTCGCTATTTTTCAAACTCGCCTCCCGTGAAAGCCGACCTCCATCTCCACTCCCGTTTCAGCGATCGCGCCCCGGAATGGCTTTTCCGCCGTGCAGGGCTGCCAGATAGTTATTCCAAGCCAGTCGACTTATACGAGGAACTGCGCGCGAGCGGGATGGATTTCTTCACGCTCACCGATCACAATCGGATCGAGGGCTGCCTGGAAATCGCCGACCGTCCTGGCGTCTTCATTAGCGAGCAGGTCAGCTCAGCATTTCCGGAAGATCGTTGTCCGGTGCATGTGCTCGTCTGGGGAATCACTGAAGCGCAGCACGCGGAAATTCAGGCGATCCGCGACAACATTTACGATCTCCAGCGCTATCTGGCCCAAGCGCAGCTCGCCCATTCCGTTGCGCATCCGCTGCATCGCCTCGATGACCGCTTTGGCATCGCTCATTTCGAAAAGCTCCTGCTTCTGTTCCGCCATTTCGAGGGCCTGAATGGCCTGCGCGACAAGCTCGTGAGCGAGGTGGGCACCTTCATCCTGCGCAGCCTCACTCCCGCAAAGATGGAGGAGCTGGCGAACCGCCATAATATCGTGCCGACGCACGACGAGCACTGGCGCAAGATCCTCACCGGCGGTTCCGACGATCACGGCGGCCTCTTCGCAGGTTGCGCCTGGACCGAGACCCCTGCCGCGGGTGATCCCGCGCAATTCCTCGCCCACATCCGCAACGGTCATTGCGAGCCCGCAGGCAAAGGCGGCGCTCCACTGGTGCTGTCCCACGGGCTCTACAACAACCTGCGGCTTTTCATTTCCCAGAAATTCGCCGGAGCCGAAAGCTCCAGCCTCATCGGCAAAGCCTTCTCGCGATTCATGGAAGGCAACGATCCGACTGAGTTCAGCTGGGTCGAAAAATTCGGCTTCGTCGCGCAGGGCATCGCCACTGGAAAGATCTTCGAGCTGGCCAAGCCGGCCAATGCATCGCTCTGGAAACAGTTCTCGGCGACCTTCGCGAAATCCGATTTCAAGACGCTTCTTGCTGAAGAAACTGCGGGCATCGCCGAACCGGAACGCCGCGCTTTCGCGTTCGCCAATTTCTTCGCCAACCAGCTCGCGTTTCGCTTCTTCACGAGCTTCGTGAAAGAGATCTCGACGGGGAACATCATCGAAGCGATCCGGGAATTGAGCACACTCATCCCAGTGCTCGCGACGCTTGGGCCCTATCTTTACGCCTTCCAGAGCCAATCGTCGGACCGCCGCTGGCTGTCATCCCTTTCAGAAGGATTGACTGGCGCCCTCGCCCCGCGCCTGCAAAACCGGAAGCGCGCCTGGTTCACGGATACGCTGGAAGACGTCAATGGCGTGGCGAACACGATCCGGCGCCTGACGTCCGCCTGCGTGCAGCAGGGACACGACATCATCGTCGTCACCTCGAGGTCGGAGATGACGATCACGGACATTCCGATCAAGAATTTCCGGCCCGTTGGCGAGTTCGAACTGCCCGAGTACGAACTCCAGAAGCTCTCGTTTCCCCCAATCCTGCCGATGCTGGATTACATCCAGCGCGAAGGATTCACGGAACTGATTATTTCCACTCCGGGGCCCATCGGACTGACCGCCCTGCTGGCTGCCAAGATCCTCGGCATCCGGACGAGCGGCATCTATCACACCGACTTCCCGCAGTACGTTCGAATTCTGTCAGACGACGCTTCGCTCGAAACGCTGACCTGGAATTACATGCGCTGGTTCTATGGCCAGCTCGATCTGATTTACGTCAATTCCGAGGGCTATCGGCGTGCGTGGATCAGCCGCGGAATTGAAGCCGGGAAACTGCAAATCCTGCCGCGCGGCCTCGACACCGCACTCTTCCATCCTTCGCGCAGGGACCCCGGATTTTGGACCAAATACGGCATCCCAAAAGAAAAGACCGTCCTACTTTATGTGGGCCGCGTGTCGAAGGAAAAGGACCTGGACGTCATCGTCTCGGCCTGGTCGAAGATGCGCGACAACGGCTCGGCACTCGCCTTCGTCGGAGACGGTCCTTACCTCAAGGAACTCCGTGAACGCGTGCCGGATGCCGCCTTTACCGGCTATCTCGCCGGGCTCGATCTCGCACGCGCCTTCGCGTCTTCGGACGTCTTCCTGTTCCCAAGCACGACAGATACGTTTGGAAACGTCGTGCTCGAAGCCATGGCCAGCGGCCTCCCCAATGTCGTCTCCGATCAGGGCGGGCCGAAGGATCTCGTCGCCCACGGAGTCAACGGCTTTGTGACCCGGGCACTCGATGCCGAAGACTTCCGCCAGCATGTCGAGCGCTTGAGCTCGGACGCAGGACTACGCCGCTCAATGAGTGCCGCAGCATACGCGGCCGTTCAGGATCGCGACTGGGACGAAGCAGGCCAGCAGTTCTGGAAGATCTCGGCGACGAATTAGCCATTCCCTGACGGACTTGGTGTCCTCAAATTTGCGAAGCCTGCCATTGGTCTCTTGCGCGAGGAAGAAGGCCTCTATTGGCACTTCGCTCACACCTTGATTAACGCCCGCTCTCTACTCGCAATGCGCGTCTTATTTCTCACTCGCGGCATTAGCACTTTCCGGTCCTTCGAGGCCTCGGAAAAAAGTACCGTTGGGGGTGGCGCATTCGCTCATGATGCGTTTAATTTGGCGCCCCATGAGTCAAGCCCAAGCCACACCTGTTCCCCCTGCACCGCCGCTTCCTACTGCCTCCCGGCCAGCGGCTGCCCGCAATTTTATTTCTGAAGACATCGAGATCAAAGGCACCGTGTCCTTTGACAGCTCGCTCGTCGCGAATGGCCGTATCACCGGCCAGATCATCTCCGGCGGCCACTTGACGGTCGGTTCTTCCGGCGTTGTCGACGGCGACATCCAGGCTTCAGCGGTCGCCGTTCACGGCACCGTCAAAGGCAACATCACCGTTGAAGACCGCTGTGAACTGCGCGGCGACGCCGAACTCATCGGCGACCTCGACGCTCCTCGCCTCGTGATTGAGGAAGGCGTCACGCTCGTCGGCAACGTGAAGGTCCGTCCGAAGGGCTCCGAAGTCGGCAATAAGCCGGGATCGAAGTAATCTGTCCGTCCTGAAACGGCGCCGAAGCCGCATCGGATCAAAGTAACCATGACCGCCGCCCCCAGTGGAAAGCCGCGTGTCAGTGTCTTGATCCCTGCCTACAACGAGGAGCGGCTCATCGGCGCCGTGCTCGCATCGGTGCATGCGAGCTTTGCTGAATGTCGTGAAACGACCTACGAGGTCATCGTCTGCGACAACAACTCCACCGATCACACGGCCGAAGTAGCCCGTGCGAATGGGGCGCAGGTCGTCTTCGAGCCTCACAATCAGATCAGCCGCGCGCGGAATACCGCCGCGGCTAAGGCCTCCGGCGAATGGTTCATATTCTTGGATGGAGACACGCAGCTGAATCCCGGCCTTCTGCGTGAAACGCTCGGCGCCTTGGCCTCCGGTAAAATGAGCGGTGGTGGCACCACCATCGAATTTGACCGCGGCAACCTCGGTCCCTTCGCACATGGGCTGATCTGGCTCTGGAACTGGATTTCCGCGACCTTTCATCTCGCTGCGGGCTCATACCTCTTCTGCCTCGGCGAAGCGTGGAAGGAAGTCGGCGGTTTTGCGGAAGATATCTATGCGGGCGAGGAGCTGTTTTTCTCCCGGAAGGTCAAATCCTGGGGCAAACAACGAGGCCTGAGATTCCGCGTTCTCAGCAAATCGCCCATCGTCACATCAGCTCGGAAAATGGAATGGTACGGCCAGTGGGAGCTATTAAAGCACGTGCTCCTGATGATGCATCCGACCGCGATGAAGCGGCGTGAAGCGTGCTCACTGTGGTACACACGCCCGCCGTCCACGACAAAAGCGGGAGAGTAACTCCAGCCGCGGGATTACCAGGCAAGCTTGCCACGCCGGCGATGCTCCAACCACGCACCGGCGAGAATTCCCAGCGCCAACAGGAGTGGGAACGGACAAGCCAGCGCTATTCCTTTTTCAGTCCGCTCGGAAGTTCGGCATACGAAAGTCTCCATTTCGCAGCCGGATCATCCGATTTCAGACCGATTTGGCCAGTGCCTTCGGAAGGCTTCGCAAAAATCGCACCTGATCGGAAGTTTCGATCGCTCCAGGTTGAGCCTGGCGCACCCTTCGAATGGCAATCTCCGGATCTTCGCCCTGCGCGATCAGGTATCCTGCAAGCACGGTGCCGGTACGTCCCAGGCCCGCAGCGCAATGAGCTGCTACCGGATTGCCCAGCGCACGCTGTTCGTCCACAAACCGAAGATAGCCCAGAAATTGCCCAAGCGATGGTGCGTCACCATCGGGAATCGGCATGAGATGGCAGGCAATCCCTGCCGCCGCGTAGATCTGGACAACGGCAGGCATATGCAACATGCAGACGACAGCACGAATCCCAATGCGACCGAGGACGGGCAGATCATCAGGAAACGCGTCGGCCGGAAGATTGGGTCTCTCACGCCGACGCGGATCGAACATCGGCATCGGCATCCCGGCCAGAACCTGCGGGATCACCCAATAAAGACCGATGGCGTCTTCGTCAGACACTGGGACGCGGAATCTTGAAGAACGCATGTGTGGGGTGGCTGGGTCCTGAACTGCTCTCGCTCACGTTCCTATTATTCGGGAGCAACTGGATTTAAAACCAATTCGCTCAAGCGCTCCTTCAAAGTTTCGATTCCTTCGCCGGAATCCGCTGAGATCGGGATGATCTCGATCTTCTTGCGAAAGCGCCGTTTGAAAGCCTTCAACTTTTCGTCGGCGTCGGGCACGTCCATTTTATTGGCGACGATCACCCAGGGACGCTCGCTCAGAGTGGGATCATAAAGATCGATCTCGCGGCGCAGGCTTTGCAAATCCGCCACAGGCTCGCGTCCTTCGCTTCCGGCCATGTCCACGACAAAGGCCAGTAGTTTGCAGCGCACGATATGCCGAAGGAACTCGTGACCAAGGCCGACGTTCTCGGAAGCGCCTTCGATCAATCCCGGAATATCCGCGACAGTGATCCGGCGGTATCCGGGCAACTCCACGACGCCGATGTGCGGCGTGAGGGTCGTAAATGGATATGGAGCGATCTTCGGATGCGCGGCGGACACGCGCGTAAGCAGCGTGGATTTGCCGGCGTTCGGATATCCCACCAAACCGACGTCCGCGATTTTGCGCAGCTCGAGATAGTAAGTGCCTTCCTCGCCCTCTTCTCCGTAGGTGAACTGAGTCGGCACGCGATTCCGCGAGCTCTTGAAATGCATGTTCCCAAGGCCGCCCTTGCCGCCCTTGCAAAGCACGAACTCCTGCCCGGGTTCGGTGAGATCGACGACGACTTCGAGCTGATCTGGATCGATCGATTCGCCCTTTTTCTCGCCGACTTCAGCCGTTTCATCTTCGTCTTCCGGCGACTTTGAAAAATCGATAAAGGTGGCGTTTGACCGATAGGCAACGGAAGGCTCCAGGCCCTCGCGCTTTTCCTCACTAGGCAACCGATAGACGATCGTGCCGACTGGAACCGGGACGATCTTGTCGATCGCCGACTTGCCGTAACACTGCGAACCGAGTCCGTTCTCGCCATTCTTCGCCTTGACGATGGGCTCGTAGAAAAAGGGCGTGAGATTGTCGGTATGGGTGTCGGCGCGAAGAATGACCGAACCGCCCCGACCGCCGTCCCCGCCATCGGGACCGCCTTTCGGCACGAACGATTCCCGGCGGAAAGAGACACAGCCATTGCCGCCCTTGCCGGCTTTGGCGAAAATTTTGATGTGATCGACGAACATAGATTCTGCGGAATACCCCGGGCCGCAAAATTGGAGTGCAGCTCCGGCAGGCACAATGCGCTGCCTGAGGGCCTGAGGCAAACCTGATTCTTGCCTCGGCCTGTTGAATCACCGGACTGAAGACAATTCTCTCGCTCGCTAGAGAGGCGCAGACGGCGGGTTTTGACCAACCCGACGACGCCAATAGCCAGGTTCACGGCTACAGTGCATGATCGCGACGATGAGCAGGTAGTCGCCTTCAATTGAATACAGCACTGCGAATGGAAACCGCCTCGCCAAACAGCGCCGTACATCTTGTTCAAAAAAGCCCCATCGCGTAGGCGCCTCGCAGATCTGTGCGATGACCGATTCAATCTCCCGGCTGAATTCGGCCCCCAATCCGGGGCGTGCCGCGGCATAATAAGCAGCGGCGTCGAGGTACTCTAAGCGCGCCTCGGGGTGGAACGCATACCTCATCGACCGACAAGCCTGCGAACCTCCGCAATCACGTCCTCGCCAGGGATCGGCGTCACCTTGCCAGATCGGATTTCATCGCGTCTGCGAACTGCCTCAGCCGCCCAGATCGCCTGTTCAGCATCAGTATTCGGGAAATCCAGACTACCGACGAGCTTTTCAGCAAGTTCGGCACGCAAGGCCGGCGGAAGCTGCAACGCTTCCTTGGCAAGTTGATCAAGCGAGAGCGGCATGGTGGCAAAGTAATCGTTCATGCGTTCGGTCTCAAGGACTCAGCTAACGCGTTACCGGCCCCTTCTCTTATTTCCACCCGGTCAGCGTCGCGTACAGAGCATGCGTCTGCTTCGCGATGGCCTGCCAGGAAAACTTCTCTTCCGAGCGTCGGCGGCCAGCCTTGCCCATGCGGTCGCGCAGATCGGGATCGCGCATGAGGACGTTGATACGCTCCGCAAGGTCACGCGAAAAACGGTCTGGATCGAGCGGCTCGAAGGGGCTTTCCGCCATTTGTTGCAAGGGAACGAGATAGCCGGTCTCGCCATCCACCACGACCTCTTTGATTCCGCCAACCGCGCTGGCAACGACCGCCGTTTCACAAGCCATCGCCTCGAGGTTAATGATGCCGAAGGGCTCGTAAATCGACGGACAGCAGAAGACCGCAGCGTGCGTGTAGAACTGGTACATCGACGCCTTGTCCAGCATCTGGTCGATCCAGATGACCTTGCCGTGTTTGGCCTGAGCGGCGTCGACCGCTTCCTTCATTTCACGAGCGATTTCCGGCGTATCCGGGGCACCGGCGCAGAGCACAACCTGAAAGCCGGGCTCCATGTACTTAATCGCATTGACCAGATGGACGATCCCCTTCTGCCGCGTGATGCGGCCCACGAAAAGCACATAGGGCACGGTGGGATCGACGCCATGCTTTGTCAGCGCATCTGTCGTGCTCACCGGCTTGTATTCCTCGAGGTCGATCCCGTTGTAGATGATGTGGACCCGCTCCTCGGGAATGTTGAAGAGCCGTAAGATGTCCGTCTTCGTTTCCTTCGAAACGGCAATCACGGCGTCGGCCATCTCGATTGCCGTCTTCTCTACCCAGCACGAGAAATCATATCCACCGCCGAGCTGCTCGCGCTTCCAGGGCCGAAGCGGTTCGAGCGAATGCACCGTGAGAACCATCGGAATCCCGTAGTTCATCTTCGCAAGGATCCCGCCAAAATGCGTGTACCAGGTATGAAGATGGACGAGATCCGCATCGATGGCGTCCGTATTCCAGTCGAGGCAATGCTGCACCGCTCCAAAGACCGAGTGCAACGGCTTGGGCGCCGTGTAGAAGGACGTATCCACGCCGTAGCCCGTCGCCTTCAGCGTGGGAAGATCGAGCCGTGGTTCGCGCTGTTCCTTGCCGTAGCAACGCACTTCCACGGACATGAGCTTTGCCAGTTCGCGGCTGAGATAATCGACGTGAACACCGGCTCCGCCATAGATGGTCGGGGGATACTCGTTAGTAAGAAACAGGGCTTTCATTTGGGGCAATAAACAGCGCGGGGAATTCCGACCGGACGGCTTATCGAAGCCGTCCACACTTGGCAAACCATGAAGTGTCCTGAGATGAACGAAACCGTTCGGGTTACTCGGGTTTTAACTGGAAATACCGAAGCCGTTCGCCGGTTGCTTCATGGAAGACCCCGGGCTTCACGTCGTGATATTTCAGATTGCTCCGCGCTCCGGAACCAGCAGGCGTGCCATGAACGATCAGTTCCTTCAGGTCACCAATGAAGGCAGGATCCTGATAGGAATGCCCGACGGGATCCGCGAGCGCGTTGCTGACGTCGATCATGTCGATATGCGTTCCCGCGGAACCGGCCGGGAAGTACGCCAGTTCGCGATGGCGATCGAGCGCGAGCCCACCGATCCCCGTGAGTTTCAACGCCGCCAGCACGCTGGATTCGAGGAACCCGAGCCGGTAATGCCCACCATGCAGGATCGTCGAGAGCGAAAGCGCCTGATCCTTGGCCGAGACATACACTGTAAAATGACCAACGATCGGCAGGATCCGCTCGACATACTGATCAAACACTTCCTTTCCGATATCCGGCGCGAGAAGCACCACCTGATTAACGAGATGTCCTGAACCGCGTTCGTGTTCACAGGAGTTGGCGATGTCCGCGAGCGAGCGGATGAGCACACGCGCACCCATGCTGTGGGCAATGATGTCCAGGTCAGCGTTTTCCTCGTGGCAGATCCGGGAGAGCGACCGCAGGAACGGCTCGAGCCGTTGCTGAGTCCATTCGGCGCTCTCCTCGTCTGCGATATAGCCAAAGAGATTGCCCTCGGCCGGCCAACTATACGTAATCGGAAGGCATCGCGCTGTGCCATCGCAAGTGACGAGGCCCAAGTCCCCTGCAAACTGTGCCGTCTTGCGAACAGCATATCTGAAGGTGTCGTTGAACCCGTGGATGTAGACGATCACTTTGCGCTTTCCGCTGGGCTGCGTCACCGGAAGTGCACGAAGCGTTGGACGCAGGACGTTCTCGACATACCGATTGATCTCCGCGTCGCCCCTCCACAACCCGTCGCGCCCATTTCCCGTCGACTCTTCGTGCTGCTCTGTGGAGACGGTGATTACGGCGCTATCGAGCTGTCCGATCCGATGTTGCCGGCCCAGCTCAATCATCTGCCATCCCAGGTGAAGTGCTGGAGGTTCGTTCCGATTGCCGCCAAACCCGAACGGCGGCCCTGGGATCTTTTTGCGATCAGTGGCGAAGTAAACCTTCACTGGACGCGACTTCGTGTCCGGACACGCCACGGGCGAGTTCAATGCGCATCCCCCGCAAAGGACGCATGCACTGAGAAGAAGCAAAGCCAGGGCTATTCGCATGGCGCGAGAAAAAGGCCAAACGCGAGGGAATTGTAAAGTCCGCGCAAAACCATTTTGGCGAACGCGGCGAGCGGCAGGAGCAGACGCAATTCAGCAATTTGCACTCGGTAAAACTCATCATCGTCCGTTCCGCGAGCGCATTTTCGGAGAACGCCCCTGCGGGCAGACCCATTTTTAATCGATCCTTCTACACTCGTTAACCTTCGGTGTTGCCATCACCGCTCGGCGCGGAGACATTCCCAACCCTTTCTATGTCCGAGATTCCGAAGACCTACGAACCACAGGCCATCGAAGAGAAATGGTACGACCTCTGGCTCAAGGAGCGCTGCTTCGTCGCAGACGAGCGCTCCACGAAGCCAGCGTATTCCATTGTCATTCCGCCGCCCAATGTCACCGGCGTGCTCACTCTTGGACACGTCCTCAATAACACGATCCAGGACATCCTTGCCCGCCGCGCACGCATGCTCGGCAAGGAAGTGCTCTGGCTGCCCGGCACCGATCACGCTGGCATCGCCACACAGAACGTGGTGGAGAAGACGCTCCGCAAGGAAGGCGTCATCCGCCATCGCGATGATCTCGGCCGCGAGGCACTCGTCGGCAAGATCTGGGAGTGGAAGGAAAAATACGGGGGCATCATCATCCAGCAGCTCAAGAAGCTCGGCGCTTCGTGCGACTGGACGCGTGAGCGTTTCACGATGGATCCCGCGTACTCGCATTGCGTGCAGCAGGTTTTCGTCGACCTCTATCAGAAGGGCCTTATTTACCGCGGCAAACGCATGGTAAACTGGTGCCCGGTCTCGCTCACCGCGCTGAGCGACGAGGAAGTGGAGATGAAGCCGCAGAATGGCACGCTCTATTACTTCAAGGTGGAAGTGGATGGCGAACCCGGCACATGGCTGACCATCGCCACGACGCGCCCTGAGACCATCCCCGGCGATACGGCCATCGCCGTGAATCCAAAGGATCCACGCTATGCTCACCTCGTTGGCAAATTCGCGGTGCGTCCCCTGCCCGCGCTCATGCCACGTTCCGAGCGGCTCATCCCGATCATCGGCGACGAACACGTGGATTTCGAATTCGGCACGGGCGTGCTCAAGGTGACGCCCGCGCACGACAAGGCCGACTTTGAAATCGGGCTTCGTCACAAGCTGCCGGTGATCGACATCATGAATCCGGACGCGACGATGAATGCCCTCGCCGGCGAATCGCTCGCGGGTCTCGATCGCTTCGAAGCTCGCACGGTGGCCGTGGAACGGCTGCGCGAACTCGGCGTGCTCGTGAAGGAAGAGCCGCATCAAAACAACGTCGGCTACAGCGAACGCGCCCAGGTTCCGATTGAGCCGCGCCTCAGCGAACAGTGGTTCCTGAAGTATCCGAGTCAGGATGCCGCAAAGAAGGTTGTCGCCGATGGCGCGATGAAGTTTTTCCCCGAGCGCTGGGCCAAGGTGTATGACCACTGGATGAGCAATCTCCAGGACTGGTGCATCTCGCGCCAGTTGTGGTGGGGGCATCGCATTCCCGTGTGGTATCGCAACGGCGCCGCGGAGCCGGAGATCTATTGCGGAATCGAGCCGCCGGCCGATGCCGAGAATTGGACGCAGGATCCCGACGTGCTCGACACGTGGTTTTCCTCGTGGCTCTGGCCTTTCGCCACGATGGACTGGCCGGAGAAGAGCCAGACGCTCGCAAAATTCTATCCGACGACCGATCTGGTCACCGGCCCGGACATCATTTTCTTCTGGGTCGCCCGCATGATCATGGCCGGCTTCGAGTGGATGGGCGAACTGCCCTTCCGGAATGTGTATTTCACGGGTATCATCCGCGACAAGCAGGGCCGGAAGATGTCAAAGAGCCTGGGCAATTCTCCCGATCCGCTCGACCTCATCGCGAAATACGGAGCCGATGCCTTGCGCTTCGGCGTCATGCGGAGCGCGCCGCTCGGCCAGGACGTGCTATTCGATGACAAGAACGTCGAACTCGGCCGTAACTTCTGCACGAAGCTCTGGAACGCCTGTCGTTTCCGTCAGATGCAGGGTGGAACGACCGAGGGCGAGATCGACCGCGCGCTGCTGACCAGCGATGACAAGTGGATCCTGCTCCGTCTCGATGCCGCCATCACCGAGGTCTCCAAGGCGCTCGACGAATACCGTTTCTCAGACGCCGCATCGACGCTCTACCGCTTCTTCTGGAACGAGTACTGCGACTGGTATCTGGAAGCTTCGAAGGCATCCATGACCGGCCCCGACGAAGCGCGAAAGGCCAATACCCTCGCCGTCATCGACTTCGTGCTCGGGCACACGCTCAGGCTGTTCCATCCGTTTATGCCGTTCATCACGGAAGAACTCTGGCATGGCATGGGTTTCAGCGGCGATCTCCCCGAGATGCAGGGTGGCAAGACCATCATGTTCGCCCACTGGCCCAAGCCGCTCGGCGACGATTTCAAGGAATTCTACGGGATCAGCGAAGCCGACGACCAGTTCGCCAAGGCGAAGTACGCCGTCGTCGACTACGGCCGCGGGCTGCGCCGCGATTTCAATATTGCGAGCAACAAGCGCGTGCGCTTCGTCCTGAGACCATCCGCCATTTTGCCCGGACCGGAAATCGAAGTGATCAAGCTCCTGCTCAATGCGGAGACCCTCGACATCGTCGATGCCTCATGGGCTGCTCCGCGCGGCACGCCGGTGTCACTGACCCCGCTCGGCGAGCTCTTCTTGCCATTGGAAGGTCTTGTCGACATCGCCGCCGAACGCGAACGCCTGAAAAAGGAATCCGCCAAGGTGGAACAGGAACTCGCCAAAGTGCGTGCCAAGCTCGCCGACCCGACATTCACCGGCAAAGTCCCGGCGAACGTTCTCGAGGAGCATCGGCAACGCGAAGCCAATTGGGCCGAGAAACTCGTGCAATTGCAAAAAATGCAAGAGGCCTTGGCCGAAGTCTAGTATCCAGCGGCGCGGAATCCGTCGATCGGCTTCCGCGCCATCGCTTTACAAAAGCTCATGAACCAGCCTCCTTACCATGCTCAGAATGTATTGGGCACGGAGTTGCAATGCTGTTGCACGGATCCCATGACCGGATACTTCCGCGATGGGTATTGCCGCACCGGCGGCGGAGACGCCGGAGTGCATACGATCTGCGTGGTGATGACGGAGGAATTCCTCCGTTTCTCCTATGAACGCGGCAACGACCTGAGTACGCCGCATCCCGAATGGGAATTCCCCGGCCTGAAGCCCGGCGACCGCTGGTGCCTTTGCGTTTCGCGCTGGGTGGAGGCTTTGGAAGCCGGAGCCGCACCCGCCGTCATGCTCGAGGCGACGCACGCCTCCGCGCTTGAATGGGTCTCGCTGGAAGATCTTCAGGCCCATGCGGCCGATGTTTGAACGGAAACGGCTGAAAATCGTCCCTCATCGACGATCATTTCCCTGAATTCCTCATCCTTTCCGACAGCCCGCTTTTCCATTCCATGAAAATTGGTTTCGCGCAGATCAATCCGACCGTCGGGGACATCGACGGCAACCGCCGCCGGATCATCGACGCCTACAGGACGCTCGTCCGCAAGGGCGCCACGCTCGTCATCGCACCGGAACTGGCCATCTCGGGTTATCCCCCGCACGATCTCGTCTTCAAGTCCCGCTTCGTGCCGGAAAACCTCCGCGCTCTGGCAGAGCTGCATCAGGAAGTCGGCGATGTCCCACTGGTGGTCGGTTATATCGACGTCAATACCGGCGCCGGACAGCCGTTTTTCAACGCCGCAGCTGTGCTGCAAGAGGGCCAGCCAATTCAGCGCGTCTTCAAATCGCTGCTCCCGACTTACGATGTCTTCGACGAAGACCGTTATTTCGAGCCAGCGGCCTCCACAGCGCCCATCGAAATCGGCGGCGTCAAATTTGGCATCACCATTTGCGAAGACATCTGGACCAAAAAATATCTGCCGCGAAAACTCTACGGGCAGGAGCCAGTCACTTCGCTCGTCGAGCAGGGCGCGCAAGTCATCCTGAACCTCAGCGCTTCGCCGTACATCGTAGGTAAATCGGCACGCCGCCTGGAGATGCTCACCGGGCTGGCTGCGCAGTTTGAGGTTCCGATTTACTACTGCAACTGCGTCGGCGGAAACGATCAGCTCATCTTCGACGGCAACTCACTCGCCATCGGCGCCGACGGACGCGTTCAGGCGAAGCTCTCGCCATTTGCTGAAGAGCTCGCCGTTGTGGACACCGAGATCACCGCGCCGCGCGAATCGGTCGAACTCCAAAGCGAATCCGAAGAGCTGCACGCGGCCCTCTGTCTGGGCATTCGCGACTACCTTCGTAAGTGTGGATTCAAATCTGCGGTGCTGGGATTGAGCGGCGGCATTGATTCGGCAGTCGTCGCCTGCTTGGCGACAACAGCGCTCGGCCCGGAACACGTTCTCGGCGTGACCATGCCCACCCGATACTCCTCAGAGGGCTCGGTGGACGACTCACGGACCCTGGCCAAAAACCTCGGTATCCGTTTCATGGAAATTCCGATCCAGCGCAGCTTCGATGCGGTGCGGGACCAATTTTCCGAGATTTTCGCCGGACTCCCCGAAGATACGACCGAGGAGAATATCCAGCCGCGTCTGCGCGGGCTCACGCT
>OUNM010041166.1_pt1 | contig 35217 bp, 28 predicted proteins | sample 1769961 | NCBI WGS metagenome assembly OUNM01 (sample SAMEA3914820, study PRJEB12502) | metagenome | biome: forest; material: soil | place: USA | collected 2012-03-12 | depth 0.3 m | reverse complement strand
TCGGTGACATTCACCCGCACGCTGCCGCCGGGTCCCTCACTCACCGGGGTATCGGCGGCGATGCCGGTGTAGAAACCGGAATTACCGCGATCGATGAGCAGCGTGCCGGCATTCACTTCGGTGTCGCCGCCCGCGCCGAGCCCCAGAGTTTTCGTGGAAATCAAGCCGCCGTCCGTGATGGTTACTTTATTGGCCTGCACGTGCACATCGCCGCCGGGACCGCCCGCGCCGAAGGATAGCGAGTCGGCAAAGATGCCCGTCTTGTTCGTCTGAGCGTGAGCCGCGATCTGGATTTCATTGGCGCTCACGGTCACGTCGCCGCCTCGGGCGAAGCCATCCGTATCCGTGGCAATCAATGCGCCGCTCGTGATGGAAATGTTGCCTGTGGCCTTTACATGTACGTCGCCGCCGGCGCCTCCCGCACCCGTCGCCTTGGTGCTGGAAAGGATGCCAGTGGAGGTGACGGGCGATGAATCGCCGACGAGCGCAATGTCATGCGCGACAACATCGACCGTATTGCCTTTGGCCAGGCCGAGAGTCGAGGCGGCAATGGCGCCTCCACTCGTGATGTAGAGCTTTCCCGTATTGACGGCCACGTGGCCGGCCTTTCCCGCGCTGGTTGCACTCGCGAGTGCCTGGCTGCCGATCAGCGAGGTATTGGAAACGCTGAGAGAGCCACTTTTCAGGGAGACGTCGCCGGCTTTCCCGGAACCGCTCGTGGTTGTTAAAATGCGGCTTTGGAAGGCAGCGGATGTTTGCCCCGAGACGGCGATATCTATTTTTCCGCCTGCGCCGCCTCCCTGGGTATTGGAAAAGATCGTGCTGCGATTTAACGTGAGGGTCCCGCCGCGAATCACCACCTTTCCGCCCGTCGTGCCGCTTGTGTCGATGCCCGTAGTGAAGAGATTGATATTGCCTGCCGGGTGAGCCACCTTCAGATCAGCGCCCACGGTAGTGGCTGATTTGGTACTGACCAGCGCGACAGTGCCGGATGGAGCGCTGAAATTCTGAGGATCGGTTGCGTGCCGGGTGCTGGGGGGGCCATTTACTTTGATGTCTCCTCCGATGAGGGACAGGCTCTTTCCCGCGTTGACCGCGAGAATGGAGTTATTGACGGTGAATCCGCCCGGTGAATCGAGAAACCCAAAGGCGCTCACCGGCGCGCTGCTCAAGGTGAGATCGGCAGTGCCGGGTGTCGCGTCGAAATGGGCTCCGTCGCTTAGCTTTACGGAACTCGCGCTGGTCGCCGTGAAGGAGCCGCTGACGTCCAGTTTTGCGTTGGGACCGAAGACAAATCCGCGAGGATTGATGAGGAAAAGATTGGCACCTGCGATGTCGGAATGAATCGTGCCATCGATGCTCGAGGAACTACCGCTGGTGATCCGCGCGAGGATGTTGGATATGGCCGCGGCGTTGGGATTCAACGGAGCCTGGAAGGTGGCGATCTCGCCGCTGGAGAGATCGAACTGGCTGAAGCTGTGAAAAAGATTGCCGCCCACCTGCTTGCCTGCTTCCGCCGGGATGAGGTAGTTCGGCCCGCTCAGTGCGCCACTCGTGCCGAAGCTGCCATCGAAATGAACGCCGCCGCCGGAGCACGGCTGGCGCAGGAGCGCGGCAGCGCACAAGAGCAGGAGGGAGAGCGGAAGATGGGCGGTTCGGCGGGGCATCTGGCGGCGGGAGTGTACCCCGGTTTTTCGGTGAAGGAAAGAGGGGAGGAAGTCACCGTCAATGGGGCTCAACGCAGAGGCGCAGGGACGCAGAGAAGCATGACCAAATTATCAAATGATTTGGATGATGCAGGCAGGCCAGCTTGCGTGAGTAGCATGGGCGTCCCGCCCATGGATGGAGGAAGTAACCCGTGGGCAGGATGCCCACGCCACGGCGTGAAGCAGATAGCCCGAAGGAGCAGCCGCATTCTTCTCGCGGACCACCCCTACCGGGAACGCCAATCTCCCGATTGGCGAGTCGCTGAAGCTTCCCTATCACTGGCAGCAGCATCGGACGTAAAACGCTATGTTTTGCAGGATAATTAGCAAACCATGAACCAACTCGCCAATCGGGAGATTGGCGTTCCCGGGAGAGAGCGGCCTGAATGCAAAGGCGCAGGCGAATTAAGCGCTTTATATCAAGTAACTAACACAGTTTGATTCACCGGCGCCGTCATTGGTTTCGACCCGGTCTGGCCGTCTGAGGACAGACGGCCTCACCAGCTTTCCTGCCGTTCAGGGTCAGAGTTTTTCAGGATCATTCCACATTTGGATTGCAGTGCAGGCCAATCCCGGGTCCGCTGTGCACGATGTCATTTCGCCCGTTTCACGAGATCGTGCTCTGGATGGGATTGGTTTTCTTCCACCCCACCTCGCTCTCCGCCGAGCCACCCCAGGCGCCGGCATTTAGCTTCGACGACACCCTTGTCGCGCCGTTGCGCGTGCACTTGCTAGTTTCCAAATCAGAGCCGGCCCTTTGCACGACGCTCGCGGAGACGGACATCCGCCGCATCGTGGGAAAGGTTAATAAAGTGTGGGGGCAGGCGGGGATTTGCTTTGCCGTCGAATCGATCATCAGCGAAGAGCCCGCGGAAAGTTCTGTGGAAGTGCCGGAAAAAGACGGTGATCTCCGTGCGCTGGTAAAATTCATCCCGCGGGAAACGCATGCGGCCGAGCTCTTTAACGTATATTATATCAAGAGCTTTGGCGTGAATGGCGTCTATTTTCGCGAGGGGGTTTTCGTAAAAGACACCGCGGCGCTTCGCAAAGTGGAGGGCGGCATCGACGAACCCCTGCCACGGGTGACTTCGCACGAGTTGGGTCACGCCCTCGGGCTTCCGCATCGGCAGGATACCTTCAATCTTATGGCTTCCGGCACGACGGGGACCCTGCTGAACACCGCGGAAGTAGAGTCCACCCGTGCAAAAGCGGGAACTTTGCCGTGGATCAAGCGGGCTTCGGACCTTCTGGCGATGGCCGACGGACTCGCGATTCAGGGGAAGGGCGAAGAGGCCAGGGCAATCTATCGCCAGCTTTCGGGCATAGCGGTCGAGGGCGAGACGATGGCGCGGATTCGGGCGCTGCTGGCCACAGACACGGTCAAATCTCAGGACTAATATATTCTTGGCATCTGCCGGGCAGGGCAATATAAAGCGGGACCATGAGCAATCCACTCGAAGCTCCGGTGGCCCCCGAATTCACCCCTAATGCGCCCGTTACACCCAATGTGCCCGCGCCACCCGCTGGCCTCGCGGTGATCGATGAAAACCAGCGTACCTGGGGCATGATCGCCCACCTCAGCGCCTTTGCTTATTATATTTCAGGGATCGGCATTGTTCTCGGGCCGTTGATTGTTTGGTTATCCAAGGGAGGACCGCAGCATCCCTTTATCGAAGATCAGGCCAAGGAAGCGCTTAACTTCAGATATCCATTGTCCTGTACGTCATCGCCGCGGTCATGATGTGCATTACCGTCATCCTTTTGCCGATTGGCATTCCGATTTTGATCTGCATTCACGGGTATCAGGTGGTGTGCATGATCGTGGCCGCGATCAAAGCGCACGATGGCGTGCCGTTTCGCTATCCGCTGACGCTGCGCTTTATCAAGTAACGGATGCTTCAGAAAGGCCAAAAATCGCCGGGATGAGATCTTCTTCAAAAGAGATGCGGAAAATTCGGTTGGCACGAGCTTCATGGATCCTGCTCGCCTGCTTGTCTCTTGCCATTGGCATGATCCTTTCGATCCCTAACTGTGCATGGGCGGAAGAGAAGGCCGACTGGATGGCGGTTGCGGGGAAAGATAGCCTCGTGATCGAAGCGACGCTCGTACCTGACAAGGTGGATGTTTCATTCGACGGCCCGCCGCTGGAGGCCGGCGTTTCTGTGACTGTTCCCTACCGAAGGGGATATCGCCTGGAGAATTGGGTGGCTTTGCAAGTGCCTGAAGGTTTCACCATAGCAAATACTTTAGGTCTTCTCTTTGTCGACTACCGCGAAAGGCAAACTCTTCGCGGGAGAAGGCTGGATACCAAATCGGAATTGCCTCCCCGGCTCGCCAGCGCCGAAAAAAACGCGCGCGTGATTCTCATTTTAAACAACTACGACGAGTCGTTTTCAAAAGTGCCGTTTCAGGGAAAAGTGCTGGGCAAAGGCGGTGCGCCGCTTTGGTGTGACGCGAAAAACCTTCGGGTATTGTAGTGTACTCGCTTCGCGGGAAGGGGGTATACCAACAAGGATGAAACGGTTTCTCTTTCCCCTGTTGGTGGCGACTCTGCTTTTCGGCTGTGCGAGCCCGAAGTTTCAATCCATCACTCCGTACCCTGTCGTGACCGGGACGGGCGGGAGATCGGAGATTCATGACGGCGTGCAATTCTGGCAAGAAGGCGCGCCGAAGCGGAAGTACGCGATTCTGGGGTACGTGGATGAGTATTGGAGAGGACCCGCTTTCGATGCGCACGATTTCAAAATGCTTGCTCCGATGGTGAAGAAATATGGCGGAGACGCCGGCGTGGTCATTCACGGAGATAAACCCGCGCCGGGCTTGAGAAGGCAGGCTGATGAAGTGGGAGAAAACGTTTTGCGGCTGCAGGTGATCAAGTATCAGTAGCAGGGATCGTTACTTGTGCGGATTGAGATGGGCTGCAAAATCCGGAGCCCGAATGACGAATGACGAAACAAGCTCGAAATCAGAAGCCCGAAAAGCGCATTGCGTGATATAACACTGCGTACCTTCGGGTTTCGTGCTTCGGGCTTGTTTCGTCATTCGTCATTCGTCATTCGTATTTTTGCCCCAGCCTCCGCCCGTAGTTAAAAAATGTTACCCCTCACCCTTCCGCATCTTCGGGAAACGATAGCGTAAACGTCGAGCCGCTCCCGGGCGCGCTGACGAGGTCGGCGCGGCCTTGGTGCGCCTGCATGATCGCGCGCACAAGGCTCAAACCCAGGCCGAGCCCGCGCTCCGTGCGGCTGTGATCGCTGCGATAGAGTCGCTCCCAGACGCGATCCTGTTCATCCTTTGGAATGCCGATACCAGTGTCTTCCACGGTGAGAGCGGGCACGCCTCGGCGCAGGCCCGCCACCACCCGCACGCCTCCCCCGGAAGGCGTGTATTTTACGGCGTTATCTACGAGATTGGCGATAGCTTGGCGCAGGCGATTCGCATCCGCCAGTACGGTGAGTTCACTGGAGGTGCGCGCCGTCAGGCTCACCCCTTTCTCCTCGGCCACATGCTGGTAAAGCTCGACGATATCCGCGGCCAAGCCGGAAAGACTTACCGGGCGCAGTTCTAGTTTCATCGCTCCCGCTTCCACTTCGGTGATGTCCATGATCGTATTCAGCAAGGTGGCCACGCGTTCTGATTCTTCGACGCAATCGGCCAGCGCATCGCGCAGTGCATGCGGATCGGATTCCTTCTGCAAGGTCCATTCTGCAATGCCGCGCAGGCGCGAAATGGGCGTGCGCAGATCGTGCGCGACGTTATCCAGCGTGCCTTTGAGCGTTTGAATGAGCGCGTCGATGCGAGCCAGCATTTCGTTAAACGTAGCTATCAAGTCGCGCAATTCACCGGCGGTGCTGGTCGACTGCAGGCGGGCATCGGTGCGGCCCGTGGCGATGATATTGCGAGCGGCGTTGCTCAGCTCGCGCACAGGCCGGAGGGTGCGGCTGGCAAAGAAGGCCCCGCCGGCCGCGGCAGCAAGTAACATGGGCATGGCCGCCGCCGCGCTCACGCGCTCGAAGTGGCGCATCACCAGGCGGCGATTGTGGTCACTACGCGCCACTTGAATATAGTTTCCGTCAAACAAATCACCGTGGATCACATCCATGACCGCGCCGTCTTTCAGCGGCAGATGCGCCCAGGGATTTTCCGCAGCGGGATTGAGACGCTCCATGGCATCACGACAACTGGAGTCCGGCCCGAGAAAGGCGAGAGTGTGATTGTCCCGGCTGGCGATGCGCACGGAGGCGACGGTGCTGTGCTTGCCGCTGAGATTTTTGCGCAGAACATCGAGTCCTTCGCGGTATTCGCCGGTGAGTTCCTTGAGCTGGGAATGAAGAAACCCCTGGTCACTTTTGGCGAGCGAAACCCACATGCCACGATCGATGGCCACCAGCGCGGCCATGAGGCAGAGGCCGAACGTGAGCCCGTAGTAGATAGTGATCCGAAAAGTGGTGGTTCTTCGCAGCCGGCGAATGCGCTCCCGGAATTCCTGCATGGGCGGAGCGCCATTTCTCTGTCCAGGCTGAAGGGCGTCGCGCTGGGCCGAATCATCCACGAGCAGCGTGGAAGGCGTTTCAGCCTTCGTCGAAAACGCGTGATTCTTCATCCCGGGGGCGGGGCCGCTCCAGGCCTAGGCTGTTTGCAGGACGTAGCCTACGCCGCGCAAGGTATGGAGCAGCGGCGTCTCAAATTCCCGATCCAGCTTGCTCCGCAGCCGGCAGACAAGCACATCGACCACATTCGTCTGCGGATCGAAATGATAGTCCCACACGTGCTCGAGGATGAGCGTTTTAGAAACGGGCCGCCCGGCATTGCGCATGAGGTACTCGAGCAGGGAAAATTCCCGGGGTTGCAGTTCGATCTTCTGTCCGCCGCGCGTCACGGTGCGCTTCACGTAGTCGAGCTCGAGATCACCGACGGCGAGTTTGGTGCCATCTGCCGGCGATGCGTTACTTGTAGAGGCGCGCCGGAGCAGCGCCTGCACGCGGGCGAGCAGCTCGGAGAAAGCAAAGGGCTTTACCAGATAGTCATCGCTCCCCGCCTGGAGGCAGCGCACGCGCTCCTCTACTTCCCGCCGCGCGCTGAGGACGATCACCGGCGTTTTCTTTTGCAGCCGGCGCAATTCACGGATGAGCGAAAGCCCGTCCATCTGCGGAAGCATTAAATCGATAATGGCGGCGTCGTAATTTCCATCGACTGCCAGGTTCAGGCCTTCCGCGCCGTCCGCGGCGTGGTCGATGATGAAGCCTTCTTCTTTAAAGCCGCGCACGATAAACCCGGCTATTTTCTGGTCGTCTTCAACGAGGAGGATACGCATGGCTAAATCAAGGACAGCACAGGAGAAATCCAGTGCAAGTTTGGAACTGTGATTTTTGGGGTGACGTCACTGCGGAGCAGAGTGCAACAAGATGACGATTCCGGCTAAATGCAACATGACGAATTTGTTAGGTCCCGCTCAGGTGGGGAAAAGAGCGTTTGCAGTGAGGATGAGCAGGATGGAAAAAATAGCGATGCCGGTCTCGACGACGGTCCAGGTCTTCAACGTCTGCGGGATGTCCATGCCAAAGTACTCTTTGACAAGCCAGAAGCCGCTGTCGTTCACATGGGAAAGAATGAGGGAGCCGGCACCCATGGCCAGGACGAGCAGCTCGCGATTGACGTGAGGATCGGCCTGGACGACGGGAAGCATGATCCCGGCGGCTGTGGTCACGGAGACTGTCGCCGAGCCCACTGAGACCCGGATCATGCCCGCGACGAGCCAGGCGAGGAGCAGGGGGCTCAGATGCATGCTTCTCCCCACATCGGCGATGGAATGGGCGACGCCCGAATCATTGAGCACCCGGCTGAAGCCGCCCCCCGCCGCAATAATGAGGAGGAGGCCGGCCATAGGAGCGAGAGCGGCATCGGCAAATTTCTGGATTTGGGCAGCACCGAGGCCGCAGTCTTTGCCAAAGGTCCAAAAGGAGACGAGCACAGCGATGAGCATGGCGACCGTGGGATGGCCGAAGAAGTCGGCCCAGGTGCGCAGGGTGGCTTGCATCGTGCCGGGGCCGAAGTCCTTTGCCTGCCAGGCAATGTCGCAGCCCGTGGCGATGAGCATGAGCAGCACGGGCAGCAGCATGGTGAAAAGGCTGATGCCAAAGCCCGGACGCCGCGGGGCGGAGGGCTCGGCTACGGCTTCTTCCCCAAGGCCGCCGATGGGCACCGGTACGCGAGGCACAACCCACCGTGCGAGCAGAGGCCCGGTGAGCAGCGCCACGGGTGGGCCCACGACGAGGAGCGACCAGGCAATGGTTTTCCCGATATTGGCATTGATGATATTGATCGCGGCGAGCGGACCGGGATGCGGCGGAATGAGGCCGTGCGCCGTCGACATGCCGGCGGCCAGCGGCAAGCCGAGCCGCAGCACGGGCGTTTTCGTCTCGCGCGCCAGCGCAAAGACGATGGGCCCGAGAAGCAGGATGCCGACCTGAAAGAAGACGGAAACTCCAATGACCAGCGCCGCGACCATGATGGCGTAGTCGAGCCGGTTCTTTCCAAACAAAGCCACGAGCCGCTCCGCAATGACGTGGGCCGCGCCCGATTCTGCGAGGAGCTTGGCAAGGATGGTGCCGAGGCCGATGATCATGGCCAGGCCGCCGAGGGTATTGGCCACGCCGGTGGTGAAGCTTTCCGCCACCTTGATCGGTTCCATTTGGGCGAGCAGCCCCAGCACCATGGAGGCGAGCACGAGGGCGACGATGCCGTTGCACTTGAAGCGGGCGATGGCTAGGATGAGCCCCGCGATGGTGCCAAAGGCGATGAGGAGAAGGGTATTCGGCGAAAGAGGCGAGGCGGCGACTTCAGCAAGCAAGGGCATGGGGAAAGGAACGTAAATAGTGAAGCAGGGAGCGCAGGGCGCGGCCCGCACAGTAGAACGCGGATGAAAACCCGTGGGAAGCGGATTGTGGAGCGCCCACGAATCGTGGTAGGAGAGAAAGTGATGCCGGAGCCTGCTCACATCCACGATTCACGATCCTCCACACGTCCCCTCCGCATCGCCTCCTGGGTGCGCGAGGTGGATGACGCTTATTTCGCCGGGCTGATGCAGCGGCGGCCCGTCCTTCAACTGGAAAACGCGCGCACTGCTCCGGTGGATCTCGAGGAAATGAGCGGCCTGCTCCTCACGGGTGGGCCGGATATTTCCGCGGAATTTCTGCGCGAGCCGTATGCGGATCTATCGGTGATCCGCGATCCGGAGCCGGAGCGGGATGCGTGGGAATTCACGGCCTTGCGGCGTGCGCTGGATCGCGGGCTGCCGATCTTTTGCATCTGCAAAGGGGTGCAGGTGCTGAATGTGGGGCTCGGCGGGACGCTTTTGCCAGACATCAAGGGCCACGATTTGCCCGAGCTCAAACTGCAAAACGAACAGCCGCTGCGTTATGCGGGCGGGGTGCGGCAGCGCTATGAAAAGGTGAACAGTTCGCACCATCAGGCGTTGGATTGCCTGGCTAGCGCGCTCGAAGTGCAGGCCTGGAGCGCAGCCGATGGAATCGTCGAGCAAGTGCGAATCCGCGATTATCCTTGGGGGATGGGCGTGCAATATCATCCTGAGCGGGATGCAACCTACTATGGGCCGCTCTTCGATGAGTTTTTCGACGCCGTAATTTTTCAAAACGATGGAACCCGCCTCACCCCATCATCCGCCGCTGGAACTCACGATCCGATGCGGGCTTGAGTTTGTCTATCAAACGCAACAGCCCACGCCGGCGATTTTTTTGGTGCGCCCGCAGTCGGGGCTGAAACAAGTAATCGAGGAAGAGCGCCTTAGTTTCAATCCGCACGTCGAAGCAGTCGAGTTTCCCGACGTGCATGGGAACATCGTGCATCGAGTGGTGCTGCCAATGGGAACGACGACGCTGCGCTACGATTCGCTGGTTGCGGTGCCGGCTGCGCGGGAAAATGGGGATGCGGTCGATGGGCCGGTGCCGGTGCCGGATTTGCCGCCGGAGATTTTGCGTTACACGTTGCCGAGCCGCTATTGCGATTCGGATAAGCTGCTGGATTTTGCCTTTCAACAATTTGGCAATGTGCCGCAAGGGCTTCCGCGCGTGCAGGCGATCTGCGACTGGGTGCACAAAAATATCGAGTACCGCTGGGGGGCGGGCAGCCCGCTTTTCAGCGCCGCGGATATCATCGGACAGCGCTTTGGGGTGTGCCGCGATTTTGCGCACTCGGCGATCGCGCTGTGCCGCTGCTTTAACATTCCTGCGCGCTACGTCACGGGTTATGTGCCCGATGTGGCCTTCAAAGATCCCGGCACTCCCATGGATTTTCACGCCTATTTTCAAGTGTACGTCGGCCAAAAGTGGCAGACTTTCGATGCGCGCTTCAACGTGCCGCGCGTGGGGCGTGTGCATATTTCCTACGGCCTGGACGCCGTGGACGCGGCGTTTTCCACGATCTACGGTGCGGCCGATCTCACGCTCTTTAACGTTTGGGCGTATCAAGTCGATCCGCAGCAAGTGACGCTCGACGATCCCGTGGATCTCACGAAGCGGCTCGACGGAACGGTGGAATTGCGAATTCCCAAGCCCGTGGGTGACGCCGCACGTAGCTTTGCCGCCTAGGCGAGCGCAAGCGATGGGGAGCGCACGTGCCCTCTGTGCCGTTTTCGACGAAGCCGCAATCTTATAGAGGAAGGTAGTTAAGAACACATGCAGCCACGCGCTTCTAACGTTCCGGTTTTCGCCGGGTGCGCGCGGAATCTTTTGCAGATGTTTACTAGACTCGTTGAACGTTGAATGTTGAACGTTGAAAGTTCTTCCATCTTCATTCCTCATGAAGCCGTTCTCAAACCCAGGACAAAACTTCGCGTCTATCATCCCGCGTTGCGCTGGGTTAAAAAGGAATCCCCACTCTACCCTCCCATGCTCACGCGCGCGCTTTACTTGTTACTGATCGTCTTCTCAACTCCTCTCGTCCTCCACGGTGAAGGAAAATCCGTGCGCGATTTCGGCGCGGTGGGTGATGGAAAAGCCGACGATACCGAAGCCATCCAGCGAGCGGCGGAGGGTGGCTCTGTGAGTTTTCCGAAAGGAAAATATCGGCTGACGAAAACGGTGACGATTGATCTGGATCACACGGGTTTCGCCGCGCTTTCCAGCGACGGCACGGCGACGGTTATCATGACAGGTGCGGGGCCTGCTTTTCATTTCGTGGGCACGCACGCGGGTTCCGCCGATCCCGGACAGGTGAAGCCCGAGGTGTGGGATCGTCAGCGCATGCCTGCCATGACCGGGTTGGAAATCGTTGGTGCGGAAAATCCGGAAGCCGACGGTATTGAAGTAACCGGGGTGATGGAGCTGAATATCTTTGGCGTAAATATCCACGATCTCCGCCACGCAATCCATCTCACCAAACGAAACCGCAATATCATTATTTCGGATTGCCATCTCTATCATAACAAAGGGTGCGGAGTGCTCTACGATCACGTGAATCTTCACCAGAGCAATGTCATTGGCTGTCACATTAGCTATAACGCGGGTGGGGGAGTGGTGACCCGCGGCGGTGAGATTCGCAACCTGCAGATCGGCACGTGCGACATCGAAAGCAACATGGACCCGAAACAGGCTCCCGCGGCCAACGTGTTACTTGATTCCACCGACGGCAGTACTTCGGAGGTGGCCATCACCGGGTGCACCCTGCAGCACAACAGCAATTCTCCCGGCAGCGCGAACCTCTGGTTTATCGGGCGCGGAGTCACGGCCACGACCAATGCGGAGCCCACGAAGGAAGGTCACCTTGTGGTCAGCGGTAATGTCTTTAGCGATGTAATGGTAAACATCCACCTGCAGAACGCGCAAGGCGTGAGCATTGTGGGGAACACCTTCTGGGAAGGATTTGAGCAAAATCTGCTCATTGAGGATTCGCAGGCGGTGGTCATCGGCGCGAATGATTTCCAGCGCAACATCCGCTACGTTGTAAACAAGAACTGGGGCCGGGAATCGAATTCATTCCTCTTCCGCCGGTGCGCGGATTGCAAATTGGAAGGTTTGTTAATTAGTAGTGTGTGGAAAGCGCCCGCGGCCGTGCTGCTCGATCAGTGCAGCCGCTGCACCGTGCGGGATTGCTCGATCTTCGATTGCGACGGCGTGGGACTGTGGCTGAAGGATTGCGTGCGCTGTGAAGTAACCGATTGCACCATCCGCGACGATCGCGAGGAGAAGAAAGCGACGCTTTCCTTGAAGCAGGAGGGCGGGAAGGAAAACCGGGTAAATCGCAACTGGCTGGTAAATGGGGAAGAAGGGATAGAGAAAAACCAGAAGCCCGAATGACGAATGACGAATGACGAAGGAAGCCCGAAATCCGAAGTGGGCGCTCCGTATGGCATTGCGCGGTGCATAATTTCGGGCTTCGAGCTTCGGATTTGTTTCGTCATTCGTCATTCTGGTTTCGGGCTTTCCACAGCCCTTCCTCATTCGGGCTTTTGGTTTTCCCTTATACCAAACCGTGATTACTCTCATACCTACTCTCTATTTCCGTTACAAGTGAAGCACTGGCAGAGTCTTGCTCTCTGCCATGCCTGAAAACTACGACGTTATTTTGATCGGCGGCGGCCCCGCCGGTTCCTGCGCTTCCGCCATCCTCGCGGAGTACGGACACCGTGCGCTCGTTTTGGAGCGGGAAAAGTTTCCGCGCTATCATATCGGCGAGTCGCTCATTCCCTTTACCTTCGGTCCGCTGGAGCGGATCGGGATGATTCCGAAAATGCGGAAGTCGCATTTCGTGAAGAAATATAGTGTTACTTTTGTCCAGCCGGATGGCCGGCGCTCGCAGCCCTTCTATTTTTTCACGCGCTACGATCGCGAGACCGTGGCGCAGACCTGGCAGGTGTTGCGCTCCGAATTTGATCAGATGCTGCTCGATAATGCGCGGGAGAAGGGAGCAGAAGTTCGCGAAGAAACCGCGGTTAACCGCTTGCTGATGGATGGCGAACAAGTAATCGGTGTCGAGGCCACGGATCGCCGTACCGGCAGGGTCTATGAAGTGCACGCGCCGATCACCCTAGATTGCACAGGAAAGGAAGCGTTTGCGGCAAACAAACGTGGCTGGCGCATGCGCGATCCCTATTTAAACAAAATTGCCGTTTGGACCTACTACAAAGATTCGAAGCGCGGCGAGGGGATCGACGAGGGCGATACCACCGTGGCCTATGTGCCGGACAAAGGTTGGTTTTGGCACATCCCGCAGCATGATGGCATGACGAGTGTGGGTGTGGTGGCCGAGGGCAAATATCTCACCCGCGGCGGAGTGAAAGATCCGAAGGAAATCTTCCGTCGCGAAGTGGAGGAGAATCTTTGGATTAAGGACCGGCTTTCCGTGGGGCAGAGTACGGGCGACTATTTCATTACCAGTGAGTACAGCCGCCATTCCCAATACTGCGCGGCCCCGGGTTTGTTACTTGTCGGTGATGCGTTTGCTTTTCTCGACCCGGTTTTTAGCAGCGGAGTCATGCTCGCGCTGAAGAGCGGGCATCTGGCCGGGGAGGCGGTGCACGAGGGCTTGATCGCGGGCGACCTGTCGCCGGCGCGTTTTGCGGGATACGGCGCAGCCATTCGGCAGGGCGTGGAGAATATGCGAAAACTAGTTTACGCGTTTTACCATCCGGACTTCTCGTTCCGGGAGATCATTAAGGCGCATCCGGACGCCGCGGGATTGGTCACGGATTGTCTTTCCGGTGATGTAAACCGCGATTTTTCCACGCTCTGGGATTGGATTCGCGAGTCGGTGCCGTTGCCGGATGATTTGCCCTATGGGCAGCCGCTCGCGGATACGAATGCGAAGGCAATGATTCTCTAGCGTTACTTGATAGCGTTTTTGAGAGACGCGTGAACCGCGTGTCGCGGTCGGTGATTCGCTGTAGGCTCATTTCATCAAAGAGCCGGCCCGAAAAAAAAATCTGAAATAGTTTATTGACTCTAAAAGCGAAGAGGCGTAAAAACCACTCACCTTCAATTAACCAATGACCTCAAACCAAACATACCTAACCAACTCGCCGGCGATAGCATCGCAGCGTTGCGCTGGTATGCAGTGGTTTATCGGCGGACACGCCTTTGCCTTCTTCTATGCGACGAAGGCGACGTTATCCAGTTCGGTCGATCCGGAGCGGAAAGAACCCACCGGTAGACTCAACCAGGAGGAGAGCAGCTAGTTCAAGATCTAAAGAGATCATCGATTTTTCGAGAACCCTGCTCGCCGCCAAAGCCAGCAGGGTTTTTCGTTTCCTAATCACTCCTGCATCACTCCAACGAAAGGAACGATTCCCCAGTAATTATCCCTTTTTTCCCTTCATTTCCCTTAATGGGCGATAAAAACCCCGCCGTCAGCGGCAACTGACGACGGGGCGTAATCGGTCACCAATACAACTCAGTCCCTTGCGGAGACGCTCGTTAGTTAGCAACCGGCTTTAAGGTCGCTGCTTGCGGGTCTTTAGTCAAGTCGATCGTCACGCGATGATCTGGCTCACGGGTGTGTATTGTCCCGATTCCTCGCCTCGGAATTTTTTTAATTTTTCAATCAAGAGGCTTCTATGCCGGTGCGATTGCGCCGGCTTTCGGGAGGTGTGCCTGAAACACTGAAAGACCGCCGTGAAATAATCCTGCGGGCCCATCACTCAACTAGTGAAGTGCTGGGGCGGTGTTTGTTCTTTTTTTGTTATATCGCGGCGCGGATGCACCTAAAGCATCCGCGCCGCATGTGACGAGGCGGCTAGATCCGTCTCGATCACAAATCAATTTTCTAAGTTTTTGGGGAGCTTGATCTCCACGGTCCGCAAGGGCCGAAAGATAAACCGTCGTGAGACGGCCAAAAGTGGAAACGGCCCACACGCCCACGCCTCGCCGCAAGGTGAGGACATTTAAGCAAACCCACGGCCCATAGCCTTGTCGCAGCGATGCGGCAGAGGTACACATGACGACGGGAAAGGGAAACTGTTCCGAGGGTAACTCCGTAGGAGCAGGATCGCCCCTAAGCAAGGCGTGCCTTTCCAGCAAAACGTCCAGTGTTGAGGGCGCAAGGGGAGCTATAGATGCCAAGCCGCAAACTAGGCGCTTATAGCATGTTGAACGGAAGCGGACGCTGCCGAGCCCAAAAGGCGAGGGGCGGACGCCATCGCGAAGACACGATAAGTACCCGCAAGGGAAAGTCACAGGGTGTGTCGCATATCGAATCCCAAAAGGATTCGGCACGACTGGCAGCGCACATCGTGGTGGGTTAAAGATTAGCTCAACAGAGAGCGTCGGCCTCAAAAGCCGAAGGTCGCAGGTGCAAATCCTGCATCTTCTGAAAACGCAAAGACGCTGCCGATCGTAAGTGAAAACGGTTTAATTCATCAGCCGCAAGGCAATGATGACTTCCGACGCCCGCAAGGCCGACGGAGTTTACCGGAGTCCGCACGTAGAGGGTTGCACCTCGCACAGCCCGCAAGGCTGGCGGTAGGATGAAGGTAGAGTGGCTTACGATCCCCGGGGAAATGCTGCCTCGTTAACAAAAGCAATCGTGTCGTCTCTCGCCGATGTGGCCTCCGGGCCTGTCGCCGAGGATAAGCCGGGAAAAGAGGCCGCAAGCCTTGAATAATCCGCGCGAAGGAGACGACGGATGCGGGTGTAGTCTCAACCCGCATCGAATGCAGGATGCGTGCACGATAGACCTTCAGGGAACGTTCGTGAAATCCGTATCGTATCCTGTGCAATTTTCATGTCGCGGCCATCGTTCAAGAGCAGGATTTCTGAGTGCCAATCAGAGGATGTCGGTGCAATTCCGGCTGACCGCACCAATTTTAATCAACAAGCAACATACACAGCGGGGCGCCAGCTTGCGCAGCTTAGTCTCCAAAACTTTGCGCCTCGGGGCGGCACCGAGGAGGAGGTAGGGAATAGCGGAGGTAGGTAGATGGGCGAGCAGAGCCGCTGTGCCACTTTCAAAATGCGGGGTCGCCAAGTGGTTAAGGCAGCGGCCTCATAAGCCGCCAATGCGCCGGTTCAAATCCGGCCCCCGCTATCATCTTTTCTTTTTTGGGCCGCTCGATCATTCAGGAGGTCACCCGCCTTGCAAGCGAGAGAGCACGGTGCAAAGCCGTGGCGGTCCACCACTTTTAACGGATCTAACTAGTGAACGCTGAGGCGTCGCAAGCCCTGCGGAGTACGCAACCTTGCGGCAACCTCACGTTCAAACCCATTTCGGGTTGGTAGTCGCGTAAAGAGCGCGAGCCGCCTGTAAAGCGGATGTCCAGCACGGACCAGCGTCGGAGCGTTACCGACACAACCCACCATTTTCGGCCTGTTAGCTCAGCCACGAAGAGCAGCCGCCTGTCGAGCGGAAGGTCGCGAGAGCAATGCTCGCACAGGCCGCCATTTTCAGAACGACACAACGTGTCCGCGCGCGAGGGAGCCATTGAACCCGCCTGATTTGGGATCAGGATACGCTCGGGGCAGCACCGAGGCGCGCGACCATTTTACTCACTAGCTCCCGTGGCCGAGCAGATCGAGGCATCCGTCTTCTAAACGGAAAGACGCAAGTGCAAGTCTTGCCGGGAGCACCAATCTATATTCCTCTCAACGCACAGAGTGTGCGGCCCGCCTGTTAAGCGGTGTGAGCTTGGTGCGATCCCAAGGGGAGGAGCCATTTTTATATACGGAGCGTGTCCGGTTGGTCGAGGACGCTGTCTTGAAAACAGTTGCACCAGCAATGGTGTCCAAGGTTCGACTCCTTGACGCTCCGCCATTTTCTCTGCCCGCATGGTGCAAAAGTAGCACGCTTGGTTTTCAACCAAGAAGCCTCGGAGCATTACCGAGTGTGGGTGCCATTTTCATTCGCTCGATAGCTTAAAAGTAAAGCAGCCGGCCTACACCCGGCCAACCGGGGAGCGTTACCTCGTCGGGCGACCATTTACCTAGCCGCGTTCACGGTGAGCCGGAACGGCATTTCTCAAAAAATCATGAGAGCGCTTCCGCTCATTTCATATTCCTCTGTAGCTCAAAAGCAGAGCAATCGGCCGATAACCGATCAACCACGGTGCGATACCGTGCGGAGGGACCATCGCTGGATGGCAGAGTCAGTCAATGCACCCGGCTGAAGCCCGGACGATCTCGGTGCGATTCCGAGTCCAGCGGCCATTTTCATAGCGTCATTGGTGTAACAGCAGAATGACGGGTTGAGGCTCCGGCCTCTATGCAGTGAGCGCTCCGCGACTACTGTTGATCGCGCTCTCGCGTTGTGCATTCCAAACCGTGGGCGCCGGGGCAGTACCGGCATGGCGCATGTTTTAGATACTTGCTCTCGAAGTGTAAGAGTTTTGCACGTCGCTCTGCGAAGGCGAAAGCTCGAGGTGCGAATCCTCGCGGGAGCACCATTTTGAGACCCCAAACCCACCACACTCCTCCGTGGCAGAGACTAGCAATGCACTCCTCTCGTAAAGGAGACGATGCCGGTGCGAACCCGGCCGGAGGATCGCTTTTCTATCACGGCGCATGGCGTTTAGATTGGCCACGAAAGAACGCAAAGAGATGGATCTGTTTCCTAACCTCTTTGTGTTCTCTGCGTTCTTTGTGGCTCTTCTCTTTTGAAACCGGCGTATTGATACTGCTTTAGAATCCCGGGGAAGAGCACCGGTCGCTCATCAGTCTCATAAACTGAAGGAAGTTGGTTCGATTCCAACCCCTGGCACCATTTTTACAGCCCTGTAGCTCAACTAGCAGAGCGCCCGACTCTGACTCGGGAGGTTGATGGCGCAACGCCCTGCGCGATAGCGCACACCCGAAAACGCGGAGCGGATACTGCGCAGCCGCCGGAGCGGCATATCCATCCGGGGCTGCCAATTTTCCACATCGCGCGCAAGGCAAAGCCGTCGAGCCATCGGTCCGCAAAACCGATCTACCCGGTGCAAGACCGGGGCGCGCGTCCATTTTCGGGCACGAGGAAGACAGCAATCCGCGCCGTTCGGATCGGCGAGACACTCGGGGCAGCACCGAGGTGCCCGACCATTTCACAAAGATTAGCCCTGTAGCTCAACTAGTAGAGTGCCCGGCTTTGACCCGGGAGGTTGACGGTGCAAACCCGTCCGGGGCCGCCAATTTAAACAAACAAACAAATGCTCCCGTAGCTCAAACTATAGAGCGCCGCGCTTCGAACGCGGAGGTTGCGGGCGAGAATCCTGCCGGGAGCACCAATTTCATACCAAAAATGCTAAATGTCCGTGATTATAACGATCGCAAGATCAGAGCCGCCGTCCGGGAAATAAAGAAACTCTCCACGCGACAATACCGAACGATTCAGCTCGAAAAGCCGATCCAAGTGGGATGGCGTCGTTTCTATGTACTGAGCGCGCATGCGCAAACTCGCCGGGATCGCCCGATTCTCGAGGCGATATTAAAAGTGGTCGGGACCGTGGTGCGCCATCACGATCGGATGTTCCTGAAACGACAGGGCCGCTGTCGGAAGCTCCTGGATATCGAGCAACCGCTTCGCCCGATTCCCGTCTATGAATGGGAAAGGAAAGGTTATCCTGATGAATGGCTTCGGTATTTTCGTTGGGAATTGGTGCTAGTCGGGCAGCGATGCTGGCAGCCGAGTTGGGTTTTCAAGCAAGCCTCCATCTTCGAACTGAAAATCCGCAGGTATTGGGTCACTGCCGTGACAGAGCCCGATCCAGATGTGCAATCGCGGATTTGTGAATTGGAACGCTGGCTTGAGTCGCGCGATGGGCAGCAACGCTACGATTGGCTAAAGGGATGCCATCAGGCTTGTTATCGAACTTGGAGTAACAGACGGAGGCGCCAACGCCTGGAGCGCGAGGAAAAACGCGAGATCCATCGAGCCTATCGAGATTTTCCGGAGGTTGATCCGGCTGTGTCCACGCGGCGCAGCCGGCTCAGCTTCCGGCAAATGATTTTCATTTTTCCCCGGCGTAGCCCAACGCAGAGGCAACGAGTTCAGAACTCGTCAAGTGCGGGTGCAAGTTGAGGCTCCGGCCTCCATGCAATGAGCGCTCCGCGACGAGGTCGATTTGCGCTTCGCGCGACGCATTCTGCCGCCGGGACCAATCTATTAGCTCCTGTAGCCCAATAGGAGAGGCAACCGGCTTAAACCCGGTCAAGTGTCGGTGCAAATCCGTCCGGGAGCACTTGTCTATGCCCGTGTAGCCCAACTAGCAGAGGCGCCGAATTCAAACCTCAGAAAGTGCGAGTGCAAATCTTGCCACGGGTATCTCATGGAACGTGAACCGGACAAGCGAGCCGGGATTCTCCGCTAAAGAAATCGTCGCGCCCTGCGCGATGGGGAGCATGCCCTCCGCGTTCCGTTACTTTTAAAGACAACCGTAAACTTTCAACGTGTCCGGTAGCTCAGCGGAAGAGCGGATCCTTTATAAGGGTCGGGTCATGGGTTCGAATCCCATCCGGACGAACCACACCACCATTTTTGCCCGTGAATGCAAAGAGTCGCGCGCCTCGTCTCTCCAAACAGTCTTAGCCGGTGCGAATGCGTGACGCGATTGCGTCCTCGCTTGGTCGCGGAGCGCTGACTGCATGGCCGCTGGAGCGGCAACCCGGCCACGGGTGCCAATGGTCTGTTTCTGCCACGGCAGGTCCTTAATCCTACACTTTCACTTACACCTACACCAAATAGCCCTGCGTATCGAAGGTGTAAGTGAAAGTGTAGGATTAAAGATAGGAGGCCCGCTTTAACGGCAAACAATTCACTAACCGCGGTCGCGTAGCCCAACCAGAAGAGGCACTGCGTCGAGGGCGCAGCCAGTGTGAGTGCAACTCTCACCGCGACTACCATTCTCGAACCCGAAGCTTTGATAGCGAAGCCATCGCCTCTTAAGCGATCCAGGAGGGTGCAAGTCCCTACGGGTTCACCAACTTTCCCGGCAGTAAGGCGGGAGTTACTTCGGTATGTGTGGGTTCAACTCCCACCGCTTCCGGATTCGGAGGCGAAACCTTCGCCGGTATTCTTCGTGAAAAATTTTGCAGCAGTGAGATCGGAGTTCCTTCGTAGCTCATTGGTAGAGCAGTAGATTATGGGTCTATTGGCACGGGTTCAAATCCCGTCAAAATCCCCGGAGTGATCCGTGGATTTCAGTTCTCTGGTCAGCTTTCTCTGCAAATCCTTTCTGAGGCCGCGAGATCCTCGCGTATCCTGCCACGAAAACTAACATCGAACCCGAAGCTTTGATAGCGAAGCAATCGTCTTTTAAGCGATTGAGGAGGGTGCAAGTCCCTACGGGTTCACCATTTTCGCTGAACCGCTATAGTTATAGCTATAGCCATGATCGGCGGCGGAAGCCATTTAACATTTTGAGGCAGTGAGGATGGGGTTACTTCGCATTTCACGCGGGAGTTGCTGGTTCGAGTCCAGCTTCGGGCTGTTTTGCCCGAATAGCTCAACTGGATAGAGCGCCGAAGGCCGTTCGTGTTTGCAAAGACACGGGCGCCAGTCGCCCCGCCGTGATTCTCCTCAAATTCTTTTTCGCGGCAGTGAAGACGGGAGTACTTCGCTCCAATACAAAACCGCCATGCGATGGCCCATGAGTTGGGGTCCCGCGCCTGCGGGATCCGGGTTCGATTCCCGGCCTAACGGTTAGAATTCCTGTCTAATGTTCTCCGCGAATTCTCTCTCGGGGCAGTGAGGGTGGAGTTACTTCACCGTTGATCTGCCGGTGCCAATGCGCGCATCGCTGCGCGCAAGAAGCAGATTGCTCCACTCATTCCTCTCCCCGATCTCTCAAACTCAAACAACCAGGCCGCGCACCTCGCGCGTCCACAAACCAAGGAGGTGAACTCATGAAGTTCAATACCCTGCTCAAGCGCGCGGCCCGCGGCAATACCACCAATCTCGCCGGCGGCCTCGCTTTCACACAGTCGCCAAAGAGCGAGCTCGCTTCGATCCTGCTCACGGCGACGCTCGGCGATCAATTCTACCGCAGCGGTGATGCCACCGCGGCGCGGGTGAAGGAGCTGGTCGCTGCCACCGATGACAAGGCCTTTGTCGCCAAGGCCGCCATCTATGCACGCAACCAGGCCGGCATGCGCTCGGTCTCGCACCTCGTCGCTGCGGAACTCGCGCGCGGCGTGAAGGGTGCAGTCTGGACGAAACGTTTCTACGATCTCGTGGTTCGCCGGCCGGATGATGTGCTCGAAATCCTCGCATGCTATCTGGCTAGCTATCAGCGCCCGATCCCGAATGCTCTCAAAAAGGGCCTGGGTGCAGCGCTCGCGCGTTTCGATGAGTATCAACTCGCGAAATATCGCCGCGATTCCGCGGAGCTGAAGATGGTGGACGCGGTTAACCTGCTGCACCCGCCGCACTCTGCGGCGCTGCGCAAGCTCATGCGTGGTGAGCTGGCTCCCGCGGAAACGTGGGAGACGAAGCTCACCCAGGCAGGCGCGCGCGGCGAGACCGACGAGGAAGTCGCGGAGCTGAAAAGCGCCGCGTGGGATGAGCTCATCGCCTCACGCAAGCTCGGTTACTTTGCGCTGCTGCGCAACCTGCGCAATATCCTCGAGCAGGCGCCGCAGTGCGTGGAGGCCGCGCTGGCCATGCTGGTCGATGATCGCTTAATCGCGAAGTCGCTCGTGCTACCATTCCGATATCTCACCGCGCTGGAGGCAGTGCAGGCGAGCAATCTGCCGCGCGCCGGCGACGTACTCGCCGCGTTGAGCGAGGCTGCCGACAAATCGCTGGCCAATGTGCCGCGCTTTGCGGGACGCACGCTCGTGGCGCTCGATGGTTCCGGCTCGATGAAGGGGCGTCCGCTGGCCATCGGCTCGCTCTTCGCCGCGGTGCTGGCCAAGGCGAATGCGCAGGCAAACACGCTCGTGTTTAGCAACGATGCTAGTTTCGTGACGCTCAATCGCCGCGATTCCACGCTCACGCTGGCGCGGCAGATCGCCGAACGCGCGCCGCATGGTGGCACGAATTTCCGCGCCATCTTTGAGCGCGCGGACTACGCCTACGAGCGCATCGTGATCCTGTCCGATATGCAGGGCTGGATCGGCCGCGACGCGCCCACGGCGGCATTCGCTACCTACAAGCAACGCACGGGCGCCGACCCACACGTCTTCAGCTTCGACCTCGCAGGCTACGGCACGCTGCAATTCCCGGAGCGCAACGTCTCCTGCCTCGCCGGATTTTCCGACAAGGCGCTGCAGACGATGCGTTTCCTCGAGGAAGACAAAAGCGCGCTGCTGCACGAGATCGAGGCTATCAACTTGTAACGGAAGGACTATGCAAAGCCCGGGCGGAGATTCGTCTCCGCCGGGGTGATGCCTCGTTATCTAATTTTATTTTTTCCTATGCTCTTCACACCTACGAAATCAACGCTTCGCGCCTTCCAGCCTGAAGATGCGCAATCGATTGCCAGGCATCTCGCCTCCTATAATGTTGCGTGCAATCTCCTGGTCCCATTTCCCTATACGCTGCAACACGCTGAAACGTGGATTGCTAAATGCATCGCCGAGTCTTCCGGCACGCGCTTTGCCATCGTGATTGATGGGGAAGCCGTCGGTGGTATCGGCGTGGAGAGGCTCGGTGGCATCAACCCCGAAGTGCTCGGGCACACTGCGGAACTTGGTTATTGGCTGGCGGAACGCTATTGGGGACGAGGGATTATCAGCGAAGTCGTGGCCGCCGTATCGGATTATGCATTTGCCCAGCTCGGAATGGTGCGGTTGCAGGCCGCGGTGTTTGCGCGCAATCCGGCTTCAGTCCGCGTGCTCAGCAAATGCGGTTACGAATACGAAGGCCGCCTCCGCGCCCGCTATTTCCGCGATGGGCAGTACATCGACGGCCTGCTCTACGCCAAGGTAAAGCTGCCATAGTAATTCAAAGTAACAGACAATCAAAAAAGAGAAAGGAGGTAAATCCCATGTACGACAATAAAGTGTTTCAGCGCGTGCGCCACGCGCTCGCTCAGGTGGAATCTGAGCGGAATGTGCGTGTGCTTTTTGCATGCGAGAGCGGCAGCCGCGCGTGGGGTTTCGCCTCGCGTGATAGCGATTACGATGTGCGCTTTCTCTACGTGCACCCGCGCGATTGGTATCTCTCGGTCGAGGACCGGCGCGACGTCATCGAACTGCCGATCGCCGACGATCTCGACGTGAGCGGCTGGGAGCTGCGCAAGGCGCTCGGCCTGCTCCGCAAGAGCAACTCGCCTCTGCTCGAGTGGCTGAAATCGCCGCTCGTGTATCAGAGCGATGCGGAGTTCGTCGCGGAGTTTAACGAACTCGCCAGCGAATTCTATTCGCCGCGGCGCTGCTTTAGTCACTACCTGCACATGGCCTTTGGCAACTGGCGCAAGTATCTGTCCGGTCGCGATGAAGTGAGTCTGAAAAAGTATCTCTACGTTTTCCGACCGCTCCTGGCTTGCCGCTGGATCGAGCGCAAGCTCGGCCAGGTGCCCATGCTCTTCGCGGAACTCGTGAATGGCGTGCTTGAGGAAGCCGATGTGCGCGCTGCGCTGGACGAACTCGTCGCGCAAAAGCAAGCGGGTGTCGAAGCGGGCACGGCTCCGCCGGTGGAAGTGCTGTCGCGCTTTCTCGAGCGGGAGCTGCTCCGGCTCGACGCGCTCAGCGATCCGTCCGATGCGGAAGCGGACGTGGAAACGCTCAGCCGTTTCTTTCGTCGCTACGCGCTGGCCGGTCCGCGGTAAAAGTAACAGCGCCGGCAGAGATGTCATCTTTGCCGGCGCTTCTTACCGCTTTGGGTAGTAGACAGGCCGATCCGTGGCTTCAGTACAGCGAGCATCTACTTTGAAAAATCACGCTTGGTCGCGTGTGATCCACCCCTTCCGGTAGTGAAGATCGAGTTCCTTCGAAAAATTGGCTCCAAACCAATGCCTCCCAAAGAGGCGTCCTTGATCTGCCTTTCTCCGGAATATTTTCTCAACGAAATTTTCAAGCACCAGACACGGACGAGAAAATGCAGGAAACAGGAGGAAAAAGAGCCCCGGTGGAGATTCGTCTCCGCCGGGGTTGTTCCTTCTTCGCTTGGCTGTTAATTTTTAACAAAAAAGAACAAACACCGCCGCATCACTCGAAATGCGCCCTCGCGGCTCCCGCCATTTTTCAAACTAACCTTTCCTATGAATAACCAAGACCTTATCCAGCTCGGCGTGCCGCAGGGCGATGCCTTGAAGCTGGCCCATGAGCACATGTGCTGCATGTTTGCCGCCGGGCTCGAACGTGAGCAAGTGGAGGCGGATATCTTTAGCATTGTCGCAAATCCACCGGCCTTCTTCGCTGATGAAGTGCGCGCGCCGTTGGCGCGGGCTATTTATCGACCTGCCTTTACGCCGCGCGCGGAACTCGCGCCGTGGCGTCAGTGGGGCGAAGGCCTCGAAGCCGAAGCCGTGAAGCAAATGGCGAATGCCTGTGCTTTGCCGGTGGCGGTCGCTGGCGCGCTCATGCCCGACGCGCATATTGGCTACGGCCTGCCCATCGGCGGCGTGCTTGCCACGGAAAACGCCGTGATTCCTTATGCGGTCGGCGTCGATATCGCCTGCCGCATGAAGCTCACGGTGTACGACCGCAAGGCGAATACGATTGCAGGAATGCGCGACCGCCTCGGAGCGATCCTCGAAAGCGAGACCCGCTTCGGCGTGGGCGCGAAGTTCCAACAGCGCCGCGACCATGAAGTGCTGGACGCCGACTGGACCGTCGCTCCCGTGACGCAGCAACTGCGCGACAAAGCGTGGTCGCAACTCGGCACGAGCGGTTCAGGAAATCATTTCGTGGAATTCGGCGCGTTCACCGTGGATGCGGAACAAGCAACGGCGCTCGGTATCGAACCGGGTGAGTATCTAGCGTTGCTCTCGCATTCCGGTTCGCGCGGCACGGGCGCGCAAGTGTGCAATGTGTATAGCAAGCGCGCCATGGCCCGTCACGAATCCCTGCCCAAGGAGCTCAAGCATCTCGCCTGGCTTTCGCTCGATGAAGCGGATGGCCAGGAATACTGGGGCGCGATGAACCTTATGGGCCAGTACGCGGCGGCTAATCATGCGCTCATCCATAAACACATCGCGCGAAAGCTCGGTGCGGATTTGATCCTCGATATCGAGAACCATCACAACTTCGCGTGGAAAGAACGCCACGTGGTGAATGGCGAAGAGCGCGAGGTAATCGTCCACCGCAAAGGCGCGACGCCCGCGGGCGCCGGAGTGCTCGGGGTCATCCCGGGTTCGATGGCTTCGCCTGGCTACGTCGTGCGCGGCAAGGGTTCGCCCGAGTCGCTGCATAGCGCCTCTCACGGCGCGGGCCGCGTGATGAGCCGCACGAAAGCGCTGCAATCCTTCACCTGGAGCGCGGTGAAAAAGCAACTCGCCGCCGCCGGTGTCGAGTTGCTCTCCGCGGGACTCGACGAAGTGCCCGGCGTGTACAAAGACATCGCACAAGTAATGGCCGCGCAAAACGATCTGGTCGATGTCCTGGGTCGCTTCGATCCCAAGATTGTGAAGATGTGCCCATCGGGTGAGCGCGCGGAAGACTAGGCGCAGAAAAAAGAGCGAGCGAGACCTATAGGTCTCATGCTCGCAGAGAAAACAGAAACTACCAACAGCCATAGACCAACTGCCAACACTCAAGTAACCACCACCACTACCATGAACTCCCTGCTTAACCTCCCCACGGTGCTCGTGCTCAACCGGCACTGGCAGGCGATCCACGTAAAGACGCCTGCCGAGGCCTTTTGCATGATGGCCGGCGATTCCGCGTGCGCGCTGGATATCGGGGAAGGCAACTTCACGCCCACGAAATGGGGCGATTGGCTGCTGCTCCCGGTGCGTGATTGCGATCGCGCGGTGAATACGTCGCGCGGACAAATCCGCGTGCCGACCGTGATCGTGGCGTCGAACTACACCAGAATCCCCATGCGCAAACCGTCCTTCGGCGCGCGCGGCATCTGGGAGCGCGACGGCGGCATCTGCCAGTACACGGGCCGAAAGTTAACGTCGAAAGAAGGCAACATCGATCACGTGATCCCGCGCGCCCGCGGCGGCAAGACCTCGTGGGAAAACTGCGTGCTCGCTCACCGCGAAGTCAATGCGCGCAAAGCGGATCGCCTGCCCGAGGAAGTGGGCCTGCATCTGCGCCGGCGTCCCGCCGAGCCGAAGCCGCTCCCGGCCTCCGCATTTATCCGTAACCTGCACGGTGTCGCGGATTGGGAGCACTTCATTTGCTAACGAAGCGGCAAAGACCCCGGCACTTGTCTAGTGTCGGGGTCTGATTATTTAGCGGCCCGATCCCGCCCGCCGTCGTGCAGGCGCTTGAAATCGGCCATCATCGTTTCGACGCGGTCGGTTTGTTGCGCGGCGAGGTCTTTGGTTTCGCCAGGGTCTTCGCTCAGGTCGAAAAGCATGGGGCCTGCCGGCTTAGGGGGTGGGGGAGCGCCTTCTTCGCGGCCGGCGCCGCTGGGGATGAGCTTCCACGTCGATTGACGATAGGCGAGAGGGCCGCCTTGTTCCATGAGGTGCTCGCGGCCGATGTTGGATTCGCCAAGTAACGCTGGCAGCACATTCTGGCTGTCAGGCGCGGCGTCGGGCGGAAGCTCCTGGCCGGCGAGCACGGCGAAAGAGGCGAGAAAATCCGTCTGGCAAACCAGAGCATCGGAAACACCGGGTTTCACCTTGCCTTTCCAGCGCACGATAAAAGGAATGCGCGTGCCGCCTTCCCAGGAAGTATATTTGCCGCCGCGAAAGGGACCTGCGGGACGATGCCCGTTGAGATTCTCTTTGGAGCCGTCAGCATAGCCATCATCGACCACGGGACCATTGTCACTGCTGAAAATGACTAGTGTATTTTCCGCGAGCCCCAGGCGATCCAGCGCAGCGAGCACCTCTCCGGCGCTGGCGTCAAATTGCTCGATGACGTCGCCGCGTATCCCGCATTCGCTCTTCTTCGCAAAATCCACCGCCGGTGCGTGCGGCACATGGATATCGTGAGTGGCGAAATAGAGGAAGAACGGGCTATCCTTGTGCTGCTCGATGAAACTCGTCGCCTCGTGAGTGAGGGTCTTCGCGATGTCATCGTCCACCCACAGCGCGGATTTGCCGCCCTTCATATAACCAATGCGGCTGATGCCGTTCACAATGGTCATATCGTGCCCATAGGTGAGTTTCATTTTAAGCAGTTCCGGGTGATTTTTGCCCAGCGGCTGATCATCCAGCGGCCCGTCGTAGCTCACTGTGATCGGATCGTTCGGATCGAGATTCACCACGCGATGATCGCGCACAAAAACACAAGGAACACGATCGCCCGTCGCCGGAATGATGAAGCTATAGTCAAAGCCGATCTCCAGCGGCCCGGGTTGCACATCGCCATTCCAATCCGGCTTGGGTTTTCCCAGACCGAGGTGCCATTTGCCAATCGCGCCCGTCGTATAGCCCGCGTTTTTGAGCATCGCGGGCAGCGTATAGCGACCCGCCTCAATGATCAGCCCGGCATCTCCCGGCAGCACACCCGTGCCCTTTTTGCGCCACGGATATTCGCCCGTCATCAACGAGTAACGCGACGGCGTGCAGGTCGCGGAAGAGCAATGCGCATCGGTAAATCGCAAGCCCTCGCTGGCGAGCTGGTCCAAGTGCGGCGTCTTCACCTTGCTCGCGCCGTAGCAACCGACATCGCCGTAGCCGATATCGTCGCCGTAAATGAGAACGATGTTTGGTAGCTTGCGGTCGGTCTTTGCGATGGTGGGCTCTGCATTCCCGACGCCGCTCGCCGTTTTTGCCGCGACCGTCAACAGGCCAAGCCGGCTGGTGGGTTGAAGCGCACAGCAGGAGTCGTCTTTCTTTGTCGGATCGTTTTCCGCGGCGTGCGCGCCGACGGCGGCGATGAGCCACAATGAGATGATAAGCGGAGAGAGGGCGCGATACATGCAGGAGAATTACCCAATCGCCCGGGCAAAATGGAAAGACAAATTCACCCATGCTGGACCCATCGTCGCCGCAGGGGGAAATGTGCATGCGGGGCCGCTTTTTCGGTGGAGTGCTGAAAAAACTGCATTTCCATCTTGCATCGCTGGGTGAAATGCTGTTTTTTCAGCACTGTCATGCCCAAACATTGGAATACTCATCTCTCCCGCCGCGAACGACAGACCATGGAAATCCTTTTTGCCCGCGGTTCGGCTACTGCCGCCGAGGTGCAGGTGGCGTTGCCCGATCCGCCTAGCTACTCGGCGGTGCGCGCGCTGCTGCGCGTGCTCGAACAGAAAAATCTCGTTCGCCACGAAAAGGACGGCGCCCGTTACGTCTTCATCCCGAGGGTAGCTCAAGGCAAAGCCTCCGCCTCCATCCTGCAGCAGATGTTAGATACCTTCTTCAAGGGATCGACGACGCACGCCGTCGCCGCGCTGCTCGATTTGAAAGCCGATAAACTATCGCCCGCCGAGCTCGACGAACTCGAAGGATTGATCGCCAACGCCAAACGCGAAGGACGCTGATCTGACAAAGTAACACACCTTTATTAATGAATTCCACGACCACTCTCCTCTTGGAACTCGCCTGGAAAAGCGCACTCGTGCTGGTCCTCCCACTGGCCGTCGCCCGGCTGGCGCAACGGGCATCTGCGTCGCAGCGGGCGCTCATTTTATTGTTAGGTTTGCTTTCCGTGGGCCTCCTGCCCGTCCTGCGTCTTCGCGCCCCGCAGCTTCCCTTGCGGTGGCTGCCTGCCGAGGCGAGAAAACACGCGACAGTCAATTCGCTGAAGGCTCCCGAAGCGCTTTCGCCGCCGATTGCCGCTGCGCTCCCCGTGGACACGGCTACGGCGGTCACTGGCGAATCGTTCGCGGCTTCCACGAGGGAAGCGGCGCCGCGAGGAGACGGCGATTGGATAGCGAAAAGCTGGGCGCTGGGTACGCTCGTCGCAGGCGGTTACTTTGTGATCGGATGCCTGGGTTTGCGTGGGCTCAGGCGCCGGGCGCAGCCCGCGACATGGCCGGAGATTCACGGTTCTATCGACGCGCGCAGGACGCCGTTGATCCTCGAGTCGCCGGAATGCCAAATCCCTGTTACTTGGGGATGGCTCAGGCCGGTGATCCTTTTTCCCGCGGACGCGGCGCGCTGGCCGGCCTTGCGTCGGCGGAATGCTTTGCTACACGAAATGGCGCATGTGCGTCGCGGCGATTGGGCGGCGATGTGGCTCATCCAGGCGATTTGCGCCGCGTACTGGTGGCATCCGCTCGTGTGGCTGGCGGCGAGTCGCTGGCGAGACGCCGTGGAGCAGGCCTGTGATGATCTGGCGATGGGCGATACTGTTCGCCCTTCAGACTACGCGGAAGACTTGTTAGCCATTGCGCGGCAGCTTACGGGTGGGAGCCACGGTCCAGCTTGCGCCATCGTCCGAAAATCCGCGCTGGCGCAGCGGCTCCAATATATTTTGGAAAACCGCACGCACCGTGGGCCGGCTTCCGCTACGGTGAAGGCTGCATTCATTTCGGCGGCGGCTCTCGGCAGCATTGCGGCTGCTGGATTAACCTTCGCCCCTGCTAATGCGAACGAAACGACCGGCGGGGAGGCAGCCTCCGCGCAGGGAGCTGGAAAGACGGGCCCCTCGAGCGAAGCAAGGGACGCACAGAGTCGCATGAGTTCAAATGCGCGTGCCAAAGGAAACCAGGAGACTAGTTCGCCGGCGTTGGCCCCAGAAGACCTCGCGGGCCAAGCGGAGTTGAGGAGAGAGTTGGGGGATTTGATGAGCAGTTTCAAAACCCTCACCGAAGACGTAAAGAACCTTCGGGCAGACGTCCAAAAACCCGAACAAAACAAGGAAACCAAAGACTCGAAAACTAAGCAACTCGGTGAAAAGATCGCCGAACTCGAGTCGATCGAGCGGGATGTCCGAGAGTTCGAGCGCATCCGCCAGAGGCGCGTCGGAGAAGCCGGACGGCTGGCCTGGGATGACCCAGATGTGATGAATGACCTTGCGTGGTCGTTAGTGGATATGAAGGGCGGGATTAGGTACACAGACGTTCAGCTTGCCTCGTGGTCTGTCCAACGCGCCAACGAATTGGCCGAAGGCCGGGATCCCAAAATCATCGATACACTTGCGCGCATCTCTTCCATCAGCGGTGATATCAATAAGGCCATCAGCCTTCAAAATGATGCGATCAGCAAAGCGAGCGGCGACTTGAAAGCGGAACTCTCGAAGAGACTTACCGAATACGAGGAGAGAAGAGACCGGGAGAAAAAGGCCGCGGAAAATCCCCAATCCGGCACACCCGTCGAAGGCAAGCCAGGCTATATCCACAGCCCCTACGCGCCGAATGCCGGGTACATCGATGTGCGGAATATTCCGTCTGGCAGCAAAATCAAAGACCCCTTCAGCGGACTGACGGTGGTCGTTCCCTAGCCTGGACCACGATTTAGAAACGCTCCTCAACCAAGCAAACAAACATTTATGAATTCCGCGAACACCTTTCTCTTGGAACTGGCTCGGAAAAGCGCGCTCGTGCTGATTTTCCCGCTCACTGCCTTCCGGTTGGCGGCAGCAGATCCCGGCGCCACTTCAAATTCGGAAACGCAAAAAGAGCATTCTGCTCCTTTGTTTTCTATTCCCGCCCAGCGCGGTCAGATCCTGGATCGCAATGGCGAGGCACTTGCGCAGACGCGCGTAAGTTATAACCTAGCCATGGCGTTTCCCCAGCGTCCATCCATGAGCGACGACGAGGTGCTGGATTTCGCCCGGCGAGCGCTCCTTGAAGCGCGTGGTTTGCTTGGGCGCGACGACCTTTCCTTCGACGAGAAAGAAGCGCTGCGCCATTACCAAAATCGGGATGCAGCGCCGATGACCTTCGTCCAGCACCTAACGCCTGCGGAGCAGGAGAAGATCGCGCGCGCGCATCCGCAATATCTAACTCTGCAACCGGTCTATCAGCGTTTTTATCCCCACGGTCCGCTCGCTTGCCACCTCCTCGGCTACGCTGCGCTCTTCGGAAAACTACCCGAGGGTGCCATCGAAAACACCCGAGGCCGCTTCGGCTTGGAAGGCAGATTCGACCGACAGCTCCGGGGCAAACTCGGCGAATTTCACATTTCCTTCGATCCCACTGGAAAAAAGATCGGTGAACAAGTCACCATCCCGCCCGAATCCGGCGCGAACCTAGTCACCACGCTCGACGTGAAAATCCAGGGCCTCTGCGAACAGGCCATGAAAGAAGGCTGCAAACGCGGCGCTTTCGTCATTCTCGATCCCAACACGGGCGACATCCTGGCCATGGTTTCCTGGCCCGGATTCGATCTCAATACATTCGTTCCCAAGATCTCAGCGGAGGAATTTAAACAGCTGAGCGATGACCCGGCCATCCCGATGCTCGACCGCGTCTTGCACGCGCCCAATTCACCCGGAGCAACATTTAATCTTGTGGTCGGTCTTGCCGCTTTGCAGAGCGGCAAGATAGGACCTGATGAAAAGCTTTCCGGCCCTCCGTCGATAGATATCGGCAATATCACCTTTCGGAACTGGAAGCGTACCGATTCCGGAATGCTAGATTTCGCCGAAGCGCTCACCCAGTCCTGTGATACCTGGTTTGCTCAAACAGGCGTGAAAGTCGGCCCTCAACTCATAGTCGATTACGCGCGGCAATTGGGCTTCGGTCAAATGACAGGCATCCCGCTCGATGAAAGCGACGGTGGAATCCCGAATGGTAAACGCGGGAATAAGGCGCCGGAAAAAATGTCAGACACTGAGGTGGCCAATCTCTCCATCGGCCAGGGGCAGGTCCAGGTTACCCCGTTGCAGGTGGCGCAGGCGATGGGTGTCGTAGGCACGGGTGGGGTGTTTCATCAGACCCGGCTCGTCCAGAAAGTGCAGAGCGCTGATGGCAAGATCATCGACTCTTATGATGTGCATATCAAGCAACAGGTCGCCATTGATAAAGCGGTGATGTCTAGCATTCGGCAAGGAATGGTTGATGCCGTCTCCGGGCCCACCGGCACCGCCCACGGTGCGCAGGTGTCCAATGTCGAGGTGGCGGGCAAGACGGGTATGGCATTTTGGGGGAGGAAGGAAGCCGAAAAGAGCGCATCCTGGTTTGCGGGCTTCGCCCCAGCGCAACAGCCGCGTTACGCTTTCGCCGTAATCTGCGAACACGATGCCGAATTGGACAATGCTCCAGACAAGCTCAGCGCGCCGCAATTGGCAGGCAAAGTCCTGAAGGAGCTTTTCAAAGACGATACCGGCGCACACGGTGAGCCCGCTCATTAGCAAGCCGCTGAAAAGCGCAGAGGCGCGGAGAATTTAGAGGAGCGACGCAGAGGATCTCGGCTTCTCTGTCTCCCTCTGCGAAACTCAACTTTCTGCCTCTGCGCCTCTGCGTTTCCTTGCAAAGCGGGAATCAAACTTGAAGTGTGCTAAAGAGTATTGAGTGAATCGATAGTCGATTCGCTTTTATCAATTCACGCATTTCGGGCGAAGCGAGGCATGTTCGCTGGGCCATGAGCCATCTCACCAAAATCCTCCCGCTTTGCGGGCTCGCCGCATTGTTCACTTCGTGCGCCACCTACGTCACCCCAGGCCGGCAAGCCGATCTGTCGACGTTTACCGACCCAAAGGTAAAAAAAGCGTTTGTCGCCAAACCGGCGATCCGCTTTCCGGCAAATCTGGCGCTGGTGCGCGTGCAGGAGAGCGGGTATAGCTCGGAATCAACGCATGGCTACGGCTCGGGTGCATATAGCGTTATCACCACCAAGGAGATTGAGACCGAGAAAGACCTGGATGCCTTGGCGAAACTCCCGGGAATCGCCGGAGTAGTGAGACTCAATCGCCTGCTTCTGCCCACGACGCTATCCTCGGACCTCGATCTCCGGGAAGCGGCGGCGAAGCTGCAGACCGATGCGGTCGTGATCTACACCATCGCCACGGATTTTAGTGATCATGACGTCATCGCACCCCTCACCACGCTCACGCTGGGCTTTGCGCCCAATACGCGCTATAAAATCCATTCGACCGCGGCCGCGGTGGTGATGGATACCAAGACTGGCTATATCTATGGCGCGCTCGAAGAGGATGATTCGCGCTCTGGATTAACCATCGGATGGGGCAGCAGCGAAGCGATCGATGAAGCGCGCAAAAAAGCGGAGCGGGCCGCGCTGGAGAAATTGCTCGCAAGTTTCGAGCCGTTTTGGGAACGGATTTACCGACGGTATCGTGGGGGAAACTGAAGCTGGGGCGCGCGAAGGTCGGGCGTAGCGCTTGCATCGTAGTGTGGACAAAAGCCAGTGCGTTTGGCCTCATATTCACCGACTCAGTGGAGACGTTCGGTGCTCGCTGCTGATTCGCCATGCCTCAATTTTCGCCCTGGTTACTTCCCGTTCTCCTCTTCGCAGTCTGGTGCCTGTGGGCTTTTGCCGCGGCGGCTGAATCTCGTGCCGAAGAGCTTCGACAAGGCATTACCAATGGACACCGTCGAGGTGTCAGCATCTTTCCGGCCATTCCGCTTTTTCCCTTGGGCTTTTGGGGCGTCGCACGGCTTGCCGACATCTGGGTTGCGCCGTGGGGAAGTGCAGTAGTCGGCGTTTTGCATCTCGGGCTGGGCGCCGCAATGGCATTTACTCTGGTGCGCGACGTTCGATACTGTCTCCGGCACGGCGGCACGTAATTATCCGATACCATTAGACTATATTCTATGATGCGTCTGGAGCAAATCGATCACATTGCCTTGCGATGCGCTTCGCCCGAAGTAACGATGGCGTGGTACGTAAATACCCTTGGCTTCGAGCACGTCTATCCCGGGATTTGGTCCGGCGAACCGCTCGTCCTGCGCCTGGGCTCGACCATGATTACGCTCTTTCCCGAAAAGGAAAATGAACCGCCGGCAGCGAATGGTCGAGCCTGGCACCTGGCTTTGCGAGCGGCCACCTATGCGGATTTTCAAGAAGCGCAGGCTGAACTTCAGGCGCGCGGCATCGCATTTCAATTTCGCAACCACGAGATTTCACACTCGATTTACTTTACTGATCCCGATGGCTATCTGCTGGAGATCACATGTTATGATATTCCGATGGATGGGAAATTTTCAGAGCCAGGCTAGTGGTTAAACATCCCGATGGCATCTCGAAATCCCAATGAACGACCCGGAAATCACTAACCGCTTTTCGGTCCGCTTTTGGATCGTGCTGGCGGTTATTGTCATCGGAACGCTCTCTTTTTTAGACCTCGGCATGCCGTTCATTCGTGAAGGTGAAGCTAAGTCACGAATCACTGTGGAGATCGATGGCCTGCGAGTGGCGCTTCGCTCCTACAAGGTGGAGTTTGGAAACTATCCACAAGGCGATAACCGCGCCATTTCCCGTGCGCTCACCGGTCAAAATCCGCGTAACATCGTCTTTTTTATATCGCATGAGTCGCCCGACGGCGATCTGCTTGATCCGTGGGGAACTCCCTACAAGTTTTATTTTTCGAGCGACGAAGTTTTGATTCGCTCGGCCGGTCCAAACAAGAGATTTGATGATGGCGTGGACAAGCACTTCGATGACTATATCCGATAGTTCGTGATTCGAAAGTTCCTCATCCTCTTACTGCTCACGATGTTTGCTGCGATTGGCATCGCTTATTTCGCGCCATTTGGTGCACCGAGTTGCAGGACGGAGGCTTCGGGGGCAGTGGCGGCTTCATTACCCTGATTTGTGATGGTTCGCGTGTTTTCGCCTATTCGGGCGGCCATCTTCATTGCCTCGAGCTTGCGACGGGACGCCTGCTTTGGAGCGACGAGCTGCCAGGATACGGCTATGGGCTGGCGAGCCTGTGCCTGCCCAATGGTGGCTCCGCCCCGGACCTCGCGGCGATCAAGCATTTGATCGATCAGCGGAATGCTTCCGCGGCCACGATGACGACACAGTCGTCCGCTACTTGAGGTAAATGGACCAAGATATAACGAGGGGTGCGGCTATGCGCGTTTCAACTCGGGCGTTTTTACGCTGTCTCGTTGGCGAAAGGTGGCTGCATAATTCAGCTGTCGCAAAAAAGCTTGCCACGTGCGGCCGCGGCCCACACTCTCGCCCTCGATTCGAGCGCATGAATGTTTTCGCGAAACCCATCGCGGTTGGAAAGCAAAGGTACACCCCGGCTTTTCGGGTGCCGATCTTCATTTCTACGGCCTTTCGCCGTTATAATTCTCGGGAGGACTAATCTCTATGCGGCACATGAGACAGAATTCCTTTTGCACTTTTGCTTGGAGTGGGAACCGGCCTTTGAGGTTGCTGTTGCTTGTTCCCGCGGTCGTCGCGCTGTCTGCCGGGTGTGCACCAAGCCAGCCGCCGCGTGCTGCGGATCATGTCACCGTCCTCTACGACACCACTCGCATTCCGGCGAGCCCGCGCCCGGCAAATCTCGACAAAATGTTCACCGGCAAAGGAACGGAAAATCGTGTCGAGCAGTTTGGCGCCGTTACTGTTGCCGTCCCGCGTGCGGAGGGCCACAAGGTCAATGCTAACGGCATCCAAATCGTTGAGCCGGTGACCATCGGCAGAGACGGCGGTGCATTCCTGCGT